>Ga0307512_10000374_pt1 | contig 65164 bp, 55 predicted proteins | sample 14_EM_MG_FD_200267 | JGI IMG/M metagenome (GOLD analysis project Ga0307512, IMG submission 200267) | Populus trichocarpa ectomycorrhiza microbial communities from riparian zone in the Pacific Northwest, United States - 14_EM | ecosystem: Host-associated > Plants > Roots > Unclassified | place... | reverse complement strand
CCAAGCAGGATGGCGCTTTGGTTGACGGAAAAAGTTTTGTTTTAAATGCTTTGAGATGTTTTGGAATTTCGCGATTATCAGTTAGCAAGGTGGAGGTATTAGAGGGGTCAATGGAAGGCAAACATTTGGTTGTAACTTGCTCGTTGACCGTGAATAACCAAGAGATACCCACACATGCGCTGATTGATTGCGGAGCTACTGGCATTGCATTTATGGATCAAGATTTTGCTCGCCATCATCAGATACCACTTCAAAAATTGAAGGAAAAAAGACAAGTAGAAGTTATCGACGGAAGACCCATCGAATCCGGGGACATCACGCATATTGCTAAAGTCGGAATGAAAATACAGGAACATAGAGAACAGTTACCTATGTTCATTACAAAGCTAGGGCATTATCCAATTGTCCTCGGGATCCCCTGGCTACGACTACACGATGTAGCTGTGCGTTTTGCATCAAATACAGTTACGTTTGGATCACAATATTGCATTACACACTGCCATGTTACATCAGTAACGGTACAAGGAGTTACAGAGGATCCACCGGAGCCAATTTATCAGACCAAGGGTATATTTGAACCAAAAATTCGACCCCTAAGGCCATTTAGAGGAGATATTGTCATGCTCAATGGGGCTTCATTCTTTAGGGGTGTTAAGAAGGGAAAACTTACGTTGTGTAAAGCTTCATTATATGATATTAGTAAGGCTATTGAAGCAAAGGATTTGAAACAACGACCCCTGGAAGAGGTTATTCCCAAACAGTATCATGAATTCCTCCAGCTATTCAGTAAGGTGTTAGCCGACCGGCTACCTCCACATCGACCTGGAATTGATCATGAAGTTCGGTTGAAGGATGGAGAGACACCAACGTGGGGACCTTTATATTCAATGTCGAGAACTGAACTGGTTGTCTTAAAAGAATGGCTGGAGGAAAATATATCAAAGGGATTTATCCGACAGTCGTCATCACCTTATGCGGCTCCAGTGTTGTTTGCAAAGAAACCAGGAGGAGGGCTACGGCTTTGTATCGATTATCGAGATATTAATAGTAAAACTATAAAGAATCGATACCCCCTTCCCTTGATAAAGGAAACGTTGAACCTTTTAGGAGGAGCTAGGATATATACAAAGTTAGACGTTACAGGAGCATATAACCTACTTCGGGTTAAGGAAGGGGATGAACATAAGCTAGCGTTCCGGACCAGGTATGGATTGTATGAACCTACAGTAATGCAATTTGGAACAACGAATGCACCAGCGGATTTCCAAGGCTATATTAATAATGCTATTAGAGAGGCCCTGGACGATTTTGCTTCAGCATATTTGGATGATGTTTTAATATATAGTGACTCCGAAGAAGAACATGTTCACCACGTTAAGTGGATTATGCAACGGTTATTAGAGGCAGGGTTGTATCTGAAGCCGGAGAAATGCGAATTTCATAAGGAGACAGTGAGATATTTGGGGTTGATTATATCGACTAAAGGCATTTCTATGGATGAGGATAAGGTGGACACCGTACGGAATTGGAGCAGAGAAAAGAAGACGGAAAACGGACGGTTGAATAACCTCTTTGAAGTACAACAATTCCTCGGATTTTGCAATTATTATCGACGATTCATCTCCAAGTATTCAGAAAAGGCGGAACCACTGACAAGGCTGACCAAGAAGGATGAACCGTTCGTGTGGGGAGCAGAACAACAGTTAGCTTTTGAAACAATGGTAACTGCGTTCACTACAGCACCGGCACTTCGACATTTTGATCATGAGAGAGAGGTAATCATTGAGACTGATGCTTCTGATTATGTATCCGCAGGAGTATTATCACAACAAGATGACGAAGGAGTACTACATCCTGTGGCGTATTACTCAAAGAAACATTCACCGGCAGAATGCAATTACGATATTTATGATAAGGAGCTAATGGCAATTATTAAGGCACTTGAGGAGTGGAGGCCTGAGTGTGAAGGTGCTGCGTACCCTTTACAGTTGATAACTGATCATAAGAATCTTGAATATTTCATGACAAAGAAACTTCTAAATCGACGACAAGCTCGATGGTCCGAGTTCCTGACACGGTTTGATTATGAGATTGTTTATCGACCAGGAAAATCGAATGGAAAGGCTGATGCTTTAACGAGGAGGCCGGGAGACCTCCCTGAGGGGGGGGATGAAAGATTAAAAAATATGGAACAAGTGGTTTTAAAACCGTATAATCTTCCGGAACAATTAAGGATATCAGCCAATGATATGCCCGAACAGGACGTTCCTTCGATATCCGATCTTTTTATTCAATCATATAACGATGATCCACTACCTAACAGAATATTAGAAGCCATAAGGCAGGGAGGTAGTTTGAGAGATATTACGGTTGCGGAATGCACGGAGCAAGAAGGACAAGTATGGTATAGGGGGAAACGTTACGTTCCGGAGGGGGAGCAGTTACGGTTGAGACTGATACAGGAACATCATGATACCGCGTTGGCAGGACATCCTGGAAGAGCAAAGACCTTCGACCTTCTGGATAGGAAGTATTACTGGAAGGATATGCGAAAACAGGTGGATCAGTATGTACGAAACTGCCATAGCTGTCAACGATCAAGGACCTCAAGACATGCAACGTTTGGAGTCCTTCGCCCGTTACCAGTACCGGAAAAACCATGGGAAGACATTTCGATGGATTTTGTGGTCGGGTTACCGGAGTGCGAAGGGTTTGATGCAGTTTGGGTAGTAGTGGATAGACTCTCGAAGATGCGCCATTTTATCCCATGCCATACAACGATAGATGCGGTAGGGTTGGCCAAGTTGTTCCTTCGAGAGGTTGTACGCCTCCATGGCTTGCCAAGGACTATTGATTCGGACCGAGGGCCCCAGTTTGCTTCGACGTTCTGGGGACAGATATGTAACCGGTTAGGAATAGATCGACGAATGTCTACAGCATTTCACCCACAGACAGACGGCCAGACAGAACGAATGAATGCAGGGATGGAACAGTACCTCCGTGTGTTCGTTAATCATCAGCAGGATGATTGGGTGCAGTGGTTACCCCTTGCCGAGTTTGCTGCTAATAATGGAGTATCTGAATCGACAAAGTGTACCCCATTCTTCGCAGTTCAGGGTGTGGACCCCCGAATGTCGTTTGTCGGAGAACCTACACAGGAACGGGATCAACGACGTTGTGAAGCAGATCAAGTCCAAGCAACGATGCAACAAGTTCATGAACATTTACGGGTTGAAATGAGGCGCAGTCAAGCGGTACAGGAAGAGGGCGCAAATCGAGGACGCGTCCCCGCACCTAATATTCAAGTCGGATCTAAGGTCTGGCTGGATGCACGTAATGTACGAACTACCCGCCCCACTCGAAAGCTGGATTGGAAACGCTTGGGACCCTTTCGGGTACGGAAGCAGGTTTCCCCATATGCTTATGAGCTGGAGTTACCAGCGTCAATTCGGATCCATCGAGTACAACCTGTTTCACTCTTAGACCCCGTTGTTGAGGATCCGTTGGAGGGACAGGTGGTACTTCCTCCACCTCCCGTTGAGGTTGATGGCAATGAAGAGTATCAAGTATCGAGCGTTGAGGATAGTCGAGTATACCGAAGTCAATTACAGTATCTGATTCGATGGACGGGTTATGATTCCCTTACTTGGGAACCAGCGAAGTTCGTTGATGGGTTACAGGCTGTGGACGAGTTTCATAAACTGTACCCAGAGAAACCAGGACCATTGGGAGGTAATCTCGGAGGACCTTGAACCTAGGGGGGGGATACTGTCACGGCGCAGGAAGGTACGGAGATACTGGAGAATAATAGTAGAAAGATACAAAAGGCATGGAAGGAATTGTGTTACGGAAAGGCGGAGACGTTGGAAGACGCGGAGGAAGCGGCGAGATGGTGGCGGTATAATTTAGTTAGATAAAGAAGTGGTCTGAAGTGTTGCGACGTCAGGAGAGGTGGCGTGGTTGTTATGATAAGGAATGATGGAGTGGTGTGTAAGATCATGGGATAAGATTCGGATGGTACATCGGAGCATGAGGAATGGTTCGAGGGTGGCAGACGAATTGTATATAAAGAGAGTGTTGATGGTGTTGGAGGATTTCCTTTTCTTCTCTCTTTACTCGTTCTCTTGTATAGCAAGCAATAGTACGACTTTGAAAAAGATATTTTGATTCTTGTTCTCTCGATACGCACTTCGAGTTCAGTCTTGCAACATCCACATCACCTGCGCCCGACCCCGCCCGTTACAGAAATCATCCATAGCTTCCCTCATGGTATTGTCAATTTATTCATGGAAATCAGCAGAAGCATTGATTGTTCCAAGTTGCATAACTGTGGGTTCGAGCAGCCCATATCTTGTCCTAATGGCCGTTTCATGTTCATCTCCCTCCTTAGCCCGTAACAGGATATAGGCTCCATGGACATCATGTTTGGTATATATGCTAGCCGCTCAAAGTATATTCAAAGTCTCTTGTATTACAGGGACCAGATACCAATTCTTAATTGTTTTACTATTGATATCTCACTACTCAATGCAAAATCATAGTCCTCCATCTGACATCATCGCAATTACAAGTGATGCCGCTAAAGGTGATGACGATTGCCGGATAAATCCTTTTGACATATTTTCTTCGAGCCATTCCTCAAGGGCAACTAACTCAGCCCTTGACATCGATTGAAGGGGCCACCAGATTGGTGTCTCGGCTTCCCTCAGGCAAACTTCATAATCAATGCCCGGTCGATGTGGGGTAAGGCAGTCAGCTGAAACCATATTGCACCATCGTAGCGACTCATGATACTGTTTCGGAACGATCTCCTCCAGGTGTCTTTCCTCGAGATCGTTTGCTTCAATGGCTTCATCAATCTTATAGAGAGATGCTATAGACTCCATAATCTTCCCTTTCTTAACTCTTCTAACGAACGATGATCCATGAAGCGTAAGGATATTCCTTCGGAATGGTCGTTGTGGACAAATCTTGGGTTCGAATATCCCAGAATGCTTGGGATGAACTGGGTCCAGGGGTTGTTCCCTGACTCCTTGTACTGGAACAGGTGCATCTGGGCAATGTGTCGCGCTATTTTGTGGTCCGAAAGTGACCATATTAGATGCCAACAGTACTGCAACATCACATGATCGTAACAAAGGGATTCCGAGAATAATCGGAATATGTCGTAACTTTGAATGAACATAGGTAGCTGTTTCCCGTGATCTCGAATCATCATCCCCACCTTTGCAACATGTATGATATCCCTTGATTCTATATGTCTTGCGTCGATGACCTCTACTTGATGCTTCGCTTTCACCTCTTGGAGCAGTATTTGCTGATGGTGAGCAAAATCATAATGCATAAATGCAATGCCTGTAGCTCCCGCAGTTGATCAGTGCATGTGTAAGTATCTCCTGGTTATTTACGGTCAATGTGCAGGTTAATGGTAAATGTTTTTCTTCCATCGATCCTTCTAACACATCCACCAAGCTAACTGATTAACGCGAAATTCCAATACGTTTTAAAGCATTCAAAACACAACTTTGACCATCAACTGAAGAGCCATCGTTCTTCAATGGACTTGCTGTTTTTCTGATTCCTCCGAACCTGTCTGGGTTCCTAAGTCCATTACTTCTCTTCCAGCCGCCTCGGATGTATTGACCTTCACCCTTGCCGTATAGTCCGCCTCCTAGTTGTCAATCCTGCAATCATACAGACACCTTCCATCCGTACATCTCTTTGCCCTTTCTTCCATGGGGATCCTCCTTGTACCTGCACTGAGATCCATTGTAGCGGGTTGCACATACCTGGCCACTGTTCCAGCAGGATCTCTGGTGGGGTCCTTTGGAGGGGCCGACGGTCTGGGGGAAAAGGCAATACCTGTCCCTCCTCATGTTTTCTGTGCCACTGTCTCCTCCCGTAGTTGTAGGATCATAATACCCCATTTCTGACACACCGTCACAAATGCAGGCCGTTCCTCTGGCATATCACTATATGTAAAGAAGTCCTCCATTCCATCCAACAGCCACAATCATAAAGCATTTCATGAAGCTGAAGGGGTCCAATCCAGGGCCTCAGCAATGACTTAAAACTCAGCATAGTACAGAGAGAACTCGGGGTTGATTCAATTCGTTTCTCACGTCATGTCTTCCGCAGTGGCTACCAGGTCGGGGTCCCCAAAAGCTGGGTCCAGGAGTTGTACAAAACATGGTGGGTCCTGCAAGGCAATTTCTCCAACCACCCGAACGTGTGGTGATATCTTGCTTGTGGCTATGCCACTGCAGCTGTGGAAGGGGTACCGCTTCTTCCATTGTTCATCGGGAATGCTGGTGGGCTTGTATCATATGGCCATCCAGAATTGAGCAATCCAGCCTCTCAACTGAGTTCCATACGATCCTGCAAAGCCCGGGTAGTCGGGAATCATCTGTCCTCGGTCCTCGGGTTGCTGGGGGGCAGTTGGGGTTGCCCGAGCCGCTAAACATAGTGCATTCGCCAGCTGCATCCGCAAGCCTCGGACTTCTTCTCCTGCTAGTCTCGTGTCCAGTGTGATGTTGTCCAGCTCATGTCATAATTCCTTGTCTGTCCCTGCCACCCTCAAAGTTATCCTGGCTTCTCCCAGCTCCTGCCTCAACTGTTCCACCGGATGTTCAAACGTCGAGTGGTGGCACTGTGGAGTTAGGAACTGTTATGTCTGTAGGTTCATGATCTCCAGCAGCAGATCAATTATCTGTTCAGGGTGGTCGCACACCATCTGGACTTCTCTGAATGGCTGCAAATATTGTCCGACCCTGACCAATATTTCCTGTGTCTATCTGAAGGCCTTGTATACCTTGTCAGTTCCTATGGCATCCCTCTGTAGATTGATGAGGGCCATAATCATGCCTTGGTTCTCTGTGGACACCCGCGCCACTGGGGGTTTCTGTGATCCTGGCATTGCAGTGGATCAGGCACATTTACCTGCGCCATTTGTAGGCATTGATTTTGGAGGGGGTCGGAGTCGAGGTTTCACTCACAATTGACTGGACCGGCCCAGATTTTACTGTTTCTACTACTGCTGGTCCGTGCCCTTCCATCGAGTGTGTTCCTAAACAATTATGTCGTTCACACTCACCATGTAACTCCGGATCACAATCGAACCGAGTGTGGGCTCCCCAATACCCAGTCCAACAGTTTCCAAATACGGAATCATCGAGTTCCAAGCCTCCTGTCATGGCGGCAGCTTCTGTTGTAACAATTGTCCAAGGGGAAGGAACATCGGATTGTTCCCAAAATGCTACTGCCAATGGTTCTTCCTCTGAACTTTCCGCAAGTATCGCTTGAATACTATTGAAAACACTGAAAGGTGTGCGTTCCGAAATCAATCAAATAGTTCCACCATGATGAAACCAATTCGTTCAGGAAGTACAGTGACTGTCGAACTGTTGCATTGGAAGATGGACATTGGTGTGGGTATCAGCTGATATCAACTCCAAGGGATCGTGGGTAGTGTTAACAACGGTTCTGGGTTACCCGACCGCGGCCCGGATTTGGTACAGGACCGGATGGTCCGGTCCCGGTGATTAACCGGAAATCAAGGGTACCCAATGGGTTCGGGGACAGATTCGAACTGGACTGCGGGTCCACTTTACAGTTCCTACAACTTTGGCTGGAATTAAGTATTTGAGTTTTGATCTTATCATGACATGGTCAATACGTAAATTTTTCAGCTTTAGCCGCTCTTGCACCTCCTGCATTCAAATCTGCAATCCGACTGATATTCATTGAATGATTCTGAAACAATGGCTGAACTTGAGCGAGATTGGCAGGTTATCGATCGCGACTCAACGAATACTTATTGGATCGCAAATCTGAAACTGGGAGGTGAAAGAGCGACTAAAACTGCGCAATGTACATGTTGCTTGTGTTGTGATACAATCAGAACTCAAATGCTTAATTGGAGCAAGAAATGTTGACTATTGAGGAGTGGGTTTTGAGTGGAAACCCGGTCCAAAGGTTCGGTTCCGGGTTGGAGCCAGACCCAGAACTGATGCGGGAATTTGGACCCGTTGCTAACTCTGGTCGTGGGATCCTGACAATTCCATCAACGCAAACGTGAATCTACCAATGATTTGCTCTGAGTAGTGTTTGCAACGGGTTTAAATCTGTGGTTCAGTTCCAGGTCCCGGTTGGAACCGAACTGGAACCATTGCAACAGGTCCTACCACACGAAAAACCCGGACTGTTCCAATTGGCCCGGTTTCCACCAGAAATCACGGCCCTTGCAAGCCCAGCATTTTCGCCCCAATTCACTGTTTCAGTTCTGATTGTATTGCGACATGAAATATATGTACATGATGCAGTGTTTGGAGCTCTTTCACATGCTGGTCTCTGATTGTGAATCTGCACAATATTCGTTGTATACCAGTTGAAAACCCGAGGTTTTGGCATGATTTTGATTGTTATTTCTCAGTGACCCAACAAATACTGATTGCAGTGCAAATTAGAGACCAGGAGGTGAAAGAGCTGCTAAAACTGAGTCGTTTACATATAGACCATTTTAAGATAATATATGAACTGGCAAACTTAATTCGCACCCGAATTGTCAGAACCGCAAAGTGGAACCGTGGTCCGGTTTCAACCCGGCCAAAAACTACCAGTTGTCTGTCCAGTCAGGGTCACACCCCACCGCTGGTCACCCAGTCCGGTTTGCTGGGTGGTTCCTGACCCGGACAGCAGTCCCAGTTCCGGTTCCAACCCGGAAATGAGGCAGGTAACCCGGAACTGTTGCTAACACTCGGTCCGAGATATACCCAACAGGTAACTGAGCAAGGTTTGTTGCAGTACTTACAGCTGTTTGAAGCATTTGGGCACATTCTATTCCATATGGTCGCAGCTGCACAGATAGCAGATCGATATATAACTATCGATAACTTCACAGTACTGGTACCAAACCAGATCAAAACAAGGGGTCAAACAATGTTGACAGTACATTCAATATCAGGTACATTGTAGAGAACTTGTTTTACAGTAATGGTCGGGTTCAGAAGTAGATGATATTATTATCAATAATGTGATATTGTAATCAAGACAAGGCGGTTCGAAATTTGTATCGAGGTAATCGAGAGAAGACAACGGTCAGTGCTGGGTCAAAGTCGGACTCGCTTTGCTATACAAGCGAACGAGTAACGAGAGAAGGAAAGAAAATCCTCCAACATCACCCAGCCTCTCTGTATATACACTTCGTTTGCCACCGTCGAATCATTCATCAAGCTCCCATATATACTGTTAGCAACGGGTCCGGGGAACTCGCCAGTGGTCCATGTTCGGACTGCAAAAATGGTGCGGTTCGGTTAGAGAACAGTCCAAAAACCCAATCCACCTCGTCTTATCGGGCCAAACCCGGACCCATACCCTTCAACCCACGGGTTTTGCCAGGTTTGGCTAGACCGATCGGTTCCAATCTCCGGTTCTATGTTTCCGGTTTTACTATTCATCGTCGCATTTAGATATCCTACTGCTAACCGCAAAATATTGACATTGTTACGTAATTGTCCTTTTCGAGTGAAGCAGCTGCCTATAAAACTAAACACAAGAGAGACACGTTCCCTTCCCCACCTTGAACATGATAGTCAATGGCGTGTCAATGATTTTATCTCATGCATCATGGGTAATCTACGTGGCGATTGGATGCAGACAATCATAAATGAGGTATTGGCCATATTTAAACCCAAAAAAGAGAGTGACATGCTTGCTGCCCCATTCTGAAAATGAACGTCAATGGAGTGTCAACAATTTCTAGTCCTGTGAGACAGGTAATTGAAGAGTGATTTGGTCTTTGTTATACAAAAGAGTAGTATTGGCCACCTTTATAGGCCAAAGAGAAAGCGACATGCTCCCTGCCCGATCTTGGAAATCAGCGTCAAAGTAGTGTCAACAATTTTTAGTCTTCTATGTCAGGTAATTGAAGAGTGATTTGTTCTTTGTTATGCCTAAGCGTAGTATTGGCAGCCGTGAAAAGCCAAATACACAGTGACACGCTCCCTGCCCAATTTTGAAAATGAAAGTCAACGGAGCGTCAACGATTTTTAGTCTTGTATGTCAGGTAATTGAAGAGTGATTTATTCTTTGTTATGCCTCAGCATGGTATTGGCAGCCTTTAAAGGCCAAATAAACAGTGACACACTCCCTGCGCGATCTTGAAAATGAGCGTCAATGGAGCGTGAACAATTGTTGGCCTTGCATGATGGTTAATCATAGCGCGAGATTACCGCTAATGTCTATAGATGGAGTTTTGACTGGTTTTATATGCTAAAACGTTAAGCATCACTGAGTTGAAGCATTGAAAACGAATCGAGTTGGGATTGTCCGGCAGGCCGTCGCGGGACCTTATCTTGCTTATCATCCTGTAATGGCTGCCAAAACATCATTTATCGATGTCTGCGATCATTTACCACCAACATTACCCAAGATTCAAGACCAAAAATCAATGTCACTCTGTTGACGCTCAGTGTCAAGATGGGGCAGGGAGAGTGTAGCGTTCTGTGTTGCCTATAAAGGCGGCCAATAGGATGATTATGGACAACAATGACTAATTCAGATTTCAATAACCTGACTTATAGGACGAAAAATCGTTGAAGCTCTGTTGACGCTCATTTAGCCATAGGCGTATCCGTGTTATGCAACAATTCACTTTGGCATAGAACATCGATAACTGTGTGTTGGCAGTCGTTCTATCATCTTCATCTACCTTTTCTTTTATTACTGCATTGTTCTTTAATTGTGCATATAAATATATCCTCTAAAATATACTTTAAAGTGTCTGGTGATTGTAGATAATGATAATACTCCAAACTCCTGTTCGTTTCAATCAATTCTCGTCTTCACTCTCTGATTCGCTTAAGGGGCTGCTGTCATCTTCAAAATCAATGTCAGTGGTATTTCCACGCCGCAGATAGTGTAATCAGCAAATCTGGAATAAAATCTTTATCGCGCTTGCAATCCTTGGGATATGCATTGTGATTGAAAAATCTAATGGTGGAATGCAGACAATGTATATACACACAACTGGATGGCATACCTACTATTTCATAACTTTCATTTCCATCGGTGTCACTTGGTGGCACAGGAGGCGTTGGGGGCCGGGGTGGCGGTCATGGCGGAGGTGCCGCCACTTCTGCTGGAGGTGCGCTGGTTCCTTTGTGCCTCCAGCATGTCTGTGGATTCTTTACTGTACCATTTTGGCATGAAAGGCAGCTGTCCGTTTGATTTTGATAAATCATTGCCGGGTATCTTTCTATCGCAGCCTACACCTTCTTGTGCCCGGGAAACCCAACAGCCTGCTTCTTCTCTTCCCGGACTTCAGCGGGAGGTTTCTTAATTAGTTGTTGTGTTTCCTCTATTGCGGCACACGAAACCTCTCTTTGGCCATTTCGGCCATATTCAAGGCAAGGCGCATGTCAGACTATTCCAGCTGTACCCGACCGCCTTGCCTCGCCGTAGTAGGAGACATGTTGAAAACTGACAAGAAATTAGTCGCTGCTTCTAAAAGGAAGATTCGGCTATTACCTCAACCATATCCGACTCCGTACCCTCCTCTAAGGTCTATAAAGCCAGTTTTGTCCACTCCCAGGGACTATTATCACGAAATTAGTCTGCGACAATCCCAGAGCTGATGACATTATGATGTTCAATTTCACGCACTGTGCAGACGAAGGCCTTCGTCGACCATGGAGGTTTGCCATTGTGGGCAGCAATTATCAGGTTACGAAGCTCTCTAGGTACCCGGGCTGTACATTATATCGTTTCTTCACTGCCTTCTACATCGATATGGAAATACTCACATCCGATTCCTCTCATTGTTATATCCAGTTTTAAGAACTCTTTTTGACCGCGCGTCCTGGGTCATACTTTCGGTGGCTGCAAATGCAGAGTCGTGGTGGACTCAATGGTGTCTGCGATGCTGCTGTGTCTCAGCCAGGGGCGCGTTCGATGAACCGCCTGTCTTTCAGCTCGATTTGGATTCAATTACACCGCTCTGAGGTGTTTGTGGAGCCATCACTTGCTGTTGTGGAAATGGTGAGGAAGATGATACCGACAAGTGGAAAGTCCTTAGGAATATATAGTAAGCTCAAAGTCACAATGGAATGAATGACAGTCAACATGCACATTCTACTCAAGTTTTATCCGGCTTGTTATAGCTGCAAGTTGCATGTGATTCCAACAGTCCCGCGATTTGCAGTAAGTCAATCTCACGTTGTTTGTTCGTTTCCAGGGATACATTGAAGTGAACGACAGCTGATATCTCATGTATGATAGATATAAATAGCAAATTCTTCGACAGGAAGGATGTCTGGTGATGTTAGTCTGAATACATTGCCTGGATCTTACATGAAATACATGCTAACTATAAAGTCATGACGTACGGTTAGCATTACTACTCCGAATGACATGACGTTCAAAACTTAGATTTGGCTTTGTTCGAGTTGATCAAACGTATGAACCTTGACATACAAGCCAGAGCTTGCCTCCATGTTGTCCATATCTTGCAACATCCAACATCTCTCCCAAAAACAAAGTCAACACACGATTGAATTAGTGTTAGCAACCGTTCCGGGTCACCTGGCCGCGGTCTGGGTCTGTGTCTAGTCCGGGTTGTTACCCGGAATACAGAGGTACCCACCGGGTTCAGGGACGGGTTCGAACCCGACTGCAGTTCCATTCTATGGTTCGTACAACTTTGCTGTTTCTGAGGTAACAACACCTATCCAAAATATTTCGTTAAGTACTTGAACTAATAAGGTGAGTGCGGCCGTAGATTCTATTTCTTTATTCAGTATCCGAGGATAGTTTTTGAATACTGTTCTTTCCTTTATATTCTGCTGTCACGTTGTGTAGCTTGATTGGCCACCTGCAGTCCTTAACGCGATGACTTTCTTTTCTATCGGACAGCCAGGCACAGCGTAAACACTCTCCCTCTATCTTTCTGCTTTGGAGTTCTGAGGTACAGATTCCTGCAGTGTCTTTATAGCTTTTCTTTTTCTGAACTCGATTCGTCTTCTTAGTTGGCAATAAGAGATTAACGCGACTAGCTTTAACTTTGCCAACAGCCTTTTGTAAAGCGCTTCTCCGCTGTCATCGGAATCTCCTTAGAAATTCCTTGCACTGCTGTAGAATATTATTCTGACGTTCGGTACTGGAGCTTTCCGTATCACTCAGTTCCGATTTACTTGTTCAACGTATTATAAAACAAGACTTAGATTTCTTCCTAGAATCTCGAGGTGATGACGAATCATACCTAGGTTGACGGTTCGTATTTCCCTGATCAGGTTCCCAGAAATGCACCTCTATTCGTTTCCGCAAATTATGGATATGGCTACCTAATCCTCATTGCAACCCAATAATCGAAGACGTCCACCAAACGCTTTGGGCCAAGAAGATGTATCAATTTATTCTGGCAAAAGATATGATCTTTTCCAACGCATAGACAATGACGTTGTTATCGTTCGCAAAGGTAATGGTCATTTGTATAACAAATTCTCATCAAAGGTGTGGGGCTGCCGCTAAACAAAGCTAATAGATTCTAGATATAAAGATAGATATAGGTATCATAAAAACACAATAATAAATCGGGATATTTCTCTGCTGGTAGGTATCATTTGCTGTCTGCTGTTCGCTGATGCCCTTCCTCATTATTCGAACAGAGTGATCTCTGTATAGTCCCCCGGAGACCGTGATCAAATCCCTCAATGATAGCCATGTCGATCAAATAGTGGCCACGTACCACCTGTTCATGCATGATATCATATCTGCTCATTAATCAGACCACATCTTCAACTTAGACAGGGCGCAATCTTATGTTTTCGGATAGTTGGAACATTCAACCAATTCCCCACATTGGTCATGCCTTATCGCAATTAATTACTTTCCCCTCAGTTATTAATTATCGCGTCATAGATTTATTCGGTGACTAGCCAATACTATGCCAACGTAAATCTTAACCAATGTGCCACCCATGCTGCTCAACTCAATCAACAGTGTTTGCTCCAGGCTTTCGCCAATGTTTTAAATCCCTCAGTTACGTCATGCCTAGGCCCACCTGGCTGGGATGTGCCTCACTGTATCAGTCCCCATTACAGTTAGTAGTGAGGAGCCCGCTTACTCACATATTGACTATCAACTGCCTTGTATGAACCGACTCATATAATTCCCACATAGTACCCAAGAATGAAAGAAGATAGAATCTTCTCGTGACTAGTACAAGCTCCTGCTGAAGAGTGTAACTACTGACTATCCTTGACCTGGCTATGCATAGTGTTATGCAATCGCTGAGGCCTCAAGTATCATTGTCACTGCTTCGGGAGAACCACTACATTTTCCTCCTATTATGTATTTTAGTTCTCATCATATCAAGACGTGATCAGTAGGTAACTTGTGCAGTTCTGGCCGCTCTTTCGTTCCGCGGATTCTGATTTGCGTTCTGACTGATATTCATTGGGTGGCTGTGAAAGAAACGGAAATTCGAACGAACATTCCGGGTTTTTGATTGTGACTCCACGAATATTGGTCAGATCTCAAATCTGAGATCGGGAGGTCCAAGAGCAGCTTGAACTGCACAATCTACGTACTGATTATATCATGATACGATCAGAACTCAAATACTTAATTGGACGCTAAGTTGCGATGTTGAAATGCCGGGTTTTGTGTGGAAATCCGTTGCAACCGTTCGGTTCCGGGTTGGAACCGGGCCCGGAACACAACCAGGAATTTGGACCCGTTGCTACCACTAGATACAATGGTCAATGCTCAGAAGAAGAACTTTTCTCCACTGCCAGCGAGCAAATACAGCAAATCAGCAAAGCACTGCACACGTCGACGTCATCAAGCAAATGAAGGCAAGTGAGGCTTGCAGGCAGAAGGGGTCCGAGCATTGGGAGCATTACACAGCTTACGAGCCAGAAAGAAGCTTTTGGCGGAAAACAGATGAGAAACGAACATCTTGAGCAATGAAGAGAACGAGAAATCGATTGAGGATTATTTAGAGAGAGAGACCGACTGTTGCAGGACAGCGAGTTCAAGATGCGGAGGCAGCGATTACGCAAGAGCGGAAAGATATCACTACGGCTGAAACCTCGGTGGCGACAACCAGAAAGCCCGAAGCAACGTTGAAACAGATGTTGAATGCTATTGGACACAGTCTGAGCGATCATGCAAGTTCTGACGATCAGCAGGATCGGGAAGAGGAAGAAGATGATGAAGAAAATACAGTGCTCGGCAAGCTGAGGGATGACGATTGACCTGGCTGGGTGATGGGCACAATCTCCAACACAGTACACCACCGCTTGAAGAGTTTTCGGCAGAAGCAGATGAAGCTTGATGAATTGACGCAACCGGGATGTGGGAACGCAGCACACTACTTCTGTGAGAGAGTAATGAAGTATGGGACTGACAAATTGAAGGTTCCGGCGGTTGTCAAGCCACAAATACACAGGACCGCAGTCACACCACCACCGACATCATTCGGAGAGCATATGCTGACTCTTGATATCATGCGCGGGCAATCGCAAATTCCAACTCTGAATTCTCGACCACAATGTAGTTAAATGAGGCTGGGTTTGGAGACACCACACTTACACAAATTGTTAACAATTCTTTCAGCCGACGCAGCGCCCGATTTGGCACTGATTCCGCATGTGAAGCCTGTTGACCCCATCAGCGTTTACCCCTGTATGAAGAATCCATAGTTCATTACCATATAGAAATCGGATACTGACAAAGATAGGGTGATGGCCCCTGCGTCACCAGCGGGGAAGATAGCCAAATACTTAATTTTGAAGACCTATCTCTTGTAAAAGCAAATTGTATACCTACTTTGCAACGTGTCAGCTTTAGGTTGATTTCATTGACCAAATTGTGAGACATGATATTTCATCAGTTTATGTGCAAGGCTCGTACCGGCCATGCGAATGTTCTTGACTCGAAATCTGGTTGGTAGACCGCCAGCAAACAATATATCGACTTGCTAGTTACGGTTAAATTAGAAAGCAAAACCTAAACTGGAGACTAAATTTACTAACAGAATGTGAGTCATTGAGGTCATACTAGTCTTAGGACGAGCGGGCAGTGCACAGTCTGAACCCGGATCAATGGCCGCCGTCATGCAGCAATAGTCTATGCAGCTCCCTGCATAACTCTGCGCTTAGACTTGCTGGACATGGTCAAGAATTGGAAAATTGCTTATAGTACATCATGGAAATCGAGGAAAACAAGCTGGAGGAAGAACGATCAGGAAATCGGGCTCTATATGTCAAACATTCGTTGATGGATCGGTATGCTGTAACATACCTGCTGAAAGCGCCAAAATGCCAAGGAGGTACATCATTCATTAGACTCATGACATGATTAGTGGTGGCTCAGAAACTGAGAAACCACGATACTTCTGGATGCAACTGATTATATCTCGAAATGGTACATCGGCTGTTTAAAATGACGGTATGAATTTTAGGCAATATGATTGCACAGTTAATGACTGTTAGTATGTCTCCAAGGTGAGCGTCAACAGAGCGTCAACATTTTTGGTGTGATCATTTCGGCAATCAAAGGGTTGGTGAGTCAAATTGGTCCAAAGGGGAGTTATTGGCCGACTTTAGACGTAAAAAGGCAAGCGATATGCTCGTTGCCCCATCCTAGAAATGAGCGTCAACTGAGCGTCACCGATTTATGGTTTTGATTCTTGGATAATCACTGGGCTGCGCAACAGTAAGAAGCCATGATCTCAGTACTGGCCGCCTATATGCGCACAAAGGCCAGCGACGATATCGCTACCAACTCCTGGAAATCAGCGTCAATGTAGTGTCAACGATTTTTGGCCTTGCATCATGAGTAATTCAAGTGCAGTGCAAAGGCATACACCCATAATCATAATATTGGCTGCATTGATAGGCAAAAATGCTCCTGACGATATCACTACTACCTCCTGAAAATGACTGTCAACCGAGTGTCAATGATTTTTCGTTATGCATCTTGGATAATTCAAGGGCTGTGCACCGGCGTACTTCCATAATTATAATACTGGCCGCCTTTATAGGCAGAAATGCTAGTGACAATATCGCTCCTACCTCCTAAAAATGAGCATCCACGGAGTGTCAACGATTTTTGGTCATGCATCTTGGCTAATTCAAGGGTTGTGCAAGGGCATACTCCCATAATCACATTGTTCGCTGCCTTTATGGGCACAAAGGCCACTGACGATATCGCTCCCACCTCAATAAAATGAACATCAACGGAGCGTCAACGATTTTTGGTTATGCATCCTGGACAATTCAAGAGCTGTGCAATGGCATACATCCATAATCATAATATTGGCCGCCCTTATAGGCAACAATGCCAGTGAAGTTATCGCTACTACCTCCTAACAATGAGCGTCAATGGAGCGTCAATGATTTTTCGGCTTGCATCTTGGATAATCACACGGCAATGCGACAGCTTTGACCCATAATCGTACTATCGGCTGCTTTCAAAGGCAAAAATGCTACTGGTGATATCACAACCACCTCGTCATTGAAAATCGTTGAATTCAACTTCACAAATATGCATGCGATGTCTCACCGGTCTGACTTTTGTTTTGCTTGTAGCTCTAAAGTCTATATTTAAGAACCAGCTTTCTACCTGACTATAACGCATCTTTTGACAGTTATTCAGATCAAATTACACAGAGTCCAGTTCCCTACCGCGATGTCAGCTACAAAATATTTAAATACCTCATTGCTAGAGGTTATGATATCTTCAAAAAATGAATGTGTCTTGATTCAGGATTTAAGCGATCATACTTTACAAATCATCTTCGATGCTTGGAAGGCTTCAATTAATGTAGGCTCGAAGCGGCCTATTCTTTGCAATAGTTCTAGACATGCGCCTTCGGGGCGATTCTATTTACACTGCGGAATTGAAGAGACTGGCAGCCCTGGCATCATATGTATCGTATGTCATCAAGGTCTTCGCCATCGATCAGAACATGTTACCAGGTCAATGGGCAAACACTTGCTGGCAAAAGTGCACATCGCAAATTTGAACGAATTAACAGTGTCGGAAGAAACCGAATTGACTATATCAACGGTCGATGAGACAGGTTTGGGCATACTCAGGAGGCAAAGAAGTCGAGGTATTCCGATTGTAAGATCGCAAAGGAAATTCATATTCCATATTTAGGTTTCAAGTATTCTTACTGAATTGACAGACAAAAGGCTCTAAACTGGCAGCAAAGGACTTTCAAACTGCCGAAATTCACCAAGGTACCTAGAATCGCTACCTTATGTTACAATTTGTTTCAGCTAACAATCCGTGGCACGCAGTATCAAGCATGGAGCTACGACGTTCATTCAATGCATTACGAAGCGAGTTGGCATGACTGTCAGCCAGCACCCTGAGCAATATTTACTGGAGCGAATACACACTGACAGTGGATGCAATTAAGAAGCAATTGCTGGCAAGAAACAGTTAGTTTAGGTTTGGACGGATGGACATCAACGAACAAATTAGCAATAACGTCCGTCATTGCTTATTATCTCGATCAAAATTGGGCGTTGCGTGAAGTACAACTGGCATTCAATGAGGTTGATAGCCCATTCTTCTCTTATTTCGAAATCTCATTAAAGTTGACAGGTCAAGGGTCAACATATGGGAGCACAGCTAGCCGGACATTTGTAGGAAGTTCTTGATCATTTTGAGCTGACTGACCGCCATTTACTTGGAATTACAACCGATAATGCTTCCTCAACTTACTCGATGACGCGCGCATTACAAACTACCCCTGAGGCCTCCAGAATCAAGTGGCCGGCATTGAGAAACCGCATACCATGCATGGCGCATGTCATACAGCTGGCTTTAGGTGCATTCATGAGCAGTCGCAGTGTAAAAGGCCGCACCAAGTCTTGGGAAGCTCATGAGCACGATCAGCAATTTGGAGAGAATGAAAACACAGACAGTGGGAAGAGTCAAAGACTTCAAAAAGAGGGCAAAGGTAGAATCAATGAGGTGTCAGCCATGGGATCAGGTTTGGCAAGGATAATTGAGAAAGTCCGTATTTCAAGATATTTTGAAAGTCCTGACACTGACCTTCATATGGCGGAGAATGCTTGCTGTATTGATTAGGCTGACACCTGGTCGTCGAAATGAGTCGATTGACTGTCAAAATGCCAAAGTGCACATCGCAGTCCTACCCATCATGGATGTGAAAACACGTTGGAACGCGACGCTGGAGTTGCTTGAGCGTGCATACTGCTTATGTGAATTTACGCGGGAGTGGCTTAAGAACCCAAAATACTGTGATTAACGGCCACTCTTCACCACACAGGATGAGTGGACCATTGTCAATTATGTCATGGATGTTTTATGGCCATTCTGGTACTGGACCTGGTGGATGTCGAAACGGCATACCTTTACTCTCCATCACATCATCACTGTCTACAATGACATATTTGGTCACATGGATGGCTTGATGCGAGCTTTGACCAGGAAGAAGACACAATAGCAGTAAGATCTATACTTCGCCGTCAAGTTTGGGCGGCAAAATCTGTCCAAATATTATACGGAAGTGACTCCAATGACAGGTATGCTTCTCATTTCGGCACATAGCCTTGATCCTTTCCGGAATTTGCGATCGTTTTGGAAGTGGGACAAGGGAATGGATATTAATCCTGAAGACGAGATCTCTTATACTACCCTAAACCAGCAGGCCATTCTAAAGTATGTGGAGAATGAATACTGCGCTAAACATAGACGATTGCCAGTGACAAAACTTGGAAGCATACTGAACAACAATCTCGTCTCCTGCACAATGGCTTCTAGATCTGGTCAATCTGCTTATGATGCATATTGTTTGTCCAGCGATGATGAAGAATACTTAATGCCAAACAATGTGGCAGAAATGACACCCGGACGAAGCGATCGTGCAGCACACTGATTGACAGCCACAAGGCTCTATTTGAATTCACCGCCTGCATTACCACAGAACTGGGGGCAAATTTATCCGAATCTTAATAATTACCACTCCGACCCAATGGAGATCAGCAGTACATTGTGGTTACCGGATACCACCAACTGGTGGCAGCAGCAGGAAGAAACGCACTCAAAGTATGCCGATCACTTCAATGTGGCAAGCGATATATTCTTTATCATACCTCACGGTGTCGGAGTGGAGGCCAGTTTTTCCCTTGGGCGAGATGTGATCAGGTGGAGGCAGTCAAAAACCACACGCACAACCGTTCGCGAAAAGGTCGTAGTAAGGAAGTTCTCTCGGGCCAATCATGGATTTCTGGCTGGCGATGACCCACAATTGGATCCTACCAGTTCTGATATCAACATGGAGATGATTAGAGAGACAGGGCAAAGGAAGTTGCACCAACTGGCTAAGGTTCATGACTTTGTGAAGATGGGCAGGGCAGCCAAAACCTATGAGCTACACAGAAGGAATGTTGTGCTGAAAATGATCAAATGACAGCCATAGGATACATTTCAGATACTGAAGAGATTTTCAAAGCATCGTGGTCACACTTTCAACATGATGGTGCGGCTGCATTCAAATCGTCAGAAAAATCACCTATGCCACCAGCTTTGTCTGCGAAGTACCTCCCTGGAGGACGAACTCGAGTATTGAATGTCCACTAAATCAAACAAATCAAGCGCCATCCTGCGGAAAGTGACGAGGATAGTTCACCTGAAAGCATTTCAGACACCGAAAATTGGCTTAACTGGAATCAGGACTTGGATAATCCAAATGACAGCGAAGACAACTGGGAGGCAGACAATGAATCAGATATGGAACTGGACAACGGCAGTGAGGATTCAGAAACCCCGGAGCAGCGCAATGTATCTGCCGCACCTAATGTTCCCAGATTGATTTGGTCTATACGTCGGTCAAAGAAGAAGGCTGAAAAGACATTGATGACAGTCAATATAATGGAAACGAGGAGGAATAATGGGATCAAGAAAAAGTCGGCCAGAATGCGTCAATGTATTTTCACCAAGTTCATTATGTAATTTGACCAAGAATTTCATGTAGTGCAATATTATTGGAGAATATTGAGCAGTCGCGTGAGAGAGTTGGTTAATAAACAAAGGTATAGTGGGCAATATACAGTATTTGGCAAGATGTATAAATTTCAACCGGATGAGAGCGACCAGTGCTAGAATCATACTGGGCTTGACATCGCCATTCAGCCAAGTCCTGATCAGGCTGAACGGCAACCACTCAATTCAAACAATCATGAATGCAATTATTGATGGCAGCAGATCTTGACTAGACAGTACATTAAAATGAGCCTCAACGGAGGGTCAACGATTTTTAGCTGTCCATCTTGGGTAACCTCAGTGGCAAATGGTTGCAGCCATTCATAAACGAGGTAATGGCTGCTTTCGAAGTCAAAATTCATATCTTCGTACTCCCTGCCCAATCCTGAAAATCAGCGTCAACCGAGCGTCAACAAATTTTAATCTTGTAAGTAGGGTAATTGACTGGTGGCATGGTCAGTGCTATCCATAACGAACATACAGGCAGCCTTTCTTAGCAAACGAGTAAACTATACGGTCACTGCCCCATTCTGAAAATGAGCGTCCATGGAGCGTCAAGAATTTTTGGCTGTGCATCTGGGGTACCCTCAGTGGCGAATGGTTGCAACCATTCATAAAAGAGGTATTGGCCGCCTTCCAAGTCAAAAATCATAGCTTGATGCTCCCTATCTCATCCTGAAAATGAGCGTCAATGGAGCGTCAACGGTGTTTTAGTCTTCTAAGTAGGGTGATTGACTGGTGGGGCGGTCGGTGCTATCCGTAACCAACATACTGCCAGCATTGCTTTGCAAAAGAGTGCACTATACGGTTGCTGCCCCATTCTGAAAATGAGCTTCAATGGAGCGTCAAAGATTTTTGGCTGTGCATCTTGGGTAACCTCAGTGGCTGATGGTTGCAGCCATTTATAAACGAGGTATTGGCTGCCATCCAACTCAAATATAATAGCATCATGCTCCCTGCCCCATCCTGAAAATGAGCCTCAACGGAGCATCAACGATTTTTAGTCTTGTAAGTATGGTAATTGAAATTTCACCTTGTCGCTGCTATCTTTGACCAACGTACTGGCAGCCATCCTTGGCAAAACAATGAAGGGCACAGTCACTGCCCCATTTGGACAATGAGCATCAACGGAGCATCAATGATATTTTGTCTTGCATCTTGGGTAATCTAACTGGCGATTGGTTTGTAAACATGCATAAATGAGATATTAACCGCCTTTAGGGGCAAAAGCAATCACTGCATGCTACCTGCCCCATTCTGAACATGAGCATCAATGGAGTGTCAATGATTATTGGTTTTGCATCTTAGCTAATCTAAGTGTCGCAATGTAGTAATAATTCATAGACAATGTTATGGCAGCCTGTTGATTTGAAACAGTGCATGACACATAAGTTACTCCATTATGAAACTGAGTTTCAACGGAGCGTCAACAATATTTGGTCTTGCATATTGGGCAATCAAGGCTTTACGCGGACGAATCAGCTCGTAACAGAACTATTGACTGCCTTTATAGCCAGAAATATAATGTATATCAGGAAGCACACAGATTCCAAAATAATCAAAGTCGCAGATTCCCACTCATGCACACAGAGATTATTGGCTGTCAAATACCTAATTTTACTAATATACAATCATCCAACTGCAAAAACAAGAACATTACATAAATCAACAGATGGACCCACTGGGCAACCCGCTGACAACCCGCCCAATTCAGACGGGTTGGGAGTGTAACATTGCACAGTATCCAAGGTGACAGTTCAGTTTTATTGACAAACTGGACAGCCAATTTGCCAGCGTTTCAGTGCCGACATGGACCCGGACCCGAAGTGACGGTCCAGAACCATTGCTAACACTATCCATATAGCATCCGAGTTTCCTGCCATGATGTTACACTCCATCAATATGACTCCTTATGGATAAAACCACGCCTAATCATTCGACGTCGCAACACCTCAGACCACTTCCGTATCACAACAAATTATACTGCCACCATTCCAGTATATCCCCGCGCCCTCTACATGTCAATGAATGTCTCCGCCCTTCCGTAACACTCATTCCTTCCATATAACCGATACCATTCCTAAGTATCCACCTTTCGTAACAGGTGCTGTGACCAAGAGGTCGCGGCCTACATCTTCCGGCAAAGAGCTAGCCAGGACGGAACAACTGCGTTTAAGGTTCCGGCCTTGATTAATCCCCAAACAGACTAAGTAGCAGCCGCTCCAGCTCCAAGAACATTTGGAGAGCTGATGTAGTCTCTTCATATCGTCCCCGGAAAATCATGAATGCTGCAAGGGACTTCTGTAACACAAAGTAGTAATATGAGGCTAGGTTCAGCAAAGCCACTTGCAAACAAACGCATAGTGTCTCATTCGCCCGACATGACGCCCATTTCGTCACCCAGTACTATAATGACGCCAGATTAACCCATAAGCTTCTACCATTGCATATTGCCTGCGGAGCTAGTCACCATCTAGACATCGGAGTCAGAGGAAGAGATGGTGGCAGCTTGGGCGTTGCCGGAGGAATATATATGCAAATTGTTATATTTGACCTCATATCTATTAGGAACGTTATTGCCATATTAATTTTGCTACATGTCAGCTTTTTTTTGCTTTCAGTGACCAACTTGTGAGACATGGTAATTAGTCAGTCAGTGTGCTAGGGTCATACAAGCCATGCGAAAGTACTAGACATCACAGCAGGCTGCAGGACAACCAATGAACTCGATATCGTCTGGCCAATTAGTGGTCAGTGACAGAGCAAAAACCACATTGGTGACGAAATGTTCAAAGAAATCATAAATCAGTAATGTCATATGAGTCGTACAAGGAGCGGTCGGTGCTCAATGATAATCTTGCTGAATGACGAGCATTATGCCGCATTCATCCATGTATTCCACTGCATAACTTTCCCCACAGACCAGGTTCACATGATTGAGATTTGGAACATGGCTTGTGGAATGTCAGGGAAATCAAGGAGAAGGAGCTGGATTAGGAAAGGTGTGGAGGTCAGGCTATATTATTCAAAAACTAGTGCAATGATCTACATGCCGTGAATTGACAGCCAAAAGCGCGGCAATTTCCTTGGGCCGTGTCATTCATCATGCGGTTATCGTGGATAGTAGTTGGTCAGCATTTGAGAGGCCACAAAGCTTCTCGATGCAAATGATAATACAGAGAAACAACATATTGGCTGTCAATTATGACTATACGATTCATAGAATACAATTACTGAGAGTACAAGGACAGTTTGGATGTGTTTGATGTTAGCATCAACAGAGCATCAACAATGTTTCGTCGTACACATTCCGCAATCACCGGGCTGCATTGTCGCATCCTTCCAAAGTAAAAGTATAGGTTGGCGTTATAACTAAAAAGGCAAGTAACACGCTCATTGGCCCATCCTAAAAATGAGTGTCAACATCGCATCAACAATTTTTGGCCTTTCATCGTGGGTGATCCAAAGGCTGTGTGATCACATGCATCCATAATCGAACTCTCGGCTGCCTTTCTAGGCAAAAATTGTTGTAATGACCTCGCTACTATGTCCTGAAGATGAGCGTCAATGGAGCATCAACCGAGCATCAACTGAATGTCAACGATCTTTAGTCGTAAACATCTGGCAATCTCAGGGCTCCATGGTTGCGTCTACCCGTAGTAAATGTACGGGTCAGCGTTATAGCCAAACAAGCTAGCGGCCCGCTCGTTGCCCCATCTTTACAAATCAGTGTCAATGGAGCATCAATGATTGTTACCTTTGCATCTTAGATAATCAAACGACTTTGCGGCCACATTAACCCATAATCGAACTATCGGCCGCCCTTCTAGGCAACAATGCTTCTGATAACATCACTACTATGTCTTAAAAATGAGGGTCAATGCAGCATCAACGCAGCGTCAACAGACCATGAACGATTTTTGGTCATACAACTTCCATTATCCAATGTCTGTGCATCAACGTCAACTCATAATCAAAGTATTGGCCGCCTTTATGGCCAAAAATGCTAGTCACGATACCGCTACCACCTCCTAAAAATAAGCGTCCGCGGAGCTGTAACAGTTTTTGTGGGGCTCAGTAAGCTTCACAGCCAAGAACTGCCTTGTGTAGTTCCAAAATTGCGTTTTTAACAGTCAGTCTTTTCAATATGTCCTTGTATACAACTTCACAGCGATGCATGCAATGTCTTACAGGTTTCACTTTTGTCTTGCGTGTAGCTCTATAGTCAATATTTTAGAACCAGCATTCTACTCAACAATTACATCACATTTGACAGCCTCTCAACTCGATATACGCAAGGTTCAAAATACTACCACCATATTGGATTCCCAATCTTTGAATACCTTGATGCTAGAGGTTTTGTTATCCTCCAACAATGAATGTGATATAATTCGCGATTTAAGCGACCTTGGTTTGCAAATCATATGTGATACATGGTGGGCATCTCTGAATGCGCGCACTAACTGTTGTATAGCTTCGGATGATTCTGGACATACGGCTTCGTGGCGATTCTAGATGCACTGCGGAATTGAGGAGACCGGAATCACTAGCATCATATCGATTGTCCCTCATCAAATTCTTTGTAATCCATCAGACCATGGGCCAAGCTCGATGGGGAAACACTTACTGGCAACAGTGCACCTTGCAAATTTAAACGAATGAACAGAGTCACAAGTTTCGGAATTGACAAGTACAGCCGTTGAGTGAACACCTTTGGCTATACTGACGAGACAAGGCAGTTGAGGAATTACATGAGTAAGTTGGCAGAGGAAATTTATATTCGTCAGTTTGATTTTCTCTATATGAACACAATTGACAGCCTCAACACTTCAAACTGACAGCAAAGGTAGTGTTAGCAATGTTTCTGGGTAACCTGGCTTCGGTCCATGTTGGAACAAGAACCGAGACCCTGCTCTGGGTTAGGGACTGCCAAGGCAACCAAACCTGGTAAGTAGAACGAGGTTGTTAGCCGGAGTAGACCGAAACCTCGTGGTTTTTGGCCGGGTTGGAACCGTACCATGGTTCCAGTTTGGTGTTCCCATATATTTGGCTCCATGTAGGTTTTCGAGTTCTTATCATATCACGACAAGGTCTATACGTAAAAGATGCAGTTTTCGGAGCACTTTCACCCCGTGGTCACCAATTGGTACTCCAATCAATATTGATTAGGTCGCTATGAAATAACACACAAAATCTCGCCAAAATCACCGGTTTTCTCCAGCTATGCAATGAATATTGCGCAGATTCAACATCGGAGATCAGCAGGTGCAAGCGCTCCTTCCACTGCCTGATTTACATATCGATCATGTTGCGATATGATCAGAACTTAATCACTTCATGGGAGCAAAAATGCTTGGTTCGGAAGGACCCGTTTCCTGGTGGAACCCAAAAGCAACATTCTGAGTTTTTCGTGTGACAACACCCGTCACAACTTGTCAGTTCCAGTTCGAACCCTAACCCGGAACCGTTCTAGCGGTTTGTATCCATTGCCAACTCTACGCAACGAACTTCGTAACTGCTACATTTTCCCAAGACACCTGCAGTCACTATCTCATGTGAGGATTTGTTTCGGCTTATAGTCCATCGAACGCTCTATCAAACCTGGAGCAATGACGATCATATAATCCATCGCGCAGCGAGCTGGTGCTTCCTTACACCACCACACGTATCAACATTCGCCAGAGGGAATACTCACTCACGGTGGAAGCAATTAAGAAATAATTGCGGTCAACAAATTAAGCTAGCTTAGCTTTGGGCGGATGAACATCTACCAACAACTTACCAATAACGTCAGTCAATGCTTACGACATGGGTTGATATTGGGAATTGCGAGAAGTACAACTCGCTTTCGACGAGCTTGATAGCCTGCTCTTGTCCCATTTTGAAAGTTAATTAAGGATAATAGGTCAAAGGTCAACATATTGCAGCAAGGCTAGCCATACATTTGAAGGATGTTCCCGATCATTTTGATCTAACTGATGGCCATTCACTGTGTTACATGGGAGGAATCGACTCCAAGATAGACTCAACTAGTAGTATCATTTCAGTGTATCCTCTTATCTTGTCTCGCTATCGGACCTAACAATGGCCTCATACAAGGACTGATAGCTGGTTCACTTCAAAGCTTCACTCAGGCGCAGAAATTAATCAAAATAGGATAAATGTAGAATAGCTTCCGAATCGGGATATATTGTTAAGGCTTGTTCTCCATCATTAGCAGGTTTCCCTCTATACCAGCGGAGGATCGAGAGGTCTTTATACCTCTTTCTTCTGCGCTCTATATGCTAATTCTAACTACGGATTTCTCTAGATAAATCCTCACTATCTTCTCGTCTTCGAATCCCCTTGCTCTGATATTCAGTCGGCGTGAACTTCCTCCGAGCAAACTGTATCCCTCCAATTCTCCAGTCTTTCTGGACCGAGAGTATCCTTCTGCTACACATCTCCAAACTGATTGGTATCCATCGGACTGTTGTCTTCCAGACCATCTACCTCTTCGTACCATTCAACAGCCGTCTCCTATCTCATGCACAAGTGTCTCTATCCTACTGGCCATTGCTGATGCCAATCGAGAATTACTTCATATGGAGGTGACAATGGCTGGCGTCATTCTTTATCTCTGTCCATAGAGAATATAGCGATGTGTGTTTGCACTTATATTTACACACCATTGCAATGGTGACAACACTCGAGGGTGGGTGCTGATAAGGTGGTCAATGGATTCGTGCCTGGCAGTCATTGGTGTGGCGATAGTAGTGGTTTATAAGTGATGAACCTTAATCGATCGCCACATGGCAACATTATCAAGTGAACATTCATGACCCCAGAACCGTGACCAATCCTAAATGTGTAACATACTGGAAATTACTACTGATAATGCTTCCTCAAATTACTTGATGACTCAGAAACTACTATCAACCTTTGAGGCCTCCGCAATCCAGTCGCCTGCAATGAGGAACCACATACCATTCATGGCGCATGTTATTCAGCTTGCTTCAGGTGCGTTCATGAGCTATCTTGGTGTAATAAGCTGCACCAAGTCTTTGGAAGCCCATGAGCGCAATCAGCAATTTGGAGAGAATGAAAGCACAGTCTTTGGGATGAGTCAAAGACTTCGAAAAGAGGGCAATGCTAGAATCAAAACGGTGTCGGCTACAAGACCAGATTTAGCAAAGATATTTGAGAAAGTACCTATTTGAAGACATTTTGAAAGACCTGAAACTGATGTTGATATAGCAGAGAATGCTTGCTGTATAGATTACTCTGACACGTGGTCATTGAAATGAGTTCAGTGACTGTCACAAAGCCAAAGTACGAATCGCAGTACTCCTTATTAGGGATGTGAAAACATGGTTGAATTCGACATTGCAGTTTCTTGACTGAGCCTTCTGATTACCAGGATTCATCCGCCAGTGGCTGCAGAATCCACAATTCACCAATCACCGGCCACTCTTCACACCACAGGATAAATGGAACATCATCAAGTACGTCATGGAAGTTTTGAGACTATTCCCATACTGGACCCTGTGGATGTCAAAGACGCATACCGGAACTTTGCATCACATCATCACCATGTACAATGACATGTGCAATCATATGACTGGCATTATGCGAGCTATAACTATCCAGAAGACTCAAACGAAGGAAGACAGATACTTCGCAATGAAGTTTGCGTGACAGATGTATTCTAAGTAACATGCTGAAGTAACTCCAACTACCAGTATGCGTCTCATTTCGGCACAGATCCTTGATCCTTTCTGCAAGTTGCGATCATATCGGAAGTGGGACAAGGGAATGAATATCAATCCTGAGGACGAGTCATACTATACCATGCAATACCATGATGCATTCCTGCAGTATGTGGAGAATGAGTACTGCGCCAAACATTGACGAATGTCCATCATTAATCCTGAACAGGTTCTGGGCAGCCATCATTTCCCCTCTGCAAAGGCATCTGGATTTGGTCAGTCTTCTTTTGATCCATATGATTTATCCAGCAATGATAAAGAATACTTAACTACAAAATGCAGGGTTGAAACTACACCGGGACGAAGGGATTGCGCAGCACCGCCATTTACCGCCCCAATGCTCTATTTGATTTCACCTCCTAAAGCACAAAAGACATGAGGGCAAGGTAATCCTGATCTTAAAAATTACCACTCCGACCAGATGGAGATTCACAGTTGATTTTCCTTACCGGATCTCACCGATTGGTGGCGTCAACAAGAGGTAACGCTCTCAAAGTACACCAATTTCTCAAATGTGGCACGCAACATATTCTCTATCATACCACATGGTGTCAAGGCCAGTTTTTCCCTTGGGCTGGACATTATCGGCTGGAGACATTCTAAAACCACTGGCGAGACCCTTCAGGAAAAACTCATCCAGTCAGTTTGCTCAAGCCCGTAACGGGATATTGGCAGGCGATTACACAGCATTAGATCCCACGCAAACTGAAATCAACTTGAAACTCACGCAACTGGTGGAGGAATGGATATTGCGCACAATGGCCCAGGTCCACGACTTTTTGGAGGTGTGCCAGGGCAGCCAAAACCTATGTGCTACACAGAAGGAATCTCGCACCCAAAACAATTGAATGACAGCTGGTGGATACATTTCAGATACCAAAGAGATCATCGAAGCATGCTGATCAAACTTTCCACATAATGGTGCAGCTGCATTTCAATTGTCAGGAAGATCACCGTTGCCACCTGCTTTGTCTGCAAACAACTTCCCTCCAGGATGAACTTAAGTATCAAATGTCCACCAAACTAGATGAATCAACTGTCATCAGGTCGAACGTGATGATGCAACTGCACCTGAATACATTTCCAACTCCAAGAATTGGCTTGACAGGGATGGCGACTTGGGTAATCCAATTGTGAGCGATGATGACTGGGAGCCAGACGACAAATCCAATAGAGCTTGCCAATGCCATTGAGGCTCCAGAAAGGCCAGAACACCAGGATGTGAGTGCCACACCAAATGTTCCGGGATTGATTCAGCCAACACTGAGCGCAACGAAACAGGCTGAACAGATGTCGATGACGCTCAATCCAATGGAAACAAGGAGGAATAAAGAACTCAAAACAAAGTAGGACAGAATTGATAAATATGTTTTCACCAGGTTCTATATGAAGTTGCTTGACTAAGAATTGCGCTTAGAGAAATGTTATGGGAGAAGATTGAGCAGTCAGATGTGAATATTTGTTCATAAAACAGAAGTATAGTGGGCGAAATGAATCATTTGGAAAGGTATCTCAATTTTGGTAGATTGACAGTGACCTGTGCAAGAAGATTCCTGGGCTCAGCTTTGCCAAAGTGCTGACTCCCAATCCTGCTGAACGGCCACCAATAAGTTTAAATAATTATTCATACAATTATTAATGGCTGGAGATATTAACTAGACAATACATTAAAATGAGCATCAACCAAGCGTCAACAATCCTTGGTCTTGTAACCAAGGTGATTGTAAAGTGCATTGGTCGCTGTTTAGCACAACCGATAAATTGGCAGCCTTTATAGGCACATCAGCAAGTGACACAGTCACTGCCCCATTCTGAAAATGAGGGTCAACGAAGCGTCAACGATTTTTGGCTTTGCATCTTGGGTTATCCAAGTATTAATAGTGGTAATAATTCATATGTGATGTATTGGCGGCCTTTTCTGGCAAAACAATGCGTGATAGCTTCATTACCCCATCATGAAAATGAGCGTCAACAGAGCATTAAAGATTTTTTATCTTTTTGTCAGGCAATTGCAATGTGATCTGGTAGTGGTTAGGCATTATGCATGTAATGACAGTGTGTATATGCAAAAGAGAAAGCAATACGGGCATTGCCCCATTCTGAAAATGAATGTCAACACAGCATCAATGATTTTTGGCTTTGCATCTTGGGTTATCTAATTGGCAATTGGTTGCAGACATCCATGAATGAGGCATTGGCTGCCATTAGGGGCAAAAATACCAGCAGCACGCTCCCTGCCCCATCCTGAAGATGAGCATCAACGGAGCCTCAATGATTCTTGGTCTTGCACCTCTGGTAATCTAAGTGTCGCTTTGTGGCAATAATTTATATACAATGTACTGGCGGCCTTTTCAGCCAAAACAGTGCACAATATCTTTGTTACCCCATCTTGAACATGAGTGTCAACGGAGCATCAACAATTTTTGATCTTTTATATCAGGTAATCAAGGCATCGCGCAGACACTTTTGCTCATAAGCGAACTATTGACTGCCTTAGTAGTCGAAAATACAAATCACAAAAGGAAAAACATTGATTCTGAAATAATCAATATTGCAACCTGTAAAGAATTCAAAACATAATTGCTGGATGTTGAATAAGCGATTTTGATCAAATACTATTATCAAACAGCAAAATCAAGAGCATTATATGAAAATACCGACAGACCTGCTGGACAAGCCGCTGACAACCTGCCCAATATGGACGAATTACAAGATTTCCATCGAACCGTACCCAAATTGACTGTTCGAGTGTATTCACAACCCAGACCGCCAATTTGGCCACAGTTCGGTTCAGACCCGGACCCGGACCCGAAGTGATGGTCCGGAACCGTTGCTAACACTAGACTTGGGACTTTGCTTTTGTTTCTTTATATTACAGAAGAAGCAGGGAGGAAATAGTTTAAGGATATGCCATGGCCACAAGCGGCTGAATGCAATATGATATAAACAAACAAACAAACCTTAACTACTCTACAATATTGACATCCACATTTGCAACCGTATCTACTTATATACCTTCATAGGAGGCCATACACGGGCATATGCCTTTACACTATTATCGCTCTTACAATTTCAGATACGTTTCGCATACGAGATTTCATGAATTACTCCTTTCTGACGGGTTACGACGCGCAATCTACGCACGAGATATCGGACAGATTTGGGAGCACCGATTCCCAAACGATCTCGTGCGGATTCCAGAGGCCAATTGGCCAGTCGTATCGCGACACCTCTGAAGGAGAAATGGTCCGGAATTGACAGCGACAGAGTGCAGAAGCAACCAGGCTTGGGAAGAACACCCAATTGAGGTTGACAGTACCAGACACGATTCCGAGTTCATTCAGGAGCCCATCGGCCAGGAGAAGCGTCAGTGAACATGCCACTCAAGGTCAATTTCAATGATTTCTTAATACGATTACTCCAAGTCCACCAAACGCTTGATCAATGAGGTCGGATAAGTTACCACCCACTTGAGTTAATTGACGATTACAGGGACGATTCCCGAGCCCTTATGTTGCCGAGAGTCGCATCACCTGCAATGCCAAAGTTGCCCATACTCTAGAGATTCCCTCAAATCTCGTCCGACAAGCGCAACTGCATGCTAAATATCATGACGACACAGGCCAGAATTGGATACGCAAGTGCACCTACATTTATATTGCTCTGAGCTGAGCGAAGCTGCGAAGAGTATAAATGGACACATACCTTGAACAAAGTGCACCTAGGGCGGGTTTACGAAATATGCACGATTCACATTGATCAACATCGCCGACGGTTGTTACAATCGCGATTATTTTCTACAACACTCGATGGAGTTATCAATGTTGTGGATGCAGTTAGTTCCAGCAGTGGCTACTGATTTCAGACCGAGGTGTTGGAGGATGGAGTTCAAGATAGTTGAGCAGTAAGCGTAGATTGTGCTGCAGTTCCGAATGGGAAGTAGAATCACCCTCGAATGTTCTAAAGTGGCTTGCAGGTACGACTCGCAAATACCATTGTCAATTGTTACAATTGGCACCTGATTGGATATCCGAATTGGATCGTTGTGAGGAGAGGAAGCTGTCAGTGCCAACTTTATTCAATATCATCGAACATACGCCAACGTGCTCATACAGATGTGTCCATATGATGGCATACAAAGAGGGTTTCTAGGAATACTATGGATGACTTTTACTTTCTAGCCGGGAACCTGAGGATCAACGGCGCTACTGGAGGATGGACCGTTTGGACACTCTCAGGAGACCAGCGGATTCCATATGTATTTAATGCACGAAGAGGTTCAATTGATGTGTCGTATCCCAACAGGGAATGGACGTTATTTGGTTGTCAGACAGTCCCAATTGGGTGTGACAACTACATGATTAGCTGAGTGAGCTTATTCGTACAAAGTGGTGGCAGCCGCGGTGGACACAATGTGTGAGCTGGAGACAAATAGGGATTACCTTGGTACAAGTCCAAGAACGCTTGCGTCGACTTGCATTGCATTCACCTTTTGGCTCTGCAACCCCAGGGTAAGTGGAACAGGTCGCAGTGGATTAGGCAGGCCATCAGGTATGCCCCGGGAATGTACCTGGATCACGGCTAGGGTGGAGGCGCATTCCGAAGGTGGCTGTACTTCATATATTCAAATACTTGGTGCTACTGCTATCGACGATCTATTGGCCAGTGACAACGATGTCGTTGGACGTTCTGCCTAAGAGTGGGAGTTTGTGCAGGGCTGCTGGGAGTGACGATGGAAAACATCTCTGACTGTGAGATATGCACCAGGCACTGGATGGGCGAGCAGTGAGCAGCGGCGGCAGCGGCGTGAAGAGGCACTGAAGAGGATACTTGATTAACCGGTGTCGGCTCGCCGAGACACGAAGGGAGGCACCGGTTTCGCTCCATTGTGGGCGAACCGTTCTATTCCAGCCTTCGAGATATTCCTCGTTGCCGCTCCATTCCGAATTTTGAAACTTGCAGCTGACAAGAACAGATGGAGCTGGCACACCAAACGGTGCCTACAGATGATGGAGGACTTATTCCGGCCATATACGGAGATTTCGTGGAGGGTTTCAGCAAAGCAAAGGTGGAGACACTCCCGCCGCATCAGTCAATTGACCATGCAATTGATTTGGAGCCCGGCTAAAATTTGCCATATGGGTGGATTTACAATTTAACCGAGTTGAGTAGAGCGGAGTGGAGCGGTATTCCTGTAATTGCGTGGAATAAGATCCTGTGCTCACGAGGCCGGATCATGGATTTGGACTTAAAAGATCCTATGCCATATGTACGAATCGATGATGCAATGAAGAGCCAATGAGAGCCGGTGTTGTGCGGTAGGCGGACATAATGGAGGTTAGTAAAGATGACCTTTCGAGAGCTTACAGAGCTACAGGAGAAGCCATGGAATGGAGCCCATACGAGCGCAATTATGGACGTAGAGGCAACGAATGGCTGGAGCCAACTGGATCTCAGCCGGAGATGGACCGCGGCCGGAGATGGACTGCGGCCGTAGCTGGTCCGCGAACAGAGATGGATGACAGGAGATGGATTACCAGAGACGGATGACAATCAGTCTCCATTCCTATATGATGATATTGAGGTTATGCGAAGCTATACCCTTCTGGAGATCACTTGCTTTGATTTCGAGCTACGAAGTTAGAATGGAACGCAGATATGCAGGTATACGATGAACCGGCGGCATGGCTCCGCCGAGTACAATGCCGAGCACTATTCAGAGCACTATTCAGAGCACTATTCAAAGATACCGAATTATGCAGCTACATGCCCAAGTTCCAATGCTCAATACGATCCCGAATCAGATCCTGACTCAACCTCGGTTATCCCGACTCACACAGCTACAATGCCAATACCGCACATCAGGATGCATTACGAGAATCGTCTTTGGCGGAGCAATGATCTTTAAAATGGGGGATGACAGTGCCGGAATCGCAACAACCGCTACGACGTATAATGACCGTACCGGAATCGCAACAACCCCTACTGCGAACAATTACCGTACCGGATGTGCAGGAACGAAGCACCGTGAATCACATTCACCAATAGAGAAAGGCTAGGAGAGGCAAGTGCACAAGGAGAAGAATTATCTTCAGAATCAAGCCTAACCAATCAATATGGCACACGAAGAAGCCATAAGATATGAGTCGTCAGCGGTGCTATGACGGACAAACGGGGCATGACCATACCTGAATCGAAACAACCCCTTCACCATTACGGAAGTGCTGGGAGGAAGTACCTTGAAGTGCACTTACCGGCAAACAATCGCAACTGAAGATTAGTCGATGAGCATACCTTGGAAGAGATCACCAGCAGAGTTAACCCATGTATGTGGAGAAGAGTCAACCAGTGCATCTGGAGATGAAACGACAAGTGAACTCAAAAAATGACGATATGGATACCCAGGAAAGTGACAGCAAGCACACCTGGAGAAGGAGCGGAAAGCATACCCAGAGGAAAGCCGGCAAATGTACGCAGCAATTGGAGATGATAAGTGCGCCAAGCACATGGCTGATGTCAAGTGTACCTACAAGTGCACCGACTAGGAGGATGATCAGTGCTCACTATACTGTTCGGTAGACTATTTGGTACATTCAGAGATCATTTTCTGTCTTGTTTGGAACTGCTTCGGTAAACATAATTGCACTCGTTCGGCATAAATCAAACTCGCTTGACTTCTGATCATCTCTACGGTGCACTTGCAGTCGAGACAGTCACCGAATGGCATCACGAGAGACAGTCGAGACAACTACTGAGAGATGATGACTCGACATTGGGATTGAATAAGAGGATTATCGGGAGCCCTACCTATCAAAGGCACCGACTGAGATGTTTACCAAATGGCTTACTGAAATGACTGCCGAACGACCATACTGATGGCCTATATGCCTGCTTGGCCAATTCCAAAGGAGTATGAATATAACTACTGGCGGACATCGTGTGAGAGCCTCCGGCTGCAAAAGATGATCTCAGGTATCGAGGCTGGCCCACAGAGCTATGCACGAGAGTCTGGAGAGGGCAAGCGCACTTGAATATACATGGTATGAATGACCATTTCATAAGAAGCTTAAGAGATAGATACAAGGTCATATATGATTGACCATCACTGACGGCTATGATACCGAGAGCAGAACCTACAATCCATGCTGAGAAGTCAAGCCTGCTTCATCTGTTGCATGTGTACCTGCATCGTGAGCCTCACAGCTCAGGTCCGTTTGATATGCAGTTGGTGTATGAAGATATGCCTCAGGAGAGCGGCTCGTATCAGTACAGAGCGGCTCATATCAGTGCAAACGGATGAGCAAACGCAGATAGATATGGAGACGAATATGGCTGAGAATATGGGAGACAAGTCTGTATATATACGGGCCTTCTGGCCTCGAGAGATCAATCAATCAAGTCAATAAAGCATCTAAAGTAACATCATCCGTGTAGATTGAGCGCGAATGACTACCGATGCAGCTTCCAAAGCAGCAACGATGATCACTGACAGGCTGGGCCTGCAGAGTTGTTCACGAGGAATTGGGAGAGCTCAAGTGCTAGCGCACTGGAAAGTATGGTCAGTATGACCAGTTACTGGAATCCTTACAAGTTAGTTATGCCGCTGTATTGGAGATGGCAATGATGAGCAGTGAGCGGAAGTCGCCTGTAATGCTGATGAGTCAAGATGAGACTCGTACTATGATTGGCGATTTCACCAAGGTTACTGTGTCTAATTCCAATGATGACCTACACTTGGTACAAGCTACGTGTGCGAGATTGGATGGTCGGATGCCGGACATTCCGGAAGTGGAGATATGGAGGACGTTGTCACTTTCGATGTTCCTTCTTTCTCATCTCTGTACTTCTTTAGTTCTTTGGATCTTGGCCCAGTACAATGGCATCGGCACAGGTTTTTACCACCGCCGGAGATATGTCAAGTGGAGGGGAGTTTCCCCGTATGCTGGATCCGCCAAATGGTTACCCTGAGCGGTACTGTTCGGGTGTGGGACTTATGGGTTCGTACGTTTGCGTACGTTGATCGGTTGTTTGATTGTTTCCTGTTCTTTTGATACTCTTGTACTGGTTTATACAGCCCAGGAGGTCTGCACCTGAAGAGGGGGATAATGTAATGGCAAGGCTGCACGTGAGGTGTCCAGGGTCGGGTAACACCAGCTTTATATTGTCGGCTCGCCACAAGCCTTAGATCTTTTGCGATAATCTTACCTTAACAACCTCTATACTACTGTACAATATGGACATCCACGTTTGCAACTGTATCTACTTATATACCTTCATACGAAGTCATACACAGGCGTATGCCTTTACAATAAAACTCAATGTTAAACAAGTATGTAATCTCCTTTGTATTAAGAATAGAGACGAATATAAGCTGGCTTTTTGGACAAGACCGGTGCTTTCCAAATCCGGAGTTATGCTGCTTGGAACGATCAATACCTGAGACGATTTTCGATGATATATTCATGATACTACTCCAAATCCCCTTCACAATTTTGCATTGGTGTACCTTCATAATATTCTGATTTATACTTATTTATATAAGAACCATGTTGATCATATCCAATGAGTGATGAAGCAGTTGTTGCAACTTCTGGAGTACGGTCTCGGCCCATAGCAACATCTGGCTAATGACCGTCTCAATAGTTCTATTTGGATAAGCATATAGTTAACAGCGCGATAAAGCGGGAGCATTACCTGAAATTTTTGGATACATATAGCACCACGTCGGAAAACGTAAAAAGTATCCTTGGGTAGAACGTTTTCACCATCTACGCACGTGATATTTGCACGCCTTCTGCCCACTTGATTAGGAAATTCCGGCACTTGAAGCTAAATCTCCCGTGCTTGATCGCAGAGTTCTCTTCTTGTATCGCCACAGGATCCTGGTTACCTCCTTGGAGTCCCTCGCAATCAGCAAACAGACATGGTCTGAGTGTCTTAAATGTTGATGGGTCTAGAATGAGATGCACATCCCCACTTGTAGGCGTATCTAAACGCGATGGATGGCCTAGAATCGGGGTCTGGACGGATTTCGAAGTTGTGTCTGAGCTCTGGAAGCCAGAGTATGTCAGTAATGTACCTTAGAAAGCTGCAGACATCCATACCTTAATCAAGGCACCAATAAGTGTACTCTTTCCGGAACCAGTCTCCCCAACAAAACTTATCAGGCAAGGATATTGTTCCCAGGTAAAATCAGTCGCCATAGATAGTTCACGATATCTGCTTGTAATTCTAAGAGAGACACCACTAGAATTGACGTTTACACCGAACCATTTGGAGATGGAATCTCTAAGATGATTATTTCCGTCTGGTGCACTGACAATCCGTCTCAGAAGGTTTCGATCATGCATACTCATTTTCCCATGCTGATTTTTTCGATGAACTAACTGTCCCTCCCAGCACTCTCCGCAAAGTGTGCTCTGACAAATGTTGCACCAAAATATGCTGTCTCTTGTTTCACACCCGTCGCAACGTTCCGAAGTCTGCTCAGATTAACTCTAATCAGCATTTCCCTGACTAATAGTACGGATCACATGTTCGGAATACCTCAGAGTATTCGCTTTCGGATTCATAATAACCTTCATCCTCCACGTTAGAGTTGTTGGTTGGAGTAATGACCATTTCTCTGGTCAAAACGTCGTGTGCTAATTCGGACATTGGGAAAAGTCCATAATATGATAGATAATTAATTGTGTTTAAGGAAAGCCTCTGTTCGGTGGCTTGAAATCAATCCGTTCTCGACACTAGTTGGGCTCGGTGGGATAAAAAGGGATGGTTGTGAAGTTGGCTGGAGTTTGATGAAGGTTAATACCTCGATATGAGCTCCTGGCGTTAGGAAGATGGTACAGTTTTAACTGCTTCAATCCAACCATGGCCGCACGGGCTCTAGTGTCACGCGACCGACACGAACACCCCTACCAGGAGAGATGTTTAACCCATAAAACCAGATCCTACACTTTTTCTCATACATGGGGAGCATCAAAGAGCCGATGGTCTAGTTGAGTGCCCGATCTCTCATTTGGTTTCCACTCTGTATTGGGTTATACGCAAATGCGACATGACCTCAAGTCCTAGATTTTGAGCTAGTAAAATCGCTCCGCCCCCTCTCTAAGATCGGGTTGATTAGCTTATGCTTGTAGAATTGTGCTTCTAAACGCACCCACCAAACATTGTGTAAGCCGGTCCTAAATGTTTCGCATGACAGACCTGCAGGTTTATCTTTACTGAGACTGAGTTGGTTTTCTACGAAGTGCTCTGGTATTTGGACGCGCATCTTGGCAACTACTCCACCTGGGGGAACCATTCCATCGTGCAGAATTTATTGCAGCTCATCGACGGAATTGCGAAAACGCCTTATCAGATTATACAGCCGTTGGCATGCTTCTTATTGGTCCGAAGTAACCATGGGTCTAGTTTGCAATATGCGTTTGAAAGTTGAAACTTCAGTTTCGGTCGGCTTTATTTCCCCTTCGTATCATACATACAGCCTGAAGATTAAAAGAATTAGGATTTGCAGGAGAGCAAGACTCAGCTTCCGATGATGCCTTCAAGAATTACAGGTTTACCATTCAATTAGGAAGAACTACTTGAGTACCACACTCCACACCACCTCAATCACCAACGAAGACCCCAGATCCTCCCCCCACACATTTGACAGCATTCAGTCGACGTCCTCGAGAACAGCACCGACAATCTACCGACCTCTTCATCCAGCGAATAACAGTTAAATAGACAAACCGTAATACCGGGGGTAATGCGAAACATTGCGATGGCCAGAGAGCCACGACGCAAATACTATAGCATGAGATGACCGTAGCAAGTCCATACCCCAACAAATGAACTCCACCACCTACCACTCCTCCAGTAGGGTCCCCACAGGCGATTTGAGGGCAATTTTAAGGTCGATATGAGGGTTTTGTCGGTGCAATAACGTCCAATAGACTAAAACCGGCGTAGATATCTATCTGTTCAGACTCCGGAGGCGGAGTGGCCTTACATAACAGGTCGTACAGGCACACCAATTTTAGCACTAGAAGCACTTGTGCCGAACTCCCGATTCTTACCTCTTTGAGGCGCTCACATCGTTATGCGGCATACACCGGGAGTTTCACTGCTCGATGTCATCTTGCGGGAGAATCAGAGGTGTGAGGTCTCTGATTCATTTTGGGGAGGCAACGCTATCGAATGACTATTTATGAACCAGTGATATTGTTAGTAGGAGCCCCGTCTTTCCTTATGAGGAACACCTGACCATCCAACCTAGGAAATACCCCCTACGTATTGACCTGTCAATTTGGATAGAAACATTCCAGCAAGTTTGGAATAGTTATCCCCACACATGATTGTATCTTACAATTGGCCAATCTTCTTTTCACCAATCACAGCTATAGAACTAAAGATAAAGCAGGACCGCTACTCCTCATCCTACCGCGCGGGAAGATATATCGTTCCACACTACAATCTCTCAGAAGCGAGCGGCAATAGTCCGAGGCTAATATTCAGAGACACGACCTGGCTTGGTACAATTTACGGGTCAGTTAGATCAGTGCTCCGTGAATGGACCGGATAATATAATTTGTCAACCACGCTCAAGAATGACAATCGCCCTGTACACCCTAATCACTATCACTATAACCCCTCCATCGCTCAACTCTTAGGGCCAACTGCAATACCAGACGAGAATATAACTTGCTGAAAAATAACCATCGCCCTGTGCAGCTTGATCCCTCTCCCTGCGATCTGCTACGTCTCTTAATGCTAGGAGGCAACTATAATAACCTAATGCTTTATGTTGTCATCTGGAATCTACTTCTTTTCCTCATCGTTGCCCCATTCGTCCTCTTTATTTGCTGTCTCTTCTCCTGCTGCTGCCTCCCCAGTCTCTTCTCTCTGGGTTCCATCCTCATCCGAACTGCAATTAATTTGCTAGTTTGAATCTCCTAAGTCGTTTGCTAGCCGGTTTTGGGGTTTTGACAAGACCTGGGTGGTGCTGTCTTGCTGCTTACTATGTAAGGTGGAAGGTTCCAGATGATCCAGAATGGGCTGCGTGACCACCTCTCTTTGGGAACTCTGCAACACTCTCATACCCATAGCGATCAAGTGTGCAATCTTTTGGCGACTTGAAATACTGCAGAGAATGGTAGTACATCGCCCTGTGCCCATACAACGTCGACGAGTCTTGCCATTGCGTACGTAGCACTGTACTCGAGTAAAAATGCCACTTCCCATCTCGACCATCTCTGCTAAAGGGCGGAGTAAAAGTGGGGCAATGTTCCACGAACTAACCGGTCACTTCACGGGGAGTAGTTCCCCGCTCCGTGAAGTGACCGGTCAGCTCTCTGAGAGTGTGCACTCGATAAAGAGACTGGTCAGTTCAAGGAGCCCAGTTACTTCCCGGATGGTCTAGTCACTCCGTGGAGCAACATCCTCCGTGAACTGTCTAGAACAATGGGCATCGTTGATGAACTGTGATGTTTGAAGCTTTCGGTCAGAAGTATTGGTCCGTGTTTGTATTTTAAGTGGCTCGCGCGCACTTATCAGGAGTGATATACTCCAGGGAGCTAGAAACGGTCGTTGAGTGGGTATTAAGCGGTATGTTCGCCACTGCCCAACATACATCCCTAGACTTGCGCTGGATACCCTAGAGAAGGCGTCCTCCGGATCCTGATTTTTGGCGAGCTTATACTGCGTTCACATCACTGCGGGGGTGGGAACAGGAATGTAGCCAACGGTCCGCTCGGTACCATGGTCATGGTGTAGACAAAGTATCGATACCTTATTCTCAAGTGCAACATCTATCTTTAACATCGAAGGCTCACACGGCCGGAGAGTCCCAGCCGAAGCCCGAGTAGAGTCCAGCGCACATGATATCTCTCCAAAATCCTAGTTTCCAACTGCAGATCCAACTGCATAAACATCAATGCATGCAATCGCAGAGTACAATACCAAGCTAGACAGTGACACCCAACCCTAACCCGGTATGGAAGCCAAATAGCCTTGGCGACAAGAACAAGAAAGAAGCAAACTGTAGAACAGAGTATTCATTTGCTACCCAGTTTGAGGGTTTTTCGGCATGACCATCACACCTGCAACCCATCGCTAGATATGCATGTATATATATACATGTGGACAGATCCCCAATCACGACTATCTGGTTGGTCAATGCCTTCTAACTCCGTGCTAACTAGCATGAAGATATCTTTGTCGGAGCTTCGGACGAGATTCTTATCGTCCTTCCGCCGTCCGACTACATATGCACTCTTTGGTTTGTGGAAGAGTGATGCAGCAGAAGCAGTCTGTTCAATCAGTATTAAGCAGTCTTGTTTCCAATCCCGAGAATTCCACATTGTGCTCGCTGTCATTTTGCTAAATTTATTCTCAAAAAACTGAGTACGTCATTCTTCTTGATTAACGAATGGGCTCGATGAATTAGTTCGTTTATAAAATGAACGAAACGATAAGGGCGAAAGTTGGACTAGCCACATAAAGAGGCAATTCAACGGCGTTTGCTTGTAGAGTACATGTCAACAACTTGCCGGTCACATATACGAGTATGATAGATATCGCTATGTATTCTCCAGGAATATATGGGCTACTGTTTGCATCAAAAATATACAACATTCCATCCAACCAATCTTGTCGGCCAACCATCGCAGAAAAATATACAAGAAACGAATGTACTAAGTGAGCTATAACCAAGCTCTTCCTTATCCACCATCCATGATCCGTCTGTCATCCATCACCTCGTCAATAGTCCTATTAATGTTCTCATCAGTGTAAACATAAATGCAATAAAAGAGACAAACCAACCGACACCGTGTAACTAAATGAGTAGGTCAATGAGAATGTAACAAATAATCAAAGAATAACTCCGTTCCATCCCAGTCATAACAATACAGTGAAAGAAAGAAAAAAACTAGTACTAAAGAGCATAGCGAAAACAATCCTATCGCTGCTCGTCCATATCCTTCATCTCTAACTCCACCAATTTCCTTACCCACATTCCCTTCTCTTCCTCGGGACTATTGTCTTCGACCCATTTCTTTAACCGTTCGATCTCCCGAGCCTTCTCCATCGCACTCTCTTCATTTGCATCTTCGATCTCAATGTCCTCAATAATATGCACCACCACGTCCTCCGAAAACCCGACCCTCTTATTTCGCAACAACGTCCGACCTCGTCTCTCAGGCTGCGCTCTTGGCATAAACGATGCAGATGGTGTGGTAGGGTGGTGAGAACTCTTCATCGGTTGATGGTGGCGGCGCTGGTATCTCCGCCTTCGTTTCTTGTCCTTCAGGCTGGGCGAAGTAGGGCTTCCGCTGTCATCGGAAGACGAGGATGATGAGGACGGAGATGGGGTCGGCGCGGTGAGTGTACGATTCATGAATGTGTTTCTACTCGTCGGCGACAGAGCGGATGAAGGGGTGCGAGCTGTTGGGGTAGAAGGTGTGAGGGATGGACCGGAGAGCGCGGCGATTTGGAGTGAGAGCTTTGGGCGGTGTCGCGAGTGCCGGCTCGTCGGTGCGAAGGAAGGTGTGGGATGTGCCGCGAGCAGCATTGTCGTTTATTGAATATGATCGTGAATACGTGTGTGAGTATCTCTTTGTTCGCAGTCGGTATGGACGGAGATGTTAGCTTCAGTTGTTTAGTGGAGGTAGCTAGAGAAGTGTTATAGCGATGTTTGGTCGGTTATTCGCAGAATACAGAGCAGATTGTTTTTTAGATCAAAGAACGGGGCGGGGAAGGAAGGCCTTTTAGCTAGCCGCCCAACAACCCCTCACCATGCACTCAAAATCTATTTCTTGATTTTCCAGACTTGCTGGGGCTCCTGGTTGGTTGGAAGCATGCTGCAGGTGTGGTGAGTGTGCGGAACCTGCAGGGATTCTGTGTAAAAATACCTAAGACAAGACAAGCCGTGTTCTAGGTGTGACAGGAATAGAGCAGTGCGGGGGGAGAACAATATGAAGAGCACGAAGGAACGGCGCCTTCTCTAGGGCAAATGGACAAGAATCTGAAGACGGAGGAGGCAAAAACATAACCAGCGCATGTAACTCGAACATAGAATTTGTTGGCTTCGGGTACAAACATCTCTATACCGATCGCAAATACCTTCCCTGAACGAGTCATCTCATGTTTCCTTGTCGTTTTGCAGCAAAGCCATCAGGCCAAAGATAGAAGCCCCTGGCCATTGCCGTGTCGCAGCACAACCAATCATCGCGCGGCACATTCTGCCTCGTCGCAAACAGCTGGAAGTACCTACCATATCCATCCGACGAACTTAACTGTGAAACGGAAAACAGCGGAGATATAGATAGAGGCGGATGTGAGGCTGCAAGTGCGACGTCGCGTCTTCTGATATCATCATGAAAGGCCCGCCGGACATCAAACCGTGAGAGCTTCATCCGTATATCCGCCTCCGCAACCAGCTTCAACAGCAAGTTATCACCCTGATTATTCGATTAATATTTTGTCTTCCCCGCTCTTGCCGGGTACATAGGGCGCTGCATATGTATACATTTATCCAAACGGAGCTAGCCCCTATGCCCTGCATATCTAATCGTCAACAGATTTGTAACAGTTTCCATATCGAAGGAACAACGATGCCGTCAAGCGAAATTGGCAGATGAATTTTTAGAACATGATGATCCAGAATCCCAGAGCACGTGGTTTGGAAAGGTAGAGTAACACCTCAACAATTGCAACTTTTCTTTTTCAGAGTTGAGTGTCTATACCTGTATTTTACTATGGTCAATGTACACGTTTACGTATCCCGGAGATATACCAGTTCTTGCAATCTATATCGAGAACCGAGGGTGTTGGCGATAGATGGGATCTGGGATCTGCGCTCGGAACAAAGAGCGAGTCTTCCAAGAAAACTGGACCGGCACACGTATCACCATCCAACATAAACTACTAGTGCATCATATTCTCTGGTTCTGCGTGTACTCTACAGGTCTGTGGGTCATCTCGACCCATTGAGATCTACGGCTAGAGTAAGTGTGTGTGAATGAATTCGCGAGCATTGTTCCGTTGACCAGGCAGAGGCACATGGCCGGCCGCGGGGAAAGGGTAGAGGGTGGGGTTCGCAACTTTACTTTGTTCTCACTTTGTGTTTTCATTTGAGCGAAGGGGTTAAGTAGGAATATGTATGTCATAGCCGCAAGCGGCTGAATACAGAATGATTACTAACAAACAAACATGGCCGGCTGCGGTTGTTGGCCGTACAGTGGATAGTTGATGGGACACTGAGAATTGAATCAGGCTCTCTACTTTTGTTTTGTAGATATGAGCTCCTTCTCGTGCTCGAGTCGCAGTGCTCAAGTAACCCTGCTGAACGGTGCAAGTGATGCTACCAAGAATGCGTTTTCTCGGGCGTTTTCCCGGCTTTCGGCGCTACCGAGTCCACTGGTGGTAGAACCCTGCAACATGATTATCAGGTTCTCCGGTGAAATTTTGTTCAATTCGGGTACGGCGCGTCGTTGGTTCAAGATCGACATACAGTACGCATAACTAACGGTTTCATTCCCGTTCCAGTTAACCTAGTCGTAGATTTGCTGATAATCCTGATCATACACTGTCAGTCGGAATTGCGCCCACGTTTTGGATGCGGGCGACAAGGGAGCCCACATTACTTTAGTCCCTACAGACACAGAGTACAAATATAGTACCAACAACAGGCACTGTTCCCAGGTAGTAGAAATACCAAGTACGGGAGTCTAGCTAGTGCGGCAAAGGGTCACTGCGCTAAGCAAAAGTCAAACGGCATTAAGTACGACGACGAAAGCGTCGAAATGCCAAGCTCATATATATATTGATTAAACACCGAAACAACCAATAGAACATAGATGAAGCAAGGACCGAACGAGATGACAGCAAAATAAGGACAAGGCAATAAGAGTGCATGATATACGTAGAAGGGTTCGCAACTGTCCCTCTCCCGTAGCTCTTCCCAGCATATGTACTCTAGGTTCTGATCTGCCAGTACCCCCGCATAAAATTTACCGAGGGCATTTAATTTCGTACTGCCGAACTTTATCCAAGCGATTAGCTTCAGAGAAGAGAAGTTTCTTCAACAGAGTTATTGGTTCGAGATTGCGTCTAAGGTTCCTCTCCATGAAAGCCATCGACAAAACGCCATGAAATTTGCCGTATAGTGTACATTAGCCTCGCTTCTCCATTCTAACGAGTTCGATTCGCAGTTCAGTATTTCAGCGAGACATATCATGCGGAGTCACTCGGTAGAATAACTTTTCCATTTGTTGCTATAGTACTTAGGGGAGAACCGTGTGTGTAGATTCTATGATACAGTAAAGAGAAGGAGAGAAGGAGAAAGACTCGATTTATATACAGAGAATCATGAGAGAAAACTTTGATGCTTCACCACTGAGTCACTTGCCATCGGATATGTAACACCATTTTCGTCTCCAAACAAACTGTCCTGCAACAATGACCGACGGCTTCAAAAATAGCAAGCGATACTCTACTCGCTGAATGGCAATTGGGTGTAGAGTAAATCTTGCGGGGGAGGTTTAACGCTGAGCAACGGAAACTGCTGAGAGATCAAGCAACCCAGCGGTTGAGGGCGTTTACCCAACCGCTGGATTCTTATTTCGTGGTATACCTATCTCTGAGCGTCTAGTGGTGGAAGTGGAACTTGCTCGAACATCGGCTGGTGGCAGGGATTGTGGACTGAGTACTTAGAGTAGGTGAGTAGTTACGTACCTGTGGCGGGCGCGGTGGCGGTAAGGATTGTGTACTGGGGCAACTGTAGGCACGGACGGTCTTCAAAGTTGCTGACGGTTAGTAGCCTGTGTGCCTAGACAGACTGATAACATTCCGACCGATAGTCAACCGTTTTGACCTCTTTTCTTCATAGTTCTTTACCTCTTCAGGTAGTTTTGGCCTAGTTTTTAATAAATTTGTGGCCTAGCTCGTAGAATTTCTAACCTACTACTTTCTCAAGTACGTACTAGCTAGAAAGTTTCTACAGAGCGATCAAGTATGCATACCTGTGTTTAGCGAGCCTTCCGGATTTCTCTGCACCTATCTTGCTAGAGGCGTGACAAAGACAGTTTCTCTCCCATTACAATGTGGCACATTGGAGCTTTCCTGCCACCTTGAGAATACAGTATTCCTGCCACCTGCGAATTTGAACTTTTCAGCCGTGCGTCTTCGATCTTTGGCCGGCAGTAGTTTTGCAGAGTGCAGCTGGATCTAACCTTTGAGAGCTCCTAGCAATACCTACACCAACTGTGGTAGGCTGATAGAGTATCTCACGACAGAGCCTTACCCATTCATTGATGCTATTTGCAGCACTAGTGCACCCTACTGTCGGCCAAGATCCTAGACGCACGACAAGAAAGTTGAGAACTCGGTGTGGCAGGAATACTCTAATGCAACTCTCTCGCCGTGCGTCTTGGATCTTGGCTGGCAGTAGGGTGTAGTAGTGCTGCAGATTGCATCGGTGAATGGGTGAGGATCTGCTATTTGATACTCTATCTATTGCCGTTGATTGCAAAGGTTAAGTCTAGCTGCACTATGCAAAACTACAGCGAGCTAAGATCTAAGACGCACGATGGGAAAGTTGAGATTTAGGGGTGGCAGGACGCTCTATTATGGCGTTGGCCGGAGATGATATTTTTGGGCTGGAGGCATTGCGTTTCTCTTCCTTGTTGAAAAGATTCCCACCAATCTGTCAATAGCAGAGCTGTGTATAAAATACAAACAGAATTAACAAAATTTCAGAAAGCGGACACATGAAGCGCAACACTTAAGGCACAGAACTAAAATTCTGGCGAAGTGACTGAGCCATCGGTTCTCATGCGTAGGCCGCGGGTTCCCGTGGCAGCTTTCGCACATTAGTTTTATGCCTTATTACCAATATGTCGGAGTCTCTCTGCTGCCCGTTCGTACCTGGAAGTCGGAGGAAGCATCCGGTTAACTCGGTTTCACGTGACAAATTGATTATCTGCGAATTGATTATCTGCGCGCACTCGCTTTTCGAAGTTGTGAGTCGATTTTGAAAGTCGCTTCTTGCGATCAAACTTATCCGTTTCCGTTATTTTGTTGATAAAAACCCATCTATATGCTCACTACAGTGTTCTGCTATAATCTCACCACGTTGTTGACGATCGATGATGGCCATTAATATTTCTTTAGGCTTTCTTTCATTTCTTAGAGACGCTGTAAGTAACAAGGATCTAGACAGTAGCATAGTGCTTACATACGTGCGCTGTGTGGATTATTCCGTGTAGATGAGGTCGGAGGTTGAATGGAAGACTTCCCGTGGCAATTTGTAAGATTTGGAGAGTAGGAAGCGAGAATTTAGGACCGAACCTATTCCCGAAGCACTACAGCTCGCTTTGTTTTACGTTCATGATGCTAAGCCCACCTTGCAAACGGAAAGCGCTAAAATACTAAGTAGCAGTTCACAAGCGCCGTGTAAGCGCGCTACTACTCTTTTCCGGGGTATTTTGTTCCTATATCGTGAAGCTTGCGGCTGTAGTAACCAATCACACCCTCATGCCCGTCATCTTATCTCTGCAATACCGACTATCATAGCATGCATTGGAGCCCTTGCGTACGGCGGGGCCCTGTCATCCATGGGAGTTTTCGGGCACCCTTTCATTATAATCGATCTCAATTAGGGACACCTGTGATCTTCTGTCGTCCCAATTTACCACTAATATAATACGTGACTATGCCCCTTTTTGGCCACGAGGATACTGTACGGCAACGATCAACAGCAAGAACAATAAGGAACAAAGCAGATGCACAGAGCAGCTATAAGAGCATATTATTTTAATTATTGATGACGTGCGGTAAGCTGGTGAGATTGAGTAGCAGTTCTTTTTTTAGCATATTGAGATGCGCATCTGTATCTGATGCTGGGGCTTTACCCGCATCCAAGAACGCGTGGCGGTTACTTCAGATCGTTCTGAGTTTACGCCGTAAGCTTCACCCGTTGGCATTCATGTATGAGCATTTTTCCGCAGTTTGTTTGTTTGTAATCATATTGCATTCCGCCGCTTGCGGCCATGGCGTATACATAACATATTTTCTCCCCGCTTCTCCTGTAACACAAGGAAACAAAAGCAAAGTTGCGAGCCCTCTTCCCCGAAACAAACAAAATCCGCCAAAAAACATCAACTTTTACACCCCCATCACCAACTCCTCGTGATCTGAGTCCGCCCCCTCCACCACTCCGCTAACTCTGCCGACATCTGTAAAAAAGAAAATCCAACAGTGTCTGTACATTTTTTATTCGCAAAAGCAAGAGACATCAGAACCTGGACCTTCTTCCGCTTCAACTCTTTTTCAACCCCCTTCCAGAGTTCCTTCTGTTCCCGTTTCCATCTTTTGCACCACTTAAACAAGTGGTCTCGAGTCTGATACTCATGCCCGCATTTTTCCGCAGTTGTGCAACAGGTGAGTCATGACCATGTCCTGAGGAGGCGGCAGCGGCCACAAAACCCAACAGAGTTGACATAATTTGGTCGAATTCATGTGGTGTTTGGGTGTGTAGCGGCATGTTTGCCCATTTCTGATCAAGGAGGAAATTTTTAAGCGCGGTAGGAATGTTTGCGCCCATCCAAGCAAAGACTTACGCGCGTATTCCTCCTATTCACGAAGAATGTTGGTATTAGTGCGAACGGCCTTAGACACTCTTGACGTGATTCTTAAGGGCTGCGATTTATTCGCTTTTCCATCGGTTGCAGTTAGATTGGAGGCGACCTTTTGACTAACTTGGACCTCAGTCCGCCATCGACACCTAAGCTTTGTGGGCAACCTTCTCCAACAAAGAAAACGTCACAGTTGCCGTATTGAACCTATATGCCCTGTTGTGGAGTCGTTAGCATCTGCGCCTTGCTCCTCTCGTAAACTAATTCTTCCTACGCTTGTAATCTAGGTACGAGAGAACTGAACCAAAAATACTGGCGGTACCTACATCTCGACAACTTTTGTCAATGTAATTGGCATGGTCTTCCAGGTCTGGCCTTGGTATTTCTCGGATCTGAGACTGCTGCAACCATTTATACGTCAGAACGAAGAATCCAGTGACCGTGAAAGATGCAACTAACCATGTAGATAGGCGGTGGCCGCTATTGCTGCGGATGAGGGATGATACCCGGTGTCTTGCTGCTGCTGGGAGTGATTCCTAGTATTCTCCACTGTCTCGGAACTGTTGGACCAAATCATGGTGCAGAAGGAAGCGTACGTCGACTTATGGTGCAGCTGCCAAATCAATAATGCGTATATTGACTTATCTATTCATCTAATTGACACGTACACAAGAAGTAAAGTGAATCCGGTCAACCCTAACCCAACACCACGTGATGACGGCACTGAAAGTCTGCCCAACAGGAACTGGCAAGACCGAAGGTATTACGAGCCAAGAAGTCTCGAGTACCTCCATCAGTCTCGTCTTAAGACGTGAGTCTAACCTATAACCCGACTTCAGCGATCTCATCGGTGTTCCATCACTGTAGTGTTATGTAATAGTTCTCGAGACCGCAAACGACTAAGACTCCAAGACCGAGATGGCCAACGAGACGAGACTGCCGGTCTCGCCCCGAGTTGATTCGTATGACTCTCAGCGGTAGCCACGCTGTGGTTGGTACGGATCAAAACGAACAAAAACGGCGAAGAGAAAGGGTATATGCCGACAGTATACATAGTGTGTTGTGGGTGGGTGGCTGAGGTGGACATGGAGGTAGCCCAACAGGATGGAAAATGCGAGTTGTCAAAGATGTGGTTGTGTGTGATCTCGTAAATCAAAGTCTGGGCACGAGATGAGGTTGTCTTACAACCTCAGGGGTATCATTCCAGTTGGTGATGGGTCCTTGCTTGGGAGGTGGTGGCGGTTATATTGATGTCGTGCAATTAACCTTAACAAGTCAACAAGAGACTCACATCCCACGTAATTGTGTCCACTCACTATCATCGAAGTTGCTAATGGCCAATGTGTTGCATATCCGGTGGTGGCAAAGGTGGCAAAAGGCCGCGCAACTATCGCCACTCTCATGTAATATACAAGGTACGGTGGCGGCTTCGCCACCCTTTGGAGGCGCCCAGATTGATCTCCAGCCCAGCCGACCCAGAGTTGCCATTTTTAGCAGCTCCTATGCTTCCAGATGTATATGGCTCTAACATACTCCTAGAATTCAAAATTTGTTAGATCATCTCTTGGCCAGCTCACAGTGAGCATATCTCTCCAAGTCTGGGTGAGTCTCTATCGTTTCTGTGGCCAGAGCAAGCATATTGGCAACTGGGAAGATGCCTTCTGCTGGGTAACTCCAATCAATTCAAGTTCATTTAAGTCCATGAGTTTTGCTCTCATCACAAAGTGTTCTATACATGAACCATGCATAAACAGGTCCTCTTTCACTTCCTGGTCTCCAACTTACTATATCACTAATATTCATAGTGCAGCTGTAAAAAAATGCTCCAAAATGCTGTTGATTCACAATTTCTGACTCAATATAAGAGATATCATAAATCTAAGACTTGGAGGTGAGAGGACATAGTTATCCACATATTTTGTATAGGACACTTTGTAATCAGAGCCAAACTCATAGAATTAAAAGGGCAGGTCATTTGGGATCTGAGTTTAAGTGGTAGGTACTTGCCACAATCAGCCACTCAGCCACAGAATTACGACCAATCAGAATCGAAAAGACACATGTCGTGTCCTTATATGGATAATATTTAGTCTTCTCCTTTCTCACCTTCTCACCTTCTCACCTTCTCTCTTCTCTGTATCATAGAATACACGCACCCTTCCATATCGTAACACAATGAAAACTCACCGCCAGCTGATGAAAAGCTGCAACAATCCGCTCTCCATGAGCGTGTAGGATACGCGGTGGCCTTTTTTGGCCATGTATGTGACATTTTCCCAGTCAAGCATGTAGCAAAACCAAGAAGGGGCGGCAAATCGCGCACCGGGCTAGAGTGTCACATCATATCTCTCGGTAGTCTAACAAACATAGCGCCATATTTTATTTTGCTGCTTGTTATACGTATACGTCATATACTCTCATGACAGTCCAACTATCCACTGCCAATCCCAACCTCCACAACCTGGCTCAAACTCTCTCCCCTACTCACTCCCGTCCATTTATCCGTCCTAAGAACCCATGCATTCCACCCGGGCCCCTTCATCTCCTCCACCACCTTCGTTTCCATGCACCATCTCGCCGTTCCGCTCATCCCCATAAGCGTCACACCTTCATCCAACACCCACTCAAAGCTCCCCACAATGTATCCTTTCATTTCTACCGTGTTTCCGCCAATAAATTGCCTCCACAGCTGCTGTGGTGATACTCCCGGGCCGGTAAAGGCTAGAGCTAGGAGAGAGTTAATAGGGCCGACAGTTCGATCTGCGACATTCATTTTCATAGCGAAGGTTGCGACTTCTTCACGTGGGGGGAGTGGGGTAGTGATTCTAAAAGGAAGGATTGGTCGGTGGCGGATCAACAGGGCGCGGATTTCGGGGAGCAGTATTGAGATGTTGTAGGTTTTATTTTCCGCCCTCGCGAAGTTGGTGACATATTGTACCTCTAACATTCGGATTGGGGCGTTGGTAGGGGGTTTGGCGGCGGTGGTGATGGAGCCGGTGAGGAGGGAGTCGATGAGGGTAGCGATCCAATGCGGGGGAATTCCTCTGGTTTCGACGAGGAAAGAGCATAAGCGGAAGAATGTGAGAAGTGTAAGGGGTTGGTTGATGCGATACGCGGCATCGTGAATCTGCCGAGAAACCGGAAATGCGAGTTTGAAGAACATGGTAGTCAGCCAGCGTGTAAAAGCTGGTTTTGGCGGGAGAGTGGGGGGAACTGAAAGCGACCAGCGGTATGCAGCTGTCAAAAGCTCCCAGGGCTTATCTTCACTTTCGCCATGCTCGATGGGATCTTCGTAGTCGATGTCTTGTTGGGAGGTCAAGCGGATGAGCCCGAGGAAGTCCTCTGCGGTATCAAGACTAGGTAGACAGAGATATTCAGCGAGAGTGCGTGTGAGACCTTCAGGGAAACACATAGGGTTGACAAGAATATTGGTCCGCGTGAATCCCGAAGGCTTGAGCAATGGAAGCGCATGAAGAGTGGTGGAGAGGTGACCGCCGGTGTAGTCTCTGCACCGGTTAGCTGGATATGTAGAGTGATGACACAGGAAGCCCACGGAATATTGCTGAGAAAGATTGTGTCGTATGCCTTTGGCATGCCGCAACGACTGCGCTCGCCTGCATCGTAGCGGATGCAGTCGAGTTGATGATTGACCTCATCGATGTGAAACTCCACAGTGATGTCAAGTTGAGATAGTGCATCGGCACAGGATCGCATAATTGGCATACACAGCTCGATGAGACTTGGTGGATCCTCCGTTGACTTTATTTCTATTAGCTCCATGACGTTGTACTCAGTATATCCATTCCAGAATCTCCAGACAGTTTCTAATGGATCAATAGAGTCGTTCCAATCGTTTTCCCTGCATAAATATTAGGAAATCCACAATTGCCCATATGGATGGAAGATAACCAACCATTCCGAGTACCACTCCGGCTCCTGAAAGAGGGTTACATTTACCTTCCAATTCTTTCGGGCGTACTCTGTAAGCGAAGCCTTTTTCTTCGCTACAGGTTCCGCCCTGTCTTGAAGCAGTGCAAGCAATTCCGGCTCCTCATCCTTCATCAGCTGGGCAGGTGGAAACATCATTTTGCTAAATGAGAAGATCATCCACTCTGCTTTGAGCTTGAAGACTTTCAATATCCCCTCGTCGAGAAGTCTCGACTGCTTTTCCCATTGCAAAACCGTCTGGGCATAGCGAACATCAAATCTTTGGGTAAGCTTCTCCGTATGATTAAGCCAGTATTTCAACACCGCACGAACTGCAGTGGCCGTGTTCGTATCGCATCGCAGCCAAGGGAGGTCAAAATTCTCGCCTGAGTTCAGTAGAGTTTGCATCGTCGCGTTGAGATGAGAGAAAACATAAGCTGGCATGATGTCACGGTCAAAGACGTACCATATGGCTGTCAGAATGGAAATCTGCTCCTTCTTCCTCGCTTCTTGGCCCTCGATCCGCTCGGGGATAAGGGAGATGTCATGCAACATGTGAAAGAGAATGATATTCCGCGCCATGACGTGCGGCTTCCAATCCTGTAGAGTAAAGGAGAACTTGTCGGCAGGCGGTGTCTGTTGCTTCTCTCGCCAGTCTTTGTTGTAGGCGTAGATATGCTGAAGCTGTTGGTAAAAATGTCGACAGTCTCCCACGCCGCCATAGAAGAAGGATATATCTAAGGGCTGAGGCGTGTTCTCCATCGCTCGTTTGACAAGGCCCTTGCAGGTAATTCCAGCAGACGGAGAGTCGTGTCCACGTGGAAAGTATTCGCTAACTCCTGGGTTGCTGGTGGTTGTCAGCTTTCCCGGTCACCACCAACACCGCCGAACTTACAGATTCGGTCGATAAATAGGAATCTGAAGAATATCCTCCAGGGCCTTTTTCTTATCCTGCTCTGTTATCTGGCGGGAGTTGTCGATAGCCGATAGAATAATCTTCGCATCTCTGTCGTCCTCGTGGCCTTTTAACGTTTGCCCTGCTTCATCCAACCGATTGAGATTAAAATAGCACTTTGCCTTCCGGACCGTCAAGGCATTTCGCTTTGTTGCATCGTTCTCAAGCGGAAGGGCATCGTGAATAGCAGTGATACATCCTTCATAGTCTCCGATTTCGTATTTGGCGCTTGACAACGTTCTTAGGGGAGCGGGATCGCCGGCATCCAACATAATCAACTCAAGATACTTTTCGATAGCTACAAATTTAAAGCGTAAGGGATAGTCGGATTGTGGAATTGGAGCAGAATTTGACCTTCAGAGAATTGCCCTTTGTTGTAGAGCTCATTGCCCTTCAGTGGAAGCCATGGTGGGACGGCGGTATGTTTTGGGGGGGAGGGTGTGTACGGATGCGGGTGAGAGATCAGGGCGAGGCCTTGTAAGAACAGCCATGGCTAGCCGCCGACGTCATAACTGTTCCAATTCGGCCCAACCGATCGGTCGCCAATCTAATCGATCTCCCCAATCTCAGATTCACCAATTGCATCAAAGAGGACTTACGGTGTGGTACTCACCGAACCGGTTACTTCTAGATGAGGATATTTGGTTGTTCGTTGAGGGCTTCGTCTCCGCTCTTCGATCTATTTCTACAGTATAATCGCATCCGCCGCACTCCCAGGGTTGGTTATCAACATAGATGCAGCACGCCAAAAGCCGCACAAGGAGCGGTCTGCGATTGCCGGACCTATCGCGTCCTTTGTAATACCACTAACCGCTGATGAGCACCGGACCTCTCACGATGACTTGGGTGTTCGTTTGAACATTCATGGCCACTTTGAAACATCAGTTCAACTGGTCAGGCGTCGTTTTCGGTCGACGTGTGCTTATTTCTGCCCCGGAGGTCATAGATATCGTCAGAGTGGCAGTGTGACAGGACTGCAGTTTGGCATTCCTGGTGGAAGTACCCACCTCCCTTCAGCGACACCGGCAGATTGGCTAGTAGCGCAAAAGTGTTACTCTCGGCGGTCCATTCTCATCGTCAGTTTTGTGTTATATTGCGGAATTTTCTGAGTCGGCGAAAACCAGTTCTGTGACTCCCCTTGGCAGCGGGGAAGCCAGGGGAGGAGCGTAGCGGGAGTGAACGTTCGTCAGTGTATGTAGTTATTATCAGTACTAACTTTCGGCTATCATTGGTAGACAGATACTCGTTAGTATCAATCTGGGATGGTTGAGAGTGAGCGATTCCCCGCAGGCCTACACCGCTAAGTTATGTCGCGGAAAAGGCCCCTTCTGAGTTATTGAAGTGAGCCTGACGTAATTTTGTTATGAGAGTATTGAGTACACTAACCGTACGCTTTACCGGTGGCGAATCTTTGTGAATGGGTTGCCTACCGGCTATGTTGGTTCCTCCCTGATAAACTGTTGCATATCCGCTGGTGGCAAAAGGCCGCGTAACAGTCGCCAGTCTCTTGTCCTATGTATTTCGAGTCTTTCTCCTTCTCTCCTTCTCTCTTCTCTGTACCATAGTCTATACACGTACACGGTTCTGCCCTTCGTAACATGAACTTTTGCAATATGGGGAATAGACTTAGATACAGATAAGAGATAAGGAGAAAGACTCGAGCTATATACGAGAGAGAAGTCTGTCTTGTGCCTTACCATCAGCCCCGCTTACAGTTAGCTTGAGTCAGGTCTATATATAAGTTCCGACCCCATTGTCAAGTAAATTACTTTGTCAAGAGGCCGGCCCACATATCAAAAGGCACACTTTCCAGCTGGGTCGACTTATTTGGCAAGTAGGCCCGGTCCAGTGGTAAAGTAGAGCGCTTAATGACGGGGCTACCGCTTGGGTTGACCTAGTTATAATGTAACAAGTGAAAACTTTGGAACTTGCTAAGTGTTTAATGAGTAGCTCTCTGCTTTCTCAGTACATTCTCACATTCTCTGTACGAGCCTAATACTTCTAGTACTCTAGACTATTAGATACCCTATTCACTCCGATCAATGAGCGAACTCCAGAGTTCTTAAGCGGTCCTGCAGTTTGCAGTTTGGCGGTGACAGATGGCTGGCTTAATCGCTTTGGGATGCTAGCATGGTGCTATACTGGGGGTCACACAAAGTTGATGTTCGGTGAAAATTGACAAACATCCGAACTATTTGGCCGCTCTGTATCTCCCGTTTCGCTTTTTCTCCATGTATTCATGGGCTACCGAGTTACTGGCTGTGGGTTGAGAATATTTCCAACATGGATTATAAGGTGAGTTCTGGCTAGAGTAATAAGTATTATGGCTTGAATTATGGCCACTCACTTATAACTAGTCAACCCAGTCACCAAGTCCACTACTTGGTAACCGGAACCTGTTATTTTGGAAACAGGTTAACCCAGTCACAAAGCGGACTCTTGGCTAAGAGACGGCCCCCTTGGTAAGTGGGCAGGTTTCTTTGACAAAGTAATTTACTTGACAACGGGGTCGGAACATATATATGCAACGTAATTTTCAATAAGGTAACAAGAAAGCATTAAGCCCACCTTTTAAGATCTCTTACCACGATTCGTAGCAAGTGCCGCTATGTATCTATGATATACCTCTAGCGAAGAACTCCTCAGAGGTTTTCAATCCAGGCACTCCGTCAGTGTTGGAAAAGGAACGTGCAGCCGAGACGATGTAGATATAGAGGGAGGCTATTGTAGACGCCATCCGGGCAGTGCATAAAATGGATGGAGTATTGGTTTAGCTGAGTTGTCTAGGTAGAACAAAGTGAGGGACAGTGAAGTGGGGGAGAGTAGTTGGAGAGCACAAGATGCTCGATGGCAAAGCTAAATCCTCTTATTTCGAGAGCTCGCTAACCTTTAGTCAACAAATCAATATCCAACTTCGCCACGTTGGCATGTGGCCGCCAAAACAAGTAAATTCACTATAGACTCGTCATGAAAGAACTTAGAGTATACGATACATAGAATCTACAATAATCCTTTTATACCGACTGTATTCTTATTCCACTGTCTTCGTGAGCGTAACATCACACCACAGCTCCAAGCGTACGGCCGAAAACCCCTCCAGGTCCAGGTCCTCCAGCTTAATACCATCTTTTCCAAGCTCAATCTTCCATTCAGTGAATGGGGTGAGTCTTGTGTAGTTTTCCTCCTGGCTGAATTCACCGTCACAAAGGATTTCCCCAGTTTTAGGATCGTGCTCGAAAAGCAGATACCGGCTGCCACTTACAAAGGCGCGTGGCTTGCCGACTGTATTGATCATGCTACGTGGTGTATCAAAAGTCTCATCAGCATCGATATCGTCGACCCCTGAACCGAGTTGGATGGTGTGCGGCAAGTCTCGATCGGTGAACTGGGTACCAGTTCGAAGGATCAGTTGCAAGGTCTCTCCATTCACCTCGGACTTTGGCTTGACCCCTTCAAGGTAACAGCTGAGTTATTTTAGAATGCGTTCCGTGGCTATCCATAATTTGCATACGAATCGGGTGCACGTACCGCATCTTCTGCAATCTCACCCTGCAAAACTGCCTGAACAAATCACTGTTCCAGTCCACAGTGAACTTCAGTGATCCGTTATTTTCGAGTTGACTCCGCAATTGAGCAGGGTTTGAAAATCCGGCGAGAGTCTGGAGTCTGAAGAGCTTTCGCTGTACTTTGACGCTGGCGGCGAATGATCCCATTGCACCTTGAAGTCGGGCGGCGTCGTCAGCGTAGTCGAAGATCGGCTTGGTAGCCGAAAGGGCCACAGGAGACGATAGCGCTAGCGAGTGGTACATGTAGGCCGCTGTATAGGACCAGAAGTCCAAGAAGACCATGGCTCGGACTGCAAGGAGGCGGTCGAACATGGCACGCTTGAAAATATCCAAGAGTACCACATCCGTGCCGATATTCTCGACTGCTCCTCGGACTCGCACTTCCTGGCGTTCCTGGAGACGACACTTTAGAGTAGCAGTGACAAGTTTCTCGCCGGTGGTGATTAAAGCCCTCTGAGCTTGCAAAAATGCTTTCCCTCGAATCGGAAGGAATTTGAGGGCTTTCTTATATTCGTTTTTCCCTTTGATGTCTTTAATCGGGTCAGAACTTATATAGTACACGACAATGAATAAACTTGCCGTATTCTTCGAGCTGTATCAAGTCAGTATATAAGTCTAGATATATTAGAAGATATGCTCACTGTTTCGAACATTAAGTCAACTTCCACCGCAAATTCGTCCCTTTAAATGCGATTAGCCTATATATGTCGACCACGAGCAATTTTTTTAGGTTGGATTACCATTCAGCACTGCCGTTAATTCCATCAGAGCTCGATGCTGTTATAAACATTAGCAACATAATTCGGAGAATCCCTCCCGGGATGGAATACCAGGTATCATCTTGCCTGGCATCTCAGCCATAGCGTCCGCGTGCTTAAGTGCTACAACCAACGACTTGATCGCATCGGCCAAAACCTTCAGCTTTTCAAGGGCAGGCTTTATCTTCTCATAGATTTCTTTGACTTTATCAAAAACCCTCTTCAACGTTGCCCACAATTTCGCAATCTTTGAAGCCTTGTAAGTTGTAAGTTTCTAGTTCTGAAAATGGAATGGGAGGGAGTCAAACTGAATTGACAGCACTCGAGACTGCTCCTATGGCTGCAGGAGCGGCGACTGCGTTGACGCGCGCAGTTGTCAGCTACGCCTGCACAATATAATATCAAAGTTTAGAGCGCATCACTCACGACCGGCAGTGAGGACGGTTGCCCCAATGGCTGCGCCAACCTCGAAGATAGCGAAAAGAATTTCTTTCACCGCTTGCTTCTCTTGGCCAAGCTTCCATTCCTCAACTCCCTCTTGGAACAGGGAGCTTGCTTTTGTAAGTTCTTCTTGCCTTTTTCGGAAAGCGTCGCTTGCTTGCGCGTACACAGCATCCGCGGTTTCGTACTGCTTCTGTGCTTGGTTTTGAAGAAACCGATATTCAGAGAGCGCATCTTGACTTGACTCAAACATGATGAGCGCGGAAGATGAAACATGTTCAGCCTGCTTGCTTTGGCTGAGGAAGTCATAAAATCTATCTTCGAACGATTTGGCGGCCAACAGTCGCGCCTGGAGGACTTTTTTGCTAGAATGCACATTGACTGTTGGAACATATGATACGGTCTTGGTGACCTGGGCAACTGCAATATATCAGCCTTTGGACCCGTAAAGAAATTCTAGGTGATAGCTTACGCGTGCTGCTTAGAAGTGCTGAGACTTGTAGATTAAACTCTGCAGTTTTCTTAGAGCGACGTGTAGCGGTCCAGATATATCGCAGCAATTCGAGAGCGAAATCTGCATCGTAGTGGAGATACGAGGTTGCTACTAGAAACTGGAAGTACAGCAGACGAGGAAGGTTTCTGTAGACCCGTTCTTTAGTGTCTTGTGCCGAAACTCAAGGCAGTTCTTACTCATTGATTACCACGTCGCTCTTGGTCAACGTCCCATCAGGGTTCAATCTCGCCAGATAATCAATATAATCCATCTCGACCGAAGGAAAGCCTCGCTGAACTATTTTAGGTGTTTTCTGTTCTTTGGGGTCGTATGTTGCAGCAACGCCGAATTTGTCATCCTCGATGAAAAGATCCTGCACGATACTCTCACCACCCACAGTATTGAGACGGGCTTTGAATCCTTTAGGAAGAGAGTTCGTGTAGAAGGCAATCTCGGCACCGGGCGTCAGCTTCATCTCAAAGGCTACATCGGCAGAGCTGTCATAATGAACGCTTCGGGCGTAGATGTTGATAATCACCCCAGATTTTTCGGTCAATGCGATTTCATATCCGGGTGGAATGACCAATGTGTCGCAGTAGAGCTTGATTCGCCGCAAGTGACAATCACCTTTCTTCACCGCACCTTTTTTCGCCGAGTCGACAATACTGGCGATGTCATCGGCGAGGTTGAGGATTGGCGCACGCCTCCAGGCCTAGATGAATTAATTAGTGCTGACACAAAAGAGAGATGGAAAATTAAGATAATGGCTAAGCCTACCGTAGCTATGCGCTCCAGGTAGTCGTCGAATCCCAATATATCTGTCACCATTGGACGCTCCTGAGGAGACAGAGTCCTGAGCATAGTCTCATACGCGGTTTTGATAGGTAGCGTCATCGTCAAAGTAATGGATAAGTAGCAGATAGGAATTCAATACAAAAGCGATGAGACTTCGTTCGGTTCAGCGTTGGCAACTATGATACCGAACAGCAGAGGAGCGAGGAGGAGGTTTTATTTGATACTGCGACTGCGAAGCTGGAAAAAGGGACGAAGACCGCTGAACATGCGTCTAGTACGTGTATAGAGTGGCAGACTGCAGTTTCCCCGACCAGATAATGTCTCAGCGCAGCTAAATCCAGTCTATTTCGACACCGCAGTTAGCGTTTAGTGTAGTTGAGTAGGCATCTGGCCTGCAGGTCTTGAGCTCTAAGCTCTGTGGTTATTTTGCGAGTTGTTTTACGTACTGCAGTGAAGAACCGAACAAATCCCAAAGCCTTTCCTCGCCTTTTTTGCCTTATATGGCCAGTCGCCGGTAGGCCTTCTGTGTGCGACTCCCCAAGGAGCTGAGAATGAGTACTTCGGCAGATACTTGCATAGATTATCTTGTGCCCCAAAAGGCTCGTACGGAGGTAAGTGTGGTCTGATGTAAAGCTCAAGCTGTGCGTTTGATAGAACTGGCAACGATCGTGAGACCATGCAGCCACTGTTTTTTCGGAGTGCGGTTTTGCTATTCGGGCGTGACGTTCGCCACTAGTTTACACACAGCTCAGGTACGTACGGCGACGTGGAGTGGTTAATAAGCGAGAACCCGAGCAAATCGGAGACAAGCAATCCGTTGCGCCGCTCGACTTTATTCCGGACCCGCACGTGTTACGGGGCCCGGAGCCACAAACCGCCATAACCTCGAACTCAACTCCCAACTGCTAACTGCTAACTCGGTTGCATGCCACCACCCACAACTCTTTCAGATGTTCAAAAATAGTTTCGATTTCTAGGCGAAAAATAGAGGGGCATCTATTGGGATATATTGCTAATTGGAACCCATAGTCATATAGCACCTTCTGAACAAAAGTTGAACTTGGTGTGGTATATACTGAAAATTGCACTTAAAATATTCAAACCATCGAAAAAAGAACTCTAAATAACCTGCAATACCATAAAGAACCCCTTGAACCTGAGTACTGTTAAATTAGGGTTCAAAGTTTAGCTAGTCTACAAAGCACCTACTTTGCAGGCACACTACCTGTCAACCACGCTATTTGTTTACGAAGCCGAAAGGTATGCAGGATTGTGTGGTACTGTACAAGAGAATTGGAGTTGGGAGTTCAAGCTTATGGCTTGTATATATCTGTAACCCACAGCTTTGTCGATATCGATCGTGAATTCTCGACTCAAATACTTCTATCTGATTTAACTATCGGCAAGGGAAATACTTGGGAACATGCTATGATTGTCTTCACAGCTTTCTTAATTTCTTCTTGTGCAGGTGGTAAAGTAGATAATTGTGATTTTTAAGAGTGGGAGTTGGGAGTTAGGAACGGAGTTCGAGGTCATGGCGGTTTTGTCGCTCTGGCCCCTGTACCCCCCGTGCGTGTGCATTGTGGCGTACGTACGGTATTACACTATTGGCGGTTATCATATCAATCTACTTCTACATGTACTCTAGCTACATGTACTCTATGTACAGTAGGGAGCTAGCGTGTAGCATATCTCGCTAATGTCGGTTCTAGCTTCACCTCAGCTCAAGATTGTCGATAACTTTTCACCTCAGCTCAAGATTGCAGATAACTTGCAATTAACTGGGTTCTGGATTGAATTTAGTCAGAAAAGTCGACTGAATCGACGAAGTTTGCGCCGAAATATCAACTAAGTCGTCAGGTCGTCACCGACGTAGCGGGACATCACCTGTTCGCGTTCTTTCGCCTGCCGGCAGTTTTCTGCAACAACCACCAGCTGAAAGACGAGCTTTTATAGCTAGCGTGGTGAAGAGTTGGTGGAGATAAGTACTTGCGATTCGAGTATCTGGAAGATGATGGCTCGGTAGCTACTGAAAGTTTTAGATCTTCCATGCGCCAACAGTTAAACCCCTCCCGGCAGTTTTCTGCAACCACCACCAGCTGAATGCTGAGTTAACCAGGGTGCTCACACCCGGATATACGTCCGTTATTGAAGACAACGTACAAGACATTCACTAACATGTGCATCATGGAGTAGCAACGACCTCTCACCCCTCTACCGAACCGACGCCTTCAAGCCCAACTGCAATGAAACTAACCCTTTCCTCCAGATATACATCTTCGGTAATTGCGTCGTGGCTGCTGGGCCGCCGTTCTCAGCTGATATCTCTAGTCAAGTTACGTGAAAGAGCTCTGTAAGAGCATTCTAGTTTTGTTAAACCTGTCGGTTCTTTCACCATTGATTTCTAATGATGAACATATAAAAAGCTCCCGCGTGCTTCCTAGATCGACTACCTTCAGCAAATTCCTCTCTAAAAAAAGTCGCTACTAGTAGCTTCCAGCTTCAAAGAACCCTCGAATTCTTGTTTTATTACTGCTCTCACCTTTTCTCGATATGGCTGCCGTCGCTGTTCTTCCCGTGACCGATGTCCCAGCAGCTCCTAAACCGATGGTGTTGAACTTTAACAAAAGTGGACAAGCCTTGATTACCGTCATCGAGGTGCCTAATGATGGACTGAACGAAGTGGACAAGGAGGTTGCAGCCTTCATTTTGAACTCCACCGAGTTTATGGACCTCCAGAAATATCTTGAGGCGGGCCTTGCGTTGCCGTCGTCAGGCGCTATTTTCACTAGCATTTTCTCCGAGACTTATTTTAAGAAGATGATGCCTTCGGACGTGGGAGTTTATGAGGTGAGAAAAAAAACGCACTGACTCCCTAAACCACTGAACCTGGAGGACTGATCGGGCTACTTGTAGGAGATGAAACTTCAGCTTCCACTGGTTCACGAACATTGCGTAGACTTCAAGTCAAACACATTGGGCAAGATGATCAGTCTGGGTTAGTCCAACATTTTCACAATTTGCCTTTAGGCCTGATTAACTTACGCTGCGCTTATAGGAGGCTATATCGCAAACTTTTCCAAAGAATCGTCGGGCCTTTATCGAGATATCTCCGAGAAGCTGAAGCTTCTTGCCCAGGATGATTTAGATCTCAATGATCCAAAAGCCGTCAGTGCACAGAAAGTAGCTACTAGCCTTCTCATCCGCCTCGGAAAGAAAGCGAAGGGGACCGAAGAGAAATGCGCCGAGATCCAGGGCGATCTCCAAAAGGTACGAGAGGAATCAACCGGCCTTCTGGTCTCAAGACCAACTGGATGTTGATGACTGAGAAACCGAACTTGCAGTTTAAAACCAAAACCGAGGGGGATAAAACCCGTGTGTACGAGATTGACACCCGTCTTGAGAATGCAGCCCCTCCAGATACAAACAGCATGTTGCAGAAACTTAGGGTAGAGGCGGAACAATGGGCCGAGGCCATAAAAGAAGAAGCCAAAAAGGAAAAAGAATCTAAACCTACAGCGATGTCCGCATTATGTTTGTCCTACGTTTTATTCCACCCAGCCTCAGGCCGATCTAACAAATCATAGGGCTTCTTGGCGGCGTAGTCGGTACAATTGTTGGCACTGCTATCTACGCAAGTAATTCCACCAAGTCCCTAGAGTGCAGAAAGAAGCTTGAAGAACTCGATAGGATACATAAGGAAAAGATGCAACAGCTCGAAACTGAGGAACAGCAGCTTCAGCTAGCAATTGGTAAGTCCATTTTAATGAACGCTCTGTGCTCTGGTTCGCTGATTCAAGGCCAAATTCATTAGCCCAAATGACAGGTCTTAAAGATATGGTCAACGCGGTGGACGACACCATCGGTAATGCGATTAAAGCTGTTGACAAGATGGCAAGTGAGTAACACCTAGATACTTCCCCGAAAAACAGTGAGATTATAGGCACTAATACTCTAGTAAGGGGCCTTTAGCAACATTCAAACAAACTGCGGGGAACTGAAAGAGAAGATGGGAGATGTGGAAGCCGACATGATCGATGAAGAGGTTGAAATGCGCAAAAGAGCCATTGAGGAGCTTGACGAAGCAGCACACACATGGGCCCTAGTTAGTAGATTCAAGATCCTCGCTACTAGAAACCTATAAGCTGACCGCCGTTCAACGAAAATAGGTTCGAGAAGTCGCTGCGCAGTTCCAAGCAAGTGGTCTGGTTAAGAACATCACTGACCTTGATCCTGAGAAACTCAAGGAAGGGGATAACTGGGTGAAGGAGCTCGATCAATTGTAATTACGGGGGCTAGTTATGGGGACGGTATGAGTAGATTGAATTCGAACCATTATGATTCGCCGGATAGTTGAAATCCCATATTTCAGAGCCTTCTTTACCTTTAGTGGCTGAACAAGTCTTTGGCTATTTAGGGTGCACTTGTAGACATGAGATCTCATTCCAATCCCCTTATGCGAATGCGAAGAATGAATTGCTGTCCTGTATGCCGGTAGTATTCTGAGCCCGTCCATATCTCGAGCCATCGTGTCACCGTCAAATTGGTAAGGTGACTGGGGTCTGAACGCGTTCTCGACAATTGCTAGCTAGTCGCGTAGTCATGCGATATTCTTGGTGCTCGTTAGGCAGTAACGTATTTTACCGGGTGACCGCCCATGACTGGGAGACCGACCACCCGCGGGTGGTATTTATTGACCCAATTGACCCGTCTTAACCACTCTCCCTGACCTAGTCACTACTGGGGGTTGACTACTAACCCCTTCTCTCCCTTTTCCATGCTCCATAGCATCCTCTAGGTCCAGCATATCACCAATATATACAACAGAGTCCTCCT
>Ga0307512_10000373_pt1 | contig 65272 bp, 65 predicted proteins | sample 14_EM_MG_FD_200267 | JGI IMG/M metagenome (GOLD analysis project Ga0307512, IMG submission 200267) | Populus trichocarpa ectomycorrhiza microbial communities from riparian zone in the Pacific Northwest, United States - 14_EM | ecosystem: Host-associated > Plants > Roots > Unclassified | place... | reverse complement strand
AACCCTAACCCTAACCCTAACCCTAACCCTAACCCTAACCCTAACCCTAACCCTAACCCTAACCCTAACCCTAACCCTAACCCTAACCCTAACCCTAACCCTAACCCTATGCCTGCATATTATACAGGAACATCACAATACGGCGTTAGCAGGACCTCGAAGGCGGGAAAAGGGGTTTGACCTGCTTGATAGAGAATATTATTGGAAGGGAATGCGTAAGGATATTGATCGGTATGTTCAAAACTGCCATGATTGTCAGCGGTCCCGCAGTTGAACGGATTCAACCTTCGGGGTTTTCGGCCCTTACCGGTACGAGAAAAACTATTGGAAGATAGTTCAATGGATTCTGTCGTAGGGCTCCCCGAGTTTGATGGCTTCGAAGAAATACGCTTCATAGTGCATCGGCTTTTGCAAAAGAGACCTTGTATTTCTTGCCATACGACGATAGACGCCCTCGGATTACCACAGATGATTTTGTGGGAAGTGGTACGTCTTCATGGACTCACTTTGACTATTATTTTGGATCAAAGTACGCATTCTGCATCAATCGTTTTGCACCAGATGTGTAGTCGGTTGGGGATAGATCGAATGATGTCGACAGCTTTTAACCCACAAACAGTGGATCCGACAGAACGAATGAACGCCAGTATTTCGGGTGGTTGTCAATCATCCGCAGCACGATTAGGTTAAGTTGCTCCAATTGGCCGGGTTTGCGGTGAATATTGGATGGTCCGAAACAATGCAATGCTATGTGTTGTATCCGGTACAGGGTGTCGATCCCCGGATGTGATCCGCATGGGACCAATGTAATAAGCCGGATACACAACGCGGGAGTGCCGATAACGTCCGTCCAACCCAGGAAACAAATGATGAGCACCTCCCAGCCAAAATCACACAGAGCCGAGCGGTACAAGGAGATGGAACAAATCGCGGGCTAATTCCCGCTCCGAATATTCATGGAGACTCCCAAGTATGGTTGGATGACCGACATATAGGTAATACGATGCCCGTGAGGGAATTGGATTGGAGGTGGTTGGGCTCGTTTAGGGTTCATCTCCGAATATCCCCATCTGCATATGAATCGGACTGACCTCCATCAATACGAATTCATCAAGTACATCTAATCTCACTTTTGGATCCAGTGGTGTATGATCTCATCCAGGGACGATTGGGTTGAACCACCACCCCAGGTGAAAGTTGATCACGTGGAAGTGAATCAGGTTTCGAGTATTGGGAATTGTCGGATGTACCGGATTCAGTTACAGCACCGTATATGGTGCACTGCGAATGATTCTTTGATGTGGGAACCAGCGAAGTGTGTTGATGGGCTGCAAGAGGCAGGTGTGTTCCGTCAATGATATCCAATGATGCCAGGGCCGTTGGAGAATGTCCTTGGAGAACCACAAAACTAGAAGGGGGATACTGTCACTGGTCGTGCTGCGGGTGATGGATTAATGGGTATTTAGGAATGGTATTGGGTGGCCGGATGCATTTAGTGTTACAGAACAGTGGAGACCTTAGCAGATGCAGGAATGGTTTGGGAATGTTAGAAGATTGTGGCGGTATTATTTGTTATGATAGTGAGGTGGTTGAGGTGTTGCGACGTCGGATGCTGCAGCATGGTTGTAATGATATTAGTCGTCTGTGTGGTGTGTAAGATCATGGTTGGCTATTGGGATGGTACATCGGAGCATTTGGGAATGGTCCGAAGGTGGCAGACGCAGCTTATATAACGACAGGTTATTTGGTGTTGGAGGATTTCCTTTTGTTCTCTCTTTACTTCATCTCTTGTATGGTAAAGCAGGCCCGACTTTGACCCAGCCTTGAAACTTGTGCTGACTTGACGTTCTCGATAAGAACATTTAGTCGCCTTGCTCTGATTACGATATGATACCCCTGCTACCGATATCACCTACATCGGACCCCGCACGTTACAATCATGGTGATTTGAACACCAGGCAATACCTGTGCTCACTCGCATGGGAGTGAATGTTTTCGAAGTAGTTACCTGATCCTGCACAGGAACCTTGATAACTTTGCCACATCCAACGGTCCACACCAGGAATTAGGTTTGCAGACTTGAAATGCCCATTGAGCAGACAAAAAATACGCTCAAATACCTTCCTTGAAATCTCCAGCTTATGCATTCTTTACTCCATCATGGTGTTAGGCGTGATCTCCTAGCAGCGGTAATGATACATCAATTGATTGCAGCAAGTACTTGTGATGCCCGATAAGTGATTCACATGCCAAACATCTACTCACCGAACCTGATCGTGTTTGGCAGCCCAGTGATCTTCAGCAAGATTCCACTTGCACTGCATGTCGATCAATGTGTGACAAACATGTTTGCACTAGTGGTTTCCAATTCGGTGATGCAATGATATCGCCATTACTGGGATGTGAAAACCGATCAGGGGTGAGCATGTTTATCGACCACAACTGGTATATCTTAACTAGTGGGTCGACACACCCATAAGTTGTGGATACACAGAAGTACCTGTGCGGCAGGGGAGAATGGAACATGCAACGATGTGGGATCTTCAACCGTATGAGCTAACCATCGCGAATCACATGCAGCACTCCCAGTTCTATGGAAGGTCGATACCTAAGCATGCGGTGTCTGACGCATTCCAGGTATTGGCTGATAGTAAGAAGCCTGAAGCAACCATACTCATTGAGTTGAGTCAGTATGCGTTGCAACATCATACTCATATAGGAATGAGCTGTTAACAGCTCATGATCTACGTTGCGCAATCATTGGTTGGTCACCGATTTACTCACTGAAGCAATGCTCAATAGCCAAACTGCAAGTGAGGTAATCGATATGGAGAGTGATTCAATCAAATTCCTATATGCAAAGATACGACTACCTGTTGTCAGATGTTCCAACTACTGAAATAATAGGGAGCACGAAGTCTCAGTTGAAGATGCGAGTTGTCATATTAGTGTGATTGATCTCGTATCTTTGGGATGGCTGATAGTGGGGGCCAAATACCTACAAGCCTCTCGTGCATAAACACGATAACATTCAGCGAATTTTTAGTACTAGTAATAAGCCACTTCGGTTGATCTTGGCGATACGCTACGAACCAAACTATGTGTCATGGTGGAAATTCGAAGCCATTTTTGACCAGAGAATGATACTATACCAGAACTCATATCGTCCCCGACGATGACAGGAACCAAAGTCTAGCGGCAACCCCCTGTCACACATTACCAGCGAAGTCCACCTTGAAATGAGATTGAGATTTCTATCTAAAACAAACTGTCAAGAAACTTCTATATTTCACGCTCATCAAAATTTCTCATATGTGTTACAACAAGTTAACACCATCTCAGTATGCACACCAGAAGGTCGTCGAAACTTTCGGAGATCATATCATGTTCTACAATGAGTGGGGTTGAACCCACACCTCCCGCATTGTTTCATACCCAACTGTGAAGGAAGGAATTGAATATTACATTGGCAGGTACATCACTACAGGATTGGTACCCTTTGAAGGATTTTCCGAAGAATAACCACGGACTGAAGAGGAGGTGAGGTGCGCCCTGACTAGTGGAAGTAGATAACAGGTTCAGTTATGGCAAAGACGGGGTAGAGATAGGTGACTGTACATAGTCTTTAATAAACGTTTTAATGATCATTGGCACCTGAAAACCCCTGTTACAGTATAATATGTTAAGAATTCGCTTAAACAAACAATTGTCAGGATTGTTTACATACATATTGCTGTATATTTTACAGAACCACATATTGTCTCAATCATTGCACCAGCTAAAACAGGAGTTGTATTACGTGTAATATACAAAGTCGAGGTAGGAGCACATAAGCAAAACAGTGTAGGTTCTGCAATAACGACGACTGGTATTATATTTCGGTATCAACAGTAGAATTTCAGCAACCCAACTCTTATAGGACTACGGGGATTTGTATGAATCGTTGTCCAACTGCAGATTGTGAATGTTGAACATAGCAAGCACATCACAAATTATCAAGATATGGAACAGAGGTTTTGACATTACCAATATACCATACAGTTAATAAAGTTGGGGATTATGACCGCGAGTCTCAGGCCTACATTGTTGAGTGGGAAAGCAGCGAAGGAGTCATTCAGGGTAGAGAAGAGGAACTCCGACGAGTCACTAGAGGCTCAGCAGATTCCAGCAGGGTATCAAGCATACCAGAGAATGTTGGAGACAGCCAGGGAGCAACTAAGGCAAATCAAAGATGTCATAGAACCAGAAGAGGCCGACCTGGAAATTGGAGAGATATTTATGCAGGAAGCCGATCTGGTGGAAGAAAACCTGTAACAAACAAGGTTACAGATGATGCATCTGGTTCAAGCGTGCAATGAAGCCAGACGAGGATTCGAAGACAAGTCCCTCGCAGTCCGACCGGACCTAGATATTCTGGAAGGCAGGATTTGAACATTCAAGACCAACATAGAAGAACAGGTCTCAGGTGTTGGAAGACCAGTGGGCCATCAACAAGCAATTATTGAGGAAATGAGAGGCGGTATTACTATATTACAGACCCAGGATAATGCAATACTACAGAAAGCCAGCTCGATTTGTCTAGGAATCGATCACCAAATCGGCTATATGATTGAAAACCAAACTATGAATTGGGCAACGGTGCTGAATCATGACCAGGCGATCGTTAACCTACAGGAAGAAGGAAATGTTCGCTGGGAAGCACCGGATAACTTTGAACATGTGCTATAACAGGCACAGAATATCGTTGAAACGTTACAGATATATGTGGAACTGCATACACATACTAGGGCTATGGAAGAAACAATACCAAAATTCCAGGGAGTTATTACTGAATCAAAGACCCATATGGAAAATTATAAAGTATCACAAAGTACTGTTCATAAACCCAGCTCACTACAGGCAGGAACTAGTTATGATCAATCAAGTGGCAATCACCTAGTAATGGAGATCGACAATGATGTTTCATTTGTATCCATGGATGATATATAAGTAAAGGAAAGATGAAGATATGGAAATATTAGGGGAGGAAATGGTAGTGGCAATGATGGAGGAGATGATGATTGAGCGAATCCGGATGTACCCCCAAATCAGCGAGGACCTCCAGGACCTCCAAACCCTCCAGGACCTCCAAGCTCTCCTGCCCATCCGGGACCAACGACACGAGAGAATCATCCAGAAAGCAAGAGAGACCCTGAGATTGAACTAATCAAGTTGAGGGAACCTCATGCTTTTGAAGGAAAGCCACAAGATGATTTCGAAAATTGGTGGTTAATGGTATAAACACAGGTCAATGATCAGCCAAGGCAATTAGTACATAAGGCAAGGAATATAACATTGTTAGGAGGACTTCGTAAGAAATATGCCGCTGCCTGGCATGTACAGTGGCAATGGCAAGCACTGAATGTAAATTTCCTAAGGTCCTGTGGAATGTACCAAAACGTTATTAAGTCGTAATTTGATGATGTCGAGTGTCTGGATGAAGTTTATGCTGCAATGGAAAAGATCCAATACGAAGGAGACAGAGGAGACATGTTTACCACCATAATGATGCATAACGATGGGGCTCAGTTAACTGGAGTGGCTCTTGAACAGTAAATGCTACTGGATAGGCTGCCATCTGAAATACGACAGCAAATGCGTACTGTGGGTCTTACCGGGAAATCAGATCAAGATATAATCGTGAGTGTATCTATGCCATTGCGCACCATGGAGAGATGGGAGCAAGACAAGAGGAATTGAAGCACGAGGACTCCCGAATCCTCGGAGACAGTGCAAAGGACCTTAAGACCCTTTGATGTCCAAAAGATTTACCAGAACACCAGAAACGCTTATCACCAAACCCCAAAGACACATTTGGCGAAGTTCTTTAGTAAAGGGAACCAATTTGGTGGTAGAAACGTTCCACTCTTAATCCGAAAGAGATACCTCAGAATGAAATGGATAGGACAAGAATAAACAGGAAATATATGTGGTGCGCGTGGCCTGCTGACAGGAAAGAATGCCATAACACAATGGATTGGTAGAGGCCAATTAAGTTGGATGAAGAAACAGCATCATTGACAGGAGCTAAGGAATACCAGAAAATGAAATCTTCGGTGTACAAACTGGAGATAGATCAGCAGAATCTGTAAACTGATGGTTCAAGTAGTAAGAAGCTGTGGGACTCCACAGCAGAGGAGAGTTCCGATAGTTTCGCAGAAAATCAGCAGAAATGTTTGATATGTTATTACGACAAAAGCTTGCATGTATCTAATAATCAGTAGGAGTCAGATCAATTTCATATGAATTTCTTTGTGTATAATGCTAATCTGCTATCAATTTCCTCAGCTGATGAGGATTCTAAGATCCAAACTGCTCGCCAGTAAGGAGATACGACAATGCCCAGTGATATCACAATTATCTCCATTACATTGTATTGACCTGTTGTAGTTACGTTATTGCCAAATCTGTAACGATGTTCAAACGCCAAGCCATGCTGCAACTTTCTCTTACAATCATCCAGCAATGTAACACCACTAAAGAAAATTGATGGGCTGCTGGGAGAAATGGCTGAAGCAAAAGAGAAATGTAAAAAAATGAAACACGAGTGGGAGGAGCTAAGCTCCAAGAATCCGATTTTGAATTCCAAGTGCCGGGAGCAACCAATACGAAGGGAATCTGATTGTGATTTGAAGATCCCTGTTGCTCATCTCGATATGTACAGCAAAAAACTAGAAGTTTGTACGAGATCTAAGACGCGGTCGACCCAAGAGATTGCTGACAATAGCAAGATTTGAGGGTTGATGAAAACGTCCTGGAAGAGAGCGGAACCGACGCAGCAGTAGGTCATGATGCAGCGAACGACCGTTCAATGAATGCGATGGAACTTGAACACAGACATGAGGCCAAACTTTTGCAGTATGGAAAAGTCAGAAACTGCATGGCAGACTTTGTGTAAATCAGAGCTTGGTGATTAAAACACAGAGGTAGCGTTGATATCCAGGATTGGGGAAATTGTGGGGACCTCAGAGGATAAAGCGAAGTCAATTAATGAAGACCCATTTGTATGACCAATCAAGGGAGTTGGTTGGGCTTCCAAAGAGGATGGAGTAGAAATGCATGAGAAGATAACCAACAGAGATATACGAATTACGGTATTTCATTGGATGATTCAGAAGGCACCGAAGCCGGACCAGTTGGGGTTCAAGACCATTAGCCTGCCATGGGAGTGGGATTTGAAGAGAATGTTTGTCATAGTTAAATCTTGATTTCAATTACTGAGTCAGCCCACAACCTGCGGTGAGGTGAACGGAGTGGTTGTTTATACCAGAACCGAATAAACCAGATTAGGGAGTTGTGAAGCCATATAGAGTTATATCATTGTCAAATCGACTGCATGAAGTGGTTGGCAATGTGGCGGTGCATATTATCGCAGAGGCATGTCAGCATACGCCGATGCTTCACGATTGACAGTTTGAATGCAGAAACAGAATTTCATCTAGTCACGCAGTTGAAAAGTTGATGAAAGAAGTTGAAAAGTGGTGAAGACAAGGGAATACTGCGGAGGCACTGTGGATGGAAGTTGAAGGATCCTTTTCATATGTGGCAATGGGTAGCTTGATATAAAGAATGGAAAAAATCGAGTTTCAAGCCAATCTGGTATGATGGGTAGAAGGTTTCATGGAACAGAGAAAAGTGATTGTGTCGATGGACATAAGAGAAGCAGATAATATCGCAGTGGAACCGGAAGTTCCGCCTGGCTCACCAGTGTCCCAGGTTCATTTGATCATAAACCTTTATGGTTTGTTCTATAAGTTTGAAGAACCAGATATGATGAGTGACAGTGCGTGTATATCATTTGTTGATGATGGGGCGTGGGTGGTCTAACACTCAAGTGTGGGCAAATCCACACAAAGGCGGGAGTGTTGTGCCAATGCTTCATAAATTTTGGTAAATGAAAACCCTCTTCAGGTTCACATTCACAAAACCTAAGTGATTGAGATGATTCCAAGTTGAATCAATACCGATCCGAAAAAGACACCCAGGATGATGTTTGGCAATCCTGATGTTCGATACAATCCAGAAGTGACAAGATGGTTCGGAATGTTGTTGCAGGATATGCTGACATTAATGAATCAGGAAAAAAAGACATAGGTGAAGGCGGGAGGCATGCAGATTTCTGTGTCATCGTTGATTGTAAAGACAGGATTGAATTTGGCAGTGTGCAAACAAATTAAGGGTGTGGAAGTTCAGGAGGTGGCGATATATTGAGCCCAATTATGGTGCACAATACCCAACAGTCATGGCCAGGAGGTACGAAAATCATTCAATGAACAGGGCAGAGGGGTAACCAGATGCATTGGGACAACACCTGAAGAGGGCTTGATAAATGACGCAGGTCTTCGACCAGTAGAAGTGTTGCTTACTAACCTTGTAAGACAGTATATGTTGACACAGATAATGAATCCCGATTCGAAGGGAGTGGTAATTATGTGAGAGAAAGAACCAGGGAATGACCTTCACATGGTGGATGAGATTGGTTGGTTGGTCCCGGAGGAGTTTCTCGGAAGAGGAGGATCAGATTGAACACTCTTACCGATGAGTCGAATGATAATTGAAGGCAAAATGAGGATTCATGGAGAGGAACAGGCTAATGAGGAGTCAGAAAAGAAGAGAGAGGACCTGGTTCTCTGGAATGATGGATCCACAGATGAAGATCAGTGGGTAGAGTGTACAGTGGTATGAGAAAAAAAAGGAGGTTGGAAAAAGAGAAGGATACACCTTGGCCGCCAGAAAGAAAAGTTTGTTCAGAAAATGTATGCAGGGTTGGGAGTCATGAAGGTGGCCGAAGAAATCTGCAATAGGAAAGAGGTGAGGGTAGTAAGGGTAGTTACTGACTACCAAGCAACATTACAATGAATACAATGGGATGAACTGCGGCCAAAACAGGAGCTCGGTACATGGACGGTGAAATGGCAAAGCAAGTTGCAGAAAAACATATTTGGGTAACGTACTGGTGGCCACCGGCACCTGAAGGTATAACATGAGACAAAACAGCACACCGACAAGCAACAAATGGGGCGCATAGGCTTTGAGGACAGTATACCAGGATGCAAAATCTGTTAATATATTATGATTATGTTTCCTTTGCAAAGATTTCCAGAAAGATATATCAGGAGAAGTCAGAAGACAGCACGAGAGTAATTCAGACAATGGGGAAGACATTGCTGCACTGTTACCAGTATGTTTTGGGGAAGTGGGGAGGTAATTGGGAGGCGATGGAATACAAGTAATGGGAATGCATCACTATTTTACTGGCTAAAGTCTGGGCATGCAATTAGGACGCAATATCTGAAATCAATCTGGAAGAGAACAGATGTCAAGTGCTTGTGGTGTGGGCATGAAGATCACACAAGAGATCACCAGTTCACATGGTGTAAAAGATGCATCATAGAACAGAAGCAGCATTGGGTTGATGGGCAAGAAGGGGAAGAAGGGGATGAGGGAATAGAAGAAGTTTGAAAAAGCTGAAGATTAGTTTGCCAATGTCACTTGTTTTTGCAAAGGAAAAATGTTCCTGGGCACTGTTGGATTTCCTTTTTGATACAGATGTTGAGAGAATTAGCAGAGAAGTGGAGGAGGCAGAGAATACAGATCATGAGGAGTCGAGTGATTGGGGTATGTACATGTCGATGCTGTTTTTCGGTGATTCTTGGTTTGTCATTTGGGGGATGAAGACTTGTGCCATTGCTTTTGCGTATTGATGACACTGCAGGAGCGGGGATGAAATGTGTACGGCATATGCTATCGCCACTCGGCGCTGAATGCAACATGATTATAATCAAACAATGAAACCTTGGGTTACTCCAGCGCGCTATGAAACTTTGGAGAGGGGACATCAATGCATTCGCTTCAGATTATCCAATACAAAGGACTTCAGATTCCGGAAATATCACGCCAGCTTTCCCGAAGACGTTTCAACTTCAGGAGACAGAACATCAACCGTTCACCCTCAAAGGTTCATCAGTCAGCAAACAGAAATCTACTATATTGCTCTTGATACCTAGCTAGGCGGGGGAGGCTGGACCAATGAGAGGATGCATTTCAGGCATTGAGTACAAGTGGGTTGAGGGCAGCAGGAGATCACATTCAACAACCTCAGATCACATTAGGGCTGAGGGTATACTTTGGGGGTCTGAAAGCTCTCATCTCCAGTCAATACTTGCGTTGAACAGCATGACCTGATTCATCACACATTGTCCATGAAGCCCAGCCATCTGATCCACATGCTGAATGGCTGAAGTTACGAGCACTCATTGACAGAGGCACTGTGATAACAGTGATATGTCCACAATTTCTCAAACGATTGGGAATACCCCAAGAAGGGGTGCACAACACTACTCACCGTGTTCAGGGACGGATGATCATGCAAGGCAGGCTGAACAACAGTACTGTGATGACGTTCGAATATATGTATCACTCAGCCCCAGTCCACAAAGTGGAGATGCTGCTTGTCTCATTGAGGGCATACTAGCTAGGACTGAGATTGATATGGTTCAGAATCCGGAAACCGAGGATCGACTGGGCTACCAGTCGTTAAACTTCATTACTTAACTCAAGTGACCACATTGCGGCATGCACACTGCAGATGATAGGGCAGTGGTTTGAAGATTGGGATGGCGGACATACTAGATGACGCTTCTCAGACGTTGGAGGGAGTACGCCGCCGACCAACACAATGTTTGAGATCCTGGTGCATTCTGTTCGACAACTAAGGAAGAGTGGTGAGCACAGTCCAACTGCAGATGTTGAAAAACTCCGACCAACAACTGTCAACAATCACTAATGTAGCAATGATACCATCGAAATAGTGGCCCTACCAATGGGGATTTTCTGTGGACTGCTGGGAGCGACTGGCAGTCACCACTTTGAAAGATGTCTCTGAAATTGAAACTATCATCCCAAAGCACTGGACGAGCAAGGAGGGAGCAATGGTAGCAGTGGCCACAGAAGAGGAAACTCACTCCGATATAAATGAAAGACTGGTAGTGGCCTGCCACGTAACAATGGGAGATTGTTCGCAGGGCAGGGTTTAGCTCGATCTTGGGCTAACTGCTTGAAGCAGAGTTGCCTGGTATTTTCTTCCGCATCATCTTCCCAAATCTCAACTTATTTAGACATGCTAATATCGACTGGCAGGTAGAAGTACTGTAACGCCAGATGATGGAGGTCGTATCCCCATGAGATTCAAGGAGTATGTGGATATGTTCAGCAAAGTAATGGCAGAGACCCTGTCACTGCACCTACCACTTGACAAGGCAAGTGAGCAGGAACCAGGATTCAGTGTACCATATTGCTGAAGCTACAATCCTATGGAGATCAAAATGGAAACCCTCAAAGTCTACATCGGGTGAAACGTAGCCACCGGATTCATTAAGTTCACCGTACCGAGCGGGGATGAACCAATTCTGTTCAGAACGACACAGGATGGCATACTGCAAAGGTGTGTTCAATTCCAAGCAGTCAATAAAATCACTGTGAAGCATGGATGCTGGCTGCTTGTTAGCCCTGAAATTCCCGGGCCGGGTGTGCTAAGTCTGAATTGTCATGAACCTTGATCAGAAGGGTCACTTGTCTTCTCTTCCAAATCAAGGAATGCGACAACTGAAGAACCGCGTCCCATACTTGGTTGCGGCATTTCATGTACCGAGCTATTCAGTTTCAGTTGACAAAGAACCGTCCACTAACCAAGCCTCTAACGAATCCGGCTGACATTGATGACATTGCTTGGTCATAAATGGATGATGTAGAGCTCGAATCGACCAATGAGATGAACAACGAATAGCCGGTGTGAAAATTGATGCAAGACCTGCGATGAATTGGTCTGTACCACTATGTGGAAAAGTGTTGTTTATGAGTCTCGTAGGTTGGTTTCCATGGATTAGTTCTTCACTCTTAAAAGATTTCCATGGTATCGGACTACCTATTAATGATTCAGGACTGAATAGCCCCCTGGTTCCATTCAGATTGTGCCAGTGCTATCTGAATTGAAGATGTGTTTCGAATGTGCATTAGGAAATGTGCAACGATAACAATGCCTATATCAGAACTTGTAGTAAAGCCGGAGAATCCCAGGACATTAACACAGGCGAAATGGAAATGGACTCGCAATGCCAAGCTCACATTCAGCTAGTGCAGAAGAGCCAACACACATGCACTGATTCTCAGGCATTTGGACCCCGCAGAGCCGACGATTCTGGAAACCGATGGAAGCGGCAGCACGATCACTGGCAGTCTCCGCCAGTGAGAAACATTCGTGATTTTCCAATCAGTCAACATCTGCTCTGCATGATACACTGCTGCCTAAGTGAGCATTGACACGAATGATCGGGAGTGGGTGGCCATTGGGGAGACAGTGAATCATGGGGATCAATAGCTCGAGGCAGCAAATCACAAGGTCTTCATACCATGTGACTATCAGTGCCTTCACCATTTTCAAACTTTGAAATTACCTATTTTGCAGTGGGCTGGGTGGGTGGGGAGTATCACTTCAAACAACTTCATCATCAAATCCCAGGCGGGCAATAAGAATCCGGCCGACGGACCTTGCAGCAGACCCCACTATGGGAACAGCTCTGAGAATATGACAAGAAGACCCCTAGCCACCTTAGCAGCGACCATGATCATTGAATCATATGGTGACCGTCGATTCAATATGAGGAGAACCCAGGAGACCAAAGTGTGAGCCACAAGAAGGTAACCCCCACTGGTCAGTGTTTCAATAGCACATGAGCCCCCATGAGAAACAATCAACAGATCTGCGATGTATGACACAATGATGTACGTGTCTGCAGCGCACGCTCAAGTAGCGAGCAACCATGCTCACCACCACCGCGAAACAAGTCAATTGGGAGCCCAGATGACGGCCAAGCTCATGTCTTGAGATTTCCATTGGTCCGCAATCAAGTCAGAGAGAAGGTTGTACGTTGCCAACAGTGAGTTGTTCCACAAAACCCAAGCACTCCATGACGCATGCTTGGGACTCAACATGCCACTGTCCATACGTTCACATTGCTGGGTGGCACTAATCACGGATGTTCTTACCGACTTTGCAAGATTTTGCTTCATTGGGATACACCCGGGTCTGTGTAAATATTGACCATCTGACCAAGATGGGGACTGACCTCCCCTCAGACATAACATGAACATCCTAGAGCTAGCAGGAATGAGTTTCAAACACGTGATCTGCAAACATGGTGTACTAGACAGTATCACCACCCACCACAACAAAGAGTTTACCAGTTGAGTTTGGGACAGAGCTTCTTTCCACCTCAGTATCCATCACAGACTTTATCTCACATTCCACCTACAGGAGCAGGGTGAAACTGAGTGTCAGAGACAAACGATAGAGTAGTACCTTCGTGCTTGTTGCAACTCCGTGGAATTCAACCTAGTCAAATTTTTACCGCTCGCTGAATTTGTGTACTACAACTCCATCCCACAATCCATGTTGATCACACCCTTCTGGCTGAAATACACATACCATCCTTCAATCAGATTTGAGCTGCCTACAAACCCCAGGTCCAAATCACAGGTGCAGGCAGACACGTGGAAGGCAGGCAGGGAGGAGACTCAATAATATCTCTGGAAAGTCATACTTGGGAGGCAGGGTCGAATACCACAGACCCCCGCCTAGTGTTAGCAACAGTTCCCACCCGCTAGAAAGGTTCCGGGTTAGGATGGAACCGGAACCGAACCGTGCCAACAGTTTTACCACATGAAAAACCCGGACCGTTGGCATTTGGGCCGGTTTCCATCTTACAACCCAGCCTTTGCAAGCACAGATGTTTCGCTCAATTAAGTATTTGAGTTCTGATTGTATCATGACATGATGTATACGCAGATTGTGCAGTTTCGGCCTCTCTTTAACCTCCCATATTCAGATTTGCAATCCCGCCAATATTCATTGGGTCGCTGTTGAATACCCGCCAATTTCGGTGAAAATCCACGCTTATTTCACAGCCACTCAACAAATATCAGTCGGATCCCAATTCTGAAAGTAGGAGGTGAAAGATCACCTTAAACTGGACAATCTACGTATTCATCATGTCATGATACGATCAGAACTCAAATGATTAATTGGAGCCAAAAATGTAGCAACCGGAAAATGGAGCTGCGGTCCGGTTCCTACCCGGCCAAATAACACAGCGTTTCGGTTCCGTCCGAGAAACGAACCAGCCAATGCATAGTGCTTCGGGTCTTTGCCCGGGTAACAACCCTAACCGAAGTTAACCGCCGGGCAAAATCTAGACCCCTGGCGGGTTACCCGGACCCATTGCTAATACTACCCCCGCCGGTACTTTCATGACCTTAGCGGTTGGAGACAAATCATGGCCATCCACCATGAACTTGAATGGATCTATGCCTTCAAAGCAGCTCGATTACAAGTACCAAGGATTGTATATGGTAAGTAGGATCATCATCAAAAATGGTTACAAATTGGACTTGCTCAGTACAATGCAGAACCACAACGTTCTTCATATGTCGCGTCTTGATCTTTACACTCCACCAAGCTGAGGCAAACCATCTGCAAATGGACACACAGTGACAGTTCAAGAAGCAGAGGGATTGGAAGTCGAACGAGAACTCAACCCGATTTGGAGTTGTCCCACGCTGCACATTCTCATCAACCGGGCCAGTTACAACCGCATCGCTACGAGCTGGAAACTTGGGTAGCAACAAGCAAACTCCCAATATGATGCTGACGAACTCCAACCAGAGTACATTGGTTGTGCAGCAGGAGACAGATATTGATCTCGGTGGTCGATGTACACAGGATACCAAAGTAGCTTTGTCAATTCATCTTTTGTTTTGTTTTATTCATACTGTATGCACTCTAATTAGAGTATGACACGATCCAATATCGCCTCCGCCTCCTGGCGAGCCGGCTACATGTCGGAGCTCCAACCTGCTACCCATCGTCCCCTTAGCCACATGAAATCCAAAAAGATTGAGAAGAACAAAAGAGATCAACAAAAGGAGAGACCACCACCCCCAACTCCCTTTCTCACACACCTCCTGCCCGCGCTGCACCTGCCAGCGCTCCTCATGCCCGCGCTCCACTTTGCCCTGCTCCTCCATTCGCCTGGGCGCGAACTTCCCGATGTCAGTGGCTCCCAGGAAGTCAATCACCACTTGGTCGCATATCTGCATGCTAAACCGCTCCGACAGCTGCACATGTTGCGATCTGCCCGCCTTCCAGTCTGTGGCATTTCTCACTGTCTTCCAGAGTGTTGTCTAGTCGTCTTTCAATTGGCTGCAGTGGTGGAAGAGATGCTCCCGCATGTGTGAAGCTCCCTCTCTGCACCACCAGCATATGTTGTCCGCTCTGTGCCCAAACCGGCCCAGGTACGCTCCAGTCGGGGCATACCCGCTCTTCAGCTTATAGATCCTCGCCGCCTGTGGCTTCTCGCTTTTCATTGGGACGGATCTGTTGCCTCCGGCATTGCCTTTGAGCCTACAGCTGTAGGGTTTGATGCACCACTCAACCTCCCACTTTGCCTTCACCGCTGTTCTTCCTTCTGAGATTCTTCAGTCGCTATTCGCGGCTGATGTGTATATACACTCACGCACTCTGTATCCTCGCCCTTCTCGTTCCTTATTTGCCTAGCTGTCAGCCCCTTTATTCCCCGGGGTGCCTGAGTGCCCCGGAACCCAGTGGATCACAATGTTGATGCCCTGGGCATGGAGGGCCCTTGCATGCTCGTTCATTGCTCCTGCTAGCTACTGCCCTGGCCCTGGGTCCAGGTGCGCCGTCCGTCTGATGGCTGCCAACAAATCACTGATGACCACCACTGGCGTGCCTCCGTGTGCATGTGATGCTTCCGCTTTCACAACGGATTTCCTACGTGTAACTCTAATCGCCCATAGTTCAGCGTCGAATACCTCCATTCGCCCCGTGCCTTGGTGGCTTCGGAATTCCGTCCAGCCGTCTCCGTATAGATACCGCTGCTGCTCTCCCACTCTCACCGTACGTTCCCGATCTGTCCGTCCACCCGGTCCAGGTGCCAGACCCCGGCTTGCCTTCCCTCTTTTTCGCCCATAGCTCAGCTGCTCTCTTGGCCTTGGTGTCATCTGCTAGTATGGAAGTCTTGACAACTGGCTTCTCACCGTGGTCTGGCCAGCGAATCGTCTCTGCTCTCCTTCCGTGTGCATGTTCTATCGCAGCGACTCTGACTACCGGTGCCCCAGGCGTGGGGTACTCGAAGATCTCGTTCGACTTGAAGCCGTCGCACGCTGTTGCTATCCTCCCCACGAACCGATGTTGTCCACTGTTGAGCGGCACTACCACACATTGAAGCCCCGAGTCTCGCATACGCGCGCCTCTCGGAGTGGTACGCAGGACACCCAGGGTCAACCTGGCTGGATGATTTAGGAGAAGCTGAAGGTCGTCCCGACAGCAGCCTTCCTTCCGATCCCACAAGTGCTCGCTTCCACACAGCGCGACGGCCTGGAGGCTGGTTACTTGTACTGCTCTTACACATGCTGGTACAACTCCGTACCTTTATGTGAGCGATCTGCGTTGTGCGTCTGCGGCTCTAGCTTTCTTCATGCATCGATCGTGATGCTCCTTGAAGGTCAGGTGGGCAGCCCTCCACACTCTCAGCCATCTTGTCGCTTCGTTGTTAAATCTGACAAAGCTGTTCCCAACTAGTAGCTTTACAGTTAACTTTGGGCGACGGTGCTTCGTGTGGCCTCCTCAATGTGAGAGGAGACCAGCCTCGGTTCGTGCGGTGGCCAATTCCAGCTCCCGCATTTCCGCCCAGTGGATGCTCTCTCTCGCGCAGGATTCCAGCTTTTTGACAACTTGACCAACTTTGCCTCCGGTCACCATCCATCCTACATCGTCCACGAAGGAGAGGCCTTCGATTCCGGAGACTCTCTCCAGCAGCCATCTCATGAGCCCTGATGTGCACATTGCGCAGAAGAACAGAGACTCCAGTGAACCCTGTGGTATTCTAGCTTCCTCCGGGCATCTTTCAATGATATTGCCTTTGATTACCATTTCAACCGTTTGGTCTGAGAGAAAGCTTGCTGTCCATTGTGAAAGGTCTCAGTCAATCCCTTTGGCCTTCATTGGGTGAACCGGTCTCCCCGTCCCCACACTCGGGAATGCTGCCTCGATGTCCATCAGGAGCACAGAGGCTAGGCAGCCTTCTGTCCAGGCTGAATGTGCTCTGTCAACCATCATTGCCGCAGTGTCGATTGCGGTTTCTCATTTCCTCCTTCGAAACTGGCCGTTGCTCAGCAGCCCTCATCTCTCAGCATCTTCAGCCAGTAGCTCTGCGACCACTTTCTCAATCGCCTTCCCCATGCACCTCAGCAAGGAGATAAAGCAGTAAGTCTTTAGTTTCGTGTAGTCGTCCTTCCCTCCCTTGCGGATGACGACCCCACTCGCCCGCTTCCAGACTGCAGGGTGTCAGCCCGTCCTGACGGCTGCTGTTGCCAGCTCCAAAATTCTCTCATTGTCCCACTTCCAGAGTAGGTGTATGGCTCAAAAGGCCAGTTTGTCCTGGCCAGGGGCCTCTGTGACGGAAAACGAGTATAGGGCTCTCTCAACCCCTTTGTTCAGTGACGGACTGGTTTGCTTGTCCTGCCGGGCGTAATTCGAAGTATTGTTCGTACAGGTTTGGGGGAAATGATTCTTGTTGTAAAGGCATACGCCCGTGTATGGCCTCGTAGGAAGGTATATCAGTAGATACCGTTCAACACCTGGATGTCAATATTGTAGAGTAGTATAAAGGTAAGATTATTGCTAGAGATCTAAGACTCGTAGCCAGCCGACTGTATAAAGCGGGTATTACCCGGCCCTGGACACGTCATGTGCAGCCGTGCCATTACATTATCCCTCTCTTTAGGTGCAGACCCCCTGGGCTGCATAAACCCGTATAAGAGTAGAAGGAAACAATCAAACAACCGTTCAAAGTAGGCAAAGGTACAAACCCGTAAGTCCCACAACCGATCAGTACCATATGGTAGTCATTCGGCGGATCTGGCGCACTGGGAAACTCCACCTCCACTTGACTTGTCTCCGGAGGTGGTAAAACCCGTGCCGCCGCCATTTGTACTGGGCCGAGATCCAAAGATTTAAAGAAGTAAAGAGAGGAGAAGAGAAAGGAACATCCAAAGTAACACCGTCCTCCAAATCTCCACTTCCGGAATGTCAGGCATCGGCCCATCAATCTTGCATTCGTACCTCGTACCATGTGTAGGTCATTGTCGGAATCAGACACTGTAATCTCGGTGAACTCTCCAATCATAGTATGACCCTCGTCTTGACTCGTTGGCATCTATGGTGACTTCCGCTCGCTACTCATCATCACAATGGCTATCGCCATCGCCATCCCCATCGCCATCGCCATCGCCATCGCCATCGCCATCGCCATGTGTCATTGGATCGGTATATCGATCTTGTAAGCATCCCAGTAACCGGTCATACTCACCATACATTGAAGTGCGCCAGCACTCGAGTTCTCCCAATTCCTCGTGTACAACTCTGCAGGCCCAGCGAATCAGTGACCGTTGTTACTGCGTTGGAAGCTGCTTCGGTGGTCATATTAGCGCTCTGTCAGCACGAATGAAGAGGGCTTGACTTCTCGGCATGGATTGTACCTTCTGCTCTTGGTATCATGGCCGGCGGTGATGATCAATCATATACGACCTCGTATCTATCTCGTAAGCTTCTTATAAAATGAACATTCATACCAAATATTTTCGAACGTGTCTGCACTCTCCAGACCCTCGTGCGTAGCTAGTGTCAGCAACGGGTCCAGGTAACGCGCCAGCGGTCCTGTTTGTGGCCGGCAGTTGGGATCGGTTCGGTTCCAGACCCAGCCAAAAACCCGACATGCTGTGTCTCGGCGGGTGTGTTACCCGGACCGGGCATACAACCGTGGGTTTTTGCTGGGTTGGAACCGGACCGCGGTTTCAAATATACGGTTCCCACACCTTTGGCTCCAACCAAGTATCTGAGTTCTGATCGTATCGTGATATGGTCAATACGTAAATTGTGCAGTTTTATGCGCTCTTTCACCTCCCGCGTTCAGAATTGTGATCTGAACAATATTCATAGAATCGCTGTGAAATAACGCCAAATTTCACGTGAATTTCGCGGGTTTTCGATCGTGACTCAGCCATTATTGGTCCGATCGAAAATCTGAAAGTGGGAGGTGAAAGAGCGCATAAAACTGCACAATTTACATATTGATCGTGTCATGATACAATCAGAACTCAGATACTCAATTGGAGGCAAACTTGTGGTGTTGAAATGCCGGGTTTTTGGAGGTGAAACCGGCCCAATTGCAACGGTCCGGGTAATCGTGTCGTAGGACCCGTTGCAACGGTTCGGTTCCGGGTCGGAACCGCACCCCGATCCGACCTGGGAATTTGGAACCGTTGCTAACACTATGCATACCTCTGTAGGCCATCCTTGATATCTGACATCATCTCTTGCAACCGCTGGCTCTCACACGGTGCCCATCAGTAGTTATATTCAGATGTCCGGAGATCATTTTCGGTCTTGTTCGGCCATGCTTCAGTAGCCGTATTTGCACTTGTTCAGCATTGGTCAAACTCGCTTGATCTTCTCATCATCTGTCCGGTGCTGTTACAGTCGCACCGATCATCCTCCACGTCGGTGCACTTGTAGGTACACTTACCATCCGCCATGTGCTCGGTGGACTTATCTGCAATTGCTCGCCGGCTTTCCTCAGGGTATGCTTTCCGCTCCTTCTCCAGGTGTACTTGTTGTCACTTGTCTGGGTATCCACTTCGTCGATCTGAGATCACTTGTCGTTTCATGGTGTAATCCCCACGTGCTTGTTGACTCTGTTAGTGATCTCTTCCACGGTACACTCATCGACTAATCTCCAGCTGCGATTTTCTGCCGGTAAGTGCGCTCCAAGGTGCTTCCTCCCAGGACATCCAGTACAGTGATTGCTTGCATTCGGAGTTGATTTTGATTCCGGTACGGTCATCGCCTCTTTGTAAGTTGTAGGTTCGCCGACGAGTAATCCATTACGGCTTCTGCGGGTGCCATATCGATTTGCTAGGATTGATTCTGAAGTGGATTTCCAGTAGCAGCTGTGTATTTTGGGATTTCCGAGACTGAGTCGGGATCGCCAAGACTGAGTCGGGATCTCATTCGGGATTGTGACTTGGACATGTGGCTTCTTGATTCATCTGTAGGTGTGTTTACCATCACTTCCCTGCGTCCACTTTTCGCCGTTCTCGGAGTATAATTGTTGATTCTTCTCAATGTGCACTCGCCGTTACTAGTCTCCTGTATTGGTGAATGCGTTTCCCGGTGCTTTGTTCCCGCACATCCGGTGCGGTAGTTCGCGCTAGGGGTTGTTAGGTATCCGGCACTGCAATCACTTTCAGACTGCGATCCATCCCCGGCCGCGATCAATTTCCGGCCGCGATCGATTTCCGGCTGTGATCCAGTTGGTTCCAGCCATTCATTTCCACCCTGTGCGTTATCGCGCTCGTATGGGCCGCACTCTGTGACTGCTCCTGTACCTTTGTAAGCTCTCTATAGGTCATATTTACTAACCTCCATAATGTGCGTCTTCCATTGACTTTTCATCGCAGTCCCATAATCCGGTGACATCTCTTCCATCATAAGAAAATACCCACTCATTGATCTGTTCATATGGCATGGAATGATTAAGTCCAAATCCATGATCCGGCTCTTGAGCACGTGATCTTAATCCATGCAATTGCGTGAATACCGCTCGACTCCACTCAACTGAAATATGGCAAAATATTGCCGGGCTCCAATCAATTGTAATTAAGTGATACGGCGGGAGTGTCCCCGCCCTGGCTTTGCTGAATGCCTGTATGAAATCTCCGTACATCTCTCGATAAGTCCTCCATCGTTTGTAGGCACCAGCTTTGTCGTGGTACCGGCTCCATCTACAAACGTGAGTGGTCAATTCGTAATATATATATATGGAGCCGTAAGAAGGAATATCCAGGAGTCCGGATTTAAAACAGTTCGCCCATGGAACAGCAAAGCCCCGCCGTCCAGTACTCCCTTCGTGTCTCGGCGTGCCGGTAGCAGTCATTCAAGGTCCGCATTGTTGAGAGACTCTTCTGCCGCAATGTAACGGCACGTACGCCAGCGTTCGGCCTCATAGGCATACGTGTGGTAATTATAGGAATACGGTTGCCAACGTGGATGCCAGTGATAGTAGGTGTATTTGTATAGGTAAGATTATCGCTAGAGATCTAATGCTCGTGGCGACCACACTATATAGCATGGCCGTTATCCGGCCGAGGGTCACATGCCGCCGTTACATTATCCCACTCTTTACGCGCAGACCTCCTGGGCTGCATGAACCGTACAAGACAAAAGGAAGGAAAGCATTAAACAATCATGCCACGTACGTACTCGTACACACTCAAAAGTCCCGCTACTGATTGGCACCGTACGGTAGCCTTTCGGTGCATCCGCCACACGGGAAAACTCCACCTCCAGTCGGCTGCGATCCGGAGGTGGTAAAAACCCGTTCCGACGCCATTTGTACTGGGCCAAGATCCATTGAAGTAATGAAGTATGGCGAAGAGAAGAGAAGAGAAGAGAGAAGAAACAGAAGAGAGGAACGCTCAATTGATCACTTTTCCTCCAGTCCCGAGTTCCGAAACTCTATTGACCCATTTCCTCCGCTCCCGAGTCTCGGACTTCAATTCCTCCTTATCTGCACTCCCAAACTCATCCGGCATCCAACGTGCCATCCAGTACCGCACTCGTGGTTCATATCTCGTCGTGGTTCATATTTCGGAGCTGTTCATTTTTCGGCGTGGTTCATGGTCGGAATCATCAGGATGGTAGAGCTTCTGCTCATGAATTGGCATCGATGGGAGCTTCCGGTCCCTGCAAAGTTTATAGCCATCGGTGATCATCAATCGTATACCTCGATCGAGTAGTCTCGTCTCATTCGTCGACATCTAACATGTAAGCATCTCTAAAACGGTTATCCTTCACAATTTCAAGTGAACTGGCGCTCTTCCGAGACTACGTGCAGTGCTGCGTTGAATATCTCTCAGTCGGTAGTCATCGGTCGGTGGCATTGGCTCGCTAATCCTGGTTTGACGTCGGCTTCGGTGACCATCAGGTCGACTTCAAGGTCGCGCTCTCTCTAGGCGGCCACAGTAGAATCTTGGTCGACTTCATGATGGGCTTCGACTTGTTGGTGGGACTTGATCGTGTAGACACAGCTATCTCGTACTTTGAACATTCGTTGATCTGTCGACGACTTCTCCATCATATTGATTGTCGATTGCCATTGTGGCTCGGTAATAATGTAACTTGAATCTCCAAATTGGAATTGGGATTCTTTGGTGATTCGGGATTGTAATTGTAATCTCTCTGATTTGACATATAATTGGGTTCGGCTTTCGCTTCATCTGTAGAAAACTTGAGTCTCGGCAGTGACCATCATCGGAATTGGCTGGGGTAATATCGGTGAAATAGTCGATCATCACTTCGATCTCGTCTCGACTTTGGACATTGATGTGAGCTTCCGCTCCTGGCATCGTCATATCCGTCGGTGCTCATATGTGACTTGCTGGTGGCCATTCGAGAGTGGTAGAATGGTGGCCAATTGCATCGGGCGTGGGCGGTACATCATTGATCCATATCGAACACGCAAGATTGGCAGTGGGTGGTCATACTCACCATGATAGGAGCATGCTTCTGCTCTCAGAAAGCCGCTTTGTACGTTGCATATGCAGATCTCGGCATCCCTTGATTCGGCATTCGGAAGGGTCTCGCTGGGCCATTTCTCGGTGAAAGTCATTCGGATGATAGCTTCGGTGAGTTCTTAGTCGACATCTCTGTGGCCATCTCGGTCATAGTTTCTTGGTACTTCAGTACGCCATTCGGTAAGGATCTTTGTCAGTGGCTTCGTACGGTAAAGCTCCCGGTAATCCTCTCGATCTCCATGTGAAGTCCTTCGGCAGTGATATCCGTCACTGTGAGGTCTCGGAGATCATCTCTTGGTTGTTTTCTCGACTTTCTCTCATCATGCCATTCGGTAAACAATTAGGTAAGCTCGCAGATCGTAATCATTCTTGTTCGGTAGTCCTATTCGGTATCTCGTTCGGAACTATTTTGGTGGCCGTATTTGCACTCGTTCGGCATGGATCAGGCTCGTTTGACTTATCATCTCTTTTTGGTTCATTCGCAGGTATATTCAATGTCCGTCGTATCTTAGGTGCATTCATTATCTCTAATCACGGGGTGTGCTCGTTGGCACTCCTCCGGGTGTGCTTGTTGATTCATATGTAGGTGTGCTTGCCATCACGTGACTCGGTGCACTTATCGTCGATCTCGGAGTCCACTAGTCAATTCATGTCCAGGTGCACTTGCCGCTGCTAGCCTACACAATTGGTGATTGTATCTGACGGTGCTTCGATCTTGCACTTCCGGTGTGGTAATAGTTCGCGGTAGGGGTTGCGATTCCGGTACAGTCATCCCCCTCTTTTGAAAGTCTTTGCACTGCCGGCGACTAATCTCATACGGCTTCGTTGGGAAAATCGATTGGAAGGGCTTGATTCGGTCTTGATTCCGAAGTTGATTTGTAGTCGTCAATTTTCATTGTAGTTGGATAGCTCGGGATCGCCGAGTCTGGGTCGGGATCCCGTTCAGGATAGTATTCTTCGGTAACAAAACTTCGTAACAAATTCGGCATTGTATTTGGTATTGTAATCGGCATTGTAATCGGCGTTGTATTTGGCATTGTATTTGGTATTGTAATCTGCATTGTATTTGGCATTGTATTTGGTTTTGTAATCGTTGCCATACGGCACTTGATTTGGGCTCTTGAATAGTAGTCCGGACTGTATCCGGTACGGCAAGGCTGCCGGTATGTAAATCTGCATTTCGGCATTCAATTGCTAGTGTCGTAGATTATCATCGAAAGTAAGTATATTATATAGGGTAGATTTTCATATAACTTCTTGTATATCGCCATAGTCAAATCGATTGATTGTCATCCGTCTCTGAGCATTGATCCATCTCCGGGATGTGTATATCGGCGCTTGTAAGTCTAATTCTTATAGTCTCAACGATAGCTCTTTTACTTGATAAAGTAGGCTTTCGCATGACCGTCGTCTCTCGTATCTGGGGCATTATCTCGTGCCTGAGCTTCCAATTGTAGTTTATAAGTACTCGGCGCTTCCATGTGCACTTCACCGCTGTTAATAGTCATTTGTTGAGTTCATTGTTGCTCAGCCTGTATGGCATTCTCGTGCCGGGGCTTCCTCATAAGTCTTCGGAGCTCCTAAGTACGCTCTCAATTGTCATTCGTCTGTCTGCTTTATCTCCGAATTGCAGACTTCCATGGATTCGTACGAACTACTCCATCTATGTTAGCCAACAGAATCAAGAGAAAGGATGGAAGCGGTGGAAGGGAAAATCCAGGAGGCCTTGTCATTTACGGTTCGCACACAAGGAGCCAAGCCCCGCCGTACTGTCACTCCCTTCGTGTCTCGGTGAGCCGGTAGCAGTCATTCAGGATTCCCATGTGGACCCCCTTCTACCGCAACTACTGCCGCTGCTCCTTGCTTTCTCATTCAGCCTGCGAGGGTTACCACTTCTGCTGGCTGACGATGCCGCATCCATAGGTACCTATACCACAGCTCCCAGCAAACTGGTGCAAACCCCAGACTGTTGGGTGAATGCCATGATAACCGCCTTCTAGCTAGCAGTGATCATGCGGTCCCCGAGTTGGTATCCCCGGGAGAGGTATGTCCTACGGCGGTCCAGAAGCTTGATGCTTGTGGAGAAGAACTGTCCTCGCTGCGATTGTCTCGGTAGCATATCTCGCGCTTCAGACATGTTCCCGCTGCACGATAGCATCCTCATATCAACTTGCTCCTTGGCAGTCCATAATGGTGGCTGCGAGAGAAGTATATTGTTTGTTTGATGGTAAGACAGGCAGAGTGACCGATTGACCAATACCGGGTTTGGGCCCTAAACCGTTGCCGTTTGGTACCACATACATCGAGATGGGCACATCCAGCAGATCCATTCGTAATTCTGAGTCCATTCCATATCACCATAAGGACTGGTAATGTATGCCGGTTAATATTGGTAATTTTGCTGGTATAGAGATATATTGACTGAGTACAGTGGAATGTGTCCCGGCCTTAAAAATGAAAACTCGTATTGTCCATATCTCATCGATTGATTGGATTCTCTAATTGGTCTCCTGAACGTGGTGCATCTGGAGGTGGTAGTCACGAATTATAATGTCGTCTCTCCCGTAGCAATTATACACAATCTTTGTTGCCTTTCTTGACTTTCTCACAGTCATAGCCGTGGTGCTTCCGGAAGTCCAGAGCTTATTTTGTCCGTCGGTAATAATGGTCATGTCCAGCCTCCGTTGCCGTTAATGTAATATTGCAGTTGAAAATCATTGATATGTTAGATGGACATTGATTGTTCATAATGATTGTGCTCTGAGAGGTCTTCGTAGTCATCGTGGTCTTCGTAGTCTTCCGAGTCTTCGTAATCTTCGTCGTCCTCGTAGTCGGTCAGCGGAATTGTGTAGGTCTCGACCGTAAAGGCACTTCACGCTGTGCAATGTATCGCCGCTATGAGTTCGCTTCAATCAAGGGAAAGCTTCTCATCGTAAATGTGGTTTAATCGTAGGGTGGGTTTCTCCGTAAGTGCACTTCGCTCATGCAGATGTTCGTGGCAGTAAGAGTACTTCTTTCGTATGCTGATCCTCTTTCGTAGGTGGGTTTCGTTTATAGTATTGACTATCTCCGTAGGCGTGCTTCGCTGGAGTAGCGTATCCGTAGGTATAATTGGCCGTGGAATGCAATTCAGGTATGTGCATATCGCACGATTGGAAGGAATGTAGGCGGAACTGTACTGACTCGTAATTCGTCTCTCGACTTCGCCTTCGGTTCTCGATATGGCCGCATTCAGGGGTAAGATCACTCCGTCCATTGTAGCATTTCGGGCTGATGATCGTGGTCAATTGACTGGTAGGAATTGTATTCGACTTCAATTAGGTCGATCGTGTGCGATTTCTCTTGTTGGCAAGATCGACTAGTTGCGTCTGGTAAATCGTGATAATTGTCGTCATTGCCGGTCATGCGCCTCGTGCGCCAATTGGTCTCTGAACTCTTCAAAGCCATCATGTGGCTCAATTGAATGATGGAATGCTCAACGCTCCGTACTTCGCAGTTATGATGCTTCGATATCTCGTTTGGAGGGCAGTACTCTCAATTGTTGACTCGATGATATCGCGCGTCTGAAAAGGGGTAAACTCGCGTAATCCCGTGAGCAAAACGTATCAGTTTACTGAAAATGCGACAATAGTGTAAAGGCATGTACGCCAGCGTTCTGTCTCATAGGCATACGTGTGGTAATTATAGGAATACAGTTGCAAACGTGGATGTGAGTGATAGTAGGTGGGGATGTATAGGTAAGATTATCGCTAGAGATCTAATGCTTGTGGGGAGCACACTATATAGAATGGCCGATACCCGGCCCCGGGTTACGTGCCGCCGTTACACGCAACTACCGCTGCTGCTTCCTGCGCACCCATCCAGTGCCTGGTGTCTATCTCACCGCTGGAGATAGTTTCCACGGTCACTCCCAGCAGCCCTATACAAACTCCCACTCTTAGGAAGGACCTCTAAACGACCTCCTCACTGGCCAGTTGATCCTCAAAGGTAGTGGCTCCAAGTATTAGAATATCAGGAACACCGCCACCTCCTTCGGCACACGCCTCCTCCCTAGCCGTGATCCCGGTACATTCCCGGGGCATACCTCATGGCCAGCCCGGTCCACTGCCACCTGTTCCGCTCACCCTGGGGTTGCAGAGGGAAAAATCGAATGCTTTGCGAGTCGACGCTAGGATTCCTGGCCTGGTACCAAGGTAATTGCTATCACTCCAGCTCACAGTGTATTCACCGCGGCTGCCACCATGTGTACGAATCAGCTCACTGAGCGAATCACATACTTGTCACTCCCAATTGGGACCGTCTGACAACCAAATAACTGTCCATTCGCACGTGGGGTTACGACACATCAATTGAACCTCTTTGCGCTTTATACATATGCTGAATCCGCTGCTCTCCTGAGAGTGCCCAGATGGTCCATCCGGCAGCTCCGTGGATCCTGAGAATCCCGTCTACAGATGAACATCATCACTGCAATCATAAAATCTGTCTTCGTATGCCATCGTATGGGGCACGTCTGTATTGGCTCTTAGGCGATCAGCGTTCATTGACTTGTTTGACGAAATACAATAGAGTTGGCGCAAGATGGCTCTCACTCCTCACAATGAGCCGATTCGGTCGTCCAATCAGGTGCCGATTGTGATAATTCACAATGGTAATCGCGAATCGTACGATCTGTGATCTCTGTTCCACCATCATGAACTCCGCCCATTGATCCGTATAGAGCCTTGTAAGACTTCCCTAGCTGCTGCGGTAAACTCCCAACATCATCCGGAACGTAGATAATCCCATTGTCTTGCAGAAGGTAATTGCGATTGGAACTGCCATTGGTGGCATCGCGAGATGTGAATTGTGCGTATCGTGTAAATACACCCTGATCCTTCGTAGGTGCACTTAGTTCGAGGTATGTGCCCGTGTACGCTCTTTGCAGCTTCCGTAGCTTAGATGACTCCATCGAGATTTGTGGAAGTTAATCGCGATTTCAACCGCCGTCGGTAATGTGGATCGACAGGAATCGCTCGTGATTCGGAAACCCCCTCTGGCCGACGGCCATCTTCGATTGCGCTTGTGGGATACGGATCGAAGAAATCTTGGGAAACAGGGACAGCTTCGGCATTGCCAGTATTGCCACTCTGGTGGACGTATGCGCTCTGGAATTGTCCCTGTCATTGTCAATTGACTCAATTGAAAGGTAACTTATTTAATCACATTGATGATGCAATTGGTAGCCTTCGAGTTCTCGTATGATGAATTTGTTGAAATGTACTTTGATTGACTTGGTCGTTGATGCGTCTCCAGGCCGGTTGGCCTCTGGAATCAACTTGGAATTTTCTGTGCTACTGTTAACCTCGATTGGGTCGCCAATTCATGCCTCTTTTGTTTCTGCAATTGGTAGATCTCAAGTCCATATGATTTGTCATTCGTAGGTGTCCCGACGCGTCTCTGGCCGATTGGCCTCTGGAATCCACTCAAGATCATCTCTGTTACCGTTAACCTCAATTGAATAGTCCTATCTAGACACTTCGCTGATGGAATTATTGTTCTCAAATCTGTATGATATCTCACACGTAGACTACGTGTCGTGACACGTCGGAACGGTGTAATTCATGGAATCCCGTTTGCGAAACGCATCGGAATTTGAATAGCCATAATAATGTGAAGGCATACGCCCGTTTATGGCCTCGTAGCAAGGAATATCAGTCGATACGGTTGCACACGTGGATGTCAATATTGTAGAGTAGTATAAAGGTAAGATTATCTCTAGATATCTAAGACTCGTAGCGAGCCGACTATACAAAGCGGGTATTAACCGGCCCTGGACACGTCACGTTCAGCCGTGCCATTACACTTGTTTGAACTTCACTTCCTTTTCGGCGATCATGTTTGGCGGCTTCCCATCTGTATAGGTTAATGCCTCCACAGTCATTCCTGCCCGTGGGTTGGCAAACTTCGCCGCTCTCCAGAACTCGGCTGCTGACAGGTTATACAGAGTGTCATTCCACATCTTGTCTTTTGCTCTCCGGACTGACTTTTGCAGCTCGCCCTTGGCCTGGGCTGTCACTGCCGACCTGCGCCTTTATCTCTTCTGTCTCCCAAGTTGACTCCTCTTCTCCTTAATCTTGGCATTCCACCATCTCTTTGAGTGTGCGCAGATGGTCATTTTCTGAGCTATCGCATCAAGTGCATTGCGCAGTGCTTCCTCGCACCACTCGGCCTCGCTCTCGACCTCGTCCCCCGTGCTCTCCGCTCCCAAGTGTGACTGTTCCTTTGCCCGATCGCTTTACAGATCCTCAGACGCCTCCAAGTCCTCCTGCGACATGGCCGCCAGATTCCACCCTATGATTTCTGTGCCCCTTGCTTCCTCCTGCTTCTCCATTTCCAATTCCCACTCAATGATCTCGCGATTGGACCCTGAGGCGTGGCTCACGTCCAGAATCATTCATTTTCCGAAAGGTCGGTTGGCCAGGGTCATGTCAATGACGGATTCGCCCATGCTGTTGTGCCTGTTCCAGTAGTCACTGGGCCTGTCGTCATTCCCAAATACCAGCCAGTGCTCGTCTATAATTGCTTCCCAGCATGTGGTGTCGCTCCGCTCCGTGCATCTCGGGTCCCAGGGTTGGCTGTGGGAGTCGAAGTCTCCAGCGAGCACCGTAACACCCCCCCCCTGCCGAATCATTCTCTGCCAGCTCAGTCTCCTCACTAGTCTCCCTCCTGTCTCCCGTTCTCTCCCATCGCAGATGTTCACAATCCTTGTCATCTTCGCTCACATTCTTGCCATGTCGACCACATTCAGGTCGCGGCGCGCTTTCTTGCTCAAGTTGGTCCATTCGTTGGTTGCAGAGCCGCTACCCTTGCTGACCGCCGTCCAGACTCTCTTGTTTGTTTTGGATATCGTACGCTGGGTGACTGATTCCTACTCCTTGTCTCACTCTCGGTGGTTCCTGCAGACATACCACATCCGCCTGCCGTTCAACTCCTGTCTGGAGCGCGGCTATGGTCCATACATACGACCTGCTGCAGTTGTGTTGGATCACTCTGATCATTGCCAGCTGCTGTGGCTCCCGTTTCAACTTCAGGTTCAATGCAGGTGGCTGTGATCGTTACCGTTGCCGTCCTCGTCGCCGTTGCACTCCCGCCCATTGTGCTATCCTCTTCCCCCACTCCCTCCTCCCTTGCGTCAGTCATCACCTATTCACTTCGGCCTCTGTGTCCTCCTCCCGGTGCCTCGGGCCGCGGGCCGAGCTTGATCCTTTTCGTCGCTGCGTCTGATCCCCCGGCCCTCGTGGTCCGTCCTGCTGGTTCTGTTCACCTCTCCTCCCTTGCCGCTCTCGTGACATCCGCCATCTTTCCGCACCTACTGCTGAATGCGATGTGGTTACTACTGTTGTTGGGGCATTTCCCTTGTGTGTGGCCGCAGCGAGCACCCTGCTTTGCAGTGCACCCCACCACGGTGCACTTATGGTCGCTGGTACGGTTCGGACCTGACCAGTCGCTGCACATGGGCTTGCCACAGCATTTGCTCCCTATGTGGCCCCATACGCAGCAGTGCTCGCACCTGCTGTGTGAAGCTGCAGTCATGAACAGTTCGACTCGGTACCACACTCCCACCGCCTTGATGCCTTCCTTGACCAGGCTTCGCGCCACCTTGGTCCCCATTACTACGAAGACCACTGACGATGCGGTGATCTCCCCCATCTGCCTTCTCTCATCGATGCTGTGCAGGCTCGCCAGCCACCGTACCTGGCCCGTGACTGTTACCTCTTCGTTCTGAGTGTGCATTTCATACCGCATCGTTTGCAGGCCCTCTGTGGCATTTCCCATGTACGTCACGAGTGGTACAGCATGGACCTTGAGCCTCTCCCAGGACTCGTTTTCTTGAACATCAATCACCCTCTCATCGACCGTGGGCACTGCGGTGATGATGAGGTCGCGGGATATAAGTGCCATCACCACGTTAGCATTCGGGTGGGTGTTTGCCGTCATCGTACCCAGATCGTTGCTTTTTGTGTTCATGACCCAAATGTGGGCCGGTGCCTTCTGGTGGAACACTGCTCTGTTGATCGCCGATGCAATGTCCTGGTCCATTTGGTTGGGGAGCGGTACACCCTCGTCTCTCCATATCATGAGGCGTCTCTCTGCCATGCATGATCCGGCCGTCGGGGTAGGGCCAGGGCCAACGGGTGCTCTCTCACCCTGGCCTCACAGTGGGACTGTCTCGCACAGTCTAGCGGGTGTGGGCGATGACTTTGTTTTGGGTTCTTGCTGCGGTTTAGGGTACAGTTTGTTTTTTTTGTACCTGAGAAACAGAGAATGTTATTTCCTTTTTGTATATTATGGCCTCTTTTTCCACCTGGTCCACAATGTCTTGCTAATGCTAGCACTCTGTTGACTTGTATCAGATACATTATCCTTTCTGCTCCTACTACTCCAAGTGGTTCCAGTATATATTCCTGGTCTTGTTTATTCTCCTCCAAGTCCGCAGGTATTCTCAATGTTCCTTGTAGTTCACCCTGGGTTATGCATTAATACCAATCCTCTTAAGTGCAATATCGGGCCCTTGCTTCCCATTCCTCAAATATCTGTGTTGCCAACTTTAATTCTACGTCCATTTGCTTGTTTTGTAATCCAGATCTTCCGGTTGGTCGAATAACTAGGACATTCTTGACTGGGGTTGTCCTATACTCATTGCCTCGGTGGAGATTCATTCATTCATCTACCCAATTTGATTCTCAACCTGAGATTTTGGTGCTCCTGCGATTGTCCCGATGTAATCCAGTCGGTGGTTTGTTATAATCAATGCATTTTGCTTATCGAGTGCTGGGAAATCTATAAGGATATTCCTTTATGTTGTTTCCTGGTTTCAACCCTGATATCTCCATGTACTGCAGCATGCTGGGTTCGTTGCTGCTTGACATATTCAAAGGACAACTCATATAGGATTTAGTTGATATTGATTTCTCTATCTCTCATTGACTGTCATACATCAAGATAGTTTTTATACATATACTCCCAGAGTCTGCTGGTTCCGATTTACATCCTGCTAACAGTAGCGTAGGGGTTGTCATACCAATTACAGTCTGTCGGATTCCGACACACTCTGCACAGAATGGAACAAATTTTCTGATCATTTTGGTGATGACTATATTCTGCAGAACAGAGATTGAAGATACACCTTGCGCTATTTTCCTTTTATCATAATTGCAATCGAATAGCTTTGATATAAATTTAGCTATCTATTTCTGTGAAATATTGTTTGGCCAGCAAAAGAATGCGTCTCGTTATTGCAAATCTCTTTTGAAGACCACAATATTTTCTTCCTTGGACTGTGAAGGCTCCATTGGCAAACAATACTATTATGTTGCCAGAAGGTATATGTAATCAATTGGTCATTGAAGTTGCTGATGGATTGAAAAATAGTGCAATCAATATTGCAAAGTTTGTAACAAAATTCACAACCGCTTTGATCAAGATAGCAGTACTTTCACAACTGAACATATAAAACATAGAATGAAATTGTATACTGGTTGTACTATCAGAGTGGAGCTTTGGATGAAGTTCTATAAATTATGCAAACCAAAAGCTGAAGGGCTAAAAGAACAAAAATGATCTATTGCTAGAGCTCTGGCACTGGAAACATAAGGCTCCATTCCAGGAACACAAAAGTGAAAGAAGTTTGATGCGGAAACTTGATAATGGATTGGTAAACTAAAGAACATGTAAAGAAAGAAACATATCTCAATGAAGTGCCTCATTTATATTCCTCAATTGTCACTGTAGTTGCCACAACATACTCTTTTCATAATACCTGCTAACTCTTACTATCTTCAAATACCACTATCAAACAATTTCTTCTTCTTCCTTGTAATATAATTATTTCAATATAATACCACATATTATCTCTTTTCAAGCTGAATCCTGTCTGTATCACCTGATTCCTCCAATGGCAAATGTGATTCCTTTGGTATGTCGCATAATGTCCTCCGACTTTTGGTGATCCTGACTCCATCATTTCTCCTTTCTTGTCCAACAGTGACATTCGCAATAAAATTATCAGCATACATTGCAACATTAACGTCTGTTTTCCTGATCTAACTCATATAACAATATATAGACCACATGCCACATATTGAATAATTGTTACAACTAATGCGTCATTGTGCAAGTCAATATCAACTATATCATCAACTATCACATCCATTGATCATTGCAATCTGTGAATCATCTTTGACTTAATATCACCTCTGCTTTATTACCTACATTTTCACTGTCTTTGACTAACTTTGTATATCTATAGCTATTTTACAGATCTTTAAAATATTAACTAAATTACTTATTCACTTCAATTTGTAATGAAATACAGTCAAATTTTCCCAATTGTATAAGAAATCTAAATTATACTCATATACTTAAGTATACAACAGGTATATTAAAGTATTTGCTTGGTATTATATCAGTATACTCTATTGATTTCTGTAGTTCATGATAAAGTCATAAACTGAATCTTTCAAAGGAAAATGTCATTATACATATAGCAAACTGTGAAGAAGGCAATATTCGATTTGGAATGGAATTGCCAATGGTGGTTGTATAACCAACAATTCATAATAAGACTTGATTGCAATTCAAAATATCAATTATAAGTGCAGCTCAGCACTAGCATACCACAGGTCACATAGTTACCAATTTTCCATTAGTAGACTTGATCAAACTGACTACTAGTATTTGATTTTGATAGAGCACGAATAGTTGCTTGTTACAAAAAACGAACAAATTTATTGCTGGTATATCCCTATTGGAAGACAAATTCACTTCTTTAGGTATTTATATAGTAAAGAACCTAGATTATGTTATATTGTAGTTGAGATGGGCAAGAATAGCTTTTTCAACTATAGGATATCTATAAAAGTATTATGTGTAATGTGAATAGAAGCAGTGTTCCTGAGCGGCCAGGCCAGGCCGGGTTTGATTAGGCCAGGACAGGCCACCCTTTGCGGCGGCTTTTGAATGAGGGCCGGGCCGCGCCGGCAGGCTTTGCGCTGGGCCTGTAGGCTTCTTCTTGGCAGTCAGGTGGCCGATCTGCAGGCCCAAGCCATGTGGTGGGCGGGACGGTTTTTTTTGCTGGCCGTGCGGCTTTTCATGGCGGACTCAGCCTACACAGGATATTTTGGTTGAATGATTCTCTGCTGCCTTTACTAAGATAGTCTCAAAAGTACGAAACATAAACCATATCCAACTCAATCATTGTAGCCTTGCACTTGCCGTATTCCATTCATCAACCAGACCAAGCCTTATGCATGCCGATGCAGGCTTTTTAAATCAACTGCTGGCCGCTTAGGAACACTTGAGAAGTGTAGGAAGAGGGTCAGAAGATATGCTACAACCAGGCTGAGTGGATCCACGATATCTCGGAAGGGAGCGAGTGGGATGCAAAGTTTTGCATGATAGATTGTGTATTTCGTTGTATGATCATAAAATGAGATACTGTTCATTTACTCTGGGGTCTCTCACATATATACTCCCTGTAGCCCAGTCCACTTGCCTCATCCTTGTATCTCCGTACACAGGCCATCGCTCAGTCCTCTGCCAAGCTGAGTGGCGGTGGTGGTGAGAAACGGATTTTCCCGCCACACCGGGCCTGCAGGCTTTTCCGGCCGGGCCGCTTAGCAACACTGAATAGAAGTCAGGTCAAAACAGGCTGTAAAGCAGGATGATTCAGGCATATGCCAATATTTGAACTGTTCATCCTGAGGATATATAGTCAAGCAGTAATAGAATTCCTTATGGTAACAAAGGTCAGGAAGTTTTCATATTACTTAGTACAAACAGTGTGCATTGCAGTCTTTTGTTTTCCTTTGTTTTGTTAATATGCATCGATACTGTTTTGTGTTCATTTGTTAGCATTGAAGAAGGGTAGAAGGAGGGGAGCTCCCATACCTAGCCAGCCATCTGGAGGAGGAGGGGAATTGGGTATTCCCATACTGTAGCTAGAGTGAATGCAGAATGATTGAAACAAAAACAAAGCAACATCCTCCACGAAGTAAATAGAACACTGGTTCACACACGAAAGGTGGGACTCCATGAACGTACCCGTCACTCCGTGGGCTGATTAGAACCGTATGTAAGTCATTCATTCTGCCTTTGGATCATTGAATATATCAAAAGTAAGGAGAGATTGACGAGGACGAGAATAATGTAGAACACAGCAACAACGAAGATGGCAACGATGGAGAAGAGACCGTTTCAAATGATACCAAAGAGCACAGTATAATTGTCGTTACGCCCGATGTTGAGAGATACAGCCGATCGTAGCGATCCAGATAAAGGTGTACAGAGTAATTGTTCTTTTGCAGATGAATCCCATGTGACAAGAAAAGGCAATATCCCATCGGGCAGCTGATAAGTATAAGTACAAGGTCATCGGCATATAAACAATGGCTCAGGTCTATTCCATAACGCCCGTAACGCAAAAAGACAAATCATCACAAACTCCACCAACGGAGAACAGACATGGCGCAATCCTATGCGACCAAATTCAGTGCAAACTGCCGGCCTCCCTCCTCTCCAAATAAATATTAATGCTCTCCTCTGCCGTATCTCCCCACTTCTGAATACCATCATAGTCGCGCTCACAATAGTCATCTTCTTGGGAAATGTTGTCCCAGTTTTGATGACCTTGCGCGCGCCAGTACTCAGGCTTTGTCCAGAGAGATAGGTCCACGTCTGGCAGCGGTATTTGACGATTGTGGGGTCGCGTGTGCAGCTGATTCCTCGAGCTTGAGGTCAAGGAATCCGAAGGAGCGCGGTAGATATGGAGTGGATGGACAAAGGAGAGAGGTGCACCGATCTGCCTTGTGATTACGCTTCCGTTTTTCTTTGATCCATCCCCTCCGCGACCAGAGAGCCGTCCATTCACAGGCACACGTGGTCCCCCACATCGGTCGGCAGTCGATACCATGCTTTCACTCTCCGTTCTACCGAGCTGTGACGGAGGCGACTGCGAAGAATGTAATGGAACCTGTTCCGGTGTAAGGGAGAGAGGAGGTGATATTCCGGGGGGGGAGCGCTGCGTGGGCGTCAGGGTCAGCGACGCGTTGCTACCTGCGACCAGGCATCCCAATAGTCCGTCCCGTCCGTCCAAAACCTTGCCCGAGACCGGACTAAACTTTTCCGGGCTCAAGATTTCAGGACTGGACGGACCAGGGCGCTCCATAACAAGACTACAGGACTGCGGGACCCTACAGTCCATTGATTGGCCCCACTCAGAAATTGATATCCGATTTAATGAAGCTTAGAATCCCCGATTCGGTACAAGTTCACCTCGGCTGAAGATTTGTTCCGAGATACGGTGTCCCGGAACTCTCATCCCCGAGCAGGATGTAGTATATCTGACCGTGGTTAAGACTACAGTCATCTGTACCGGGCCCTGGTCCTGGAGATTTCTGCCCGGGACAGACTAGTCCTTCCGTACTCATGCCCTAGACAGGACGACGATGTCGGGCCCCGAAAGACTGTAGTCCGGACGGACGGTTGGGAACCCTGCCTGCGACAAACTTGGCCCTGCCTGCGACAAACTTGGCCCTGCCGATGCGTTGATACCAGTGAAACGTCATCATGAAGGGGGCGCGGATATCGCCCGGGTTGAGGCGTAGAGGGCTATCGTGGTACGGTTGGAGATCAGGGTGACCTAGGAAGTTGCAAAAGACGTATTCCTGGCGCTGCAGGAGGCGGAGTCAGCACGTAAGGGTGTGAGAGTATGACGGAGACGACCAACCTCAGGAACAAAGCGCACAAAGTACTGGAAGTTATCAAATGAATTGTGGTGGTTCTTGCACATGATGACGCCGTTCCGGCACTCATGCTCTGCTCCCTTTGCTGCCTTGGGAATCCACCCTTGATCTTTGAGCATGGCCCAAACAGCGGTTTCCACCTTAGGAACTATGTGACAATGGTCTACCGTGAAGGGGACTGTGTAGCCACAGACGACACAGCTCTCACTATCGCGTCGGTCAACGCCAGTGCGAAATGCCTGAGTGTTTGAGGCCTCAGAAATGGGTAGCTGGAAGCGGATCATCTCGACTAGAATAACCTCCGGGGAGAGCATAGTCGCCATGGTCGGATAGTGGGGTAGTGAGGACCGGGAACGGAAGAGGAAGGAGGTGGACGATGGATGGTGGTGGGTGATGTAGACGGTGGTGGGGTGATGTCATGTTAAGGTTAGAGATCTGCAAGGGGTAAGAGAGATTGGATTTAAGCTTTTTTGTCTTTTTCTTATTAAAATAAGTTATGGATTAGCTATACCTCATGGGAGCTTGTGTGCTCATATATTCAAGCATACATCTATACATCCATGCTTATATACGGCCATTCATGCACCTAGTACCCATCACGGCAATCTCCGCATGCCAATCTCCATGGCCCCATCTCGGTGTACCAATATCCGGAGGTTCCATCTGTATATTCAACACTGCCATCTCTTAATATGATCTGTAGTAACACTGCGGATTAAAAATCGTATATTCCCTGGTGCATCATTGAAACCCTCCTCCGGATACCCGGAATGTCTCCACACAGTCCATGCACACCGTACTCTGCCAGTGAGGGCTATTATATCTGTTCACAAATCAATTATTTGATAGTTAGTTATGTTGTATAAAATGCAACCGACCACCAATTGAGTTGGCCAGTGGCTTGAATCATGTGATGTGGTGGACCTCGACTCTGGTGGCATACCTGGTATAACTGGAGCGATATGGTAACCCCTGAGATTAAGAGTATTCATGATCAGGCTTAGTTTCAATAGTTATTCAGAAGTTTGAGCCAAAAGCATGGAAACATACTGTCACAGTAGATGTATAATATGAAACTGAAATTATGTCACTTTATTAGGTCAAAAGTATCTAAATTGAATCAGGTTGTTGTGGTATTGCTTCAATTGAGTTAGACTGGTACTTTGTCAATTTCACGGCATACTTTACAGATTCTAGTACAACATCATACCCTTCAATGGGATAATTAAAAATAGATATAAGTGTCTCTATAATATTTGGACCATTCATTCAGGCTCCATAATACAGCAAGCTAATTCCTCAGCATATAGAAAAACCTAAAGTCCACTATCAACCCACTGTAGGCCAATATATGAAGATTGACAGACTGGTGGCAGATTGAATAGAGCTGATTATGATTCTGCAGATCAAACACTATAGGAATTTGGCAGTACAGTTGCTATTGACAACTTCATTCCTTCTAGGCTCTGTGCAAAACAGTAACACATTCCCTGTAACTGATATTATACCATGTGACATATCGTAATCTGTGGTAACTGCCATGATACCACACAGTACCAATAAGTTGAAGCCCATTATTGATGACTCCGATAACACTCCAGTATCACTTTGTTAATATCATGGAATATTTCAATCTTATTGTTAATTTATGATATATTTTTAAACTCTAGGTGGAATAGCCAAACAGTCTGATTTTGTTATCCCTTGGCTACCAAAGGTTTCTGTGCAATAATGGTAGCATGTCAGAGTTCATAAGTATAATGGAACTGAAATTGTTATACATCATGGTCACTTGTCAGAGTCCACTGGTATGATGGTGATAATCATGTCAAACCCTACTGTTGCTTACTATAATTTCTTCAATTTCATAGTCACTTCATATTTAATCTTGGTATATAGTATTTATTAATTACTAAATAATGAGTTACTATAAACAGGTTGCAAATCTGACAAACTCTCACAACACTAACATGATGACTCTCGACTCTCTTACCTTCTTGCTCTCACACCATTGATCTGCTCACTCTGCAGTCAGATTGGGGAGAGAATGACAAGATGGCTCCTAAACAGTTATACATGGAGATGAATGAGATGGGCAGGGAAAGAGCAGTACAAGATGCATTTCATGTAGACTTGGAAAGAGATGAACAAGACAACTCACAAGTGGGCTCAGAGAGAGTTGGAGAAAAGAGCTCACAAGTGAGGTTCAAGAGATAAACTGATGAAACATATGTTTATGAGAGATAGGGAGAATGAGAGACAAGGTTAAGAAAAGATGGCTGATAAGTGGTCTTGTGCAGAGATCATTGGGACGATGCAGGTAGATAAACCCAGCCACACCATACGCGGATTCCTTGTTATATGATCTAGTTTAGGACATGTTAACCGACAATGAAAAAGCCAAGTTGAGCACTTATGTTGGAATGTAAGGAGAAAAGTTGCACTTATGGTGTAGTCAGTTGCTGAAGTTGGCTGCAGAGAGAGATGGCAGAGTGGAGGAAAGCCATGAGACAGAATTGAGCTATATGGAGTCAGTGATTGAAGTTTACTGCAGAGAGTTAAGGGTGCTCAGGATGCTGCAATAATTGGAGCAGGGCCTGGCAAGCGAGATGATAACGTTTTATTTGGCAGTCAAGTTGATAACTTGTCAGGGATAAGAGGAGTGCTGCACCTATGCTGCTCAGTACCAAGTGCACGTGGTGTGAGTTTGTTGCTGAAAATAGCTACTAAGTCAGGTGCCACACAGTGATCGATTCTGTGAAGAAGGACAATGGCTTGCTCTAGATGTTTTCTGACATCTAGCCGGTGATTCCCAGGTCAGGAAATTAAAGGTAGATGGGACAAGATGCATAGAGAAGGGAAACATTCATGAGAAGGGAGAAGATAGATGGGGAAGAAAATGGAGTAGAGCATGAGAGTTGAAGTGGGGACTCATATACAAAATAGTAGATCTCGATTGGGTATGTCAAACCCAAATCGATGGTCCTAATTTGGCCATGACAGGTAAAGGAGGCGCAGCCCAGTACCTGTTGGACAACAATATGAATACAACTAACCAAATTGAGACCAGTTTCATGTAGAAAAATCCAAGCTCTGAAAGCGTCCTTCTCGTCCATTTCTGCCTCTAAATGCATCCTCTCTCTCAATCTTGTCCTATGTACAGTTAACCATTCCCCATCAGTATTGTCTATCAACAGTCAGAATGTTTTTTAGAGCAATTTCTCATGCATCCTGGATCAATCAATCACTCTGTTATACCAGAGGGTGGTGAGGAAGTCTGTCTATATGTACTAGCTGCCGAGCAGCATAAGCGCTGCCACACCCCTTTCTATCAATGTCAAGTCCTTCACTCAGTTTCCTGATTGTGGGTACACCTCTCCCCTTGCCTGTACTGACCACAACTAGCTTCAGCAACTGTCTCTCTTACAATTACTCATGTTAAGTAGGTGTCAATCTGTCTCCTCCCTGCCTCCAAGCCTGCTCAAAAGCTATCTGGTATGTATGTTCACACAATGTCTACCTTCTACATTTCTGAATAACCTGTTTTGCAAACCATTCCCGTGCAGCATCCTCCAAGCCTGATTTTGTGCTGTCTCTTATCTTCTTTGTCCATGTCCAACTCAATACCTAGTGTAGATAGATATCAATTGAATCAAGATATCATCCTGATCAATGGCTTGTTCAAATGTGAATTCCTAAGTGCCAAGGATCTCACACTTCCTGAGCATGTCTGTAGTGCTGAGAGTCTCAGCAGCACCAATGATGTCATAAGCTTGGAGGATTAAGAGCACCAAGAAGTTCAATTACGCCCAATATCCAAAATGTTTTGAAGCACAGGAATTCTCAGAATCTTAGGAGTATTGGGAATCTCTACAAGTATGATACTTACAGCAGTACGGCAGCTTTGGAGGAGTGCTGTGGATTCTCTGGCACCATTGGGAATTTCAGGAGTTCCAACAATCTCAGGAGCTATGATGATTTTACAATCTTACAAGCCTCGCACATTCTTGCAGTAGTTTTCAGGGCTCTGACACTCAGAGGCAGAACCCTGTTGAAATACAGTTGATGTTTCCTGCAGTCTCCAGCAGTGTTAGTGAAAGCTCCAGAAGGGTTCACACTTGAGGTTGCTTGACCAGGAGGCTCCCAGAGTAACTTACCCATACTGAGAAGGTCTCAAGGAGTGTTGGCACAAACCTCAGGAGGCTATGAAACTATTCCCATATCTTCTGAAGGCTCCTTCAATATCTTCCCATGCTCTGGCCATCTCCAGGTGGCTTGGTGAGTACTCCAACATGTTGTGAAACTATACCAATTTCTTTCACAGGCTCTTGGTGTCACAGTTAGGTCATGATATCATCAGGGGAAGCATGATGATCAGGGAACTGTATCTAAGAAATACAACACAATGGACAGAATCAGGTTTTGTTGCAAGGCACCAGGTTCAGTTGGAAGGAATCAGGTTTTGGTGGATGGAATCAGATTTGATTGGAATGAATCAGGTTGTGTTCAAACAAAAGATGTGGTGGTGGTGTGATGTCAATATGACCGAGTGGGTTTGTTACATTCATGGGTTATGTTTGGATGTATTTTGGTGCCTGTGAGTTTGGTGATGATGGCCGCAAATGTTGCGTTGAAACCTGGCTGTTAGTGGAAGTTGTGTTTCATTGAACTTGTGATCTGCGGTGTCAAAAATCATCAATAGCTTCGAGATCAACCTCTGTTCACTTCGCAATTCCAGTCTCTTGTCATGATTACAATACTCTCACTGCTGAATATTAATTTGGTTTTTGCAACTCATAGATCCTGGATCCACGACTACGTGAAACCTGGAGTACCTGCATGTATTGTGAGAATCATAAGGATGGTTGGTATGAGATTCTGGGGGGAGCGAAACTGCGCCATATCTCTCGCATTATCAGGAAGTATTGCCACTGCGATGTGAGGGTCATGTAGGCTTAGACAGACTCGAGGTACATCTGGGAGTATCTTTGAGATTAAGTGGATAATTGATCAGAATTTTGCATCATCCGGATGTGATTTATCAGAGTTTCCACCATACTGAGCTAGATGAATAGTGTCGAGTATTTTGTTATCAATAGCTCATGAGCAGTGATAATTGATATCGTTGTTGATTCATCATACTGAATTCACTCCAATTAGAGTATGACAGAACCCAGATAACCGTCTCTATCTCCGGGCAAGCCGACTAGATGGCAGACCTCACGCCCTGCTACCTTTCGTACCAGTGAGGATTGATATCTGGCTAATGCCAGATTGATGAGTGATATCGAACTAAAATAGGATTTGCATTGAAATGACACATTGCAGGTACTGTACTTAGCAGATTTACATATTTTAGGTGGAAATGTTATTCCCTTCCAATAAGATTAGTTTGTGACGACCTTGCATACAGGTATTGGTGTGATTATGCAATCAATCTATGTTCATTGGTCTGGTAAGACCTTGATTGGTCATACTTCATTATTCATTGGTATAAGTATTAATTGGGCTATGGTATGTGGCTTCAAAGGGAGTATTACAATCGTGATTGTTTTTGTAACAAGAAACTATCTCCACTGCCATGTGCACGGCTTCTGGATTGAAATTTTATTTCTGAATACATTCCATGATATTGAGCTTCTAATAGACAGGTTTTGACTCAGGGGATTACAACCTCCCCTGGGATAGGATTTAGACTGGCCTATACTCCCATATGAATTGCATGGTTCAATCTAGCTATGTGAGCCTTGAAGATATATGAAGGTTTCTAAATTCCTGCGAGCCATGAAGATACGTATCCAGGCTTATGCAGGCTTATACCCTGCCCAACACAGAATCCTAAGTAGAGTAGAAATTCAATCTGTAACAATCTGAACAAGAACAACTGTTAAGACGAAAAAGCAAAAAATGTTGTCATTCATGTTGATGATGATGCTGGTTGTTAGTGAGAGAAAAGATCTCCAAACCAACTATGCTAAGAGTAGGGTCAGGGCTCCACGCCACAACACAGAGTAGCATTATTCTGCATTGCAACACCCACCACCTTCAGAGATGGCGGAAGGTCTATGATGAGATAACAGGCATTCATTCAACCATTACTGCTGAATCGAATGTTCAAGAGACACAAATATCGAAAGTACATGGCATCTGGGCATATGTTTGATAGAAATGATCACAACAATAGTACGAAGGCCAAATGATGTACAATCGACTCCACAGTGAAAAACCTAATTTCCTCAACCCTGAAGAGGAATAAACATTCATCATTTTGGAATCATTTGGACAAACGAGTTTCTTGCAACTTAGATTTTCCCTCAGTGGTCTCATTGCTAAGCACATCTGGCTTGATATTGTCGGATTGTCATCATTAGAAATAGTCATTTGACAATGGTATTTTTGGGTGCAGTCTTCCTCAGTCTTGACAGTGTGATTAAGATGACTCGTCTGAACCATCCAGGATTGCACAGGTTACCATATCATCCTGCAATTTTTAATTCTGAAAGAGAACCCAGTCTCCCATGCAACCAACAGATTTGTGGATCGCGGGATGATACTCTACAAGCTGAGTCATGAAGACAGCAAATCTACGGTCGACTTCTTCCGACCTATCAGTATCCCTTCATGCAATGTGATATTTGAGAAGTGAATCTCATGTTTCAGTATGCAATGAATCAGGCCCACATCTGCACTGGTTTCGGTTCTCAATGATTGAATGAAGCTGATACCCCAAAAGTAGCTCAGTAGGGGTGTATGGCATCAAAGACTGGGAGCGTGTAATGAATTCATACTGGATTGCTGGTAGATACTTTGCCCAGGAAGAACCGTCCTCTGAGAGTATCTTTCTCAAACTAGACTTCGATGAAGGAATGGTATGGTCAGGGTTTCCTTCTCCTTGGGTAACTACAGGCGATTCTAATACAGAACAGAATCCATTGTCATAAGAATGGATCTTGACATCATAGGCATTGAAATGTGAACAGTGTTCCTAATATATAACATATCAAGCCCTATAACACGATATGAGGGACTCTAAACACTTGATTGTTGCTACTCTGGTTTCGATGGTAACAGAGAAGATTTCCAACAGACAACTAAATATATCAACACAGTTCAGACAATCCAAAGATCCTGCCGTAGTCAGTTGATAAGGTCCAGCAATGTTCACCATAACAATCGTGACAGGCTGTATGCAATCCTCTGGAGGATGTGGCTGGATACAATACAGAGAGCTCACCGAGGACAGCTGGCAAGTATAGTGACCCACCAGGTAATGGAAAGTATCCTCGTGCAGACTAGTTCACAAGAAACTATTGTATGTATAATGCAATATAATCTCTCCCACATAATTACCAGCACACTGATCATAGTGAGAGGTATTTGAAATGGGCACAATCTCGGACGGATCAGGAACCAGAACCCATTCATCGGAGTGCTTGAAGTATAGTAAATGTCAGGATTCTATGCCATTTATTTCCAGTGTATAGAATGAAGCTATTAGACACACATGCCGCATTTCACCTTTGGATAAGTCTTTCAGGAAATAGCCAGTTTGAGGGGATATGATGAGGGATGTCCACCACGAGTAGCAATTGATCCATGAGGGGATACCCAAGGTAACTTTGGAAGGAGCATCGCTTGAGCAATCTGAAGGCTTGTGACAGTCGTTGCAAACAAGATTTTCTTTTTCTTGGAATTGTCTAGTGAAGTCCTGTAGGAACTCTTCTGGAAGAGTCAGCAAGGATGTTGGAAATGCAAGAGACGTGGAAAAACCTACGAATATAATCCTGCAGGGTTGGAATTCAACCGGTTATCATGATATTGGGGCATGGTTGCGAGTAACCTTTTGCGAGCGGACAGCAGTAAGAGAAATGTGTAATGGCGACTCGTGACCTGGAGCCGGGTACGCGCCGTTGTGTATAGATTGCCACTGCGACACTTAGATCAGTATCAATTATCTTGCCACTATGCTCTCTATCTATACTCACTCGCTCTTGTGTGCAACCATATACCATATCATACTTCCGCAGTCAAATGTAGGCGTACGTGTCCTTACACGATATTCGATTTTCGGTTATCGGATCCGTTTTCCTCACCCCGATAAACAAGTTTTACCTCTTGGGTCAAAATACGACATAATCGACAGAAAACGAACAGCTTGCGGGTCAATTCCACCATCAATGGTCTAATATGCCTCCTGAGAAAGCTGTCAGAGGTCAATTCCGCTTGGCTAGTATACGTGCGAGCACGGAATACCTATGATCGCCTATCGGCCGACCAACACCTATTCTCAGCCGAGGAGCCACAGTACTTCTGGAGGATGACATCCACGACGAGGACGATCACGATGATGAAGAATTCAATGCCGACATCGACGATGCGCTGAGCGATGGCCTAGGCGACAACCTGAGTGACGTCTTGGAGGACAACCCCAGCGCGCCCGAACCTATCACACAACCAGAGTTCGTGTCAATGCGATAGATGATGGAGGAACAGCGAGAAATGCTCAACAATGCCATCCAACAGAATACCCAACTATGTGTGCAGAATGCCGAGCTAATGGAAGCAAAGTGGGAACACCGCAGAGAGTCAATTCCACCAGAAGCAACGAAAACCAAAATTCTCGGTATGACCCATCCAGCACGGTTCTGCGGCGGAGCAAAAGAGCTTGATAACTTCCTCGACACCTTACGATCGAACTTGAAATTCCATGCGCACTTTTTCCCGCACGGTGATCCTGACAAAGTCAAATATGCAGCGAGCATTCTCAGCACATGGAACAAACACCCGCACCTGGCAGAGAGAAAGACACCGATGACCATTCCGGTGGAGTGGCTTCGAGACATACGGGGAGACTCAGATCCCTGTTTGGAAGACTTCGATGCCTTCTCTGAAGAGATGCAAAAGATGTATGGCGACAAGGACCGAAAAATCAACTCAGCAATGAAGGGGATGACCGACTACCTTGAAGGAGCGAATGTACCGGTGAGAGTCTATGCCAATCAAATCCAACCAAATTGGAGAGCAGCGGGATGGCTCCTGCAGGACAACAAGAACCTTTACGAAATGGTTTGAAGCGGACTACAACCAGGACTTAAGGCCAAGATCAAGCCGTTGACCTCAAAGAACGGAAGATTTGACAGTCTGGAAGAGCTTTTCAATCGTGCCGCCGATTCAGAAGTCGAGCCGGTCGGCAACAAGGCCCAACTGTAGAAGCCACAATAACAGCGAAAGAAGTCAGGAGATTCATCTGAACAAACAGGCATGATATGCAACTTCCGACCATCGATATCCGAGCCGGCGGAAGCATCCAATCCCGACAAGTCCAAGTCGGGCAAGGATGATAAACGCACGCCAGAACCTTGGGTCTCGCCAGCGCTCTATGGAAGTGCATAGTCGGAAGGACAATGCATACGCTGCAGGTCACCCAAACATGAAACATTCCGCTGCAAAAAATAAACATGTGCCAACCTCCCCGAAAATTTTGTTCCCCCAGGAGACGGAAAACATATCAAACTCCAGCGTTCCTTCGATAGCCAAAAACCAAAAAACTAGCCTACACCTCTCAGTGTCTAGCTCAGTGGGAGAGGATCCACGAACGGGAGCTTGGATCGCTGTCATTGGGTATGAGGGTGTTGTTCGCAACAATCGAATGAATTCAAACGAATGGGTTGTCACTAAGGCCGGGGGTTGTCTTAGAGACTCCGAAAGCTCTCATGTGGAGTCAATCTTTGAGTGGAACCGCAAGACCAGATTCATCGCAGATTGTACAGGAAGTCCAGATACGATATCAACTGGGAGAATTGCAGTGAATACGCGCACTCATCGATTGCGGCGCTACAAGCATCTTTATATCTCCACAACTTCTCAATAGACTTGTACAACCCCACAAAGCAGCACACATCACAGCTGACGGCCTTGACCGTCAGGTGATCGCGCATGCCAGGGAGAGCCGCAAAATGGCGATGACGATCCTATATATGGATCATTTAACCCTGGTCCACGAACCAGAGGTGCTAGTCGTCCAAATGAGGGCATACGATCTAGTACTGGGATTACTATGGTTCAAGAGCCGGAAGCCGGAGATCGACTGGGCTACCGGTCAATTAACTTCACCAAGATCCCCAAGTGGCCAAGGGCAGGCAGGCAGATCAGGTATTATGGTGCAGTGGTACGAAGGTCCAGATGATGAACGTACTAATGAACGGCTGCCACACATTGGTGGGAGTACGCCAAGGATCAACCCGACGTCGGAGATCCCTGTGGATCCAGATGTATAACTACAGGATGGTGGTGAGAACAGTGCTGCTCCACATATTGAAATACTCACAGCAACCGCATTCGACGATCTCTTAGCCAGCCATGAAACTATCGAGACATTCCCCCTACGAATTGGGGAATGCAGTGGACTGCTGCGAGCGACTATGTAGGTCAGCACTTTGGAAAATCCAGGTGAGATTGACACTATCAACCCAAAGCACAGGACAAGCGAGCAGGGAGCAGCGGCGGTTGATGCAGCAGAAGAGGGTCCTCGGATCCTTGAATGACTGCTACGAGCTCACCGAGTCACGACGGGAGTTGTGGACTAGCTGGGTTTGGCTCGTTTCTGGGCAAACCCCTTGACCTGAAATTCCTGGGCCTTCCTTCCCATCATCCCAAGTCCCAAGTTGGAGAGACAAGGCTGACACGCAGATTCCGGAACAGGTACTGTACCTACTGATGATGGAGGTCGTATCCCCGTCAGATACAAGGACTATGTTGATGTATTCAGCAAAGATAGGGCAGAGACTCTTGCGCCGCACCAGCCAATTGACCACGCGATCGACCTGGAACCAAGCTTCAAAATACCATAAGGCCCAACCTACCACCTTGCGGAAGTCCAGTTGAATACTCTCAAGGCCTACATCGAATCAAACCTAGCCAATGGATTCATCCAGGGATCATCATCACCCACGGCATCACCGATCATATTGGCAATGAAGAAGGACGGTGGCCTACAACTGAGTGTGGACTACAAAATTTCAATTGAGCCACTGTGAAATTCCGATATGCTCTGCCACCTCAGCATCAATCACAGCCTCTCGACCGCCTTCCACCCGTGGATGGAGGGTCGAACCGAACGGCAGAACCACACGATGGAGCAGTACCTCCAAGCCTTTTGCAACTAACAGCAGGACAACTGGGTCGAATTATTACCGCTGGCGGCGTTTGCCTACCACAACTTCATCCACCATTCCACGCTGATGACACCCCTCTGGGCGAACTACAATTACCATCCTATGATGCAGTTTAGGCCTCCCAAAGACCCCAGTTTCAGATCACCGGTACAGGCAGAATCGTGGATGGCAGGCGTGGAAGAGACTCACCGAATGCTCTGGGAAGACATAATCAAGGAACAGGAGTGACAAACACAGTACGCCGGCGGGATAGAGATGATTATTGCTGTTGGATACAAAGTATGACTATCGACCCGGAACTTGAAAACATCCAGGCCTTCAAAGATGCTGCATCTCAAGTGCACAGGACAGTATACGGTAAGTAAGATCATCAATAACAATGCTTACAAACTAGTCTTTCCGAGTACAATGCGGAACCACAAAGTTTTCCATGTGTCGCTTCCCCATTGTGACACACAGCCAGTCGGAGGTCAGCCATCTTCAGAACCGCATGCATGGATACTCGAGAAAACATGGGAATGGGCAGTCGACAGCATGCTCGACTCTAGGCGGTGTATTCGTAAGCTGCATTATCTTGTCCCATGGGCAGGTTACAACCACATACGCACCAGCTGGAACCCGGCCGAACACCTTGAAAACCCCCGAGATCTGCTTGACGAGTTTCACCAAGAGCGTCTGCATAGGCCACGGGATTAGGGGTATAAAGTCTGGGGCAGAGGTATGGAGGACACGGAAGCAGTTTGGAAGTTTCATTGTAGTTTGTTTCATCATTTCTTTCTCTTCGCTTTTGAATGGATTCGGCCCAGTATAAATGGCGTCGGCATTGGGTTTACCACATACCAATGGAGGTGGAGTTTACCCGTGGCCTGAATCCGCCGCAATCTCGCCATTGAGCTTACCGATCGGTTGTGGGACTTATGCGTTCGTGCGATTGCATCCGTAGGATGATTGTTTCATTCTTTGTTTCCCTTTCCTTTGTTTCTCTTATATACCTGCTTTGGCAGCCCAGGAGTCTGCGCCTAGAGACGGGGAAAATGTAACGGCAACACGTGACCCGAGGCCGGGTAAGCGCCATTGTATATAGATCGCCGCTGCGACACTTGGATCAGTATCGAATATCTTACCACTATACTCCCCATCTATACACACTTGCTCACGTGTGCAACCGTATACCTTATCATACGTCCGCGGTCAAACGAAGGCGTACGTGTCATTTCCAACAAGGGAGATCTGGGAACCCAGAAGCAAGTGTCAATTTTCGGTAACAAACCAGTCGATGGCATATGCTTTCCTCTCCTGCTGAGGGCATCAAGACGGTGTATCATGTTCCATGTTGATGAGGAACACCACTGGCTTTGCCTGTCTAGGTCAAGCCTAGACCTCTCGGTCAACCATCCTTCTCTTGACTTCCCCCGCTCTGTCCTATCCATCCTGTCCAACTCATTCAAACACACCACCACTCTGAGAATCAATCTTCCACACAATTGGCTGTACGAGTACGCCCACATTGACTGTCATCGCCCTTGAGGTGTAGGACAATGCTTCATGATTTTCGTGTTATCTCTCGACTCCGGGCTTCGCTTCTGCCAAATATTTCGGCAATTAATCAAACACACACAATATACTCCAGAGCGGAGGGTGCAGCATCATGACATCGCGCTCGAGGTCTCAGAAAGAATGCAAAATCCCATCCATGTTCATGTCAGATGGAAGTATCTCCAATTGTTGCCGATGCTCATCTGACCACATAAATGAACAATTATCCTGAACTTTCAAGACATTTTCCCTTCCGGTGGGCATGAGCTTCCCGCACAGAGACATCCCAACTGTTGTCCATGACAGAAGTGTATCAGAACCAAACTTCTACGTTTCGGCAAGGTTCGGAATATATCTGGACATGCACCTTAATTATGTGGGATTACTCTTGACCTACTCAAAGCACGTAACTGTCTCCCACAGAATAGTCCAGAACTTTGACACCAAGTTGGGATATTAAGAGACTCCTTGACAAAATGGCATCTGGCCGAGACTCTCCTTCCTCTTCGCTTACTGCGGAGACTTGTCAGCATTCATGGATGTCTGCTAGCTTCAAGGTGGGAACGACAATTTGCTCAAGAGTGTAAGGCAATATATCCATATATGGCCGCATATGTGAGTATATCAGATGATACTGTTGCACATGTGGATGCGGCAATCTAGTTCTGTTGTTGATAGGTAAAATCATTTCTCGGAATCTCACAGGGATTGCAAGCCAGATATATCATGTTTTGTTCATTCAGCCATGGGCACGTCTCCTGCCATTGGCCAGAACCCAATCACAAATGCCATTACATCACCTGACTCTCATGGAGCAGATCCGCTCAGCTGCCACATACGTCTATACCAAAAGAAACCCCACAAACAGTACCACAACCAATATGTACACATCTGCAAAACTCTAGAAGTTCCACAAACATTTAGTGCCATATGAGCAGCCTTACAGCGGACTTGGTGCACTCGGAAACTCCAACTCTGATGGTAGGTGGCGAAATCCAATGCCAAGGCGATTTTACCGGCCCGAGGTCTATACGGCAGTATGATACCCCCTTATAAATGCCCAATCCGGCTCTGCCGAGTCCGCTCGCTGTCATGGATTCCACTGATGCTCTCGGTGAAACTCATTTCCAAATGGCTGCCCACTACCGAGATTCTGCTCAGGATCCCAGCACCTGCCAATGCAACTGTAAGCCGTCCACTGTATAACATATTTGATCGTCTAGTAGGGTAGCATAGAGTCCAGTATCGTAGTTACTTGCCATTCGTCGCAGCCATCGACAATTGTCGGCTGCGCTTGGGATGGTGGGTGCGCACTTGAAGGATGTGTATAGCGGTCCAGAAATGAGACTTTGCAGATGATGTGTTTCCGGATGGTATGTGGAATGTGCAATTTGTCTGCATTCTGAATTATCACCTTGCTTATCTTGTACGGTTCTGTCCGTTCATAATTCGACTGCCTCTATGGTCTCAGCATCCGAAAATGCCACATCGAAACCCGGACCGTGTCGCCAACCTCCACACACCCTCTTCGCCCAGGTCATATTTTGTCTGATGTCCTCGAGCCCTATGTAAGAACTTACAGATAGCTTGTTGAGTCTCCCCCATGCAAGGTGAGACAGTATCTTCATGGATTGCCAATTTCAGGTTGCATGGTTGCTTCCAGGCCTTCAACTGCCTCACCGGATGGTGGTGGTAATGTGGCCAGAATGGTGTCAACTTTCCCGATGTGTGTACCACATCATTGTCAGCTGATTCAGCAACCACCAAGAGTTCGACCCAATTGTGCTGCAGGAAGTTGCAGAAAGCCTGGAGGCAGTATTCCATTGTCAGGATTTGACGCTCTCTCTGCCTGTCCGTCTGTGTTGGGAAGCCAGTTGAGAGCTGATGGTCGGTCTTGAAGTGAGTATATATCCGGGTCCAGACCTAGCGTATACAGTGGGTGCCGCAATCTATCCGGATGAAGTCCCGGAAGCCACATTTGAACATGACATAATTGAAACATTGCAGGGCACTATCAGTCAGTTGATATTCTGCTGGAATGGTAAATACATTGATCATTGTCAGTCTGTCCAATAGCAGGACGGTTCCGGTGTCGTCCGACGAGATTGGATTGGCAATGTCAGTAACAAAATGCATTGTGACGCCTTCCCATGGCCGTGATGGTATCTTCCAGGAGATGTTGATCAAGGACCTAGTGTGCCAAGGGGCTTTGACTTGGTGGAATACATTGTAACTGCTGACATAATTATGTACATGCGAGTCCATTGCTGCCTTGTAGAAATCCCTATATACCAGCTCAGCAGTCATAGGATGTTGAAAATGGCCGGAATCACGCTCAAATGGAATAACACTTATCACCTCTCTGTGCAGAGAGTCGACCCCAGGTATATATATCCTCCAATTTCAAGTCACAGCGCACGTGCTGACGTTCCATTGGTTATGATATCCAGCCATATCTCATCCAGCTGCAATTGGCCACTCAGCGAGCTTCACAGAGACTGCAACAGCCAAAGGATCAGAATTCTCCGCCCTGAAAATTGCTGACATGATATCATGGTATGGTTCCACTGACATGGTTGCCCATAGTCATACCACTAGCCTTTTGTGGAACATCTAGTAGTGGGGCAGTCTGTATGAGCCATCGATGCAATTTTCATTACTTTCCACGTGCTCCATGACAAAGTTGTGAGCAAGGGGTATTTCTGACCACCAGGCTTGGCGTTGGGAGAGAACTTTCAATGTCTGGAGGTATTTGACAATCTTGTGGTGGCACCAAATGATCCTATTGTAATGGGTGCGATCCAAGTAATGTAGTCACTGATTTAGTGTTTCCACGATGGCCAATTGCTCCGGATCATAAATGTCATAATCCAGTTCAGCTGCAGAGCACTTCCCTGAGTAGAATTTCACCAGCCTGAGAACCCTGAAAATATGCTGCTGATTGACAATCCCGGCATGCATCAATCCAATCGTGAACATTGCGTGTGAATTCTGCTGTGCCCGTTCAGAATTCTGGACCAGCGGAGCCCCAGTGGACAGCTATTTCAGTTTGCGGAATGGTAACTCGGCGTCTGAATTTCGATTGCCAGTTGCATGGGCAATCCAATTTCTTGTTGCATGATGTCTCGGATTGCTGTGGTAATACCACCAGTGGAATGGTTACCTAGGACTATGTCTGCATGAATCTTTGGTAGAAGATCTTTAATACAAGATGCATCTGGGCGGCTGTAACTGATTCCGGAATCAGCTAAGCCTCGACTGCGGAGATGCAGTCCAATTCCATGCTGAGTCCATCGGGAGTGATGACAATCCCAAACCAGGGAACTTCCTAGACTCCGATCTGGCACTTCTTGTCTTTGCAATAAAGTCAGACAAATCTGAGTCGCTGAAGGACTTGTCGCACATGCTATACTGTGACCAACTGGTGCGCGTACCATGCCAGCAGTGCGGGTATGGTCACCAAAAAGCGGTCAGTTTGGTTCCAGACCAATTCAAATACCCTACCTGCTGGGTCTTGGCAGGTGGAACCCGTACCCCTCCCTGGGAAGCAGCACGTTGTGTTGGGTGTGGCTAGAACAGTCGGTCTCAATCTCAAGTTCTACCTTTTGGTTTTCATTATTTGTTGTGGTGTACAGATACGCTACTGATAATCGCATAATATTGACTTCTGTTGGTTGCTGTCTGTTTGAGATGTAATGACTACGTCAATTATCCACACACACAGCTGTCGTCTCCCATCACCAAACTGAAAATCAGCCTCAATGGAGGGTAAACAATTGTTGGTCGTGTATTCTGGGTTTTCTGAGGGGTAATTGGTTCCAGACAGCTATATTCAAAGTGGTGGCCGTTTTCATAGGAATCAGAGAAATGAGAAGTATCCCAGCCCCATCTTGAAAATGAGCGTCAAGAGATTGTCAACAATTATTGGCCTTGCATTATCGGTAATTACAGGGCAATCTGCCTGTTATTGTTCACATACATTGTTTTGACTGTTTTTGTATGCTGGAACGCTCATGAACACTTGCGGGTATGTTTATAGATGAAATAAGTAATTACAGTTGCGGAGGCTGACACGGGAAAATCCCCTGCACATCTGCCTATACGGGCTACCCACTCCATATTTATTGATGTTTATGATACATCATCACACTGAGTACCAAAGACGCACGAGCGAGATAGTTGACCCTCCATTGACACTCATTTCCAGCCTGTGTAGGGAGGATATCGCTCTGTCTTTTGGCAATCAAGGCCGCCAGTAATTTCTTTTTGACTGAATGCAACCTATCTCTCTTCAGATCACCCAGCACACAGGACCAACAATTGTTGATGCTTGTTTGACAGTAATTATCATGATGCAGCACGGAGCGTATCGGGATATATTTTGGCTACAAATGCACCCAACACTTCGTTGAGCCACAACAATGACCAAATTAATTCTTTCCAACCTGACGTCCGGTACCTAACATGGTTGATGTACCGCTGCAGCTCATTTTGCCCCTGGCTAATCTGCAATATGCAATCAGTTCATCTGGCAGAGTATATTATTGACATTGTTTTGGTAGCCTTTCAGTCATTTCAGATGATATTCTCCTGGGTCACTATATCTTTCTTTACTAATACAGATCATTATATTCTCTAAAATATACTTTGCTTTGTTCCGTAATTGTAGACAATAATATGTTGAAAACTTTTTTTCCTTTCTATCAATGCTAGTTGTAACTGCCAGGTTCGCTGAATAGGCTGCTCTGGTCTTGAAATTGAATGTTGGCTGCATTACCACACACCCAATCGTGTACCAACCAGCGGATGTTCTTTCATCAGTCAGCATATCAGGATTATAATCTGTCTGGTGCTGGCCATCCTGGGGATATGCTTCAAGATTGCAAAATTCAGTGCTGGAAAGTGCAACTTGTGAATGAACATATACAGCTGGCAAAGTCTCAGGTTGGGAACATTGAGCTCCGTGATTGTCACCGGGAGGTGCAGTTGGGAGCTCAGGTAGAGGTGATATCTGTTTGAGTGTAGGCTGGCCCAGTGCTTCAGGCCCCGCTGCACCGATTTCTTTGATCCACCAGCTTGTCTGCGGATCCATTGTGGTGTCATTTTGGCAGGGAAGGCAACGATTCCGTTGGTTTTGATGACACACAGCCGGCTGTCCTTGTACCACAACTTTCCTCTTGTTATGCCCAGGGAAATCAACTTGCAGCATCATCTCTCCGTGGATTCTGGAGCAAGGTTTCTCCTTCAGCTATGGTTTTTCCTTTAGTGTGGCGCATACAAACCCTCCTTTCGTAGGTGTGGCCATATTCAGGCGCAGGTGCATGTAGGACTGTTCCAGCCGGATCCCACCTCTTGGCCTTGCCATTACAGCAGGGATGATGAAAACCGCTAACTAGTCAAGTGCTGCCTGTAACAGTGAGAGTCGGATACTACCGCAACCATAAACCCGTCTGAGACCTCCGGGAAGTTGATTACTGCCTATTTGGGCTACGCCAGGGGATGCCTATGACGAAATTTATCCGACAAAAATCCCAGAGTTGACAACACCATGATGTTCGATTGTGCTGACTGTGTGGACAGATGCCTTAGTTGACCGTTGAGGTTTCCCATCACTGGTAGTGGTGGATTCATCCACCACCTGACTACATATACCCGCTGTACATTATCACTTAGTTGACGGCCATTTACCCATATATGGATATACACATTTCTAGTGTTGGCAACGGTGCCAAATCCGCGGTTCAATTCCGCGTCCGGGGTTGAACCAAACCGGAAACGTTGCAATGGGGCTGTGCACATCAATGAACACAACTGCGCCGCAAACCGTGGGTCTTTGACAAGGTCCATCATCGAATCTATCCGGCCAATTGATTAATTGAGTTCTGCTTGGGTCGCATAATGATATATACGCAGAGTATGACGTTTTCGAAGCTCTTTCACCTCCGGCTATCCAATATCTAATCCGATCAATATTTGTTCAGTTAAAGTGCAAAATGCACAATTTTGGAGCTATTTTCGGCATAATTTCACAGTGACTCCACCAATATTGATCGTATCACAAATCAGATAGCGGGAGATGAAAGAGCAGGGAAAACTGCATATTTAATATATAGAACATTTTTTGATACAATTAGGACTCAAAAACTTAATTGGAGCCAAAAGTTTTGAGTTGAGGACAATGAGGTGTGGCTGTTCTGAAACCCTCGCATAAAGACCGGGGATCCAGGTGTGGTTTAGGTTTGTTACCCCTGATAATTGGGAGGTGTGGGTACTTTGCCGGTTCGAGACCCGCACTGTGGCGTGGTAACCACGAAGTATTCCTACCACTACTCACAACCCATTGCATGTCACTTCTCATTCTTGCAGCTGCCGGTTCGGGTGAGAATGGTTAAATGTACATTGGGAGTCATACTCTCGGTTGAGGTATTGGCCGCTTCGCGGTGCACTAACTGGTGTCTGGGTTGTTGCCATGTATCCTCAAGTGCCGCAATGGATGATGTGAAAGTCAATTGTCTCATTCCGGATCCAATCTCACCAAGCTGCAGCATTTCTGTAGCCGTTATTCACTGTTGGGGAATTGGACCCGACGATGATTAGGCAAAGAAGTGAACAATTCACATGACTATTTAAATAGCTTGAAGGCAAAATGGAATACATAACAAACAACACGAACGTACTACTTGTAATGAATCCTGATGAACACAGGCGCACATTGCAGATGATTGACATCGTCCCCCGACTTACACTAAGTCGGTCCGATGTTTTGTTTTGTTTACATTAATAACAAGAGGTTATCTACAACCAGAATCACTTGACTTGAGGTTATGAACAGGTGATTCCTCGAGGGAAAGATCATATGGTGAGGTATGTTACAACAAATCCTGGTGATATTTCATCAAACTGAGGCCGATAATCTTGGAATGTTGTACAATTAGCATCACTGTTTGTAAACGTTCCAAACAGCTACAACACTTACAGAATACAGTTGGAACTGGAACCGGACCGTTGCAACAGAACTTACCACAGGATAGACCCTGACCCTTCCGCTTGGGCCTGTCTCCACTGGTGATCCCGCGATTGGGCGGAATTTTTGGTGATATGCCACAGAGACCCAATGAATATTGATTGGAATACCAATTGCAGAGCGGAGATTTCAAGAGCTCCTAACACTGCATCATTTTCTTACAGACCCTGTCGCGAGATGATAAGAAATCAAATGATGAATTAGACACAAAAAAATTAAAATCACTTCATGGATCTGGAGTACGGTTCCAACCAGGCCCAGAACCACAGGATTTCAGTGCAGTCCAGATATTACCCCGGCATTATTCACCCTTGGCGGTTCCTTTCCCGGTCCATGGAATTGGTTCCGGTTCTGACCAGGACCAAAGCCGGGTATTGCCCATCTGTTGCTAACACACCACCAAAATGTATTTTAGTCACTGGAATACTCCTGGAGTGTCTAAGTGGATGTGGAGTGTAAACTTCAATGTGTGAATTTCAGGAGAGTATCAGACCCTGGGAGGGCGTTCCGGCCGGCCTTCTGAGTAACTGGGATCTCTTGGGACTGGTACAGGGGTACCATGGGAGTGATTGTGAGAAGTTTGGGAACACCTCGGAGCACCGGGGTGAACTTTGGGTGCACCTGGGAGCACCTGGGTGAGTCGACAACAAGTCTGGGAGCGCCAGCAACAAGGCTAGGTGTGCCGGCGACACACCCAGCAGCATCTCGGATCATGGTAGAGCAGTCTGGGAACACCATCATCTTTGGGAACACTGCTAGTGCACCTCGAAATCTTAGCTACTATTTATCGTTCAACGATTGTTAAAACTCATGTATTCTGTCTGCATTCTCATTTCTGCATTGACGTATCAATATAGCTACCCATCAAGTCACGGTATATCTGCACTAGCTGCAGGCGGTGATTCAGCGCAGTTTGCGGTGCGCCTGAAAATGACATTCCAGTCAACTCAGAGATACACTCCGAGGCTATGTGCATGCGAGTTTGGAGATACACTTGGAGGCCGTAATCCAGCCAGTTTGGTCATACACTTGGAGGCTGGGATGCAGGGAGTTTGGAGATGCACTTGGAGGCCGTGATCGAGCGAGTTTGATGATACTCTTGGAGGCTCTGATTGAGCGAGTTTGGAGATGCACGTTGCGGCTGTGATTGAGCGAGTTTCGAGATGCACTTCGAGGCCATGATCGTGCGAACTTGGAGGCCGTAATCGATTGAGTTTGGAGATGCACTTGGTGGCCATGATTGAGCAAGATTGGACAAGTACTTGGAGGTGGTCGATGGACGGCATGCCCGGTGCTGAGACTCAATTCTTCAGTTAGTTCACTCGCAACCATGGGAATATGAAAATGTGTCTATACCATTCGGCTAGCATGAAGAGCTGGCTGATGGCGGTCGATCATGCAGGGAGGCACGCCGGAGGCTGAAGCTACATTGGGCGGTCACCTCCTAATCTTAGGAATGAAAGCAAGCCAAAGAATCTTGGGTGGATGCTATAATCGGTGTATGCTGTACTCGATGTCAAGTCATGATCATGGCACAGAGAGATGAAGAGGGATGACTTAACTTTGTGTTCTACGATGATGGTTGAGGTGTGGACGAGACAGAGAGTGATGGGGGATGAAGATGAGAATGATGTGGAGGATACGAGCGGATATGAGAAATCACGGGTACAACTGACCTCATTGTGTTGGGAAGACCTCATGTTGGTGTAATCACACGGAGGATCAGGAATCGTACCTGCGGTATCAGGGATGGTCAATTGACTCGCACACGAAATTCTTTTAAGTCCCAGTTTCTCACAATGATTTTCCCCACCTCCTCTCAAATCTCTCTTTCTCGTCCTCAACTCTACCATCGCCCTAGCACCCGAAGTTACGTCGTCCCTCTCTATCTCTCCTTGCCATAATCAAGAGTTAACACAGAGTACCGCCTACACTGGGTACAGCATACACCGAGCACAGCATACACCGTGTGAAGCATACACTGAGTACTGTATACACCGCGCACTGCGTCATCCCAGGATTAATTCTCTTCCCCACCGAGCCAGTCGCTCATCTCTCGGCAGACCCTGGTGTACTCAATTCTCTACATTGCCACAATTACGAGTTAACCGATGAATAGAGTTTTAGCTCCCGTCACGCCTCCCTCCCGATCTTACGCATCCAGATTGACCCTCTCCAAGTACTCCTCCAATTCCGCTCTGACATGGCCTCCAAGTGCATCGCTAAACGCACTCGATCATATTCTCCAAGTGTATTGCTAAACCGACTCAAACACGGCCTGCAAGTTTGTCCAAGGACACCCTTCAAGTGTATCTCTGAACTCGCACGATTACGGTCTCCCAGTGCATCTCCAAACTCGCTCGATTATGGCGTCCAAACTCGCTCAATCCCGGCCCCCAAGTGTACTCCCAAACTCGCTCGATTACGTCCTGCAAGTTCACAAGATTAAGCTGTCCATGTGCATCTTCAAACTGGCTCGATCACAGCCTCCAGGTACATCATCGATGAGCGATTGTGGGATGTACGAATATACAGAGGTAACGGAGGTGGAAAGTGTGACAGGGAGTATACATTTGGCAGACCTCGGAGTAGATAAGCATCATCCCATTACCATCTCATCCGATCATACAATGACAATGCACACTCTATCTTGCGGAACTTTTGGACTCACTACCTCTGTCTACGATATCGTGGATTGACGGAATCGTGTGGGATCCTCAACGCTGGGTAGTATCATATCTTGTCATGCAATTCCTACGCTCCTCGCACCAGAACTCCTCGTTCTCATGAATTCAATTTGGAGGTCGCTAGTGTTACCAACGGTTCCGGATTGGAACCGCATCGAAGCGCCCAGTCCAGGTCAGGAACTGCAAAACAACCCGACCAGCTCTGTCTTGGCGGGTTTGTTACCCGGACCGGACATATACCCGTGGTGTTTTCGCTGGGTTGAAACCAGACCGCGGTTCCATCTTGCGGTTCCTACCACTTTGGCACTAATTTGGCTCCAATGAAGTATTTGAGTTCTGATCAAATCATAACAAGATCACTACGTAGATTGAGCAGTGTAGGACGCTCATCACCTCCTGGTGTCTCATTTGCGATCTGACCAATATTCGTGGAGTGGCTGTGATAAAACCTCACATTTTACGCGACCTTCGTGGTGTGTCGATAGCGCCTCCACGGATAATTGTCGGATCGCAAATCTGAAACCGGGAGGTGAACGAGGGTCTAAAACTGCATAACCTACGTACTGATCCTACCATGATACAATCAGAATTCAAATACTCAATTGGAGCTAAAGTTGTGATGTTGAAATGCCGGGTTTTTTGGGGTGAAACCGGCCCAATTGCAACGGACCGGGTTTTTGTGTGGTAATACCCGTCGCAACGGTTCAGTTCCGGTCTCAACCCTGACCTGGAACCGTTCTAGCGGGTTATAACCGTTGCTAACACTAGATGTCGTGACAGTTGCGACGCAGTGTTGATAGTGGGCTCTCTGCCCTCCAGCTCCAGCGTTTCACTGCAATGGCATCCAAATGGTGCATCTCTAAATGTTCTCTCAATGGGCGTGGCTTGGTGCTCCTCAGATTATGCTCGAGTACCATCTGCGGCCAGATTGACTGTAAGTATATACAGACAGAGACTGAATTGATGCATGCCAGATTATGATGTAGAGAGTCTTAGGACTGCAACAAGGAAGAATATGATAAGACGAAATGCCTTGTGGTTATGTCAGAACCCGTGCTGGGAGAATACGGCATCAAGTCTCCCTCAGAGCTGCGCAGCGGTCCCGGCCGCTCTCGAAGTATCCAGCAGACCTGCCCAGCATTCTCAGTTTCTCTCGAAGTCTCCCGCAGGTCTGCCCAGAGGTCCCAGGAGCTCCAAACTTTGACTATCCCTGATGGAGCATCCTGCATGCACCTCCATAACTGCACGTGCTTTCAGGGGCACCTGAAAATGCTCTTGCAGAGTCTGACAGTACATTGCTTAGCTCCAGGGGGGTCTGTGAGCTTCTGGAAGTACTTAGAACCACTGGCGTCGTAGCCCACAGTGTCTGGGAGGATTGCGTGAGGCTTCCGGACCGAAGTACATTTTGCTGAGGCACTGGTTACTGTTACCACTCCGATTCTAGTGATGGTCAAAACGCAGACTTTACTTTGTTCAAGTGCATCAAACATACCAACCTTGACATACAGGCCATGGCTTCCCTCCATATGCTCCACAGCTTACAACATCCGACAACTCACCCGACAACAAAATCAACTCATCCAACTATGTTGAACACTTCCCAATAGCACTTTGTGACACTCCCTTGGGAGATACAGGAAAAACTAATGACGCAACTCACCACACGATGTCATCAACCGGATAATAAGATGAGGGTTTCGGATGTGGAAAGTGTCTGAGTCCTTGGGTCATTGCGAAGCTTACAATCCAAACAGAATCTCCCTGTTGAGCAAACAAATGAAACACAGTTTCTTAGCAACAAATACAAAGAGAAATGGATTGAGGATTATGTTTAGAAAGACAGCCCTGTGGCAAAATAGAGAGTTGAAGATGCACAGACAGCACTTGAGCAGGAGCATGAAGAAACAAGAAATGCTCAAAATGTGGGATTAACATCCAAAAAGCCTGAAAAAACATCTAAAAAGTTGATCAGTGCTAGCGGGGATTGGCTGAGTGATCTTGCAAGTTGCGATGTTGAGGAGGATGTGCATGATGCAGATGATGCAGATTCACAGTTGGGCAAGCTGAGGGAAGGTGGCAAAACTGGCTGGTTGGTGGGCAATATATCCTAACCAGCACAACAGTGCTCGGTGACAATGCGGCAGCACCATCTGAAGATAACCAAATCGACAGTGCCAGGATGACGGTACATGGCCAACTAATGCTTCGAAAGTCATAAGAAGTACGACACAACCATATTGATTGTTCTGGCAGTCAGTAATCTGCAAACAAAAGAAATAGCAGCCATGCCAACTCAGGCAGCATTAAGTCAAGTAATGCAGTATCTTCATCCCGTCCCCGGAAAATCGCACATGCCTCAAGAGACTCCTTGACCAGGGAGTGGACATATGACGCTAGGTTCAACCAAGAAACAAATGAACAAACAGATATTGTGTCATTCGTCATACATCACCCTCAATCCCTCACCAACTAATTGAATACAGTCTGCTGAACTAGTTAACTTCTACATTGACAAATTGACTACCGAGCTAATCACCAAATCGAGGTTGGGATTTTGCGATGAGATGGTGACCGCTTAGGCTTCGCCTGGTGGATAGAAAGCCAAATTGTTAATTTTGAAATCCTATCTAGTAGTGTTGGGAATGGGTCCAGGTAACTGACCAGCAGTCAGGGTTTTGACTCCCGGTTCCGCTTGGCTTGGTTCGAGACCCGCACGAAAACCCAATGCACTGTGTGTTGGCAGTGTTGTGACACGGACCGGACATGAACCCACGGTGTTTCAGTTCGTACAACTTTTGCTTCAATTAACTATTTGTGCTTTGGTCGTATCCTGACATGATCAGTATGTAGATTGTGCAGTTCTGACAGCTCTGCCACCATCCGATCTCAGATTTGCGATCCAATTGACATTCTTTGAGTGGTTGTGAAATATGGGCAAATTTCGAGCGGAATTGACGGGTGTTTGATAGCGACTCAACAAACTATAGTCGGATCGCAAATCTGAGATGTGGAGGTGCATGCGCAGTCAGAACTGCACAGTCTACGTACTGATGATGTTACGATACGATCTGAACTCAACGACTCAATGGGTGGCAAAGCCATGATGTTGAAATGCCGGGTTGTTTGGTGGTAAAACTGGCCCAACTGCAACAGTCCGGGATTTTGTGTGCTAAAGCCCGTTGCAAGGGTTCGTTTCCGGTTCCAACCCCAACCCGGAACTGTTTTACCAGGTTGGAACCATTGCTAACACTAGTATCTAGTAGAACCTTTATCCTTGTACCTATTTTGCAATGTGACAGCTTTTTCTTGATTTCAGTCACCAAATTGTGAGGCAAGATAATTCATCTATGGCTGTGTCAATGTTGTATGCAGCATGTGAAAGTCACAGACTTTGAATCAGGCCGTAAGATGACCAATGAACTCAGTATTGTCTGGCCATTGACTGTCAACTGAGGAAGCAAAACTCAATGATTGAAGAAATTTGCTACCAAACTTTGGGACATTGATGTCATACAAGTCATAGAAGGAGCGGCCAGTGCTCAGTACAAATCTGTCTGCATGATGACTATTGTGCAGCATTCTTCCAAGTATCCAACTGTATAACTCTCTGCACAGACCTGGTTCACATGGTTGAGATATTCAAAATTGCTTGTTGTATGTCATGGAAATTGAGGAGAAAGAGAGGGATAAAGAAAAGTGAGGAAGTTGGGCCATTTTAATCATGAACTGTGAAAGAACGCACATGCCCTGCATCTCCGCCCGAACGCGTGGGAATCCGATGCAACCACAGTATTCATCACTGAGATAATGTCAATTGTGATTGATCAGAAATTGACACACCACACTGCCTCTGGATGCCAGTGATGATACAGAGACAGGCTATATTGGATGGCAATTATGTCTATACAATTAGTGGTATACAATTACAAAGACTACGATAACTGCTCGGATGTTCCCAATATATCCATCTAAGCAGAATAACAATATTCACTCAAACACATGTAGTAATCAATGGGTTCCATTGTCCCATTCTTCCTAACTGATTGTCTTGGCTAGCGTCATAGCTAATGATGCAAGCAACATACTTGTGGCCCCATCCTGATGATGAGGGTCAATCGAGGGTGAATGATTTCTGTCCATGCATCTTGAATAATCGAAGGCCTTTGACACAACATTAATCCATAATCCAACTATCGATTGCCTTTCTAGGCACACATACTGGGGAAGACATCCCTACTATTTCCCAACAATGAGCTGCAACAGAGTGCCAATGGAGGGTCGAAGGACAGTCAACAGAGCATCACCAGAGTGGCAATGGAGTGGGTACAATTTTTGGTGTTGCAACCTGCATAATCCAATTGCTCTGCATCAACAATAACCCATAATCGAGGTATTGGACTCGTATATAGGTTGAAAAGCAACTAACACATCAGCAACAAACCAAGGTTCTGTAAGGAACACCTGGGTGTTTCTGACGGCCCTGACGGCTCTGACGGAACCTGGTGCCCTCTGACGGAGAATCGGACGGGTCGCATTGCGTAACTCCCTCGTTGCGGCTTTTATACCATGCCTGTCATTCATGCGACACGTCACGTTACATATTACGCTTGCCGCCCCGGTGTCATGCATCTGTGACTTTGCATCCAAAATGTGGTGACATATATGCACCATCAGCACGATATGTGTGTTACACCCATCCCAGGTCTCCACCTACCTTTCGCTGTTTACCCAACGCCGAGCACTGTTCATGCCTTTCACTGGCCAGGTGCCACATTTTACCTCTCCACTATTGCTATTTATCGGATGCCGCACTCTCTCATATATCTTTAACATTGAGATGTTGTCACTTATTACAATAAAGTCTTCATTTCGCATACATCCCATGACATTGCATCTGCTTTCCCATTATCGGGTTTCACAGATCTGATGTATACTGTCCAATCATCACACTCTCTAGGACTATACCCGCAGTACTCCGAGGACTTCGTTAATCCATCATCGGTTTGCGATTCTTCGTCCTTCACATCGGCATCCGCATCCGCGCCATCATCGCCCTCATCCCCGTCCACATCACTGGTTCCCTGGTCAAACCTGTCGAGTTCAGTTGCGGCCCATCGTCGCCGGCTGGCGGTGGCGATGGAATCGCTCACGTTGATTTCATCACCGTCATCGTCGTACTCCTCGCAGCCCCCTGGGATGCTGAAATGCAGTTCATCATCCGTACAATTGTTGTGTATCGGGATGGTTGGGTCAGTGCTTCTGATCTCAGGTTTCTCAAGCGCCATCTCAGAGGTCAGATAGTCAGGATGAATAGCATTGTCAACACGGGTTGCCTCCATGCAGATGATCACAGCAGGTGTTGGGTTCTCTGCATGTTGCATCTGATGCCTGACTGTCGCATGAGTGTTTATACACACCCTCTGTTGGTAGCTCGCCAGTAGTGTGTCACAGGTAATCATCAAGAATGCGTCCGGGTCGGCAATGCCATCCGAGGGTTATAACTTGCGGCCGGTTGCAGTTAGCAGGATCCTTTCTTACCACCATCATTCTTGTAGTTGAAGTAGTTCGAGCAATCAGGTCTGTACGCTTTCAGATTTGACTTGGAAGCTTTCAGATGGACACCTTTGTTCTTATGTCACTCCAGGAGAGCATGGCGCAATGCAGTGCAGGTCAACATGATTATTTGAGACGGTATATGAATGTTCTTCTCGTCAATCATAGAATCATAACATCCATCAGCACACTTACCGCGGTGATTCGCCTGGTGATAAAACTCGATGCAGATAATCACCAGCATTGCTTCCACTACGAAGTGAAGTGGACAATTGCCATTAGTTCGCAGCTTTCGACACTCCCTGCTTTGGATTTGAAGTGCATACACCACCTTCCAGATGCTCTGGGACAGGAAAAAGGAACTTATTGTCTGCCAGAAGGGAATCGACTGATTTCAAATGCGCTGCGTCGGATTCAAAGCGGTGGAGATCATAAAGCTCTGGTATATTGTCTCTTCCTGATTGAATCAAATGGGATGTAAACTTGTCGACTTGTGCTCGAACCTGGTACAGGATTGAGCATGTAATATCCAACGTGTGTCACGGCGCAAGAAGATACGAAGGTACTTAGGAAATATAAAAGAAAGATACGGAAGGTGTGGAAGGAATTGTGTTACGGAAAGGCGGAGACGTTGGAAGACGCGGAGGAAGCGGCGAGATGGTGGCGGTATAATTTAGTATCGATAAGGGAGTGAGCTGAGGTGTTGCGACGTCAGGAGAGGTGGCGTGGTTGTTACGATAAGGAATAATGGAGTGGTGTGTAAGATCA
>Ga0307512_10000372_pt1 | contig 65332 bp, 87 predicted proteins | sample 14_EM_MG_FD_200267 | JGI IMG/M metagenome (GOLD analysis project Ga0307512, IMG submission 200267) | Populus trichocarpa ectomycorrhiza microbial communities from riparian zone in the Pacific Northwest, United States - 14_EM | ecosystem: Host-associated > Plants > Roots > Unclassified | place... | reverse complement strand
GCACGCCCGCCGAACCGAGTAGTGCTGTGGCCATTCGAATTCGCCACGGTTGTTTGAATACAATAATAGTGATCATGCGACCGTTGGACTGGCCGGGAACAGAAAGTCCATTTTCTACAGGCATCCCAATATATAATACATGTATGTATGTATACATGACGAGATCATAATATCAACACAGAGGCATATCACCACATCTGTGAAGCAAGAATAAAAAGAAAAAGAAAGAAGAGCCCATGACAGAAAGGTAAAAGCCGATTAACTCATCCACACTTGCGCCTCAGATATCATCAGCCACAACGGCGACACGTTCCATTGCATCCGGGGCTCTCCGCGCCCGCTCCCCCACCTCCCTGTCCACGCCTCTACCGACGCCGCCCGCCGCCTAGCCGCCAACCCCGCCAAACTCAAAAAGGTGCCTGAGAGTTTTCTTGATCCCAGCGGCCCGGAGCTCCGCCGCGCCCCACGTAAGTTCGATGATCGCGCCAACCGCGTCGCATCGACGAGCGCGCCTCGCAAGGAACGGAGCAGTTGTCCGTGCGCGAGAATGAGCGCCTGCCGCTGCGTGTGGCCGTTGGCTAAGTTCGCGGGCGCGTACACCGCTTGGATCGCAACGTCCGCGTCGCGCGATTCGAGCGCACTCGCGATCGCGTCCAACAGACGCGCCGTGCCGAGCGCTTCGGGCACCGTGTTGACGTCGTTACTCGCAAACCAAAAATTCCCACAGCAGGTAGAACGCCTGCCCGCGCAACCCCGCGTCTGCGTCGTCCAGGCGCGTGTCAAGCGGGGGCCAGCCGACCTCCGTCATGATGGCCCGCTTGGCTTCCGGCGGACATTTGTAGACCGGGTTTCTGAGCCGGCACAGAGCGCTCAGGCGAAACTCCGCGCTAGATGATCGAAGAGGGCGCGAGAGACGCGTCGCAATGCCTTGTTCTAGAATCGGCGTTTGTGGTAGGGTGTGCTGTGCTGGTTTACGAGATGCAGACGGCCGCGAGGGCGGGATGTACGACGCGCCAGCCTTCGTCATTCTTTGTGAAAACGACGGACAACACAGCACCTAGGCCCGAATCGACAAGGGGTGTGCGGGTAACAGCGACGCTCCGCGAGAGTGCATGCATTGCCATGCCGCGTAGCGCACGCCAGTGTGCTGGTGTGTGAGAGACTTGTAGGATGCACTGTATTAGTGCTGATGCCAAGAGTGGCATGAGTTGGTTACGCCTCGCCGAAAGCTGTTGTCTGCCAGCGCGACCTCGCACGGGTGACAAAGGATTTCTGGCTCATCCCAATCCTAATTCGGTTGGCATCATGTTTTCCATCATGAGTGGTAGCGTGAGAGCGTGAACGAAGTCGGAAAGCTTTGACAATGTGCCTCTGCCAAAAGCTGGGTCCATCACGAAGGTAGTCCACGGGATTCATTCCGCAACGGCGGTTCGATGACTTGGTGCGCGGGGCGCCGCACCAAGGAACTGCGCACTGAACGTGCTGGCTTGCGTCGAAGAATCTGTGAGAGAGAGGTCATCAAGAACTTCGAGCCGCGCAGAAGCTATTCGTGGGCTCGTGATATTATCGGACGGCCAATAGGGCGTAATATTATCACATGGGACCACACTCGAGAGCATGCATCGCATCTTCGCCCACTGGTGACGATGCATCCATAAAGACTCTATAGTGAGACAATCACGATCTCTACGTGTACTGCAGCGATGATACGAAGGGCACGGTCGAAGGCAACCTGAGTCGCAACGTATCCAGGGGCTCCGAAGCATGGATGGCATAGAAAAGTGTGCGTCGGCGTTGGGCCATGCTGCGGAATGGTTCTGGAGAGCCTCCGAACGAGAAGACTGAGGAGGAGGAGGCGTCCGCAGCAATGATTGCGCACAGTTAGATGATGATGTAATTGAAAATCGCGACGCGACGGGGGATTTCAACTGGTCACGTGGTCACGAGGACATGATATTGCCCGTGTCGGTGCGCGCGTAACTTTGAACATGCAAGTGTAAGTCTATTTCCGTCTTGTTATAGCTAGAGACTTCTCAAGCATGTCATTCTCTATAAAGCCCATCAGCACCATGCCTTCCAGGGCGCCTGCGCCTACCTATCATCCCCGTTTCGCATTCCTCACTAGCAACGTGATAGTACCATTATGCAACCAGAACGAGACCGTGTACGGTATAACGATCCGGACCAGGACAAACGCTTGGAGCTCCGCACTCGAATAGAAGATCTGACCCACCTCGTTCATCTTCAAATCGCTAAAGTCCAGTTTGGCGTATGGTATAACCCGTCGAACTCTCCCGGAACAGGGAGATCATTCTCTGTCGAGTATGAACGTGATGTCCTCCGGCAGAGTGCTGCGTACCTTTCTGTGGTGTATGAGCACAAGCACATTCGCATTGAGGTACGTGCCAACCTATTCCCTCTTTAATTGTAGGTTTATCTGAAGTTACCCTTAACCCAGATTGGGGAGCGTGACACGGAAGAAACCAACTTTCTCATCCTCGTGAAGTTCTCAGGTATCCGAAAGCTGTGCCTCGGCCAAGACGAGTCCGGACAACCTTGTGAGTCACCAGCGTAGCCTCATCAACTCTTCGCGTGATTGATAGTAGACCAATTACAGTCGTTGTATTCGATTTACATATACCACCCTGTTTCATGCAAGAAACCTACAAACAGCGGGTCCCGGTGAGGACCGAACGCAAGGGGAAATACAAGCCTCGTGAGCCTATATCCGCGATTGACGATGCCCACGCCAGCATCGCACCATACGCCCACCATCTCCGTCTTGTCCTTGCTGATCCAGATGATCTCCTCCAGTTTGAGAAGATATGCCACATTGTGGAGTGTGAACCGCGTCCCATACGCGTTCCCTTTATGGATGCCCGCGCTAAGCGATTCTTCTCCCCTCGCAACCTCTCTCACGTCCAGCGGTGGCTGAAGACGATGGACTGGAAGAATGCTTTTCAAATCGAGTCTTGCTTGCGTTGCGGCCTTCTCAACACACACGACTTGCTTGATACCCTCCAGAAGCCCATTGAGGACGCGATCAAGTATTACGGTGCCGAGTCAAACGAATTCTTGCGTCTGTTCTCTGTGGCCCTCAAGATGCGCCAGGCGGACGAAGACCCGAAGGATTGCCTCAAACGCGTTCGCTGGACCCATCGCTTCATCAAACCACTTCGCCTCTCACCAGGACATATCTCATGCCATCATGTCATTATCACTCCCTCGAGGATACTTCTCGAGGGACCTTATCCGATACAGTCGAACCGCGTCATTCTCCATTATCAAGATCACTCCCCCGTTCTCGCTGAACGCTTCATCTGCGTGGAGTTCCGCAACGAAGACCACCTTGCATACCGCTGGGGTGGCGATGTCGATGAGACGCGATTCCACCAACGGCGTGTCGGGGGCATCCTGCGTCATGGATTCGAACTTGGTGGGCGCGAATTCGAATTCCTTGCCTACTCCATCAGTGCACTGCGCGAGCATTCTGTCTGGTTTATTTCACCGTTCCGCGATCCCATTGAAGGATACGTGACCGGGGAGCATATTCGGTCCTCACTCGGGGACTTCTCGAGACTTCTTCAAATGCCAAGCAAGTATGCGGCAAGAATCGCGCAAGCGTTCACCACAACAGACCGCAGTGTGAAGATCCGGCGCGACCAGTGGGAAGAACAGCCCGACCTGGGACCACACTCAGATGGTGTAGGCACCATTTCTCCCGAATTGGCCCACATGATTTGGGACGAAAGGTGCAAGGCCAACCGCAACCTTAGGGAATATTGTGTGGAACCCTCAGCATACCAGTTTCGTTTCCTTGGGTACAAGGGTGTTGTCGTGGTGGACCACAGGCTTGAAGGCATCAAAATGCGCTTGCGACAATCGCAGTGCAAGTTCCCTGTGAATAACGTCGAAGAGGCAGAACTCGACATCGCGCGGTCCTTTGACTGCCCCAATCCGGCCTCACTAAACAGGTTCGTAGACATCTCCTCTTCGGAAACACTGACCTGTACGGCCACTCTCCAGGCCTATTGTGATGGCACTAGAAGACCGTGGAGTAGAGAGGGATACGTTCATGGATCTCCAAGAAAGGGCGAAAGCGAGCATATACTTTTCTACCGATTCATTAGAAAATTTCTCAGGCCTGCTCAAAACCCACGGTCTAGGTGACAGATTTCACTTAGTATTCATTCTCGAGCAACTCGTCAAGCTTGGGTTCGACATTAGGGACAGCACTGGTAGAATGGCCATCAAAAGCACCCTCTTTGAACGTCTCCTTCGCTTCTCCATACATTATTCCCTTCGTGAGGTCAAGTTCAAGGCCCGAATCCCTGTACCCAACAGCTATCAGCTGGTGGGCGTCGCGGACGAGGGCAGAGCATATATCAATGAAGGTGTCAAAGAGGATGATGTGTTTACATTGAAACCTAATCAAATCTATGGCACGTTTCTCCGTCTGTTTTTTTGGCGTATTAAATCCTCACGCTTACGATGACATCTAGTCTGTATCCAACAACCTGAGGGCGAGAAGCCTACATATTTGAGGGGCGTTTGTGTTATTTCCAGGAGCCCGGTCATTCACCCTGGTGATGGTATGCACATGGGTGTCCTTAGACGCGGCCAAAGCTCATCGTTCCCATAGTGCAGTTAGTCTTCGCAGTGGGCGAGCCGCCGGAAGACAAGATCTGCTTCTTCCGTGGACTGAAAAATGTGGTTGTGCTTCCAGCTGTCGGTGCGTACCTACGAGTCTCATGTGTATTGTTATCGACGAATTGGCCCTGTAGGTGAGTGCTCGCTGGCATCGTGCCTCGGTGGAGGTGACTTGGATGGGTGAGTTGTTGGGTGACTAGATACCACAAAAACTCATGATTACCTAGCGATATACACAACATCTACCATAAGAACCCAGCATTACTCCCCCCGATTTTCGCGAACCCAGCACCGTACCCTCCCAACATGCCCTGGACACTTGAGGAGGGCCGCGAGGCGACGGTGAAGGATATCTGCGACTTCATCGTGGAATACATTCACAGCGACGTTATAGTATGCTCCCCACCGTGCTTGTAATACCGTGGTTACGCGTTAATGTAATCTCACAGGGCCTGCTGGCGGATAGGCACATCGTTATTGCAGATCAATCGAAGGTGCAGCCTTCCTCACCTATATATTACCGCTGTCTCACCTGCCGATAGGATGGTGTCTTCGATCGGCGCTGCATGAGGCTGGCCGAGCTATGTAGCCAGGCGGTGGACTATGCAAAGAACGGGAATCCGGTCAACATCCACAACAACCTCCCAAAGTCCCTGATCAGATCTAAGCCAGATTGGCACAAGGCGGAGGTGACGGATGCTCGCGACCTGGACTACTACGTGTCAGATCGCGCGCTGGGGCACCTGTTCCGAAACATCGAGCTGCGTGATCCGTCAGAGCCCATCGAGGGATTCTCCATTAAAATGTCCGGAGGAACTACGCCGCTCGAAGACGCGATCACCTGCGCTGTCGAGCCGCTCATCCTTCGCGCGCTTAACACCTCACACGACAAAGACGCCAGCGCTGCCGACCGATCACGTACGGACTACCCAGACGCAGAGTGGCTGCACGCCCACTATGCGCGCGAGATGCAGATCATCTGCACGACGCACACGCTTGTCGATATGCCGGACGTGCGCCTGACGGAAGGGGAGGTCGTCCTGGGCGTCATCCTCGCGAAGTGCACGCAGTCACGCTGGCGCACGGATAGGACGTGCAGGATGAAGCTTCATTCTGGGGACCTTGTGGGCGATATTTGCGAGCAAATTGCCCAGTTCGATGGGGTGCAGACGGTGGGCCAGCTCCGCACCGCTTTGGCACGTGCGTGGGACGCGTGGTGCTGGGCTCAGTATCACCGAGACCGAGATTTCATCGAGAGCTTTGCGATTCTTGTGCTCGGAATCGTATTGGACTGTCTCAGGCGTCTTGGTGAGCTGCCGGAGATTTGAAGTAAAAGTAGTGCTGTACTGGTGGTCTCGGGATTCCAAAAGCGGGTGAGTTGAAATGCTTACGATGTACATTATAGTAGGGACGTGGGGAACGCGCAGAGCCGCCAACTTCAAAACGATCGGGATAATGGTTTCCACGACCAAGAAACCTTGTTGTGTATATAAGGGATTCAGCCAGCTCTGTGCGATGAGCGAGAGACCACGCAACGGACAAAAGTACGATGCCATTGCTCACGGGGTTGACTGCGAGCAGAAATATTGTCTTGAGAACTACGGGAGATGGACGCGTTCGGTGGCCACAAGCGGCACGCCCGGTCATTCGAATTCGTCACGGTTATTTGAAAATACAGTAATAGTGATCATGCGCCCGTTGGACTGGTCGGGAACAGAAAGTCCATTTTCTACAGGCATCATAATATATAATACATGTATGTATGAATACATGACGAGATCATAATATCAACGCAGAGGCATATCGCCACATCGGTAGAGAAAACGAAGCAAGAATAAAAAGAAAAAGAAAGAAGAGCCCGTGACAGAAAGGTAAAAGCCGTCTAACTCACCCACACTTGGGCACCCTCAGATATCATCAGCCACAACGGCGACACGCTCCATTGCATCCAGCGCTCTCCGCGCCCGCTCCCTCACCTCCCTGTCCACGCCTCCACCGACGCCGCCCGCCGCCGAGCCGCCAACCCCGCCCAACTCAACAAGGTGCCTGAGCGTGTTCTCGATCCCAGCGGCCCGGAGCTCCGCCGCGCCCCACGCCAGTTCGATGATCGCGCCAACCGCGGCACATCGCGCGTCTGGGGGCGCATCGACGAGCGCGCCTCGCAACGAGCGGAGCAGTTGTTCGTGCGCGAGAATGAGCGCCTGTCTCTGCGTGTGGCCGTTGGCTAAGTTCGCGAGCGTGTACGCCGCTTGGATCGAAACGTCCGCGTCGCGCGATTCAAGCGCGCTCGCGATCGCGTCCAACAGACGTGTCGTGCCGAGCGCTTCGAACACCGCGTCGACGTCGTCCTCGCAGTCCGCAAAGTTCCGCAGCAGGTAGAACGCCTGCTCGCGCACCCCAGGGTCCGTGTCGTCCAGGCGTGCGTCGAGTGCCGTCCACCCGACATCGGTCATGATGGTCCGCTTGGTCTCCGGCGGGCATTTGTACACCAGATTTTTGAGCGCCCACAGCGCGCTGAGGCGCAACTCGGCGCTGGGTGATCGGAGAAGGCGTGCGAGACGAGTCGCGACCCCTTGATCCAGAAATGGCGTTCGTAGAGGGGAGTATTGGTTTACTAGGTTGCAGACGGCTGCCAGTGCGGCATGTACGACGCGCCGGTCTTCATCTTCCTTTGTAAACACGGTGAACAGCGCGGTGCCTAAGCCCGAATCGACGAGCGATGTGCGCGTAACAGCGACGCTCCGCGAGAGCGCACGGACGCATTGGCATGCTGCGTAACGCACACCGGTGTGTCGGTGAGTGAGCGCTGATGCTAAGGGTGGCAATAGCCGCTGGCCGTCGGTCACATCTCGCCGAATATCGTTGTCTGCGAGCGCCAGGACCGAGATCGTAGTAAGTGCAGCCTCGCGCAGACAACAGAGACTTTCTGGCTCGTCTTCCTCCCATTCTGGTGGTACCTTGCTTTCCGTCACTGGTGGTGGCGTGAGAGCATGAACAACGTCGGAGAGTTTTGCCAGTGAGCCTCTGTCGAAAGCTGTTTGACATAGCTCTCTCTCGTCCATCACGAGGTAATCTAGAGATCAGTTTGTTGAGGGCCATATGTGGACCGGATATGAAGAGGTTTCTCACTGAGAATGAAGCATGCCTTGGTTCGATTTTGTGGCGACTCGGTCTTCGAATCAATCATTCGGTTCATGACATGCATGACAACAAGGGAAGCAGTCAGATCCGGAGGAGTTGGGTGATGGTGGTTGGCTGCGCTTGCTCGAATGATATTCGTCGCGCTGATCAACTGTCAGTCGAACGGGTATTTGAGAACCTGGTTTTTCTTTACCATAGACAAGCGGCGAGTTGCACATCCGCAGAACGAGATTTGCAAAGTCCCAATGCCAACGGAAGGGTGGTCGGAAACTCTGGCATGATCACAGAATCAGGAGACACCACGAAAAGACGGTTACAGAAAGTGCGCACCTGTGGGTGATCTTCCTGTGGGAGCCTTGGCAAGGTGAACAGCGACTTCGTGGTTGTCTTTGGCAAGGGCAGCCAGGGCGTTTAGCGCAGCCTCTTGTACCTTGACATCACGGTTGCGCAGCATCGACGTGAGATGACGGGCGACCCATCCACCGCCACTGTGCTGTGCAGGCGCTACAGCCTCTGGGCGTTCCCAGCGGCGACGCCCGCGCAAGGCTTCTCGTCCGCGCTCGGCGGGAGGGATCCACTCTGCAACAGCGGTACGATGACTTGGGGTGCGGAGCGCCGCACCAAGTAGTTGCGCGATGGATGTGCTGGCTTGCATCGAGGCATCCGTGAGGAGAGGGAGGAACACATCGAGAACTTCGAGCTGCGTAGAAGCTGTTAGTGGCTCATGGTTTGATATCGAACGACCGACGTGTACAGGATAATCACCTGGAAAAAATACTCAAGCGCATGTTTCGCGTCTTCACGGACGGGTGATGAGTCATCCCTGATACCCCATTGTGAGGGGCCGACGAGCTCCGCGCATGCTGCGGCGATGGCGCGAAGGGCGCGGGCAAAGGCGGCTTTAGTCGTAGGGGATTCAGCGGGACCGAAGCGTGAAATGGCATAGAGAAAGGCTCGATGCGCATTGGCACGGAGTATGCTGCGGAGCGCCTCCGGGGAGCCTGAGGTGGGCAAAGTGGATGAGCAGGTGGAAGAGGTATCTACAGAACTGCAGCAGTGGTTGCGCACCATAAGACAATGAAGTGATGACGTGGGCAGCCTCAACACGGACATCGTCCTGCGATCCCGCAGCCTCCTCGAATTGTTCCGGAGCGTTTAGGCATTTGACGAGGCTGAGAGATGAGAGTCAGAGGGATAACGGGAAAGTAACAAGACACGGACGTGGCCACAAAGAGCTCGTCTTGGGAGAGGGATAGCTTGGCGGAAGGATTTCCAATGACATTGTTTTTGACACGTTTGAGGGTTGAAACATTGACGGTCTGAATGGTCATTGTAATCGTAAGTTGCAGGAACCCGTGAAGCGGGATTTGATCACGAGAACACGGAGGTAACAAAGGGATGAAGGGGAGCTTGATGGTGCCCTACTAGGTGCGTAGTCTATTGCTATAGCCAGAAAACTTCGCCATCATCCCCAGCCGCAGCCTTCTATGGCGTATAAAGTAAAACCTACTAACACATCCCACCCAGGCCACCTGCCTATCCCCTTCACTCTTTATTCCCCACCGTGTCAGTGGCAATATGGAATTCGAACTCAAATGGATTCATGTCGATGCCGACATCTACGATGTCCGGAAAGCCGTCCAAGAAGTCCTCCATGGCCCTGAACTCTACGACCCCAACGACAAAGAGAACAAAGGTCGAACACCCAACTTTGAGGTCGTGATGGGCACAAGCCCAGCTGGTCGCATTCACAACGGGACAGCCGCCCTTCGTCTTCCAAGAAGGCTGGGCGAAAAACTCTTCAAATGGTACAAGGAATCAGATGAGCACCGTATCGTGGTCAAAGGACGTCCCCTTCGACTCTTCAAAACTTATAACCATGTTCCTGCTGACGTGAAGGATGTGCTCGAGAAAGCGCTGTATATCGACCCGGAGCAGGACAAGCGCCGCACGCAAATAGAAGATCACGCCCGCTCAGTTCGTCTGCGAATTGCAAAAGTCCAGTTTGGTGTATGGTACAAGCCGTCAAACTCTCCCGGCGCAGGGAGATCATTCTCGATCGAGTATGAACGCGAATTCATCAGTCAGAGTGCTGCATACATTTATGTCGTGTACGAGCACAAGCTCATTCGCGTCGACGTATGTGCAACCCTGCTCTCCCTTCAATCACCACTTCACTTGAAATTCCCTTACTTAGATTGGTCAGCGGGAGACGGAAGAAACGAACTATCTGGTTCTTGTCAAGTTCTCCAGCATCCGAAAGATGGGCCTTGGCCATGAATTTGGACAACCCTGTGAGTCCTCACGACAATACCATTCATATTTCGCACGGCTGAACAGGTTCATACAGTTATTGTATTTGAGTTGCATACGCCACCCAGTTTCGAGCAAGAAAGCTATAATAACAGGGCCCCACAGGGTATCGAGCGCAAAGGGAAACGCAAGACGCGCGATCGTATATCTGCGATCGATGGTGCCCACGCCAGCATCGCACCATACGCCCACCATCTCCGTATTGTCCTTGCTGTGCAAGACGATCTCCTCAAGTTTGAGAACATATGCCGCACCGTAGGATGTGAACCCCGTCCCATCCGCGTTTCCCGCGTTGATGCCCTTGCGAAACGGTTCTTCTCTTCCCGCGACCTCTTCCACGTACAGCGCTGGATCAAGACCATGGACTGGAAGAATGCCTTCCAGATCGAGGCTTATTTGCGATGTGGTCTCCTCAACACGCACGATTTGCTAGTTACCCTCAAGAAGCCTCTCGAGGAGGCTATCCGGCATTACGGTACCGAGTCAAGCGAATTCTTGCGTTTGTTCAATGTGGCCCTCAAGATGCGCACTACTAAAACGGACGAAGACCCTAAAGAGTGTCTCGAACGCGTGCGCAAGGCCCATGGCAATATTAGACCACTTCGCCTTGCTCCAGGACATATCTCATGCCACCACGTCATCGTCACCCCCTCGAAGATACTTCTCGAGGGACCTTATGCGACGCAGTCGAACCGCGTCATCCGCCATTATCAAGACCATGACCCTGCTCTCGCTGAATCCTTCATCCGCGTGGAGTTCCGTGACGAAGATCGCCTTGCTTACCGCTGGGACGGTGATGTCGACGGGACATGGTTCCTCCAACAGCGTGTTGGTGGCATCTTGCGCCATGGATTCGAACTCGGTGGGCGTGCGTTTGAGTTCCTCGCGTATTCTACCAGTGCGTTGCGCGAACATTCCGTCTGGTTTGTTTCGCCGTTCCGTGATCCCGTTGAGGGAGACGTGACCGCGGAACACATTCGGTCGTCTCTTGGGGACTTTTCGAAGCTTGTGCGGATGCCGAGCAAGTACGCGGCAAGAATCGCCCAAGCTTTCACCGCGACTGACCCGAGCGTGATGATCCAGCGCGACCAGTGGGAAGAACAGCCTGACTTGGGAGACCCCAATGATGGCCGGTACAACCACACAGATGGCGTGGGCACCATTTCTTCCGAGCTGGCTGAAATGATTTGGGAAGCAAGGTGTAAAGCTAGTCGCAACCTCAGAGAACACCGCCTCAAACCATCTGCATACCAATTCCGATTCCTCGGATACAAGGGTGTTGTTGTTGTGGATCACAGGCTCGAAGGCGTCAAGATGCGGTTGCGAGAATCCCAGTGCAAGTTCCCCGTGCCTAAGGTCGATGAGGCATCTTTCGAAATCGCGCGATCCTTTGACTACCCGAATCTGGTTCACCTGAACAGGTTCGTAATCATGTAGTGTCTCAGGAAGCATCAATTATACCGCAATCCTTTAGACCCGCAATAATGGCTCTGGAAGATCGTGGAGTTGAGAGAGATACGTTCATGGATCTTCAAGAAAAGGCGAAGGCGGACATTTACCTCGCCCGCGATTCGTTGAATAATTTCTTAAAACTGCTCCGGGATCATGGGCTGGGTTTCAAATTTCACCTATCTTTCATTCTCGAGCAACTCATCAAGCTCAAACTCGACTTCAAAGACAGCACCGATAAGAAGGCCATCAAAAGCCCTTTCTTTGAGCGTCTCCTTCGCTTCTCCATACACCATTGCCTTCGTGAGGTCAAGTTCAAAGCTCGGATCCCTGTACCCACCAGCTACCAGTTGGTTGGCGTCGCGGACGAGGGCAGAGCGTATATTCAGGAAGGTGTTGACGAGGATCGTGTGTTCACGTTAAAGCCTGGTACCATCTATGGTATGTTTCTCTGTCTGCTCGCCTGTGTCCCACTTCACGCGTCCAACATCTAGTCTGTGTGCAAAAACCCGAGGACGAGGAGCCTATATACTTGAAGGGTAGTTGTGTCATCTCCAGAAGCCCTGTCATTCACCCTGGTGATGGTACGTAAATGAGCATTTGTCCTTCTTCAACACAGCCAATGCTCACTACTCGCGCAGTGCAGCGAGTCTTCGCAGTCGGCAAACCTCCAGAGGACAAGATCTGCTTCTTCCGTGAATTGAAGAACGTAGTTGTGCTTCCTGCTGTTGGTGCGTACGTACGAGCCCCAAATGCGCATTGATCGATGTATTGGCCCTTAGGTGAGCGCTCACTGGCGTCGTGCCTTGCTGGAGGCGATTTGGATGGGTGAGTGGCTGTGTGACTGAATACTACAAATGCTCATGATTCTCCAGCGACACATACGATATATACTATGCGAACCCAGGATTACTTCCCTCACTCCAAACGGAACCGGCAGATTACCCATCTATCCCACCCAAGACACTTGAGGAGGGCCGTGAAGATGTTACAGTCGAGGACATCTGCGATTTTATCGTCGAGTACATCAACAGCGATGTCACGGTTGGTCCCACTCCGTGACTGTTTGTAATCTCGTGTTCACTCATCCATGCAATCACAGGGCCTACTCTCAGACAGGCACATCGTTATTGCCGATCAATCGAAGGTGCGGGGTTACTCACCCATAGCTTACCGCTGCCTCACCCGACGCTAGGATGGTGTCTTCGATCGGCGCTGCATGAAGCTGGCCGAGCTATGTAGCCAGGCGGTGGACTATGCAAAGAATGGGAATCCAGTCGACATCAACCATGGCAACCTCCCCAAGAAGTTGATTAAATTCAATCCAGATTGGCACAAGGCGGAGGTGACGCGTGCTCGCGAGCTGGACTACTATGTATCAGATAAAGCTCTGGGTCACTTATACCGAAAAATCGAACTGGAGGACCCGATAAAACCCGTCGAGGGTCTCGCAACCGAATGCCCTGGGGGAACTCCGCCGCTCGAAGACCCGATCACCCGCGCCATCGCTCCAATCATCCGGCGCATTCTCAACACTGTGACCGACGACGCTGCAACCGCCGCCAAACAGCCAGACGCAGACAACGAACACGCCGAACAAATGCACGAGCACTACGTGCGCGAGATGCGGTTCATCTGCATGACGCACACCCTCGTCGACGCGCCGGACGTGCTGCTGAAGGAGGAAGAGGTCGTACTAGGCACGATCCTCGCGAACTGTGTGCAGTCGCGCTGGCGCACCGACCGGTCGTATCGGATGAAGCTGCACGCCGAAGAGCTGGTGGGAGATATTCGCTCACAGATCATCCAGTACGAGGAGAAAGAGCCGAGTGAGGAGCAGCTGCGCGCAGCATTAACGCGTGCATGGGGGGCATGGTGCTGGGCTCAGCACAACCGAGACAAGGATTACATCGAGAGCTTTGCGCTTCTCGTTCTCGGCGTTGTGTTCGACTGCCTGAAGCGTCTTGGTGCGCTACCGGAGCCCGAGTCTCCTTCAGACGAAAAGTAGTCCAGTAATAAAAGTTGTCATTCCGGAAGTTGGTTGTGATGTGTATGCTATGTATTATAACATTCGTAACGTAGGGAATGCGTAGAGAAAGCAATTTTTCGCCATACATATATGGGTTTTCGCCACGAACTGACTCGGAACGGTAAGCGGCGGTGACTACACCATCCCCTCTTCACCGCATCACGAATCTCTACCCTCGGCCCAACCCGTGCCTTGAGTTCATCTTCGGAACTAAGGAAGAGGGCAAACACCTCTGCGACTTCTTACGCCTGACACAAGCTCTTCTCCGCCCGCTTCCCCTCGACCTGACCCCCCGTGAACCAACCTCATGGAGTAGGTAACTAGGCGCTGTCCCTTTTTGGTATCTATTTCTTTTCTACCCCATATTAAAGATCCCTCTCACCTTAACTTACATACGAAATCTGGCCAGTAGAGTACAACATATTTAGTTATACGATGACACGACCAGTATGTCTGGTAGCTACGAGCTCGGACAAAAACACAAATTCAAAAAAAAAAACTACGTTACCGCAGCACGGGACATATTTCGGGGTCGCGCACCCGAGCCGACAATCACAAGTTTCCAAGTAATACAAGTCAAAAGATATTGCTCATCGAAATGCTCTCTTCCAGGAGTTTCCTTTACGACCGTGGAAAGCTAGCCAATCAAAGTTTAATGAATCAAATATGCAGAAAGGATGGTACACACTTGCGAGGATGCATGGCTGATATCGACCATGGACGTGCCGGTTGCATAGGGTCAATGTGGGAGCTTGGGTAATAAGTCACATCGCGAGAGAGAAAGGCCAATAGCACGATCTATCGAGCTGAGAGGAAAGTGTTCACGGCTTGATTTCCGTCGTTCCTGTCTTTGAATATAGTAGCCCTCTATCAGGGGAACCAGTATCGATGCTCAACGATCCTAGCTTGAAGGGAATTTATGATTTACGCCCAAAGTTTCCACATTGACGGCAACATGTCTGTGTCAGGGTAGAAGGTGATACACGCGTAACCTCGGGCTCAGTATTAGCATATACACTATGGCGATACGAAACTTTCCTATATCGGCTGACCATTTTGCTGTCTCTGCATTACTTACTCGTTGAGTTGATGAATAGCAGAACAGGTTTTATTCCAGGCGCTTGTTCCATTCATCAAGTGTAGTACACTTGATGAATGCGCATAGTATGTGCTTGCTGGGCTACTGTAGACATAAGAAGTGTTAGTAATGCGACACAGTCGATAAGGGTATTGCGATGTATACTGTATAACTCAGTGTCCAGATCCTGTCTGCTACTATTTGTCTGGTCAGGTCAGAAATGGGGGGAGAGGGGGTGTGTGAAGAGGCCCATTCAAGATAAGTTACAAGAAAAAGAAAGAAGAGCCCGTGACAGAAAGGTAAAGCCGACTAACCCACCCACACTTGGGCACCTTCAGATATCACCAGCCACAGCGGCGACACGCCCCATTGCATCCAGCGCTCTCCGCGCCCGTTCCCTCACCTCCCTGTCCACGCCTCCACCGATGCTGAGCCGCCAACCCCGCCAAACAAACCCAACAAGGTGTCTGAGCGTGTTCTCGATCCCAGCGGCCCGGAGCTCCGCCGTGCCACACGCCAGTTCGATGATCGCGCTAACCGCAGCGCATCGCGCGTCTGGGGACTGTCTGGGGGCGCATCGACAAGCGCGCCTCGCAAGGAGCGGAGCAGCTGTCCGTGCGCGAGACTGAGCGCCTGCCGCTGCGTGTGACCGTTGGCTAAGTTCGCGAGCGTGTCTGCCGCTTGGATCGCAACGTCCGCGTCGCACGATTCGAGCGCACTCGCGATCGCGTCCAACAGACGTGTCGTTCCGGGCGCTTCGAACACCGCCACCAGACTGCACAGGCGCTATAGCCTCTGGGCGTTCCCAGCGACGACGCCCGCGCAAAGCTTCTCGTCCGCGCTCGGCTGGAGGGATCTGCGACGGCGGTACGATGACTTGGGGTGCGGAGCGCCGCACTAGGTAGTTGCGCTATGTGCTGGCTTGCATCGAGACATCCGTGAGGAGAGGGAGGAACACATCGACAACTCCGAGCTGCGTAGAAGTTGTTAGTAGCTCATCGTTTTGATGTCGAACAACCACAGGGTAATCACCTGGAAAAAATACTCAAGCGCATGTTTCGCATTTTCACGGACGAGTGACGAGTCATCCCTGATACCCCATTGTGAGGGGTGATGGCGCGAAGGGCGCGGGCAAAGGGGGCTTTAGCCATAGGGGATTCGGCGGGATCGAAGCGTGAGATGGCAGAAAGGAAGGCTCGATGCACGTTGGCATGGAGTATGCTGCGGAGCGCCTCTGGGGGAGCCTGAAGTGGGCAAAGAGGATCAGCAGGCGGAAGAGGCATCCGCAGGACCGCAGCAGTTGTTGCGCATCATAAGACAATGAAGTGATGATGTGGGCAGCCTCAACACAGACATCGTCCTGCGATCCCGCAGCCTCCTCGAATTGTTCCGGAGCGTTTAGGCACTTGATGGGACTGAAAGAGGTGGGTTAAAGGGATAACGGGAAGGGAACAAGACACGGACGTGGCCACAAAGAGCTCGTCTTGAGAGAGGGATAGCTTGGCGGAAGAATTTCCAATCACATTGTTTTTGATTCGTTTGTTGAAACATTGACGGTCTGAATGGTCATCGTAATCGTAAGTTGCAACCCGTGAAGCGGGATTTGATCACGAGAACACGGAGGTAACAAAGGGATGAACGGGGCCTTGATGGTGCCCTATTACAGTAGGTGCGTAGTCTATTGCTATAGCCAGAAAACTTCGCCATCATCCCCAGCCGCAGCCTTCCATGGCATATAAAGTAAAACCTACTAACACATCCCACCCAGGCCACCTGCCTATCCCCTTCACTCTTTATTCCCCACCGTGTCAGTGGCAATATGGAATTCGAACTCAAGTGGATTCATTTCGATGCCGACATCTACGATGTCCGGAAAGCCGTCCAAGAAGTCATCCATGGCCCTGAACTCTACGACCCCAACGATAAAGAGAACAAAGGTCGAACACCCAACTTTGAGGTCGTGATGGGCACAAGCCCAGCTGGTCGCATTCACAACGGGACAGCCACCCTTCGTCTTCCAGGAAAGCTGGGTCAAAAATTCTTCAAATGGTACAGGGAGTCAGAAGAGCACCGTATCGTGGTCAAAGGACGTCCCCTTCGAGTCTTCAAAACCTTTAACCATGTTCCTGCTGACGTGAAGGACGTGCTCGAGAAAGCGCTGTATACCGACCCGGAGCAGGACAAGCGCCGCACGCAAGTAGAAAATCGCGCCCACTCGGTTCGTCTGCGAATTGCAAAAGTCCAGTTTGGTGTATGGTATAAGCCGTCAAACTCTCCCGGCGCGGGGAGATCATTCTCCATCGAATATGAACGCGAATTCATCAGTCAGAGTGCTGCATACCTTTATGTCGTGTACGAGCACAAGCTCATTCGCGTCGACGTATGTGCAACCCTACTCTCCGCTTAATCGCGACCTCACCTGAAATTCCCCCCTTACTTAGATTGGTCAGCGGGAGACGGAAGAAACGAACTTTCTAGTTCTTGTCAAGTTCTCGAGCATCCGAAAGATGGGACTTGGCTACGATGAGTTTGGACAAGCCTGTGAGTCCCCACGACAACACCATTCACGCTTCGCACGGCTGAACAGACTCATACAGTTATCATATTCGATTTGCATACGCCACCCAGTTTCGAGCAAGAAAGCTATAATAACAGGGCCCCAGAGGGTATCGAACGCAAAGGGAGACACAAGACGCGCGATCGGATATCCGCGATCGACGGCGCCCACGCCAGCATCGCACCATACGCCCACCATCTCCGTATTGTCCTTGCTGAGCAAGACGATCTCCTCGAGTTTGAGAAGATATCCCACATCGTGGGATGTGAACCTCGTCCCATCCGCGTTTCCCGCGTTGATGCCCTTGCGAAACGGTTCTTCTCTCCCCGCGACCTTTTCCACGTACAGCGCTGGATCAAGACCATGGACTGGAAGAATGCCTTCCAGATCGAGGCTTATTTGCGATGTGGTCTCCTCAACACGCACGATTTGCTAGTTACTCTCCAGAAGCCTATCGAGGAAGCTATCCAGTACTACGGTACTGAGTCAAGCGAATTCTTGCGTTTGTTCTATGTGGCCCTCAAGATGCGCACTACTAAAACGGACGAAGACCCTAAAGAGTGTCTCGAACGTATGCGCAACGCCCATGCCAAGATCAAGCCACTTCGTCTTGCTCCAGGACATATCTCATGCCACCATGTTATCATCACCCCCTCAAGGATACTTCTCGAGGGACCTTATACGACTCAGTCGAACCGCGTCATCCGCTATTATCAAGACCATGACCCTGCTCTCGCTGAACGTTTCATCCGCGTGGAGTTCCGTGACGAAGATCGCCTTGCTTACCGCTGGGACGGCGATGTCGACGGGACGTGGTTCCTCCATCAGCGTGTTGGTGGCATCTTGCGCCACGGATTCGAACTCGGTGGGCGCGCGTTTGAATTCCTCGCGTATTCTACCAGTGCGTTGCGCGAACATTCCGTCTGGTTTGTTTCGCCGTTCCGCGATCCCATCGAGGGATACGTGACCGCGGAACACATTCGGTCGTCTCTCGGGGACTTTTCGAAGCTTGTGCGGATGCCGAGCAAGTACGCGGCAAGAATCGCCCAAGCCTTCACCGCGACTGACCAGAGCGTGATGATCAGGCGCGACCAGTGGGAAGAACAGCCTGACTTGGGACCACACACAGATGGCGTGGGCACCATTTCTTCCGAGCTGGCTGAAATGATTTGGGAAGCAAGGTGTAAAGCTAGTCGCAACCTCAGAGAACACCGCCTCAAACCATCTGCATACCAATTCCGTTTCCGCGGATATAAGGGTGTCGTTGTTGTGGATCACAGGCTCGAAGGCGTCAAGATGCGGTTGCGAGACTCACAGTGCAAGTTCCCTGTGGATAACGACGATGAGGCACCTTTCGAGATCGCACGATCCTTTGACTACCCGAATCCGGTCCATCTAAACAGGTTCGTAATCATGTTTCGTCTCGGGGAGCATCAATCATATCGTGATTATTTAGACCTGCCGTAATGGCACTAGAGGATCGTGGCGTTGAGAGGAATACGTTTATGGATCTTCAGGAAAGGGTGAAGGCGGACATCTACCTTGCCCGTGATTCGTTAAATAATTTTTTAAAACTGCTCGAGAATCATGGGCTGGGTTTCAAATTTCGCCTATCTTTCATCCTCAAACAACTCATCAAGCTCAAACTCGACTTCAAAGACAGCACCGATAAGAAGGCCATCAAAAGCTCTTTCTTTGAACGTCTCCTTCGCTTCTCCATACATCATTCCCTTCGTGAGGTCAAGTTCAAGGCCCGGATCCCTGTACCCAACAGCTACCAGTTGGTTGGCGTCGCGGACGAGGGCAGAGCGTATATTCAGGAAGGTGTCGACGAGGATCGTGTATTCACCTTAAAGCCTGGTACCATCTATGGTATGTTTCTCTGTCTGCTCGCCCGTGTCCCACTTCACGCGTCCGACATCTAGTCTGTGTGCAAAACCCCGAGGACGAGGAGACTACATACTTGAAGGGCAGTTGTGTCATCTCCAGAAGTCCTGTCATTCACCCTGGTGATGGTACGTAAATGAGCGTTCGTCCTTCTTCAACGCGGCCGGGGCTCACCCATCGCATAGTGCAGCGAGTCTTCGCAGTCGGCAAACCTCCAGAGGACAAGATCTGCTTCTTCCGTGAATTGAAGAACGTAGTTGTGCTTCCTGCTGTTGGTGCGTACGTACGAGCCCCAAATGCGCATTGATCGATGTATTGGCCCTTAGGTGAGCGCTCACTGGCGTCGTGCCTTGCTGGAGGCGATTTGGATGGGTGAGTGGCTGTGTGACTAGATATTACGAATGCTCATGATTCTCCAGCGACACATACGATATATACTATGCGAACCCAGGATTACTTCCCTCAGTCCAAACGGAACCGGCAAAATACCCTGATAGCGAACCTTGGACGCTTGAGGAGGGCCATGAAGATGCTACAATCGAGGACATCTGCGACTTTATCGTCGAGTACATCAACAGCGATGTCATGGTATGTTCCACTCTGTGATTGTTTGTAACCTCGTGTTTACTCATCCGTGCAATCCACAGGGCCTACTGGCAGACAGGCACATCGTTATTGCCGATCAATCGAAGGTGCGACTTTTTTCACCTATAAACCCACAGCGATCTCACCCATCAATAGGATGGTGTGTTTGATTCGCGGTGCATGAAGTTGGCCCTACTATGTAGCCAGGCGGTGGACTATGCCAAGAACGGGAATCCGGTCAACATCCACGGCAACCTCCCCAAGAAGTTGATTAAATTCAATCCAGATTGGCACAAGGCGGAGGTCACGGGTGCTCGCGAGCTGGACTACTATGTATCAGATAGAGCCCTGGGTCACTTATACCGAAAAATCGAACTGGAGGACCCGATAAAACCCGTCGAGGGTCTCGCAACCGAATGCCCTGGGGGAACTCCGCCGCTCGAAGACCCGATCACCCGCGCCGTCGCTCCAATGATCCGACACATTCTCAACACTGTAACCGACGACGCTGCAACCGCCGCAGAACAGTCAGACGCAGACAACGGATATGCCGAACAGATGCACGAGCACTACGTGCGCGAGATGCGGTTCATCTGCATTACGCACACCCTCGTCGACGCGCCGGATGTGCAACTGAAGGAGGAAGAGGTCGTACTGGGCACGATCCTCGCGAACTGTGTGCAGTCGCGCTGGCGCACCGACCGGTCGTATCGGATGAAGCTGCACGCCGAAGAGCTGGTGGGAGATATTCGCTCACAGATCATCCAGTACGAGGAGAAAGAGCCGAGTGAGGAGCAGCTGCGCGCAGCATTAATGCGTGCATGGGGGGCATGGTGCTGGGCTCAGCACAACCGAGACAAGGATTACATCGAGAGCTTTGCGCTTCTCGTGCTCGGCGTTGTGTTCGACTGCCTGAAGCGTCTTGGTGCGCTACCGGAGCCCGAGTCTCCTCCAGACGAAAAGTAACTCAGGAATAGTAGTCGTCATTCCGGAAGTTGGTTGTGATGTGTATGCTATGTATTATAACATTCGTAACGTAGGGAACGCGTAGAGAAGGCAATTTTTCGTAATACATATACAGTATGGGCTTCCGCCACCCATTGATTCTATTTTACAGTGCTTTGCTGTATCTCACTGAACGGTAAGCGGCGGTGACTACGTTACTGCAATACGGGACATATTTCAGGGCCGCGCACCCGAGCCTGGGTGAGGTGCAATACATCGGTCGCAAGGCACAAGAAGAGACGGCGTACCACTAACCGGTAAAATCGACCACTTATCCATCCCCCTCCTCGGACCGCCTGGCATATTTGGTCGATACCATATGATGATCTGTTTATCGCGATCTCGTCCACGGTACGTCGGGGGGGGGAGCGGGAGCTGCAAATCCTAATCTGATGGGAGATGCCACACTGATGTCTCGGGGACGTGACGGAAATCAAGTGTTAAACGAGATCCTTCACAACGGTTCAGCACACAGCATACACGGATGGAGGCGACTTACCGTAGACAACCACTAATAAATACGAATACAGTAAATTTCCGTTAGATGATACTGTAGTGCACAAATCAGAAGAGAACTCGAACGTCCGAGGAACGGGTCGGGACTGAACTCCGAATTGGATCAGAAGGGGAGATGCTGTCTTCTCTTCTTATCCAACTCGGAGTGCATCGTCGGGTATGGTAAGGGGGGAGGGGGGAATAATGAGGCAAAAGTGCATCCCCGATGGCCGGGCGTACGATGGAGCCGGCAATCACAAATTTCCAAGTAATACAAGTTAAAAGATATTGCTCATCGGAATGTTCTCTTCCAGGAGTTTCCTTTACGGCCGTGGAGAGCTAGCCAATCAGATTTTAATGGGCCAAATAGGCAGAGAGGATGGCACACACTTCCGAGGGCGCATGGCTAACACTGACCATGGACGTGCCGGGTCAATGTGGGAGCTTGGATAATAAACCACAACGCGCGAGAGAGACCGATAGCACGATCTATCGAGGGGCCGAGAGGAAAGTATCCGAGGCTTGATTACCGCCATCCCTGTCTTTGAATATAGTAGCCCTCTAAGGGAACTCTAGTATCGATGCTCAACGATCCTAGAATGAGGGGAATTCATGATCTACGTCCGAAGCTTCCTGTTCTGCTATTCACCAGCTCAACAAGTGAGTAATGCAGACACAGAAAAATGGTCACCCGATATAGGAAAGTTTCGTATCGTATCCCCATGGTGTATATGCTAATGAGCCCGAGGTTACGCGTGCATCACCAACCCCGGCACGGTCATGTTGCCGACAGTGTGCTGACTTCAATGCTTTCGCCACGGTATTAGTCCAGGCGCTTGTGGCATTCATCAAGTGTATGTGCTTGCTGGGCTACTGTAGACATAGGAAGTGTTATTGATGAGACACAGTCGTTAAGAGTATTGTGGTGTATACCGTACCTCGGTGTCCGGATCCTGTGTGTCTGGTCAGGTCAGAAACGGGAAAAATGGGACTGAAATTGAAAATCTATCCGAATGCCGAATGGGCATTTCGGATGGCGACATCGACATATCTGGCTCAACGCCCTACACGACAAATGACGAGTGAAAAATAACGTCTGCCGCGGGAAATCATCTTATCCGGACACCCCTTTCAATCCTTACAGTACTGTGCTAAAGTACGCAACCCTGGCGGGTCCCTAGGCCATTCTCTATTGGAATAAGGGGAATGACAATACACTCACTCAGTCTTGTCAAGAGATTAGAACCAGGACCTCCGCCAGCCGACAAGCCGACGGTCCAGGGTCGGGCCGCATTGCCGCCGCAGTACGCTAACGTTCGGAGCCGGGCCGTTGGCTCAGCCCAGCCTCAGCTGGCGTTAGCGCCTTGGACCTCATCTTCCTGGCAGGCGCCGAAATGCTTCTCCACTTGCAAAATATTCCGTCGACTCTCTCTCCATTAATCTACCCATAAACTCGATTCCTCTGGTGTTGTTTTACATGTCCGGGCCCGAGGATGTTTCATTGTTTATGAAGAGTAATCGCCCTCGCATACGCAGGCTATCTCCCCAGGCCATCATGTGTAGGTGCACGCGGGGATAATGTCTATATGTTGGTGATTGATGCATCAGTCAAGTGACCATGTGTCGCTACCGGTCGCGGACACTGTATTGTACTACAGGTCTGAGTCACGGCATGAGATGCCCACGCTCGAGTTGAAACGTCTTTCGTTGCTCAGCAGACATTCCAGATACTTCTTTCTCCTATTATCAAGTATCCCTGCACCCGTGCCTCAGTACTTTTCTAGTAACATTATTTGGACCTAAGTTCGTCGCTGTACACATGAACACCTGTTTGCTTCAAATGAAATGCATGCTGTGAGTTGTGGCAACTTAAAACGTGAAACTGGTGTTTCCTAGATGTTTTATACCATATCAGGGCATTTATGTGTGGGCCGAAAGAGCGATGGGCCGCGATGGGACACATGCGGCTGTCAGACAGGCTTTGATCACGTCGAATTTGATCAAGTCGACTCCTTGAGAATGTGGGAAATCCTCACCAGCGGGGTTTCAAACAGGTTGCGTGCCTGCAGACAGTGTCGATGCCATCTGGTGCCTTTCGACGCCGATGTCCGCGCCGTACAGTTGCGCCCTAGGAACAAGGGCGGGTCATTTGCCAGTGATATCTCGTGTAGTTTGTTCCCATATATGCTGTCCGCGGAACGCCAACGGACATACAGTACGGTGAGATAGTGCTCCTACCCTCGGTCGATAACGAGCTCCATGGGTCTCGGTAGATTATCGACTATGGGCAAATGAAATGACGCGAGACAGTCGGGCACATTCGTGGGAACGGTGCCCATAGTTGGTATTATCATACTGTACCTGCAAGTGTGCCGTCATTTGAGTTCGGTGTGTCACACGGTACAGTACTGTATTGTATAGAATAGTCTCTTCAACCCTGTAAAAAAATGCCAAAGAAGGCGATGAAATGGACAGTGGCGCAAATTAGGTGCTCCCTCAGGACTGCTGACTGCTGCCACCACCGCGGTGATATCCGCCGGGTATTTTCGGAACCTTTCTCTGGACCAGAGGAAGGCAAAATTCCAGAGCCCAAGCGCGACGAGCCAAAGCTCGGGTGCAGGAATTAAAAAAGATGATTGCCGTTTTACGCGCCGCGAGTCCCGCTCATGCGCAGCGTCAAACTTCGGCGAATGGCGGGCCAAGTCATCCGTGGCACTCAGGGCCACACCTGGCCTTGGGCCTTTAATTTATAGCTTCATGAGTCTGCTCTGCTCTTGTGCCCCCCCCGGCTCACCACACTTCCACTCTGCGGTCCCCACCCCCTTTTCAGTAGCCATATGGCTAAAGCTGCCCTTTCATACCACCTACACACTCTTTTACTATTCACAAAATCAGACTTGAAAGCCCTCGCACTCCCGGTAGTGAGTGCCTCGCGCGTTCAGTGCTCTTCTCCCTTGGTTTGCTTACTGGCCCCTGGCCACACGGTTCGATTTCACCACCGCAGACACTTTTCGCTGTGTCCGCGGCTCCGTCATGCAGTCCTTCCCGAATCCCCCGTGCCTTTCTCTGGTTTTGGGTCCATGCTCTGCAGTTTGCGCTCGCAAATCAGTCGCTCCCACATGCGATTTCAGAAGATGCCCTCAATCATCCCTACCGCCCCATCCCAGCGGGTCGCGTTTCTGTCCAAACCGCACGCGTTCTTCGCTGGACAATGATCCCTTCATGTATTCTGGTATCTGCATTTCATGGTCCGAGGACAATGCTTGCCAGTTGCTTGGGATCATTGTTCATACTGGTTTACAACGAGGGCGGTGGGGCGCGTGGCCATTGGTTAGTCCGCAACGCGCAGAACGCAGTGGGATATTCCGTTGCGAAGGCTGGTACCATGCTTGTCCTCTGTACGTCCCTGTCTCGGATCGGCCAACTGAATCTTGAAAAGTCTAACCATGCGCTCACCAACAGGCCAAAGGGAGAGCGAAGTCGATAGCACAGGATGCATCGCCATTGCGCTGAGCGCAGGAATCATTTTGTCAACGATCCACACCCAAGACTATAAGGACGTGCCGGGCGATGCCGCGGCTGGACGTGTCACACTTCCCATCGCGTATCCCACGCTGTCCCGCTTTGTCACTGCCTTCGTTTTGGTTGCATGGTCCTGGGGTGTTTCTCTCATATGGCGGCTGGACAATATCACGGCGGCCTTCATGGGCGTGCTTGCTCTTATCGTCGGAGTTAGCTTCGTCGTCCGAAGAGACTTGCATGCAGACTTGGTTTCGGCTTACTTGTATAACGTGAGTCAAATACCCATCCACACATCCCCCCTTCACCCCTCCAAATTCTGGCTTCGTCTCACACGCGATCGCTGCCAGGTGTGGCTTTGTGCCATATATTTACTCCCTGGATACTACAGGCTGCGCTGGGTATCATGACCAGCATATTTGTGAGCGTCTACTGTAGTACAAGTCCAGCAGATCTGTTTTGGATACCTTTGGTCGCTGATGGCCAGTTCTGTAGATTACGTCTCCTCACTAGAACTCGTTCTGATGCCCGGGCAAGGCGTGTGGCCCACGTGTCCAGTATATTACAAATCCTCGGAATGGCTTCTGAGATCTCAGTGTAAATTATAGCATTAATATTATAAGAAGTGACTGCTGGCGAAGCGAGATGCGGCTGCATATTGCTTGGTACCGTATCGGATCTTATCAAGGCGTCATCAGCGAGGGGTCTGATGTTTGGTTGTACGAAGGACCCAAATCAGAAAGAGAGGTTTCGGATATCGTTGGAATGGATTGAAGGTACCTTCGCGAGTCACCGTTGCGCACCGACATCTCACTTGAGATGGTGAAGCAGTGACCACAACATAGTACGGGTAGCACTCGATCGCCGAGAACTCCGCGCTCTATTCCTGCCGAAATCAGCCATAAACATATTCACAAAACGCGGCGGCAAGCCTAGTAGCGCCAGACAATGCATTATCACCGAGGGGTTACAGTAAAACCAAACCCACCCAACCCCAGCCGTTGATCAGTTTAACCCAAACTTGCACAAAGGCCCCGAAGTAACCGGAGTCCGCGAGCCCCGACCACAGTAATTTACGAGTCAGATCGGGTATTGGGACATAGCGTTCCAATATGATTCGCTTCCGAGGCCCCCTTTTACACGTCTCTACGATTTGGGGCCATCTATACTCACCGATGGATATGATATCCCGAGGCCCATCTCCCCGGCCGATTCACCCCGTGTACGCTCTGGGCTATCAGCGAGACACATAAATTTGGCTTGGGAGACGGACTCGGAGGACATGAGATATATGCCGAAGTAGCTCCACATCCGCTTCGTACGGAAGAGGCGGTACGCCAGGCGGTTTGAGTCGTGGTCTTCTTTGACCCCCGCCAGACGTCAGCTGGCATTCAACCGAGGAGTTCGTTCTCGGGGTCATAATAGCACGATCCACGGAACGCGGGTGCTAAGCGCGGTGCGCGCGTATCTCATGAATCTGAGGTCGCGTATGCGGTACTGTCAAATATCTGCACGGATCGCGCGGGCGGCGGATAGTAGATAAGGGCTACCCGAAACGGGAGAACGATGTGAACAGCATCGCCGAGTTAAAAATATATCGTGCGGTGTACATTGGGGGGGTTTCCTTCGTTGCACGTTGAGGGTCGGTTTGTTTCCCTGCTCATTAAACAACTCTGTGCAGGGGCTAATTTCGGGGGTTGTTGCGACCAGGGAATTGCTGTTTTTTCTTTTTGAGATGTCGCGGAAAAGACGTAATGGCTTGCGTCAGCATTAAACGGCCTATGTTCAAAACCAGTGTCATATCGAATAGTCATATATCGACGTAAAGTGACATGTTCTGTGCTTTCCTCCCGACCTTCACGCATTCTTTGCACACAAATGACTACTATCCCTGGTAGTGACGATATCGAAACAGCCGGACGCGATCTATAATGGAGACGGTCCAATGGCAAGCAAGAGTGAAGCCATTTGATAAGAAGTATCTGAAATCGAGGAGACCGGATGCAAAACGAACGCACTCGGGGATGTGATAGCCGTATCGTGGCCAATCTCACCTATATGGCGTTGGCAGATATCATAGTATGATTGGATGCGCCAGCAGGTGTGAAGGCCGGGCATAGCTGGCCAGCTGTGGACCTGCAGATCACAAACGTCCTCGTTGTCATGTTACTGGTGAAGTGATCGACTGGTCAGCAGTTTTACAGGTAGTTTTAGAGCAACTGCCAGATCAGTTTCCGTCCCCAGGGACCGCGCTGTAAGGCCATCCAGTGCCCGCGAGTTTGATGAAAAAGGGTGATCTTCTTGGCTGCGCCGCGGAGGAGGGGACTGGCGCACGAGAACGCTGAACTGCGCAAAAGCAGAACTCAAGGCCTCGTAGAAATAGTAGGCGACAGTATGATACGACAGAAACAGTAGAACAGATGTTCTAGAAACTAGTTCCGAAACTGTAACCTGGTTACACCACAGAGCCCCATATTGGACGCTCAGGTGGTGTGGTCTGTTGTGATTCGCTATTCTCCGCAGCAGTTCCCGGGAGCTTGCTCGATATAGCTTTGGTGAAGGAAGGGGGTCCGCCGCACGCGCACCGTCCGCAGCAGAGAAGATAAATACTGTTGAGTCATGCTGATACGCAGGTAGAAAGGTGGGTGCACATGGTAATATTGAAGTGGAAGTAGCGCGACTTGGTTCCGACCGACTCACGGCCCGGGTGTCGTCGACGATGCCCGGGCCGTAATTCCCGATAGGCAACGTTTGCTTCTCCTCAACGTCAACGTCAGATGGGTTCCTAAATGTGCCTCCTAGTGGTTACTGATACTACGCAATTCGAAAACGCGGAAAATCGTCTCGCACATCATATCGATGGCCGGCATTCACGCGCGCCTTCCTAGCTCTCCGCAGCGGAACGAGTTCCACTGATACATTCTGGGCGCCTGCAGACTCCTACCCAGTGAGGACTCGCCCAGCTGCGGAAAGGACTTCTGGACTGCCCACCTCGCGATACTTGGCGGAGAGGTTAAAATTCAAGATCTCACCGCAGGCAGCTACTCTAGCCCCCAACTATCGAGTCTTTTCTCATCTATCCACATAATGGAAATCGAACTAAAAAACATCGATTTCGATGCAAGTATCTACGATATTTATGAAGCTATGGAGCGCGTCCTTCATGGCCCCGAGCTTCTCGACCCAAACGATCGCAGAAACCGAGGGAGAAAACTCAGGTTCGAAATTGACCTTGGCGTGAGCCCTGCTGGTCGGACCCACAACGGTAGAGCTATCCTCCTCGTCCCGGTTTGGATAGGGAAGCGGCTGCTTCGATGGTTATGGGATTCACCCGAAAATGTAATCATCGTCAAAAATCGCGCGCTTCTCCTCTTCAATGGGTTTGGTGAAGTCCCCCCAGAGGTCGTGTACAGGCTTGAAAAGGCATTTTATGTCGACCCCCGGAAGGAAGAACGACGTAGGAGGCTCGAAGATACGGCAAGACAGTTTCGTCTGCGAATTGCAAAGGTCCAGTTTGGTGTGTGGTACACAGAGCCAGACCCCCTCCCGAAGCAAGGGAGGACCTTTTCGGTGGAATACGAGCGAGAGTACCTCAGTCAGAGCGCCGCCTATATCAACCTTGTTTATGAGGACAGCCTTATCTGTATCGACGTGAGTGCGACGCATTTGTGACCCTAGATGCAATTGACGTCTCCATCTTTTCAGATAGGACAGAGAGAGACAGAGGAAATGAATTATCAAATACTTGTGAAGCACTCAAGCATTCGCAATATGGGAATCGGGTGGGATGTATTTCGAGAACCTTGTAAGTGCCCCATTATCTGCTCCCCGTTGTCGACATTGCTTTACAATCAACAGACATCATCTTCGATTTGCACACACCTCCTAATTTTGAACAAGGGAGCTATAATAATCGCGTCCCGGAAGGTGTCCAACGAAAGAGCGCTCACAAGACCCGTGATCGCATATCTGCACTGGATGATGCCCATGCCAGCATTGCCCCATATGCACATCAACTCCGTGTCATTCTCGCCAACTCGGATGATCTCCGCAAATTTGAGGGAATATGCCGCCATGTCGAATGCGAGCCTCTCCCCATCCGCGTTCCTCATCGCGTGGATGCCCTTGCAATGCGCTTCTTCAGGAAAGACTTCATCGACATTGTATCCCACTGGATCGCAGCGATGAATTGGAGGAACGCATTTCAGATTGAGGCATACCTACGTTGCGGCCTCCTCAACACGCATGACTTAATCGTTAGCCTCCAGAAACCTATTGAAGACGTCATCCGCGACTATGCTTCCCAAGCAAGCGACCTTCTGCGTCTGTTTTCTGTCGCCTTACGCACACGGACTCCGAAAGAGACGCCAGCCGCTTGCCTCGCACGGGTTCGCACGGAGTACCCAGTGATCAAGCCGCTCAGACTTGCGCAAGGGCACATTTTGTGTCATCACGTCATCATCACTCCCTCGAGGATTCTTCCCGATGGACCATGTACGACACAGTCCAACCGCGTCATCAGAAAGTATCAGAATCACGACACCCGTCTCGTTGAACATTTTGTGCGTGTCGAATTCCGAGACGAAGACCGCCTTACGTACCGGTGGGATGGCAAAGTCGACGGTACTTGGTTCCTGCAACGGCGCGTCGGCGGAATCTTACGTGAAGGCTTCGAACTCGGAGGGCGCACCTTCGAGTTTCTTGCATACTCGCAAAGCTCGTTGCGCGAGCATGCGGTGTGGTTCGTCTCTCCCTTCGACGACCCGGTGGAGGGTTTCGTCGATGCGGAGCATATCCGCGCATCGCTTGGAGATTTCTCGAAGCTGCGGCGGACGCCAAGCAAGTACGCCGCCAGGATCGCGCAAGCTTTCACCGCCACAGACCCGAGTGTGACGATCCGACGCGACCAGTGGGAAGAGCAAGCCGATATTGGTCCGCACACCGACGGCGTCGGGACGATCTCGCCAAAATTGGCCGACATGATATGGAAGGAGAAGTGCCGGGCTGCTGGGGACCTAATGGAGAATCGCATCAAGCCGTCTGCGTATCAATTTCGGTTCCTTGGGTACAAAGGTGTCGTCGTCGTCGACAGCAGGCTAGAAGGTATCAAGATGCGCTTGCGCGAGTCTCAGCGCAAGTTTCCCGTGCACAACGATGAGCCCGCTGAATTTGAGATTGCGCGCTCTTTTGATTATCCGAATCCAGTCCACCTCAATAGGTGCGTGGCTTTATCTCCTCTAAGGAATTACTCGTTTATGACCCGTTTCCTTAGGCCTGCAGTGATGGCACTTGAAGATCTTGGCGTACGCAAACAAGCCTTTATGGATCTTCAGGAGGCAGCGAAGCAGCGGATCTACCTTGCTGGCGATTCATTGCCCATGTTTGCTGGCCTGCTTAAGAGTCACGGCCTCGGTGATAAGTTCCGCCTTGCCTTCGTTCTTGAACAACTCTTCAAGGTTGGACTTGATTTTAAGGACCATTTCCACAAGGAGGAGATTGGAAGCGCCTTCCTTGGGCGGCTGGTTCGTGACTCGATGAACCACTCGCTCCGTGAGGTGAAGTTCAAAGCGCGAATCCCGGTTCCACACAGCTATCAGCTGGTAGGCGTAGCGGACGAAGGCCAAGCGTACATCAAAGGGGGTGAGGACCCAGCAAAGGTATTCACACTGAAGGAAAGGCAAATCTACGGTATATTTTTCTCCCTTGTGAATACTTGTGCTATTGCGCTCATTCACCGATATATAGTATGCGTGCAAGAAGCCGCGGACAAAGAACCCGTTTATCTCAAGGGAATATGTGTCATTTCCAGGAGCCCGGTCATACATCCTGGTGATGGTGCGTATATGCGTGCTCGTCCTGCCGTCAATATTGAGAACACTCACAGCCACCTAGTACAGCAGGTCTTCGCAGTGGGTGAGCCTCCCGACGACAAGGTCTGCTTTTTCCGAGGCTTGAAGAATGTTGTCGTGCTTCCTGCGATTGGTGCGCAAAATTCGTTGGTCTTTTTAACGCATCTTATCGTACGTGATGTTCTAGGTGATCGTTCTCTGGCATCGTGCCTTGCTGGCGGCGACTTGGACGGGTACGCAGGGCACAGCAAGTAGATCGCAGAAGGGCTCACCAGTTTCGTTCTAGCGACACGTACGACGTCTACTTTGGAAATCAGGCCTTGATTCCTTCTCGCAACAGTCCTCCGGCAGATTATCCTCCGGCCGAAGTATGGACATTGGATGAATCTCGTGGCGATGCTACAGTCGAGGATATTTGCGACTTTATTGTCAAATATATCAACTCTGACGTCATGGTACGTTCCTAACAGCGTTCACGCACTAATTGAACTCTGACCCTCATCCGATCGCCAGGGTTTGCTGGCGCACAGACACATCGTCATTGCAGACCAATCCGACGTGGGTACTACCCTGCATCTTAAGAGTACATCCTCCTCACCCACTCATAATAGGATGGCGTATTTGATGAGAGATGCATGAAGCTCGCCGGGCTTTGCAGTAAGGCGGTCGACTACGCGAAAAATGGGAAGCCGGTAGAGCTCCGCAACAACCTCCCGAGAACCCTGATCAAGTTCAAGCCGGACTGGGACAAGGCTGAAGTCACGGGGGCACGCGATCTCGACTATTACAAGTCGGACCGCGCGCTAGGTGACCTGTTCCGCGCAATCGATCTATACGACCCGCACGAGCCCCTCAAGGGCTTCCCTATCACTTCGCCTCGAGCACCGCTCCGCGACGCCATCTCCCTCGCCCTCGAGCCACTTGTCCGGTACACGGCCGTGGTCGGCCCAGATTGCGCGGGAACCGCAACGGCGGGTAGAAACGCACAAGTAGACCCGGACGCACTGCACGCGCACTACGTGCGCGAGATGCGATACATCTGCGCGACGCATACCCTCGTCGATGCGCCAGATGTCCGTCTGATGGAGGAGGAGGTCGTGCTGGGCACGATCCTCGCGAATTGCACGCAACCGCGGCTACGCACGGACCGCGCGTACCGCCTGAAGCTGCAGTCCGAGACGCTCGTGCGCGACATACGCTCGCACCTCATCGCATCCGCACCGGGCCGTGACCCTTCGAGCAGCAGCAGCAGCGGGCCATTGACGGAGCTACAGCTGCGGGATGGTCTGCGCGACTCGTGGGCGATGTGGTGCTGGGCTCAGCACCATCGAGACGCGGAGTTTGTCGAGAGCTTCGCGCTGATTGCGCTCGGTGTCGTTCTCGACTGTCTCAAGCGACTAGGCGCGCTGCCCGATAGCTCGGATTAAGTAAAAATCTGGCGTGTCCCGGGGGTCTTGAGCGCCGTCGGCGGTACGTCGCCCGGGACTGGGCCTATGATGTACTGCCATGATGGTTTGCAGTCGAAGTTGGCCGCGATTTATGCGGAATTTACATATGTCCCGTGATGATTCCGGCTGTTCAATAGAACGAGCGCCTGAATATGGTACACTAGAGGGCTGGTTGTTGAGAAAGCACAGCGCAGTCATGGATGATGGAGTCTCCCTCCCTCTTTGGACTAGTGTCACTTGTCGTAGGATCAAGGACCCACAATGCAACACATTAATAACTATATGTATGGATAGCTCACAAAACGTGCGTATATACAGCCCGAAAAGTCCTTTCAGTCTCAAGTACCAACCTACTACAGGGCAGCACATCAGAAAACGTCCCAGGCGAAAATTCGTAAAGGAAAAACAGGGGGTGACGCACCAACTCAGAGTCCGATTTCCTCACTGGCGCGGAAGGATACGTTGGAGATGACGGTTCTGAGCGCCGTAACAACTCTGGACGCAGTCCGAGATATTCGGCGAAGAACAGCCGAAGGATGAGGTTCCATGCGCGCAACGTCGGGAGATCGAGTGCCTTCGCGTCGTCCTGTGCACGAGACCAAGACCGCGTCAGTGATGGAACAAAAGAAGCTCAATGACAAGCGCGCAGCGAATGGGAGGGGGACAGGCGGTGGGCCTATGTAGAGTGTAGCAAATACTCACGCTGAGGGTGTGCCACACGTGCGGGAACGGCTCAGTGATTATGTGCAGCACGCTCACGCCGCGACGTAAAAACGGGAGATGGTCGTCGCCCATATATCCCAAGCTGACATCCCCCGCGCCGCGCGTGTGGAAGAAACTGTCGCGGAGCGCGGCGGCGTCAATAATGCCCGCGTCACGGAGGCGCGTTTCGGCGCTGACGAGCGCGTCGAAGAGCCAGGCGGTGTCGGGGAAGTAGGAGCGCACGCGTGGGTGCGGCGCGCCGAGGAGGTCGAGAAGGACGAGGTGCTCGATCGTCGAGAGTGGCGTCGTTGGTGTTGCGGCGGAGATCAGACGGCGTTTTGGGTGCGGTGGGAGGAAGGTCGTCGCCCATATTTCGGCGAGGTGTCTGTTCGCGAGAAAGCGCCCGGCGGGGGCGGGTGAGTTGGGAGTGTGGAAGGATGAAGGGAGGGACGGAGAGAATAGACTTACTTTGCGCCGTAGATCGAGTCTGCGTCTGTCCAAGATATGAACGCCTCTTCGCCGTCGAAGAATATCAGCTGTAGTGTCGTCTCGGCGGCATCTTCGTCTTCTTCTAGGTCCAGCTCGCCCTGTTCCACGCGTCTTGCGCGCGCATTGAGTAAGGGGTCAAGCGTCTCGGCGATGTCAAGTATCATGGCGCACGGCGCCCCAGAGTCGGTCGCGCCGACGAACTACTATGAAAGTCGGTGAGACAGGGGAAGCTTGTTACGAAGCCAGGCGGGGTGCCGCGATGGGAGAGAGGGAGAGACGACGTGCCTGATTTTCGGGATACGAAGGGAAATACTTGCTGTCGTAATGTGCGGCCAAGACGACGCGCCGTGGCGCGTCTGGGTCTTTCGTCGCGATGATGTTTGTGAAGTTTTTAGGGCCGAAAGGCGTCGTGGCTACGAAACTGTCCTCTTCTATGTGCCAATTCAGCTTGCGGAGGGTGGAGGTGATATAGTTGCGGACGAGGGTGTGGTTTTCGGTGTCGGCTGCATGTCAGAGGGGTTTTACAAAATGGAAGTGAGGTAGAATGAGAAAGCAGATTTGCTCACGCGTTCTGGGGATCAGGATCTTTTGGAGGTGGGAAAGTGGGTCAGAAGGGTCGAGGTTCTTCGAGGGGTCACGCAAGTTCGCCAAGTCTGAGAGAGCTGAAGAAGACAATGCGGGGAGTTCACGTTCACCAAGTGAGGAGCCAGCATGAGAGAGGATTGCATGGCCGAGCAGAGATCCTATCATCAACCAACGAAGCATTGCGGTGTTGGGAGGGAGACGTTGCGCCTGGCGGGGCTGTACAGCGTGCTGATATTTGATACAGCTCTATTCGCTTGGCATCGAATAAAAAAATGGTTCGACCCGGGTTCGAACCGGGGACCTTCTGTGTGTTAGACAGATGCGATAACCAACTACGCCATCGAACCGCTAAGGCTATTACCGCAGAAATTCTTACCAGAACAAGAACTTGCTGCTTTGCATACCTCGTCGAGGCTGACTTGCGGCTCTCAACACCACACATCGACTTAGTGCTATGGCCATCTTTGGCCTGTGGGTATGTCTTTCTTTTTCATACACCAAACAGAGCTCTCGAGCATGAAAAGGTGATAAACAAAGCCGGCGGGCTCATCTATCAACGTGACTTTGCCAGTTCGTTTGCATGCAGCGCCTTTTCTGTGCTTTATACTCAGTCCGAATTCTGATAGATGGCCTGGCCCAACTCACTTCCAACGAGTACCTCGTCCTTGCCGGCACGCTGCACGGTATACACGCCATCACGAGTCGACTCTCGCCGACTGGTACAAGCTCGGGCGCGCACGTTGTCGAGGCGGAGACGTTCAAGATGACGATCCTTCTTACTGCCACTGGTGAGTCATCGCGTCTCAATGTTCCATGCATTTGTCTCTGAGCATATGTCGCGTCGTGCAGGCACGAAGTTTGTGCTTCTCACATCGCTCGCGGAGCCCACCGCAAACACTGTGCTTCAGAAGGTGTATGAAGCGTATGCAGACGCAGTGATGAAGAACCCATTTCACACGCCTGAAATGCCGATACGTTCAGAGGGGTTTGATACAAGGATCACGGCACTCATAGGAACATAGGTAGCGGAATGGTATGTGTATAGATACTGAGCCTTTTAAGTCAGACAGAGCTATGCCCTCTTCATTGCATGGGGGTAAAGCGTGCGTGAAGAAGTAGTGTAATTGAGTGGTGTCATTAGCTCACAAAATATGCATAATCTGCTACTGCTCTCACTCCTAACCTCCACCGATCTCAGGAACCGTCCAGTAACTCACCCACCAGCGCCTTCGCGCTTGAAATTTTGTTAAAGCGTAGCGCCGCTACGCCCTCCGCCTCCCGACCCAAAGCTGCTCCAGTCCCCATAACCCTGTCATCCGACACCGCCGCCAGGCGCGCGATCTCGCCACGCACGTAAGCCGTGAGGACGAGCATCGTCTCGGGAAATTGCACATACGCGTCGCGCTCCTCCGGCCCAAAGTCATGCACACCCGAGCCATCGTCGCGCCTCTCCTCTCTCTCACGCGTGGCCGTGTTCATCCGCGCCATCGCACCGCCGGGGTTCACCGCGCGCCGGAACTCGGGCACGGGCGACATCGGCGCGAGTGCTAGTGCGAGACCCTGTGCGCCTCGCGCGCCGAGCAGGTTGCGCCACATCGCGGCGGCCAGAACAGCATCGGAGCCCTGCGCAAGTGCTAGGTCCAACGCGACATCAAGGCCGGCCCACTGCTCACGGAATATCTTCATCTGCTTCGAAACGAGCGCCTCCGGTGCGCGGCCACGCTTCTTTTTTGGTGGAGGTGCGGAGCTGAGTGTGTCGTAGAAGTTCGCCGCACGTGGGGATGGAGATGTGGGAGTCATGGGATCCGGCGGTGCGGGCTCGGAGTGTGGTTGAAGGACCTGTCGGATGCGGTCCTCGACGTCCAGGAAGAAGTGATCGATGAGTCCTTGGATGTGAGCTTGCGCGTGGGGCGCGGGGAGCGCACGCAGGCGCGTCGTGAGCATCCATACGTGGAGGTTCGTCACATTGAACCAAGACTGAAACGTTGGAGGGAGATGACACTCTGTTGTCCCGAAGAGAAAGGGTCGTCACCCGTCTCGTTCAAAGGAAGAGAATAGGGCGTAGAGGAAGATGGGGCGAAGAAACCATGCGCACCTTCGGCCCAAAACCGACGGTCCTCCTCCGCACGGCCAGCACAGAGCTGTTCATACAACGCCAGCGCGCGGCGCGCAGCGATCTGGCGTGAGCTGCCGTATCCCATAGCACCAAATACCCTGAGGAATGCCCGCATCGCGATTGGGGATTGCTTCAGCTTGCGCGTGAGCCATGATTGCTCGCGCGGGGGGGCTTTCTGGTGCTCGTATGGTTTTGTCGGACCCGGAGTAGGCTTTGGTACTGACGCGGACGAATATGGTCGGAGTGCGTACGCATTAAGTTGAGTCAGGATAGGACGCGAAGGTTGTAAGATGACACGCTGCATGAATGGTGGACAGACCCAGTCCAAGTTGGGGACAGCAAAGTCAAAGCGGCGAGAGGGGTGAGCACTGAGCGCTGAGCAAGTGTCCGGGCCGAACCTTTGCAAATTACGACAAGCCCCAAAACAACGAGTCTGAAAATACGGTTCTGAGGTCCTGCTTCTCCCTTTTCCTTTCTTGACGGTTCAGAAGTATGTCTGGCATAGACTTGAAGATCGAGGGTGGTCAAGAAATACACAACTTGGACCTCTCTTTTATGGGTCCTACTGGCTATCACTGGCAGCCACGATCCCTCCTCCGGGCCTCAGGCTCGAATCCTCGTGTTCGTCAAAACAGGCTCTTAACGGACCTTACTCCCACCCATGTGCAGACAAAAATTTGGTCCGTCCGTCTTTTGCCACTTTCTCCAATCCTGATCGCTTTGGGGATTATACTGTAGTACGAGCCGAGGCGTCTCCTCTTGTCATTCCCGAACATGAACACACTATGGAGGGCTTACAGGATTGTTGGTGTCAAAACCAGCGTACTAATGTGTCCTTATATTTGTACCCTTGAGATTATTGTCTCCATACGGTGCCGACTTTCGCAGCATTGCTCGTACTAGTTCACGACCAGCAACGGTGAGTTGTCCCAACAGGAATTGCTTCATCTACGTGTCATTCTTGTCCGTGATACCCTCTGATCTGTATGGCTGGTCTCCGTGTGTTACTACATCATACGACGAGTGGCCCCTCTGATCGGTTCACAACTAGTTGATTTTCACATGCCGTGACTCAGGAGCATCGGCCACTGCTGCGGGCCAACGTCTGATCAGAAATCAACGCCATAACCGGTCTCTAAACTTCTGGCTAAAGCGGGGCTAGCGGCTATTTGGTAGTTCTCGCTGACTCGGACTTGACTTTGTGGTACCGGGACTAGCCTCGGGACGAATGTTATACATGGTGCATGGGACAGTTTCTATATCGCCGAACCTTCTTCCGAGAATCGGTAGTGAACACGTATGATTTAGACGCCCAAGGCGACCTGACATTACTTGTTGCCTTGCCGGGCCGGGTGTATGGTGTATTGGCCATCGGTCCACCTATTTCGAACAGTAGGATTCCTTCGTTGGACAGGTGTTCATTTATGCCCCAAAACATGAGGGCGACGCAGATACCATGAAAGTACTTCCTCGTGTCTCAAATGAGTCAGCCGCGTCACTCACAGATGCTCCACATCCACTTGAAAATACCGACGTTCCCTTCTCTTCCTTTATAAATGCAGACAGGGAGAAGAAAGACCATAATTGTCAATCGGCCAACCTCACTAATCTATTGGTTCTCTCTTAGCGTGGCCTGCGCTGTCAACGTCACGGTTTCTCTACGTCCCCGTCTTCAAGGGGTCATAGTCACTTTACCCCAAAGCCGGTGCTGGATTATGTCCGTCTGTTCCTATACACGAATACGGCAGATTTCGCCCCTTCATAGGCTACATCCACAATTTCGCCCATGGATCCAAAGAAAGCAAGGTTCCTCGGAGAAAAGCCAACCAGGATGGCGTGATTCCTTTGATCGCCCCAATCACCACCAAATCGGGTGAACAGACAGATAACCTCTATCCCCATTATGAAAGGCACACCCATCGATATTTCATCAGCCGCTTACTCCGATCGGTGAGTTTCCGGGGGTGTTGGTATTAACGGGTTTTCAAGGGACAGCTTCTCCCAGATTTGGGGGGACGATGTGGATGAATGAAATCCATGCCGCCTCCTGGATCAAACAAGGTGCGAGCCTCGGGGCATTTTGGTAGTGTGTGAATGTAATCATGCTTCCGAATTGATATTATTAGCTGATGTAGGCGACGCGCCACTCTGGAAGGAAGGACTCTGGTATGTTCTGTACTGATCATGCATGAACGGCGCACACTCCCTTGCATTTTCTGACGCAGTGACCCTTTTAGTGAGTGGGTCACCTTGATGCATCGGGTAGCGGTTTGCGTGAGTAGATCTCCGACTACGTTACTTCGCGCAGTGCCCTGTAGAATTCAGTCACCGAAAATCCTCCATAGAGTCTTTCAGTGCAAATTATGATCCTTCCCTTCCGTGGAAATTTCGACTTTACCCTTCTTTCACAGGATGAAGGACAGCGACCCACCGAAAGCCCACTTTTATCAGCCAACGGCCCCAAGGGAGCTTGGGTGGGCCTTCTCGTTAAACCTGTGAAATAAATGCTACCAATCCATGACGCGGGACTGGGTTGAACCCTCAATCATGCGGTAAGACACGATACGTTGTATTGCACCCAGATAGAGTGGTTTACATGAGAACTCCGTAACTAGGCTGGTCAACGTCCTCTCATATATGTGGAGTACGGTACCTTACTCAAGAAGAAGCCGTCAGTCCGAGTCTGTGACGGAAGCAAGCGGTGCGACTAAAAATAACTAGGATGACATCGCAATTTCCGCTCCGCCGGTGTGCAATTTTGCTCGCGTTGAGTTTTAGCTGTACAGCACGTTCCGGACAGTCAGGTCCGTCCATTTATGCTCAGCTACCTCACCTCACAATTAATGTTGATCACCGAAAATCTATAACGTTCGATTTTCAGCCTTAGCGCTCGATGACATCATGCTCAATCAGCTGGATATTTCAAAGGGCGGGCGTTGATCAACGTCAAGCGACTGACCAATGCCAGCTCGACGACTTGGACAGCCAATCCTCGCATCCGAATTTCACGCAACCTTGCACTGGCCGATCAAGACGCCGCCAATCTAGCTATACCCCCTCTAAATGGAGATTTACGACAACTCGGAGTTGATGCTATGGCACGACCGAGCGCCAGCTTTAAGGCAAAGTAAACGCAAAAAAAAAAAAAAAAAGCGACCATGCAGAGAGACGACAAAGAAGCGCTTCCAAGTTCGCGTGCAAAACTTTGGCATGCTTGAAAGTGGGTTTGTTGCCATGTCTTGTCCTTTTTATGGCCAGGCCCAGGATGCCTCCGCATTCTTCGTGAAAGTTTGCCGTCACTCAGGCAGTTGACAATTCTTCTTACGCCCCGGAGCTACAATGTGTGCCACGCAGCATGTGATTCAGACGCGCCTGATTGGCAGAACCCCCCACTCCACCTCGCGGGGCGCCTTTTTGCCATCTAACGATACTACATCCCCCGCTACTGCTACTGTAGTACGCGCACGTGCTCCAGCCCATCATCACCGATCATGTAGGTAAGCGTTCCCTCCAAATCCACCAGCATCACCGACTTATGTCTACATCCACCCGTCATCACCGAGAATCCTTTCCGCTGTGCCTCTCTGCGTTTATAAACGCAGACAAGGCATACGAGGTGCGAGACGCCACAAGACTCGAAATGGGTGCCTTAATCATTTTAGCGTCTACCTTCTTAGCTTGGTTCACAATCCTTGTCTTCCTTTATGTTCGCGGTCGCGGCGGATCTCTTAGACACCTCAAAGGGCCCGAACCATCTACATTCTGGCTTGGTAGTAACTCTTTTCGTTTACTGTGGCCGTGAATCTGACTGGGTAACACCAGGTAGTGAGGCTGACATTCGCTACCAGAACGAAGTCGGAGACTGCGAGTTCAAGTGGATGCGTGAGTACGGTAGCGCTTGGCGCCGTACTGGATGTTTCGGGGTGAGTGTGTACTCTGTTCAACACTGCTTTCCATTTTCTTTTCTAACCCGAGTATGTTACAGAGAGACCACCTGATGCTAGCTGACCCAAGGGCACTGCAATACCTCCTCCATCAGACTGGATATCGTTACCCGAAGTCAGTCGATAGAGCCCACTTCAATGAACTAGTCGTTGGCAAGGGTTTGGTCACCGTCCAAGGCTGGTACTTTTATCGTATGACCATCAACACCTGCTAATCAGTAGAGCCACGTAGGAGAAGCACATCGCCGTCAGCGGAAGGTCATAACACCCGCGTTCAACGTACAGCAATTACGGTCATTCCTTCCCTTGTTCCATAGCACGGCGTTCAAGGTTCGACATTCGGAAGACCACCGTAGAACGGATGCCATCTGATCATAATCCACGCAGATCGTCAAGAATTGGGACGATATTATTGCCACTGATCCGTCTGGTCAGCCACTTGTCAACCTGATTATGTGGCTCTCACGCGCAACGCTCGATGTCATCGGAGAAGGTGAGAGGTGCTGCTGCTACAGTACCACCCCACCTAACTCCTATGTAGCTGGTTTTGACTTCCAGTTCGGATCCCTCGACGATATGAAAACACCGTTGGCAAAGCAGTATGATGATCTATTGTTGGCCTGACCTTCTCTTGAACATTTCATGGTTTGGCTCATCGAAGATCAGCGTCGACTCTACGCTCTACGCCGGTTGGTATGACCTTATCTTCAAGGAGACATGGCACTTTCTCCCGGAGCCGTTACTCGGATACGTCCGTTATGTGCCAACGCGCGAGTACCGCAGGTTCCGCTCTTTCCTGGATTATATCCGCAACTTCGCTCGTGGGATGGTCAAGGAGAGCAAGGTCCAGGGTGATGGGAAAGATATCATGAGCGTGCTCCTACGCGCAAACGAGTCTACGGATCATAAGAACAAGATGGCAGACAATGAAGTGATCGACCAGATTTCGTGCGTTGAATCTTGCTCGGATCTAGATGACACTCGACCCACTGGCACTGGGTTTGTCGATCGGTTGTAGAACCCTTCTACTTGCTGGGCACGATACAACAGCAAACACAATGGCGTGGTTCTTTTACGAGGTTGCGACGCATCCTGAAGCGCAGGCACATATCAGAGAGGAGATAGCAACTGTGCGCGCCAGGTCCACCGAAGAGGAATACACCGTCGCAGAACTCGACGGTATGGTATACACCCAGGCTGCTCTCAAGGTGATAGTAAGACTGGTTTATATCTAACTCCCGCTTCTGACCAGGTGTTTTCCGATTGTAGGAGTCGATGAGACTCCACCCAATCTTCTGGCTGCTTACGAGGGTAGCGACCGTTGACGATGTAATTCCCTTAGCATTTCCCATCATGACCAAATCGGGCGAACAGATTACCTCAATCCCCATCAAGAAAGGGACGCCAATCGATATTTCCACTGCTGCTTACAATCGGTGAGTTCGCAGGCGTGATAACATTGCAGGGTTGCTAAGTAGAGCAGCCTCCCAGGAATCTGGGGTGAAGACGCAGACGAATGGAACCCTGAACGCTTCCTGGATGCGACCAGAACACGACAGTCTAACATCGGTGTGTTTGGAAATGTGTAAGGATATTTGTTCCTCTTTCATGATAACGTAGAATTGATGTTAATGACACGGTGTAGGATGAACTTCTGTAAGTATTGAACGTACGGTTACCTCTTATTCACCTCTGAGGCCATAACCATAGCGAGTGGCTCCCGTGCTTGCATCGGTTGGCGATTCTCGTAGGTGTCATCCCCAATTCCACTCTTCATACGCCACGCCATATGTATCGAAACTAAAATTATCCAAAGCGTCCTTCAGATGCAAATTATGATCATAACCCTCCTGGAGAATTTCGAGTTTTCCCTCCCTCCTCAGGACGAGAGGACAAAGATATATCGCAAGCCAAGTCACGTCATGATGCCAATGGCAGAAGGGCAACAGGGAGCATGGATGGGCCTTCTCGTCAAACCACTGAACCGACAGGATGCAACCTGAGCATATTCACGAGGTATGCTGGAGCCCCGTGATCTGTGAAGAATCTTATTACGCTGCTGCGTGATGGTGTAATAAACACTGTAGTTGATGTTATGAAGTAGTGAGACCCTCCCGTATATCGCGATGGTTATGTACTGAAGGGCATACTGTGTGTCATAGATATGGAGCTGGGCATGAGAGGGGGTGGAAACCGGTGCAGGCAGGAGTATCGGTTATTATAACATATTGATATAGATCGCCCCTACCTGAGAACTGCGAAGAATGTTACAGTGTATGTGCCTAGAGTCTAGATGAAGTCTCGTCTTCGACAATAGTCAGGGTTCGGAACCGAAAAACTCCTTTGTATATCTGTCCTATGGCGATGGGCCATAACTCATAAGAAAATTTGTTAGGAAGTAGCGCGATATACTCATTGGGGATACTGCCACGGCGAACCAAAAGTTTAACCAATACAGCCACTGGCACTCCCACTTGTGCCACTCATGGTTGACCGTATACTCCGTCTATGGGTCTCAATATCTCAGTAGGGGCTTTTAGTTATATTCGAATGTGGATCGGACGAGCTTAGCACAAAGGTGTCCACGGTGGGTCATGGTCATCTTTCCACGTGACGTTGGATAAGCGGCCGGGGAAAGAGTAACAATATTACGAGATTAGCGGAACGGTGGTAACCATTCATGTCTTGCCACTTACTCAAAGTAGGAACTTGAACAAGGACATCAAGATGAGGAGAAGTTGGGGCTTGTGTTTGGAAGACATGGGAAACTCTATCAACTGGATCCACCTTTCCAGCAAATTGGAAAAAATCCCCTAAGGCTTCAAGGCGTTGGGCAAGAGTGTCGGATGGTTTGACGGGTATCACCTCCCTAGGCTAAAGTAGTGTCACCCATAATGTCAGAACAAATTACTAGGAAGAACGCACCTTCCATAGAATGAGTCTGTATGCAGCAAGGTCAGTTTTGATCCGTTTTTTTATCATGGTTTTCAATCCGTCAATGGTTATAGTCGGTGATGCGATGACAGAAAACGGGATTTCCTCTCCTTCGACAAGGCACCAAAGTTCGTGGGGTGTACTGGGCATTTCAGTTTCGGAGACGTTGTGCGTGATGCCCGTGGTGCGCGTGGAGTGCGTAGTGTGTGTTGGTTGGGGGGCTACTCCGGCTGGTGGTCCACGTGGATGAACCCAGGACGAACGCGGTGGATCTGCGCGCGTGTCGACGTAATACCTGCCCACAAGCAATGAATTCAGAGATGCCAGTGGTCGTCACTGCGAGGCTCCCCCGACGTACCACGCACTATGTCTATCCCAACAATAGTCGCAAGGGTCAGTTCTGGCACTGGGGCGGGCGGGCGCACTGGAGACGCACTTGTCATCGTAGCGAGTAATCCAGCCTTTGGGAAGTGCTCTGCGGTCTGGATTGCATGGCAGGCGGAGCATGTTACTACCGATGAGGAGCAGAGAAAAATGGCGGTGTGCGGAGAGGTGTCGCACTGATAAGTGTATATATGTATCATGTATGGCACAGCCATAATATCAACTATCGGGTTAGACGGAATCAATGGGGGGCCTGTTGCAGTAAAATGCGGGAACCAGCCAGGCTCGGAACCAGCCGTTCAGCTTCACACCCCGATTAGGTTCAACAAGGTTAGCCCTTCCCCGCGAGGCGTTCGGAGACCTGGATTAACTCTACACATTCTACACCGTGATGTACATGAAGATATGACTTCGGAACACGTCTCAAAGCACAAAGATCATAGAGAATCAACAAGAGCAACACCAGTGGGAACACCATAGCCCCTGACTTTTAGGACACCTAGTCCAGACACCTGACCATTAACCCCATCCAGGGATACTCGCTGCCTTCTACCATCGGCACCATCAGTACGAGAGGCTTTCTAATGATGTGCGTTTCCGGAGTCTGCGGGGGTAAGCTGAATTCAAAGTTCTCGAGGAGGGTTGCGGCGAGAACTTGCATCTCGATAATGCTAAAGGTAGAAATCAACGCTATGGCATTCGGAGGTAAAGGCGATTACATACGCAAAACGCCAGCCAAGGCAGCTACGAACTCCTCCAGCTGCCATCACATGTCAATATGCCAGCAAAAAGATTTTGATTAACAAACGTACAAAAATTCAGGCTGTGCAGAAAAAGTGAGACTTTTTTTTAGGAATTTTGATAAGTCCCGACGCTTACAGGTTCGCATATAGACCCACAGAGATTTGTTTCTCCTTATCGACATGAAGGAACCGCCCAGGATTCCACTCGTCCGCATCTTCACCCCACACCTCGGGGAGCCTGATTTCCGTTATATAGCCAAACAGCTAAGTGCCCATTACATGACCACTGACCGATTATATGAACAATATGACATGTCTACATGGGTGCCCTTGCGGACGGGGATGGCCGAGACCTGCTTGCCTGACTTGGTCGTGATGGGGAATGCCAACGGGATGATATCATCGCGAGCAGCAACTCTTGAAAGCTCCCATACGATAGGGTGCAGCCGCATGGACTCCTGCGGGGGGAGTTAAGCTCACAAACACGGGACGGGTCCGAACAGATCGTACTTTGAGCCCAGCAAGCATAGTTGACATGCCTTCAAGATCTGTAATTGAAAAGTCTCTAGCTCCGATACGCGCTCGTACAGCCGCGATCTCCTCGCGGATCTCCTGTTGCGACTCCGGATGCTTCGCAAGCTCCCAGAAGAACCAGGTCAACGAGTTGGCAGAGGTATCGTGCCCCGCAAGGAGAAGGGTCCTGCAATTTGTCAACGAAAGACACGGATCGCAATATTGTCCAAACTGACCCAATCTGATCAACAACCTCCCCATCTGAGAGTTTGGTCTGGGGATCTTCCGAATCGTTAGCGCGCAGAAGAACGCTCATGATATCGCGGCCATCGCCCTTGACGATACTTCTGCGTACTATCCCACGCGCGACCTCCCGAATGCCGCTCAGGTAGTGTCGGAAGCGACGATACTCGCGTCGTGGGAGATAGACGAGAAGATCGAGGATAGGTTCAGGAAGGTACCGCCAGAACGCTTTGAACAAGGCGTCGAAAGGACCGTGGTGGAGGGAGTCGACGCTGTATGGGGTACATGGACGCTCGAGTTCGCCCAATAGTGACGGCCTAACACACTCACAAAAGGCTCTCGTACATGTGGGTCACCGGATTATTTGAATTATCCAACGCCCCAAAGTCGAAATCGAACCCGGCTGACCGCAGCGTTAGCGTCACAGGCATTATGATATGGGGACCCTACCCTCGCCGATGATGTCCAATGTCGCTCTTGAGAGCCATTCTGCCATGTTGAGGGTGGGCTCGTGGTCTTTGTCTGTAGAAATTTCATCCTTCCACTTCTGTGCAAGCTGGAATCAAGAAGTTAGACCCCTTGTCATACGATTTCACCAATGTCATCTTTCCTTCGAAGAAGTCACTTGGAATTGTGTGAGAAACGCCTTCAAATGGGGTACAGAAAACGCTGCAGCCATAACTTTCCTCTGACGCCGATGGATTTCTCCTGCGGGCGGCATGTGTCAGAAACGGGTGCAATCAAGTTTCTGATCTACTTGCCTTGAGTGCAGCCGATCCCATCACCAGTCAGCATCCGTATGATGTGCGATGCGTCCGGGGATTTCGGAAAGTTATAACCAGAAGTATGGAGGATGTACTGGAGGGCTTTGGGATCCGCAACCATCAACCGATCCTCCTAAAACGGAATTTAGTGACGATAGAGTACAGAAAGGTCGACAAGTCTTACACCCATACATCCTCGAACTCGCCAAGCGGTCCCATATTCACGCATCCATTTGAACTCTGATTCACCGGTCTCCTTTTGATAAAAGTACTCCGGCTGATTACCTGCAAGTCGTTCAATTTGGTTACATGGCCAAGTGCCGGCCAGCCCTGGACCATAGAGACCGTACCCAACCAAAATGACGTTGACTCGGGTCCACGCAGGTCACCCAAGGTGGACATTCTGTGACGAGCGCCAAGGATAAGAGTTCCCAGAATAAGTGAAAGACACAAGAGGGAAAGAAAGGTATAAGACTCCATGTCGGTTGAAGAATAAGGCGACGATAATATCGCATGCCGGGAGATGGCCCTATTTATGATATCAGAGCTCACTTAGGTTGTTTGTGGAGAAACCACGAGGAGTTGTCAAGCTTGTATTAGCGGTAAAAAGGATGCATAGAATGGAGATGGCATGAAACTTCGTAGGCCGCGATATTTGATACGTGCGGGTTTCGGTTTCAGGGACGAATTGTGGCGGGCTGCCGAGATGAACGCAAGGCATAATAAGAGTAAAAGGAAGGATGCGACGCGAGGGACATCCTTTGATAGTTTAAAGTCGACCGTTTCAAATTGTCCCAAGTTTGCAAAGAGACAAAGGTTACAAATCCGGAAACAGACAAAGGTACCATAACGGCTCGGCTCAAAACCGCTCATGAGCCGAGTCCGCGCCATCTCTGAGCTGAGCTGAGTCAAGTCGTTCTCCTGAACTCCTCAGGAAGGGGGATAGACAACGGGATTCGAGAGGATTCCTACTGCTCAGCAAAGTTCAAGCGGTTCTAAATGTGGTTATTGCGGATTAGCTCAGCTCACTGATAGTATTGCAAGTCGTGCAACAGACTACTCTATTACCATTCTACAATAAAGTGAATCTTCAATGGCCTTTTGTCGCCTCTTCTCCTCAGTCCCTGGTTGTTTCCGGATCGACGTGCTAGAGCAGGCGTGCTAAGGGAGGCGGGATACAGCGCACCGTCGGGAGGGGGGAAGGAGCGAGCTGATGTTGGCTCATGTATGAGCCGTCTCCCACGTCTTCTATTATTTCTGAAAATGGCCGTACTCGGCGGGAGGTTGCTTTGCGTAGTTTTTATGGGGAATAGTAGATCTATTCGATGTCGTGTGCTGGCTGCTGAGAGCTCTATGCTCCACGCTACCAGTTCCTCCGTCGCTATGGAGGGTCCTCCTCGCCCCAGGACACCAGAATCTTGAATTGTGAGATGCTGCGCGTGCCTGATTGCTGTTGGTTGTAGGACATTACAATAGTTGGAATCGAGTGCGCTGAAGTGCTCCTGTGTGAGCCATACATCAGGCATGAATCGAGGGAGGGATGTCATTTTGGGGTGGCTGGGAAAGGAAAGAGGTGTGCCTCTGGGATCTGGGATATGATCCGTGGAAATCGAACTCCGAGCCGAGATAGGCCGCTGAAAGGGAGCTTAATAAGGTACGGGTAACACAATGGCGGCGCTGTATCATTCGGATGCAGTCAGGTGAGGTGTGTCTGTCCATGGTCCATGGTGGTGTGGTCGGGGTACGAGTTGACAGGTTGGCCACAATGCCGACTCCTGCAGTGGAGAACTCGAGTCGGGAAAGAGAAATCGGTGGTGCGTCCGGTTGCACAGGTCACAGATGGGGAGGTTGACGGACCGGTCTGGGTCGTCTTCAAAACAACTGGGCAGGAGGCCATGGTAAGGCTAGCCTTCTCAACAGCATGCGTAAGGTTCCTTGAAATCGCTGTCCAACGCACAGTGGCTATGGTAGAATTCTCGGCGCACCGGAAAGTCCAACCCATGTTGCCATCAGCACCCTTCATCTCCTGCCGCCATGTTGATGATGCCGTAGACTCCTTCTGCGAAGTCTGCTCGGATTGCGATGATATGGGAGTTTTGTTCGAAGACTGTCACACCGATGAGCTTGTCGTTTGACACTGACATAGAGGGGATGCGAGTGTTTCACCAGAGCGCGCACCGTTAGATACAAGCCGAAGTATTGATGCTATGTTTTCGGACGGTAGCCGCTACTGTTATTCGGGAGGTCTGTCAGTCGGGGTGGTGGGTTTGCCTGTTCTTGACGATGGGGCAGAGTAATAACAAATTCCAAGGTCAAGTGGCATGCCCCCAGGACATGTGGCACGGGCATGCACTGGCAGCCATCTGATAGCACACGGAAAGGGGATGGCCGGTCGTCGGTGAGAAAAAAAAGTGTGGAGCCATTACGGCACCTGACCCGGAAGATGAGGCATTTCGGGCCGCCCGCCAGAGAAACTCACTCTCACCCACCTTGTGCGCTCCTGCTACGGCGCAATGTATCACTGTTACTACCACGATTGAGGGCGAGGCGAAGGACTGAGAGCTAATAGCGTATGACGCGAGACGGAACTAAGTGGGCCTTATCCTTATCATTCCGCCGGGTTGTCCCTGCATTACGACAAGCGGATGGACGTTGAAAAGGTGACTCCGAATACAGTACGTTCACCTGACGCAATACCAGTATGTTCATAGTTGACCCTCCGTTTTATTGTGATGGTACCTCAACATCGGATAGTTAGTGTTCTGAATGCCAGTCTCAGTTTCTGACTCCCCATGAAAACGAAGGAATTGTCTCCTCGGACCTGTACAGACGATCGCGCTCACGCACCTTGAACTCATTCACATGGAACATTGTGTCTACCTCAGCACCAGCATTACCCGCTCGGCGTATCGTGTTTTGCTCGTCTACGATTTCTGACTTGGATCTCAACATTCCGAGTCCGCAGCTATTCTCCGATGTGCCTAACTTGAAGTCCTATCATACAGCCGACGTGCTGAGCAACTTAAAGTCCAGTACATTTATCGTAACGTTCTGTCCACTTCAATACCACGGTAGCAAGATGCTCTTGTGCCGACACAGCATTTCCGGGGGTCGGAATACTGTCGGAACTGCGACGAAGGACCGAAACTACGGCAACTCCACTGCGGAAAATTGAACACCTCACAAAGTCCACGCACTTTTTTTCTCCATCGTTACCCGTCACACTGCAGTCTTTTTTTTTGTCCCTCGGAATCTGCTCTCTGGCGGGCGCCTGCAAGTGAATGAAGCTTCTTGTGCTGTTCGAAGCAACAGCTGTAAAAAGTCACACTTCATCAATATGACGAGGGGCTAGACCCACTGGCATGGATTCAATGGCTGTAAAACTGTATATGGCCCTTTATGGCTCTCTGAGTGCCGTTCTGGGTTTGGCTAATTTAGGTAGCTCTACGGTCGTATCTGTCACGGTCGCGCCGCCACTCTTGCCGTGAGTGGTCGGTTCATACTCATTGCTGATGTTCTGACTAATGTAGCTGCGGAGACACGACTCCAGAGGTGTACGAAAGGATGTCTCATGTGGGTCTCCCATTCTCTTTTTGGAACTGAAATTACTTTTCGTTACACAAAAGAGTCAGTGATAACGTTGCAGCGCATGATGGATTCACGCAGCATGTGAAAATTGCATGCTAACCAAGATTTTTAGCATCGAGCGTGTTGTACGACCCACATCTCTCCAGAAAAAAAAATTCAGTGTTTGACCATAAGATAGCCAGGTACAGACAAGACGTATGCGCTTCACCTGTTACTCCGCTCAGCTGGATACCGGATGCCGAATTTCGGACCAACGCTCTACCGTTGTAACAATGACACCGCCAAGCCAGAAAGCATGCCTCCTGCGGTTGATAATCTAGAAGCAGTGCCTTCCTGGATGACGCGAGACGTAATGATTCGAGTCATACGATCCTGTCTTTTTTCTTCGCATAAGCTATGGCCCCCACTTCCCGATAGGGCACTTTCCTTTCCGAAAGCGGTCGACTTGGCTTTGGTGTTTCAACGCTCTGGACGCTCCTGCCTCGCACGTGTTCTGGAATTTTTAGGCTAGATGGGCCTTCTTTGTACCGTGAAGCTTGTCATCCTTAGCGCTAAGTCAACCTCGATACCTTTAACTCCTATGAAATTGCTATCGCCGCCAATACCCCCTTCTCAGCGACTTCCGGAAGGCCTATAAAAGGGAGCCAATGGTTAGCGACACCTTCAGAAACCGTTGACATGAATACCCTACTCACCCTAGCCTGTCTCTTGGTGGCTTTAACAGCACATCTCACTTATGTCTATCTTCGCCGTCGAAACTCCTTCTTGAGGAAACTCCAGGGGCCAAAATCGACGTCATTTTTGCTCGGTGAGTATCTCTACCTATCTTCATATGCGATTACTCGCTTATACGGAACTACAGGAAACGAGGGTGACCTCCGTTATCAAAATGAAGTCGGAGACAGTGAGTTCCAATGGATGCGGAAATACGGTACTGCATGGAGGAGAACTGGTCCGCTCGGGGTAAGCACCTTTGAGAATCAACAGAGGCCTCAACGTCTTACGTGGAAGTGCACTTGTTGAAGATGGAATTTCTGTCGCTAGCAGACCCGAAGGCCTTGCAATATGTTCTCCACACGTCTGGTTATCATTATCCAAAGGGACGAGAGGTCATGCAGGGCATCAAGATGATTGTTGGCGAAGGAATCATTTGGGCTCACGGTCCGTAGATCTTAGTGCTTCCTTGCTTCCATTGCGATCGCCAATCCACTTTCAGGCGTGAACCACCAACGCCATAGGAAGGTCATGACACCGTCATTCTTCACTCCTCAGCTCAGAACATTCCTTCCTTTGTTTTTGAATTCAGCGTTGAAGGTTAGACATCGGGTTGGCTAACACGTACACCTTCTGATGAAGTAATATGCGGGTCTTTGCAGCTTACCCAGAAGTGGAAGGACGAAGTCATCTCCCTAGATCCCACGGGACAGCCCGTCATCAACGTGACCCCGTGGCTCTCACGCGCGACCCTGGACATCATTGGCGAATGTACGTGCCGTGTCATGGTGTGATGTTGCGATTACGGATTTATATTCTATATATAGCTGGTTTTGATTTCCACTTCGGCTCTCTTGACAATAAGAAGACGGAGTTAGCAAGTCAATATGAAAACTTGTTGTAAGTCGATGCGCCCTGCCGCTACATTCAGAGGAATGACAGTGTGGATAGCATCGACTCGACCCTCTACCCTTCGCGCTTCGACTTAGCATTCAGGGCGCTGTGGCGCTACATCCCAGAGCCTTTGCTCCATTATGTCCGCTATCTCCCTCTTCGCGAGTACCGTCGGCTTCGCACATTTTTGGATTACTCGACAAGATTCTCGCGCAACCTTGTCAGGCAAACTGTGGCAAAACGTGATGGGAAGGACATGATGAGCGTCCTTCTGCGCGCAAACGCATCAGAAAACCCCAACAGCAAACTGACTGATGATGAAGTCATATACCAGATATCGTGCGTTTTTACTCTCCTTGAAGTGATTCTGTTGCCCTTCTTCCTCACACTCCCCGAACGCAGTAACTTGCTCCTCGCGGGGCATGATACTACCGCAAGCACCCTAACCTGGTTCCTTTGGGAGGTCGCGAAACACCCTGAATCTCAGGAACGCATCCGGTCGGAGATTGCGGCTTTCCGTGAGGAGAAGGGGGAAGAACACCCCACCGCCACAGATCTCGACAATATGGCATATACCCAGGCCGCTTTGAAGGTACTTCCACATCGTACCATGCCAAACCGCCGATTTCTGATGATTGGCCCTTCCTGTCTAGGAGTCGATGAGGCTGCACCCCATCGTCTGGATTCTTCGCAGAGTAGCGGGACGCGACGATGTGATCCCTTTGGCCTTCCCTATCACTACGAAATCGGGCGAGCAAATTTCATCCATCCCGATCAAGAAAGACACGCCTATCGACATCTTCATTGACGTGTACAATCGGTGAGCTCTTATTGCGCAGTGTTAATATGAACCGCGTGATTCACGTGGACAGCTTGCCTGAGGTTTGGGGTCCAGACGCTGACGAATGGAACCCTGATCGCTTCCTCAACGCCGACAAGAAACAGACGTCTGTGGGTGTATTCGCCAACTTGTAAGTACTATGGTATGCTATCAGTTTAAACATAGATCTGACGATCACAATTTTGCAAGGTTGAACTTTTGTGAGTTCTGCGTGAGACTTCTTACTTGACTCTCCTCATCTGACGTCGTCGATCAGCGGGAGGCGTCCGCGCTTGTATAGGTTGGCGATTCTCGTGCGTACACTACCTCTATATCCTATCTTGTCTTCTATGATATGTGAACCAAACTGAACTGACGAGTTGGTCACATTTTTTAGCGTACTCGAATTACTGAGCTTCATCACGATCCTGCTTGAGAACTTCGAGTTCTCCATTCCGTCTCAAGACGAGAAGACACGGATCTATCGCAAACCGAGCAGCATCATGTACCCCATGATGGAAAACCAGCCTGGAGCCTGGATGGGGCTCGCCGTCAAAGCGCTGAAATGAGTTTTGAGTCGATGCACGTGCAGACCTAAATAATGCTTCTGTTTTGCTTTACTACCCGCCATGTCATTATGGGATGAGAAATTGACGTACTGAGATTTTCCATTCGCTTGTTGAGCGCTGTGTTACTGCGGTGTTACAGGTGTACGCCTGTCCTCCCCAGGATTGATGCATGGATGATGGGCAATTACGACCGTTGCACGTCATGTTTCACATGCTAACCTCGATCTCGCACTGGATCGCGGAGCTCGACAGCGGCGCAAGTGCGACGCGGCGGGGCCTGTTGTGTTGTTTTACATATACCCGCAACTGGGCCCTGCCAAATTGAACGCGCACGCCGCACACGGCACACCGAGCGAGCGGAGAAGTGGGGGGAGACCGCAAGACGGGACATATAGTTTCGCTTGGGAGATAGAAACCCAGGAATTCCGTCGGCGACCTGCCCAGATCTGAGTGTATTATATCACTTGGCAGGACGCGGGGTAGTCCCCGACTCCGAGTCGGACATGCCACTGGTGACCCAAATGGGTCGTCGCGTGACCCGACCCACAGATGGACGAAGGGAGGGGTCGATGAGAGAAGGCCGTGACTGTATAGGTTACCGGATAGTCTGATTGACAGGCGCAACGCCAACGGAGAAAGGACTTGCGCTCCAGTAAAGTTGTCATTTCCATATTTACAGCAAGTGGCGCATGGGGAAAAGAGCCCGAGTCCCCGAGTCCCGGTGAGCCAGCAATATCAACCCTGTTCGGCCGCATGGAAAGAAGAAGGTTTGTTTGTTTACCCCGAAAAGCAAGGGGAAAATAAGCGATCGCCGAACAGAGGCAGTAAAAAAGAAGAGAAAAAAGAACAAAAAAAAAAAACTGGGGCGATGGACGGAGCGAGCTCTCATGTAGCATAATTGACATGTTTTGTGTACTACTTACGCGCGGGCGCCGACCCCAGCAAATTTACAGAGCTGTGGGGTTGCAATGGAAGGGAAGGGGGAAGGCGTGGTTGATGTGTAATAAAAGCTAGTCCTGCCAGTGTCAACCTTAAGAATCGGGGGTTATACAAGCGAACATGGAAAAAAAATGATGCCTCGTGTTCATGATATTGACTTCATATAACTGTAGATAGACATGGCCGGGTGCTGTAAGTACATACAGTACCGTACCACCGTTATGTACTAATACTGTAGTACAGTACAGTAGTAATAGCAGCACAGGTCCAGGGGTGAAAAATAAAAAATGCATGGGGAAGGAGGTACATCGAGCCACTGGGGATCAAACTCGCCAAAGGACTTGGAACACGCGCACCAGGTTCCTTCGCTCTGGACCCTATTATCGACCAGCCGAGGAATGTCCAGCGGGTGGTGGTGTTGGCGGTAGTGGTGATTGCGGTAGTGGGCTGGGCGGCTGGGCGGGCGCGACGCCCCATTCGGGTAAGCCCTTCGGTCGCTGGATTCGCTTCGGTTCCCAATCCTCTTCGCTCGTCGCGCCCAGTTTCTACAACAATGACAACCAACCGACAAAGAAAAAGGGTTAAACGCGTTCGAGTAGGAGCTCTATCCACCTCCCGCCTCCCGAAAGAGATGAGAGAGACGAGCGAAGAAAGATGAACTGACAAAGTATTCCTCTCGCACGTCAAATTTCTTTCGTTTCCGATCGAGGCCCAACTCCTGTTCGCGGCTCATCTAAAGTCGTCGCATAGGGTGGTCAGCAGGCTAGCCAGGTTAAGAGGGGGGCCCTTCCGTAAGAAAAACGCCCAGAGCGAAGAGAGGAAGGGGGAAAGAAGGAAAAGAAAGAATCAAATGAGGGGTGGGGGGTGGCGCGCCGCGCACCTGGGTCACTTTCTGGCTGTGCAAATCGTATCGCGTCTGCGTGAAGGCCTGCAGGCCGAAGGATGCGCCGACCATGACGAGGAGAAAAGGAACGCCGAAGAGCGCGGGGTGCCTCTTCAGCCGTCGATAGAGAGGTGACCTGTTCAATGGTTTTGAAGCAAATGCTGGCATTGGGCGTATATACGAAAATAATTTTGTTGTTGGTTAGTTACTGTGGGATGTTCATTGGGCCAGTCCTGCAGCAAATCAGCGAGTCCAAGACCAAGACCAGCCCTAGCGCCTTGCGACTTCATGGAGCGCCGGGCCGGAGATTTCGACGTTAGACGCCATGTCGCAAAATTTCTAATGATGAACGTCCATTATTCTTATTCTAAGGTCGTTTTACAACTAAGATGTATAAAATGCAAGGTGAGGCCGCACGTAATAAGGCAATAGCCCAGAGGGCGAACAACTACAACACAATACAAGCAATAACAAAATAGCGCCAATATGGTCCCAAGTCGCACAACCCCACCAGTAACAGCAACAACACAATCGAATCACAGGCAGATGAAAGGAAAGGCCCACGCCGCCGTGCTATCCTCGCTCTAATCGCCCGACGACTCCCTCGGCCTCGCCCCTTGCCTGCCCGAGCTCCGGGTCAATCGCCGTGCCCGCAGACACAACAGGAGTCGTCTTCGGCGCCTGATCGGCTGCGCCTAGATGCGGGTCGATCCCGTCGGCGGGAGCTACCGGCTGTGGAGGTACAAAGGTGCGGAACGGAGATGGCGCGACGAGCGAGCGATGGAAGCGTGCGCGGAAATCGTTCGCCTGCGGAGGCGGTGGTGGCGGCTGGTTCGGGTCCGCGGTGGCGAAGGCCTGTCCTGCCGCCTGCGCCTGCGCCTCGCTCAGCTCGACGGGCGTTGGGAATTGCGCGGGCGGGGGCGGGGCGTCACCGAGCGGATGTCCGTCGGGGGGCTTACCCGCACCTGCCACTTGTTGTGCATAATGTAACCGGCGCTGCAGGGGTTTGGAAGGGGGGAAACAAAAAAAACACACGAAGAGGGGGGGAGGGGGAAAGGTGAGGGGTTATTGCGCAGACGCGCGGAAAGGACGTACTTGGTGATCCCATTGGTCCCAAGCTTGCGCGATGATCGGCTCGAGCGAGGCGAGCTCCTCGTTGGTCATGGACAGCGTGCGAAGGATATGTTGCTTGAGTAGGGGCGCGCACGAGAACGAGAGGAGCAGCGTCGACGCGAACGTCTGTCCGCCGTGGCCTGGCGGGAACGCCGGATCCGGTTGGCCCGGTATGGGCTGCCCGCCCATGTCGTGCTGCAGCGCGCCGAACGGCGTGCCGTCCGCGGCGGCCAGACGGTATTGCATCTCTTCTAGGCCCTGCACGTCCAGGTCGTCGCCCATGTCGAGTCCGAGCTCCCGGAGCTTCTTCTGCTTCACGAGCGCACGATGTTTGCGTTGTCGTTCCCGCGCGGCCGTCCGCACGCGCTCGCGCCGCGAAAGTTCGGCGGCGGAGAGCTCGGTAGGGGCAGGCACGAAGGCTTCTGTGGGAGGTACGAGGGCTTGCGGAGGGGGAGCGGTGGGGAGAGGCTGTTGGGGGTGTGCGACGGCGGCCATGACTTGTGGTGGTGGGTGCTGCTGCTGCTGCTGTTGTTGTTGTTGGGCGACGGCCAGACCTACCAGACCGTTTTGTAAACTAGCGTTGCGATCGCGCTCGCGTTTTCGTCGTTGTCGTTCTGCAGCCTTTTCACGCTTATGTCGTTGGCTGGGGGACTCATTCTCTCGTGAGCGCTTTCCTGAAGTCGTGGGCATGTGTTGTATAGTGTTGTGGGGTGCTGCGGGTTGCAGGGCAGGGTCCATGGGAAGAGGCAAAGGGAATTTATTCGAAAATACTTGGAAGAAACTGGCCAGGATGGTCTATTGATGATCAGGCCAATCAGTTTGAGAGTGGCTCGTTTAAGATTTGAAGAGCGTCGAATCGGTGACAAGGTCGTGACGGATGAGTGACGGGAAAGAGCTCAGTCTCTGTCACATCGCCTTTTATATGAATCAACCAAACACTTGTATGCCGTAAGCACCGCTAGACAGCTTTCTACGCTACATCCTTCCGAATCATACTTTCTCTTCCTGGTCCCACTCCGACCCATTCTATCGGTACCTTTAGATACTCTTCAATAAATGTTACATACTTCTTGCAGTTTTCTGGCAACTCTCCATATGAGGTCACGGCCCCAATTGACGTCTTCCATCCAGGCAAGGTCACATATGACACCTCGACCGCTTTCAACTTTTCCAAATCCGCTACAGCAAAGCCAAATGAGCACACGACAGCAAAGCGTAGAAAAGTCGCCATCAGAACTAACCGGGGAAACCAAGGAGTCCCTTCCCATCAACGAGGTAGTTCACGCCAATTTTGATCTCCTCAAGGTCATCGAGAATATCAAGCTTTGTCAGGTTTAGCACATCGTAGCCATTGATTTGGCATGAATGCTTCATCACAACAAGATCTAGCCAGCCACAACGCCGACGACGACCGGTGGTGGTGCCAAACTCGCGCCCAATCTCCTGGAAATGCACTCCTATGTCCTGTTCCGCAACGATACATATTCAACTGGACCATACCACATAAGCTACGCACATTGAGTTGTTCAGTGGGGAACGGCCCACCACCAACACGAGTGGTGTATGCTTTCATGACGCCGATGACCTTTCCGACGCGACGTGGCGGAATGCCGAGGCCGGTGCAGACACCACCGACGGTCGTGGAACTGCTCGTCACGTATGGATACGTGCCATAGTCGATGTCGAGCATGAGTGCATTTGCGCCCTCAACGAGGATGCGCTTGCCAGCAGCTAGCGCCTGATGGATATACACGACACTGTCAATCACGAAAGGGCGCAGCCTTTCCGCCAATCCCTGTTGACGTCCGCGATTCAATAAAAAGAACATTTTGTTTGACAGGATCAGCGATATATGCGCGCAAAACGCGCGCCACGAGCGCTGAAGAATCGCACCTTGTAGCGCTCAATTTCACCCTCAGTATCATACTCAAAGTATCCATATCGCTTGTAGCGCCCTTCCACGATCTTGCGAAACTTGTCAGCAAATGCAGGGTCGAAAAGGTGATGCACGCGTAAGCCCGAGCGAGAGGCTTTCGCGGAGTAGGCGGGGCCTATGCCCTTCTTGGTAGTACCGATGCTGTGAAATCGTCAATCCTGTTAGCTGAGCGAGATTGAGATGAGGAAAGGATGAGACGCACGAGGATCCCCCTAGCTCTACCTCTTTCAACCCGTCGACGATTTGGTGAAAGTCAAAAACGAGGTGTGTGCGATCGGAAAGGAACAATCGACCCGTGCAGTCCAGTCCTGTGTGGTGAAATAAATGAAAAAGCGTGAGCTGCAGTTTCGCGTGGGGGTTTTAAGAGAGCGTGCAAGCAAAAGGCTGACCTTCTTCGCGTAGCGTGTCAAATTCCTGGAAGAAAGACGGCACATGTACGACGACACCAGGGCCGATGATTCCCGTGACCGCCGGGTTGACCAACCCTGCATATGCCCATATCGGAGGGGATGAAAGAGGAGCAAAATGTTCGGTCAGTTCTGCCCTGTGGGCGAAGCGGGTGGAGATAAGATGTCATCAAAAGCGCACCACTCGGTAAAAGATGAAACGCAAATGTCGTCTTTACGCGATCGGGGCCAACGGGCACGATGATCGTGTGACCGGCGTTGTTCCCACCCGCGAAGCGTGCGCAGATGTCGACGTCGGCAGAGAGTATGTCGACCAGCTTGCCCTTTCCCTCGTCGCCCCATTGCGCTCCAAGGACGGCGGTCACTGCGCCGATTGTGGGTCGATCTGCTGACAGGCAGTGCGGCGTGGGCTCATCGGAGTAAAAGAGGGGCCGCGAGCGGCAAGGATTAGCAGTTGTAGCTCACCACTCATGGTTTTGCCAAGATCGTCTAGAAGCGGTGGGGTATTATCTGTAGGTATATGCGTGTGGGAGTGTGTCTGTGATTATCTTATTGTTCGCGATGGCCGACGGACTGAGATGTGGGACCGTTCAACGGTCGCTCGGTGGTTGTCGTCGGTAGGAAGGCACTGAAGTTGCGATCTCCGTGTTTTTCAGCCACGGTGCCCACGTCGTCGTCCACGAGAGCTTTTCGCCGTGGTCAAATTTTTCTCACTTTTGGGTTTGCCGGGCCGCGGCTTGCTGAGGCTGACCTGTGGGGAAATAGCGGGGGTCGTGCGTTTTGCCAAGACCGCATGGCGTGGCGAGATAGCACTAGGTGCGAGGTGTGGTGTCTGGGTCTGATTCTGGCCAGCCCTTGGACTACTGGGGAGTCGAGGTGTAAGAGAGCCGATGGACGCGATGGTCTCATCGGGGCCACTGTTGGCACTTTCGGCCGTCGCTTCCATCTCAATAAGCGACCGGCTTTCATTTTGTTTTTTTTACAGCACACGTTTTCCTTTTGTCGAGTATTGGCCGTAGCGAAAATGTTCGAGCTCTGCATGATCACGCCCTCGCAGATACCACACGATACACGATCGCAATTGCGTACGCACGTACGTACGATATCGCACGACGTTGATCCGCATTCGTGAGACGGGCCTCGACCGCCGTGGCATCACAGGCAGCTATGCCATCTTTTACCTTGATGATGATAAACACGTTGACAGATCCTCGCAGACCGCGCGCATGGCCTTAATCGGCAAACCAGGGTGCGCTCCACACAGACCTTATCTCGTGGAAGATCTGGAACCCTTCTATGCCCGTGCATGGTCCTCCTTCCCCTCTGCTGCTGGGTGTTCGGCACGCAGGGGGGCAGGCAAGTTGAACACGACGCTGTGAAACGAAACTCTATTTTTTTTTTTTACCCCCCCATGCCATGTTCGCACCGACGCTTCGCTGGCGCCCGCGAATTCGCCCCTATCTCGTTCGCACAAACCCAGTCTTGACCCGTAAATCCCCGTTGCCTTGTTTTGTGTCGCGAAATGATGCGATGCAGTACAGTATCCGGAGCTTTTCCTGTTTTTCAATTTCGTAGGGTTACGCCGCGAAGGTCCCACATCCGCACGGGCGTTTTCTCGAACTTCCACCCCCTCTCGTCCGTCCGTTAATCCGTCCGTCCCTGTCATCTTACGGACATCATCGTGGAGTTTTCCGAGTCAGGCGCTTTATTCTCTGTGGATTGTCCGCGATGGGTGGGTGGGAGAATTTGGAGCCGATATGCACCCGCCGCCGCCGCCTTGTGCGCGAGCGCCTGTGGGCGTGGGTATTGTATGTGTCCTCGGGGGCGAGGCGAGCGAACCCCCCACGGGCGTCCAAGAGAGTCGGAGTCATAGATTGCCCATAAGGGCACGGTTCTGGCCCATGCTCGAACGATCGCGGTCAATTCCTGTGCACCAGATTGCATGCGTGCGTGCGTGTGAGAGCGAGAGAACCGCGTTTAGGGCCCCCACGCACGGACACGGACACACGCAGGGTGCCGGTGGCCGTGTGCCGTAAAGGTTTAGAACAAGACCGCACAAGGTACGTTCTCGCCGAAAGTGGAGATGAAATGCCGGTAAGCTCGCGGAAGGGACTGGTATGGAAGTTATTGGGCGGTCAGATCTCCCAAACGGCCACGTACTCGTTTTGCTGTGCGTAATCGGACGACTCTTTGGTTCGTCTTTCTTTGTGTTGGTTGAGTTCCAGGCGTCCGATTAGATTACTCTTGGAAATCCTGTGCGCGGACTGTACGGCACGATCAGTCGCACCATTGCCCCATCTGCACACATTCACCCCGCTCCTGTACCCCTGATCCCCCGCTTAATACGCCGTCGATCGTAGATTAGGAGAGGTTGAGCCAGTTGCAAGTTGCAACAAATCTCGCCACAACAAATACACGAAAGCAAGACAGTACGATAGATAGATACTAACCCATAGCAAACACGCTGCCCTGATGGTGGTGACGTGAGAAATGTACTGTATGTAAAAAGCTTAACGCCCAATTCCCGACAGGTACTGCGCAGTGTGAACCGGAAAAGGTCTGCCCCAGTTCTGCCACCCCCACCCCTCGCCCCCTCCCGTTCCCTTCCTTCTATTTAGTCGCCTATTGGCTGCATCGGGTAAGCCAATACTCGTCTTGTGATTTCATGATGGGCCGGGACCGTCTTTGTCCTTCTCTGCCCTGGACACGGGTGGCGGCTATGCACGCACCCAGGCCGCAGCTTCGCCGATTGGGTTTTCGCCAGGCGATTTTTTCCTCTGGATGATTCCCTAATATCCCGGACTGCAGCGTTTGACACACCGGAGCTTATAATAACAATCGTACCTGCTTCTCGGGTGCGCTCCTGTCTGGGTGTATATAAACGGGTCCGTATTCTCTCCCAGGGCACCGCATTCAGCAGACCTTGCCCCTCTCACTACTCCCCCTCCCTAGACCGTACCACCACCGTTTCATATTGCGTCCATGAGCGACTCGAGTTCAGCCACCGCCGTCATGCAGAAGAGCCCAAACGGGACGAGTGATGGCTCTAAAGGCACGGTGAGCGCCCAGAGTCGTCATTGTTGCTATCTCTCTCTGACACGTACCCACAGCCTGGAAGTGGCACGTCCCCATCATCGGATGGCACCACAAACGGCGCAGGGCCCGACCAGGCTATCAAGCCACACATGATGGCGGCTCCCATCCCTGGGGGTCTCAGCCCTCCTCCATACCATTACAAGCGAAGAAAGTGACAGGTAAGTGGGGGTGGTGCTGCTCGTATGACCTGTCAACTGACTCCCCGCACCCAGCACACAATAGATGCGATGCAACCACGACCGACCCGCGACATGAACACCCCTTAAATGACTGGACTGGGTGGTTTCCGCCGCCTTCCAACCACCCTCGAATGACATGACATGACAATAAACACAATGTTGTATCATCAGATCTGATACCTGCTCCATTTGTGTAACGATGATACCAATGTTAGATACCCTTTTGTTTTTTTTTTTCTCTCTTATTTCGTTTGAATAACAAGTGGTCGTTGGTGGCATGACACTAAACATAAACATGAACATGACTGGTTTGTCGGAGATTGAAAAGGACAAGCGTAAGCATCTCGCCAACACCCGTCCAGCGCTTGTCATTGTCACATCTTTCCAAAAGCTCTTTACCCTTTTTTTTTTCTCTCTTCACTTGCGTGCTCCTTCTCGCCAAATTCAAATATCATCATGGCCCTTTCGTTCATCGGGTTCGTCTTCCCTGCCCCTCCCCGACATCGTGCATTATGACCGATGAGCATCCCCTTCCCCATACAGGAAACCGATCTCCCTCATTTCTCATTCCGACGTACGTTACCGCGGTATCCTCGCGGGTATCGACCCTGCGGCGTCAACCATTCAACTTTCAAATGGTATGAACCGAATTTATTCCTGAAGGGTCATACCGACACCCCGAAAAATATAGTGTATTCTATGGGAACCGAAATGCGTCGGTATGTCATGCCCATTCGTAGTCCAAGAACCTCGGAACCATGCCAGGCTACATGGACAAACTGGACTGCTCGAGACGTTTTTTACTACATCTCTTCCCATGCTTTGTGGATGGGTACCTGATGCGTCTTTTTTTTCACGCTTTGCAGGCCGCCTACAGAGTTCATTCCACCCGTTCAAGAGCCGTACCAATATATCATCTTCCGTGCTTCAGAAGTAAAAGATCTATCGGTCGATGAGCCAGCCACACCTCTAAGGAGTGTCCATGATGACCCGGCCGTACTTGGGGTATGTCATTCACGACATCATATTTCCATTTCCATTTCCTTCGACTTCCATTATTTGCCGAACAAGACAATAACACTCCTGGGAAAATGTGCCCGCTCGGCGCAACACCCTCGATTATTTCCATTTTCTTCCTCCGTATATACTTCTGAAGTGTGTCTTGTACTAATAAGCGCCTGGAATACAGGCATCTGCACCTACAGCCTCCAATGGCTTTCCACAGTACCCACCAACAATTGCCCAGCCAGTCCCTCAACAGCAGCCGCAACAACAGCCATACGTCCCACAACCACCGCAACAACAGCCACCTCACCCGCCAGCGCCAGCGCCGGCTCGCTCAGCTGGTAGTGATGGACGGCGCACAGCCAACGGCGGTGGCTCAGTGCAGACTGCGGCAGCATCGCTCGAAACCGTTGAACGCGCATTGGGTGACTTACGCAGCTCCACCGGCAACGCCAATGCCACCAACACGGGCAACCGTGGAGGTGGTCGGCGAGGAGGCAACAACGCCAACCGGGATGTCAAAGTGGGGGATATCCGAGTTCCAGCAACGGACTTTGACTTTGAGGGCTCAAACGCGCGGTTCGACAAGTCAGCTCTAGCGCCGCCACTGAGCGCGAAGAGTGATGGTTCAGTCCCAGAGGAGGGTGAAGTGCAGGAAGACGATGCACAGAAGGCGTATAATCCGGGGAGGAGTTTCTTTGACTCACTCTCATCCTCCACACAAGCTCAGCCCCCGGCGCAACGCGGCGGTGGCGGCACGCGTGGTGGACGTGGCGGTGCGCGGAATCGACGGGAAGAAGAGCGCGAGAGGAATGTTGCCACGTTTGGCGAGCCTGGGGGTGTCGGCCTGATGGGCCCTGGTGCGTATGTTGGTGGTTGGGGAGGATTCGGACGACGTGGAGGTGGGCGAGGGAGGAGAAACCCGCAAGGGCATACGGGGACACGATGAGCGGGCGGGGCACTTGTTGTATGTTGCCCAAATGTTGGCGGGCTATGTTGGGTTCAATCCGGCGATAATTCCACTTTTCGACAAAGAAGATCTCCCCACTCAGCCGAAATTGATCCGGACTTGGATGAAATGAACCTATGTCCGGTGATGGCTAGGACAGCCCTCACGTGGCATGAGGGAGAAAGTTGGAGAGTGACTTGGTTCCATTCACATTAGGACTCGCTCGGAACTCCGGGTGGAGTGGGGAAGGAAAACTGAGTGAGAACATTCGAGACGAAGCGGAGAAAAGGGGTAATGGTGTGAAGGAGAGTCGGCCGTGACGCAGCTCGTAAAAGTAACAGTGTGCCTGCGCCCCTTCAGGCTTCCCAAGCGGGATGAGTCAATGAGTTGAGTCAACATCAGAACGAACGCTCGAGCGCTCCCTCCGGAACAAATAAAGGAGCGGAAAAGGGCATCTTTGACGCGCTCACGAACCCTTGTGACCTTCGCTCTAGAAGTCGATGTTGTTGGTCCATACAGTACCTTGACCTTGCTGACAATGCCGCTCCGCGCGAAAGGATCAGCTAGCAGCTCATGCTGTAATGATTGCGCCCCCACCCACACAGCCATGGACATTCACAACAGCGCGATTCGCTATCCGCATAACTTCACGCCACGCCGTTGATGGTTGTGGATAATGTACTGGATGATACCAGCCGGTATCAGTTCAACTCGAGATCGAGAGGCAACGTCTTATCGAAAAAAAGCTATCGTTTCTCGTGCAGACTCTCGTTCTCGTTTAGCACGACACGACACGCGGAGGAGAAATAACTTTGAGCAGGCGCTCTCTCTTGCTTCGTGGCGCAGGCAAGGGAAAAACTGTGCACGTGGTGACGCCCCCACCCGCCGATGCAGATGCGGGGTGCAAGTCGCACGCAGATTGCGAACAAGCCCCTACGGCGGGGCGCACTTACTATGGCGTGCGTGTTGCGTGTGTATTAGCTGGATCGGTGTATGTACGCGGAAGAGTTTTTTTACCAGCAGGGGCGTCAGCTGCTGTGCCATCATCATGGTGTGATTTAGGAGGTCATCATGGGTCGTGGCGATGTCGAGGGGACCACGTATTCGTTTCTCTGTTGCTTTTTGGGGGGCCCGCGCACGCCGGAGCGCGTTGGTAAACGTACACGAAATTTTTTGGTTCGTTGTGCATGGCGTGTGAGAGACGTTTGTCGATCGGTGCTATATTACTGGAGTGTCTGCTATCGGTTCTCGGATCGATCACGAGTCCCGCCTTAGTCATGCGGCGGGCCTTGCATTTACCGCAATCGTGAACGCTATCTATATAGTCACACCTCTCCGGTTCTCCACTGGTAAGTCTTTAAGCTTCTAGTTAACAGGTTGCGCCGCCACCATACCCGGTATCGGCCTATTTACTGTACGCCGTCTCTTCCCCTCTCCCATCCCGCTTCTATGATGCCCCTGCTCTGATAACGGCATCCAATTCCACAGATGGTCCCTCACTTTCGCCTCGGACGCTTTCTGTGAAGAGCTCCCCATTAGGTATACGACTTACGGGCGTGCCCGGTGGGAACCGGGCACATGCAAGGTCCGTGACCATATTTGAAGTGAGCGACGTGGATTTCATTCATAATGGCCACATCCTACATCTTCAACTGTTCTGCTCCCAGAAGGCCTTCCGTGCCCGTCCTATGAAAAAACCTGGGTGGAACGAGTTCTCATCAGCAGTTCGGGCTGCGCACAAGTGTATGAAATCACACCCACAAGTGTGATATTCGCGTGGGTACGGTACTGTACTGTTCAAGGGGCCGCCGCCTTAATGGTTCCTGCTCGAGGCACGTTAACCTTGGTTTCTCGCGCTAGAACACAATACAATCCCTCAAGCTTCGCATTCCCATCTACGCTCGTCGCTTACTAGTACGCCTGATAAGACCCGATGGCGAATGATGGGTGAGTCACAATTTCGTGTTTCATGGAAGCGTAGACTGGGATCTATATCATCGCTTCGCTCGGGCGAGTTCCGTAGAGTGGGACTCGAATAGTCACACTGCCAGTTTTGTGTTCACCATTCACCGAGAATCTCCGCTTAGGAATCGACCATCATATGACTGGGTGTCAGTGGCATTCTGGACGCTGGCGCCAGCGCGCAAGATCTTCCGTGGATCAACGCCGCCTTCTCCGGACGGCCTCGCGGGAACGCAAGAGTGGAAGTGTCCAGTGGATGCGAAATCAACGCCGAACAGTTAATCTAGTTGTCCGTCCACGAAAGGGGAGTCGAGAGTCTCTGCGATGCGCGGTAGCGATATGAAAAGAATCCCACTGTCATTTCTATGCCTTTGCCAGTGTTTGACTTTATCGAAGGATCAGGGTCCACTCCATCACACCCTCAACGGTCTCACGCATCTCTCGGCACCACGGTATTTCTCTGTAGAACCCTCTTACACGATTCTTGTACAAGCTTTCGTCGAATGGACGGACCGGCTGCAGAGGTTGAGGGTGCGTCCAGCCGGCCTTCCTCTGACTTCCTATGCTACATGGCATGATATCTGTTATTCCCCGTTCGAGGACACGGCGTCACCAATCCATGGCATCTTGGAACTCGCCTATTTCACGAGGAATTGTCACCATTTCCCGCATAAATTTGGGTTCATAGTCGACGCTAGACGGAAACAATATGCGGTCGACCCCGGAGAACTCCTACCATCTGGGACAACGTCGTCATATTATACCTCAACGCAGGTTCTTTCAGCTTGTGTGGGACATTGGCCTAGGGACACACTAACATCACACACCCCTTCCACGATGTTTTGACAGTACATCA
>Ga0307512_10000371_pt1 | contig 65382 bp, 52 predicted proteins | sample 14_EM_MG_FD_200267 | JGI IMG/M metagenome (GOLD analysis project Ga0307512, IMG submission 200267) | Populus trichocarpa ectomycorrhiza microbial communities from riparian zone in the Pacific Northwest, United States - 14_EM | ecosystem: Host-associated > Plants > Roots > Unclassified | place... | reverse complement strand
CAATTTCCCCCCCCCCCACCCCATAACAAGTAGCATTCTCAGTAACATTCTTCATAATCATACCAGCATCATTGACTTCATTTCTTAGTATTCCTTCGGATCAGTGTCTTCCTTAGTCTGTGTGTAACGTTCCTTTTCCACTTGTTTTTGCTTGTCCTGCTATAAGATTCGTGTCATTTATCAGAATGTATCCTGTCTGGGAGGTCAGTTGGTGTCAGTTTGGTGATTGGTAAATGCTGCTTTCTCCGTGTTCGTGTCAGAATCAGGTCCGTGCCATTCTTCCCAGTGTTAGGTCAGTTCCTTTTTCTTGGTATTTCTCCCAGTACAAGGTCAGTGCCTTTTGCCTTTCTGTTAGGTCGGTGACCTGTCCTCAGTATGTGTTCAGTTACACAGAGGGTTTTATATTCATCAGTTGACGTTGATGTACCAGGCTCACCACAATTGGCATTGCAATCTGACCTTGATAGCACCGCTCCTAGGATTGACATTACCTTCTTCGGTATTTGCTCTGCACACAGGGTAGTCATTTTCCCTTACTTGGTTCTCTCCATATTTACACATATTAGCTTTTCCAAATCTGTGCCACCAATCTGTACTCACCTTTTCGAATCAGGATCTACAGTTGGGCTCCATATGTGGCGAAACAGCAGACCAAGCAGGTAGTGAGCCTGTTGTCAATACTGCACCTCACCTCTTGGGGTATTCTAAGGGAACTCGTCAGAAAGAGCAGTTTGTGGCTTTAGGAGCATAGGTAGTGCCTGAGAGGATATGTTGGTGTACCTGGCAGTGAGGAAATACACAAATTGCAAGAATCTACAAAAACTTCACTACATTGTGTGGGTCGAAGAGCTGGGAATGATACAGTTTGTATTATTGTTGAATGATATGATGATGTCTATCTACTCCGGCCTCTTCCAGATATGCACTCTCTATTGCTCTGTCCCTCCCTGTTATCCCTATATCTCTGGACACCTGCTCCCAGCCTTAGTCCATTTCTGATATCCCTTGATCTCCAAACACACCCGACCAGCTTCCCCCTGCCCTACTGTATGGCGGTGGTGGTGAAAAACAGACTTTCCCACCACACCGCTACCATAGCCACCACCACTCTCTTAACTAAAAGTGTCTCCTTTTGCATAGTACTACTCTCTCAAATGATCTTGCTCCAGTATCTCGTTTGTTATCAATGTTAGGGCAAATTAAGAATTACTTTATACTGAATGAATCTTGTGGATTATTGCGTAATGCAATGGAGATCACTGCTCTGGAGCTTACACCCCAGGACCAATCTAACTTCATTCATATAATGTAATGCTTCATCAGCACTCATACTGACACTGTCAAGACTCCAGTTGATGAGTTTCAAACCTTTGCAGACAACATCTAGACCAGAAGATATTGCGTTACAACTTGTACAATAACTTTCAAATGTTGTAGCAATGTAGAGCATTGTAAGATGATGATTAAACAGTCCAATTCCCTCCAGAATATCAAGATATGCTCACTACAGAAACTTGGTGACCTGTTGACACATTGTACTCATCACCAGAAAATATTACATTATTCCAATAGCAGTGACCAGTGGCCATAGTCCGCTGCAATTGCCAGCCAAACATTCCAAGAACTTATGTTGGCAATGACCTACCTCAATCAACCATATGTTAGCCACATTATCAAGTTATACTACAAGTTTCAGTCTATCAAGGGGTATGCTTCCGGAACATTCTTGGAGGTTAGAAAGCTGTTAGATATTACTTGCCCCATGCTCGAAGCAGAAGTTGACTATGATGCCATCAGCTTGAAAGAGTACCTGTAATTAGTAAGCCCACTTAGTGATTACCCTAAGACAAATGGCTGCGACCATACCAATTGACTTCATACCATGACACCATCAGTACCATCTTCTGATATTGAGAAACTTACACCTCCTTCATTCTTCCAAAACAGCAATATACTTCCACCTGCAATCCTTCCTCTCATGAATGGAGAAATGCAAATAACCATTTGTATCTTTGGGGAGCTGGTGATGAATCTTCCAAAGGAATTGTCTACAGATAATGTCAGCACTACCACCCCTGATGACACCACTGTTGAAAACATCACCAGTACTCAAAAACAATTCATTCTCACACTTACCAATGATACTACCACTACCACCACCACCACCACCACCACCACCACCAAGATGAGAGTTATGCTAACTCCTACTAGAAATGAAGTCTAACAACTCCAGTGAAGTGTACCAATCCCAAGCTACAGAGGATGCAGATATTCAATCTGCATTCAACACCTAGCAGTATACGTGCCCAATTGGATAACAATACTGAAAATAAACACAAAGATATGTGCCACATTTCAGCTTCACTCAGCATCAACCCAAACTGCAAAAGATTACTGGATTACAATCTGAAGATGTTGCCGCTTAAGACTGATTGGTAGGGAACAAACCTGCCCATAGCATCCAACAAGAGGTGAACCATGATCCTCAATAATTTATAGAGGTTCAGGCACATACTATCAGACAAAAGTCTTGGCAAACAAACAGGGCGCATTAAGTAAACAACAACAATAGTGATTCAAACACGGACAGCAGCGATCGATTCGTAACATCCAATTGACCCCAGAACGAGCTTCCCAGCACTTCTCGGACCCCCAGAGGAGGGTGCTCACAAGACTCAACACAACCGAGTGGATTCGCGTAAAGGCTTGGCAGAAAATGCGATTGACACAACGCATCCGCCAACGAGCAAGGGACGACGAGCACGATGAGGCTTGCCTCACAGAAGTGACGATCAAATTTAGAGTCAGCGAGAGGAGCGACCTGGACACAGGAGAAGCAGCAGATGGAATGAGCGACGCGCCAATGGCTGTGGTGATGGAGATGGCGACAGAGGTGACAGCCGACACCACGGAGACTGCGGGTGGGACGATATTTGAGCCGATGGTTAGAAACAAGTACAGAAAATGGACAAGGAGGAGCGAGGCCCTGGCAACCGCCGTGGCCCCCAGCGACTGGAGGAGCCGTATGGACAGGACGATCCGACAGCAGTCACAGAAGCTGATGCAGCTGCACCAAAAGGTTCAACAGCTAGCCAATCTGTGGCAATCCCGGGCAGCCTGCGAAGAGACACAGTGGCAATGAATGATGGCATGGATGCAAGAGAGAGAGCAGAAGTGGGACGCCTGCCATGATGATGACAAGCTGTGGGGGGCGGGCATCACAAACATGATCGCAAAGGTCATGAAAGGAGTAGCACCAGGCCAGGAAGTGCGACAGAAAGAGAGCAAAATGACTGCAAGGACGGATGGTGGGGAGCTAGAGGCATCGCAACATGCAGATACAACGCGAGAAGGGAGCCCAGAGAAGCTCCAACAGCTGCACCAGAAACCGAAGCCCAATCTGCAACTCAAACTGCAGCCTAAACCGTGGTCTGCGCCCAAACCAAAGTCAGCACCCACACCCGCTAGACGGTGGGAGACCGTCCCCCCACGAGACAAAAGTCAGAGGGCACCCGTCAGCCCAGGCCCAGGCCCCGCCCCGACCGCTGGATCGAGTATCGCAGAGACACGCCTCATATTAAGGAGAGACGAGAGTGTACTGCTCTCCAATAAAATGGACCAGGAAATTGCGTCAGCAATCAACAGAGCGCTCTTCCACAAGAAGGCTCCGGCCCACATTAGGATCATGAGCGCCAAAAGGAATGCCAAGGGTGCGATTTCTGCGATCACGCACCCGAATGCGACAGCAGAGATGGCTCTGCAGTACCGCGACATCATCATCACAGCAGTGAGGACGGTCGATGAAGGAGTTGTCGACGTCGAAGAAAATGAGTCCGTGGAACAGCTACCGATCCATGCAGTCCCTCTCAGATGGTACATGGGGAAAGGCACTGAACGCCTGCAGAAGATGCGAGAAAAATTCGAAGCGGTAAAACAGGGTATAGTGAGCCCCACCCAAGTCTGGTCGCTTGCGAACCCCTGTACCATCAGGGAGAGAAGGCAGAACGCTGAAATTGCTGCGTCAGCGGTAGTTTTCATCGTAAAGGGGAGGAGGGTGGCACAGAATTTTTTCAAGACAGGCATCGAGGAAGCTGGGGTGTGGTACCGAGTTGACAGGTACACGAACACAGCCCCTGACAGCAGGTTTGAGCTCTGCTGTGGGTGGGGCCACATCGAGAACAAGTGCGGCAGCAAGCCAAAATGTGGCTGCTGTTCAGGCCATCACCGGACAAGCGACCACAAATGACATGGGGTGGGATGCACTGCAAAGCAGGGATCACTCAGCTGCCACACGCTGGAGAAGTGCCCTGATTGCAAAGGAAATCATATCGTGTTTAGCAGCAGGTGCTGGAAGAAGACCGAAGCCACTGATGTGGCGCGGCAGAGCAGAAAAATAGGGGTAGCAGGATGAGCATCCACAAGTGCAGCTAGGGACATGGCAATGGCAATGGGCTCGAACAGAGTTGTGCTTGGCCCTAGGCCCAAGGGGATGGCAGAATGAGGGGGAGAAGAAGAGGAGATAGCGGATGTGGACGAAGAAGAGGAGGCAGTGGGGGAGGCAAGAGACGTCACGATGGCTGAGACTGAGACTGCGACCATGACCACGACTGATACCGAAACTGAGGCTGAAACGGGTGCCCTGCTTACCAATCAATAGAGTGATCCAGCAAAACTGCGCAAGGTCATACGAATGGCCCATTGCGGCGCTGGAGACGGGAGTCGAATGCGGGGCGGACCAAGAGCGCTTGCAAGAGCCACCGAGAGAAATGGGAGATATTGGGATCAGCCATTCGGCATATGAATTAAAAAAACAACACAGAGTTTGGACCTCGATACGGATGGGGAGCGGCCTGGTGGTTGATTACCAGACGGATCTAAGCAGAGGTGCTGACGACGGTGTTATTGCCACTGACGTCAGGAGAAGAGGTGAAAACATAACGAGCATTGTCATTGTTTAGGTTTAACGAGACGCGCAGCCAGGAGAGAGAGAGAGACCGGCACGAATGTTGAACTGGCAGAGAGTCATTCAGTGGCGCAGCACCATCCTCACAGGAGATTTCAACGCCCACAGCAAACGATGGGACCGAAGATGCCAAGTGCTGCGGAATGCTGCATTCTGGGAAGACGTGATTGACCAGAATGGACTGGAGATTAGAAATAATGGCAGGCCCACCCACCATTGGACAAGAGAGGGCCAGGAAGGCGAGTCGGTCATCGACCTGATGCTGGCAAATCACCCAATAGTACAGTGGACCATACTGGCCGATGACCACGCCACAGGATCCGACCATGAGGTTATAGAATGGGAGGTGGGAGTAGACAGCCAGGAGGAGGGGGATCACGAGAGGGTACTAGGGTGGAATTTAGCTGCAATGACAGAGAAGGATGCGGAGGCAGCGGAGAAGCAATGGATAGAACTAGCGAAGGAGAGAGCTCAACTATATGCAGAGTGCACAGAGAACGAGGTGGAGCAGGAGGCCTCATGGTGTCAGGAAGCAATGAACTGTGTTCTCGATGCCAAGGCAAAGAAAATCAGAATGTACGGCACATCAATGAGGTGGTGGAATGCCGACATCAAAGAAAGAAGAAGGACGGTCGGGAGAGACAAATGGAGAAGATGGAACTCGGAGGAGGCCGGCCGGGCGAAGGCAGAGCTCCAGCAGTCTCTTCGGCAGTCCAAGAGCAAAATGTGGAGGGATTACTTGCAAAACCTTTGGGAAGCCGAGGTATGGAGAGCAGCACGATACACAAACCTCGAGCGGGCATGACCGTGGAGGCCTTGACAGAGAGAGAATGCAAGCAAGCAAACACATCATTCGAGAAGGAGGAGATGCTGAGGCCTGAAACTTGTGCCCCAAATGATGGCGACCAGTACTACGAACTACCTCCAGCCGGAAGCGCATATACATGCATTACTGAGCAATGAGATGAGCGAGCCTTCCAATTTCAGTCGGTCAAGAATGCACCGGGACCAGACAAGCTGTCTTTTGGTGTCATATGGCTGCTCCGGAAGTGGGATGAAGAGAGGATCGTGAGGCTGACGAGGGCGGCATTTCACATGGGAAGACACCCCGTGGTATGGAACCAGGCTAGCAGTGTAGTGATCCACAAGACTGCCAAAGACAACTATACGAAGCCAAAGGCCTACCGCTACATATCGGTGCTAAGCGGGATGGGAAAAGTGGTCGAGAAAGTAGCTGCCGAGCTGCTGTCAGAAGATCCTGAAAGATGAGGGTTACTGAGTGACGGACAATTCGGAAGCAGGAAAGGACGGTCAGCCATCGATGCAGCAGCCATCATGGTTGACAGAGCTCATGCAGCTTGGACAAATGGCCACATAACAGGCGTGCTTCTCATGGACATTAAGGCAGCCTTCCCAAGCGTGGCAAGAGGATGACTAGTCAACTTGACGAACGTCAGGAAAATGGATGGAGACCTTATATGATGGAAAGAGAGCTCTCTATCAGAAAGAACAGTGGAGATGGTAATCGAGGGCAACACCAGAGAAAGACACCCAGTGGAAGCAGGGGTTCCGCAGGGCTCACCTGTGTCACCAATCCTCTTTGCGATCAACACTTCAGGACTGATCAAATGGGTCGAATGGTACATATCAGAAGCCCAGGGGCGATCCTTTGTAGATGACCTCGGCTGGGTGGCAACCGGAAGCGATATCAACCATGTTGTCTCGATACTAGAGAGAAGCGCAGCAAAGCGCAGCAAGTGGGCAGGTAGATGATGGCTACAGTTCGACACCACAAAGATAGAGGCGGCACTATTCACGCGCAGACGAGGCCACAGGAAACACCTCTGGCCAAAATTGACAGCAAAGATAAGAGTCGGAAACAGGGTCATACGAATCAAAACACAAGCGACACACTGGCTGGGCGTCTGGATGGACGCACATCTGACGTTCAAGGAGCAGCACAACCGATGCATGAAGAAAACCAGGGCAGCAAAAGCTACACTCTGAACCCTTACCAAGACATATGGCGTTGTTCCTGAGAGCGTACGGGCCGTCCACGTGGCGTGCGCCCAAGCGGTCGCACTATATGGGAGCGATCTCTGGTGGGATCCCAGAGAGTTAGGCAGACGAGACAACCTCCAACTCCCCATGAATCGACAAGCCAGGTCCATCCTGGGCGCGCTGCCCACGACCCTGAGGGGTGCACTGATGAGAGAATCAGGGCTGACTCATGCGCCGGCAATCTTAGACTCCAGACAACAGCGATTCGCAGTGAGACTAGACAACGCATGCAGTGGCAAGCTGCAGGAGCTACACAAAAACCCCTCTTCCGGTGCACCAATATGCAGAGTCGTCAGGAAAGAGCATCAGCATGGCCGGACAACCGAAGGCATGTACTAGTCAGCCCTGGGCGAAGAACTAGTAGTCAGGACCACCATACTGGACGACACCACTGCGGCCAAATGCGCCACACAACGCTGGGCAAGATAGAAAGAAGCCAACATCGGAGCAGGGGTCTGGATGTGGTGGACGGATGGATCGCGCTCAGACGATGGCAGAGTGGGAGCCACAGCAGTGTTTAATCACTGAAATCAATGGAGGTCTCGTTGCAGCTTTCTGGGCACTGGACTTATGGAAGGTTCCAACACTGAACTGTGGCCAATCAGACTCGTGTTTGACGTGGTGATCGAGAAGAGAGAGACATTACTGAAGCATGGAGTGAAGACGGTGGCAGTGTTCAGCGACTCACAGGCCGCAATTCGACAAACAGCGCACCTGGATCCTGGCCCAAGACAGCGACTAGGGAGGTGGATCAACAGAAGGGCGAGCGGTCTCCTTGCCCACCGCATTGCACCCAAGATCCACTGGATCCCGGGACATTCCAGCATCCCCGGAAAGAAGAAGCAGACCCTCAGGTAAACTTGGCCCGAGACGCAAGTGGAAGCACAGTGATAGAGCGGCCATAAACATCGGCCTTGAATAGGGCTAGATGAATCTCCGAGGGATGATCAGCAGCTAAGGCTAAGTGTGAGGCCGACAAGTGCAGCAAGCACTTCAGGTACAGACTCAAGGGCAAGGCAGGGACCAAGAGACCTGTCCCGATGACAAGCGTAAAGTTGCTGGCTGCCATGTTCTGCCGACTCAGGTCAGGGCATGCGCCCACTGGAGTCTACCTGAAACGGTCTGGCCACCGAGATGACGACACATGCTAGTAGTGTAGAGGGACAGTGACCCAGACGCGGGAGCACCTCTTCCGCCACTGCAGCCAGTAGCAAGACCGGCAGAAAGAGCTCTGGGAGGCAGTGGGAAAGGCCACGGGATGGAACGCGGGCATATGCCGATAAGTGCAGATCTCAGAGCATTTTTCCATAGATGAGTGCGACCAAGCGGTGATGGACATCCTGGCACCCACCAAGGTCAGGAACGTTCTGCCCAAATGGATTAGAGGCAGGAAGCGGGCTCAAGGCTTGGGGCTCAGGTGCGGCATTGGCATTAACGGGGTTATACCCTCCTTTCTTTCTTTCTCTCTTTCTTTCTCTCTGTCTTTCTGTCATCTTTCATTTGTCAGCGGGGATGGAGGGTAGTAGGGGGGGAGCTCCGCCATCTAGCCAGCTCGCCCGGAGGCGGAGGGGGTTATTAGGGTCCTGTTATACTCTAATTAGAGTGAATACAGTATGATTAAACAACAACAACATATAGGTTCAGGCCAAAATTGCAACCACCATAAACAAAATATCAAATATCATTGGTCCATTCCATACTCTGCTGGGTAATATGTTGAATATCACTATCGGCTATCTCAATACAATGGCAGATGTGAAGGGAGGTAGAAAGAAGTAGGTGTGCAAGAAGTGAAAGAATTTCTGTGTTTATGCTTTCCTATAAATTTACAATTTTTCTTTTGTTTGATATTGCTCTTTTCAGTGTATGCGATTCTCAAGAGAATTGTGATTGGGTAGAATGTAATTAGAGAAAGTGGAAGTGTAATTCAGACAAATGGTAAGAGAGGGGTTGTGGTGGTAAAATCAGTTTGATATAACTATTACTCAGATTGGCAAGGACAGCCAGAAGTTGTACTCGGGAATATATTGGAATATCAAAAGTTGACTGGATAATGGGAAGTATATATTATTTGGAAAATCTCAGGGTAGATAGATATTGTTTCAACTGACAACAGAATACACACCAAATTGATCTTGATTTTGGTTCCACACACTTGCATTGAGCTTTTGTTAATCTTTACAATATGTGTAATATCTTACAGCTGGGTATTGTATCAAATCCTCTTAGCCACTTCCTATGGTGCTAGTTACTGAACTGCTCATTTCTAACAGATTAGAATTGAATGTTACGAGAGGTTTAGTAGAGTATTGACCATAAAATCTCTGCCTGGCAGCCACATTGTTTATCCATACTGTTCTTGAGTTTCTCCAAGAAACTATTACATAGTATAGATGGCTGATAAATTGCATCTTCATAATCCACTGAATCCAGCTCTGCTGTAGAGGAACTTCCATCATAATTTGGTTATCTTGTTCTGCAAGGCAGCACTCAGACTCAGAGAACTGCAAAACCAAATTGAAGAATATAGTTGAATTAAAGGCTCCAAGTACTATCCAACCTGGAGTAACACCTCCAATGCAATTACATATTGCTGTTGGCAATACCTGAATTCCAGATTCTGCTTGTCTGTATTCAGAATGTGTCAAATCCTCAGTTGGTCAGCTAGGGTTATTGTGAATATATACACTTCTCCAGTAATTCCTGATATTGACATTGTTATACATTACAAATATCCATTAGTAGCAAAGTAAATTTTCGATATTGGAGAGTGTCACTAACAGATGAATTTTCTCAGTCACCGGAATCTCTACTGCCTTAACAGTCGCAGGCTACCATCCAGTCATTGTAATTATCCATTCACTCTAGTGTTCTTTTCAAATTCACTTCTCAGTTGAATTACAGTTAGTAGACCAACTAAATTGTAATACCAATATTATATCCAATATTTGGTAAATATAGAATTATCAACAGTAATTTCTCTTCGTTTGCTTGAACATTCTGTACAATTCAAACGACATGGCAAGTGAATATCCACTTGGTTAGGTTGTATATTGGACTTATGAGTAACAATGTCAATAGTGCTTGACATATTGATAGATTCATATTCCAAAAGGGAACAAGTGAATCCAGTATATTGAACAAGGTTTGCATTAGAAGGGCAATTCTGACTGTAACAAGGTATCGGAATATGGAGATTTATGTGGACGTTATTGGATATTTATTCTGGTAAGCTAAACACTGTACTAGAGATAATTATTACAACGGTTGATATCAGTATTGCTCTGGACTTCATCATCCCATCTTAGTGATGATTCAAGTTGGAAAGATTATATACACTCCATGTATGGATTCAGATATGTTTCATATCAAGTTAATTTTGACTAGGCTTATTCTAGTATAACTACACCATTGGGAGTTTAAGTAATATTGTAATACAATGGAATCAGGTAAACAATAACTAGATGTTTGTATTGAGAAAACAAACAATATTCAGCAGCCAAAATTCAAAGGTTGTTAATAGCTTATATTAAGCAGTTAACCCATAAAGAGAAACAAAAACTACATCCTGCACCTTCCAAGTTTCTCTCTTTAAATACTGTGTCATTACTACCTTTGATTATCCTATATACTTTATTTTACCATATATATCTTCAAGAATAATCTCACAAACCTCTAACAGCACTGTCATCTGCCCAACTGCACTTTCTCTTCTGATATTATATTGCATTCCTATAAAATACTCAACAACATCACCATCTTTTTCAATTGATATTGTAATACTTTTGTATTCAAAAACATCTATCTCTTTCCATCATTATCTGTATTTCTCACTATCACTTGTTGTTGGTCAATTTATTCCCCTCTCAAATCCTTGTACCCTAAATGTTGTACATGTACACAACTGGACATCACCATTTTGGTATGTCCTTGGATACTTACCTGCAAGAATATTATAATATGTACATTCAAACATACAGAATATTGGTAAGTGTGCAAATTGACAATCGGCTGCAATACATATATATACACACACATATAGTTCACAGCAAGCTATTCATCAAACTCTGCTAAAGGGTACAGCCCAGAGTTATCTATCATGGATTCATAAAGATTTACATGTGGGCCAATGAAATTATATAATTCTGGGAGGCTAAGAAGAACCTATACATGTCTTTACTACCTGGAGATTTTGCTATTATACTGGTACTGCACACAGTATTGATGTGCCGCCTTAGGAGCAAACTGGAGCTTGAGAGACTGCTTCAGAGCCTGCGTGAAAGGCCACTTGAGGGTCTGTTGGGTAACCTGCATAATAGCCTGTTTGAGAGGTTGCTTGAGAGCCTAATAGAGAGAGCCACTCTTAAAGACCTCAAATTAAACTGAGTAGTGCTTACCATGAGAAGCTTTGGGCTGATGGGCAACTTTGAGTAGGTGTAAGCTTTGTTAAATAGAAGACTGTATGTGTGTAAAAGCATTGACACTAACAGTTATATACTCGATCTACCTGTCTAAATACTTCTGATACTATTCTCACCATTACCAATACTCACACAATCCCAATCGCCATCTCCATTGCCATCACCTTTGTTATCATCAGCACCAGCCCTGTATGGAATATATTATATGCACTGAGAATTGGGGCAAAGTAGGCAGCAGATTTTCCTGGAAATTTTGAGTCAGAGATGTGCTCACTCCCATATTCAATTGTTTATCATACCGATAGAATCTACAGCTGAACTTTTCCATTTAATGACTGTGATGTATCGTGAGATCATGTTGTAGTAAATCAATCAAAAATGTAACTCAGACTATCATAAGGACTAATATCATAATTTTGACCTTTCTGCACCAGTTCCCTGTCTTATACCATATACTACATATTACATGCCATCTGTGAAACACTTCCATCGACATGCCTTCTACTTTATATTTCATCGTTACCGATACCTGGAGCTCCCCAAGTCTCCAAATCAACCAAGCCATTGCAAATACAGCAGCTTATACTCAAGTGAGATTGAAAGTATCTTGCATTTTTAGAAGAATTGGGAGCGAAGAGTCAAGACTAATGGGAAATCACCAATAAGTGTAGTCAGGTGCATACTTAAACATATGCCCTAGAATGTACTTGAAAGTATGCTTGAAAGTGCACTGGCATCATACTAGAAGGTGTACTTGTAGGTGAGCTTGAAAGAATTGTCCAAGGTGACTTGCAATATACAGTCAATCAGACTGGAAGTATACCATCAAGTGTAATCAGGAGTGTACTTTAGAGCTTTCTTGCAAACATCCAATTATATGTACTTGGCAGATTGCTTTGTATTTTGTTGTGTGTTGTATAACATGTAGTATCTAGTACACATAATTGTTGGCATGTCATAGTAATATTGTTACTCTGCTGATCTATAGGATCATATAGTACTACACATTCAATATGCAAAGAATTACCATCCTAGAATAGGATTCTCAATTCACTTTGTATTACACATAGTGCTTTTTGCTGAAGGATATGGTATAATATATAGTATCCAGCATAGATAGAGCTAAACATTCATTAGCATGTAAACAAAGTTATGTGAAAAAAAACAACTACAAATACTGAAACATATACGAATCTGTGCAATATTTATTGTAATACTGTATATGCTACATAGTCAATGCAACATTGGAAAACTGATATTAATTTTAATTGTAGTTTAGCATTCTATAATAATGTCATTTACTTGCCATACAGAAATTAAGGTAAAATTTAGTTGTTGGTAAGATTAAAGTTAATAATAGTTATTAAAAGAAATGGATAGATATTTATCAAGTATGTACCCTAACATCAAACACTAGTAACAAATCAATTAATTTGCACAAATTTCAGATTTCAAAAATATAGAACTTTAAATTTGCAGAAAGAGTACAAGCATTCATTAATAGCTGCTAATTGCTACCACAAGCTACTGCTGCTTATCAATAAGGTAACATTGTTAAATTCATTGTACTTTCGAAAAGGGATGTAATTTTTCAGACATATTCATATTTGCCTTTTGGAAATTAATATAGATCCTTAAATTAATAAAAGTTTGAACATTGAGAGTGTGTTTAAAAATTTATCCAAATTTAGAGAGCATTATTAATATTTAAAATATACTTTGCTTGCGATGCAGCCATTAATAGAATCAATAACGGGCAGTTACATAAACTGTTATATATTTATTTTCAGATATCAGCTGACAAATAGTAGATTGCTTTATAATGCCTATTACTGACAGGTATATAATATATATATCTACAAAATATATAAAATAGTATTGCCAATTGCTCAATTATATTATTGCAAATATATTTCCTTCTAACCCACCATATATCTAGTCAACATATAAAATCTTCTGAACTGTAAATAGAACTTCATTTTGCAATGGAACTTATATCTTATTGACAATTGAAATATTTCACCATCTTTTATATTCAAAAGATCTGTACGACTATGTATAAAATACATTGAACAGATAAAATTAAACAATTACACAAAATGGAAGTGAAATATGATATTAAAATCTACAACTTTGATACTCAGTGGATATTTATTGCTGTTAATTTTACTTATGACAATAACAATAATTTATAATTCAGTAACTAATTATAATCTATTGTTGAATTCTAACTGTTAATTTCTAGATGAAACCATATGGTTGTTTTTCAGTTAACTAGCTACAGGATAGTAAAAGCAAGCTGCATATCCAATCGCCTTCGTTTCAGCAATTATCAATGCATAGTTTGAGTGAAGACTATGGAACTGAATAAAAATTGCAGAGTGGATTAAATTGTAAATGACAATCTGTGAGTAAGTTTACTTTCCAGAAAGAGATGTTACCTGGCCCCCAAAACTAAAAATTCAACTTTGCTCAAGTTCTGGCTATATATTCCTGCTCTGCATTTTACTTGGTGTTCAAGTGTATTGCATGAATTGTCCTAATTACTGCGACATTTATTGAATGCAAAATAATTTCAGTTTTCACAGTGTGAATGAATTTCAGTAAATACAACCCATATGCAACATAGTATGTACATGCTCTGAATCTTATTCAAATCAGTCTGATATATCACGACACTGTTTCGTGACAAATACAGCAAAACTGTGAACAAAACAAGAATTGAGCTTTGCCTGAAGCTTTACCAAGCACACAAAGCCTACCAAATAATCAACCACTTGTTTACTATACATCTATGATTTGGGATACTATAATAATACCCCTAATTAGTACATTGGGGATATTAAAAAGGGTAATATAGATATTGAATATAATAATCTGATGGCACAACTACCAGGCAACTATTGGCAATCTAGCTGTTGCTGCTTTGTACACAATAAAGCTAGAGTGGATCATTGTGAGTCATATTCAATTGAGGAACACAAATTCCATTATGAACATCCCAACCTATGAATGTAACCACCAGACTGATGAAATTCATGAAGTGCTCTAGTGCAGGGCAGTTCAACATTGAATGTTTAGATAGTACTATAAAGATGCTGGGTGAGGGAATCAACAAGATTGCCATCATGTAGGCTAGCAGGAGGCAGTCCTTTGGTAATCGCTGGTGGGTTATTTACCTTATCTCAGTACACAGCAAAATGTACAATGGTTCGGAAGTCATAACTTAATGACTCAGCATTTCTGAACAGCCACACCGATCCTTCCAGAAGCTCCCAGAAGCTCCCAAACAGGCTGAATGCAAAATGATGTGCTTCTTAGATACTCTGAGTGTACTTTCGGGTGCTCTTTAACACTTCTGAAGTAGCGGAACAGAATACAAGAAGATTCTGCAGAGTATGAAGTCGTCTTCACAATGCTATAAAATCATGCCTTTAAGAAGGTAAAATTTCAGAGCTGCTGGGACTAGGACACTGGTCTCCAAGATGATTCTGGTGCACCTGGAGCCAGACTTTCCAGGAGTGATGATATATAATGTCTATATCGAATAGTAAAATTCGATAAACTATCTCACAGCTATACACCTGAATCAGGCATTCTAATCTAATTGATATACAGTCCAGTAGGTATTCTGATCAACATGATTATTTACAAGCCATACGCTATCAATGCCACCCGATGCAGCATTCTCCCCCACCTAATGTGCCAGTCCAACTATTGCTCCAAAGGGTGCAATATGCATCATATTCATTTGTTTGACAACCCGGATGAACCCATCAATACAATCAGCCCAACCATGAAGATCTTTGTACTTTGTTGGAATCGCCACCACGTATTCTTGAGCTTGAGGACATAATACCCAGTGTTGAGTCTTCTTGCACCTCTTAGACAAGATTGATAATACTTTCCCGGTTGGCAGGCACTCCTGAAATTGGAGGTTCTGATTTAGTGGAGTCCAGCTTAAGAATAATACAGGAAAGGAAGGAAGTCATCCTTGGAAGGTGATATCAAGGTCAGTCTCTTCACTTTGCATATACTGGACCCAGATGTCATGAGCTTCAGGCATGATCCCTTGGTTGGCATTGGTATATTCTACATTGCAATCAAGTCCCAGACGCTCAACAGAAGTAGGATTGTGAAATGGTTGACGGTAATACAACAGCCAATTCTGGAGTGTAATAAATATACTGTCAATGAGTACATTCTGATCATATCCGAGTATGAGTCCACTAACTTCGTGTCCCCAGTCCTCTTCAATTTGCATATGGAATAGCTGTCCAAAGTTGGGATTTCCCAAATCTTCTGATGCAACTCGGAGTGAGGTTAATTGGATACTTCTGCACACTCCGCGGACATGGGTTTCTCTCAAATGATATACCTGCTGTGATACAGGGCGGATAAAGGGCTCGTCCTCAATCGTTTGGTGATGTAACAGATGGGCTCTGCATGTACTTCACCGCTTATCGGTAGCGGACAGTACATTAAAACCCTTTGCAGAGTCAATCTCGTAATAGCATTCGAGTGCAAGATATGACAGTGTCTCGTCCATATAGTCAAGACCAGTACACTGGGCATTGTGCATGAGCATCTGACGAATGTAATTGACTTGGTTGCTTGATCGATATGCTTCTTTCACGTTGACGATATGTAGCCGTTCAGAAATATCAGTGGTAAAATTGTCACTCAAACCCATTCGCCAAATTCACTCTGATATATGGCTCACAAGATGCATCTTTGGATATGGGAAATTTATTACACAGTGTTCAATGGTTTTCCGCAGCGCCTGAATGCAGATTGTCTCCCACCAAGCTTCAAACTTGATCAAGCAGATGGAGAATTCCTTCTTGAACTGCTTCTGTTCATTTGAGATGATGCCATGAATCTCTCTCTCCAGCTGGGTAGTGACCCACTCGGCATCAACCATGCTCCAGGTCGTAGCATCTGTCTCAGCATCGGATAGGCTGATCCAAAATTGCAGTCACATGTCCGCGGTCATGTTTGCCACACCATAATCCTCGTCCTTGCTGACAGTTTTCAGTATTGCATGTTCTTTGGCAAATTTGCTGCTCCGATCGGTTGCCCTAGTCCCGACTTCCTGCAATAGTTGTCGCTCATGACGTTGGAATTGTTTATCCAAAAGCTTGTGTTTAACAGGTGTCACCTGATGGATTCGGCGCTCCAATCGCTCAATTGCCTTCTGATAATCAGCATCTCACCTAGTGGTTGCTGCTTGTCGGGCTCTGTTCAGGCGCACCTGAAATTGCCTACGTCTCGTTGTGGAAACCTTTCCAGCCCCAAACACAAGGGCTTCCATTGCAGCACGAATCGTATAATTCATGTGTTCCCATAACTGATGGGATTCCGTTGCTAACAGGTCATCCAGTTTGGCCTTCGCAGACTTCGACATTTTCAGTTCTCGAATAATATGCTTCTTCTGGTATGATCGCTTGAGTGCATTGTCTAGTGCTTCGAGGGATAGATCCGAGAGATGTTGTTGGCTGAGAAGTAGAGAGGATTGACATATTATCCACACTGCTTCCATTACCATTTGATCAGAGGCATTCTGCCCTGCAGTTTTCCCGCCATCATTGGAGCAGTCAAGAATTGGTGCAAAATTCACTGCCTCTGTTCTGATCATTCCACGGATCTCTTTACCTTGCCAGGTGCATCTTTGCAATGAATCGATGGGTTCAGAGAAGTGCTGGAGGCCGGGATATTGTGGCACCGATGTGAATCGATTGTCAACTTGATCCTTCAAATTTCTAGCTTCCAGGTATTTGAGCAGCCAGCGCAATAAATCTTTAACTCAACCTAGGAGCAGCTGATGCAATTGATCAGGCTGCGAAAGGCGATAGACATTGCAGAGAGGGTATTGCCAGAACTGGTTGCGGATTGGGTTGACACCTAGAGTGTGAAGCGCATCAAAAGTATTGTCCTCCAGCAGCTCCAAGTAAATAGGGTGGTCGCTTGAGTTATCAAGTGGTCAAAACAATGAATGCCCCATCGGGGCACCTTTAGCAATTTCACACAGCAGGCATGAGCCAAATGAGACTTGAGCAACCATGACTTATTCGGGATAATCCCCGCCCCAGGCAGCCAAAAGAGGGTAACAGTGTCGCTGGAATCCATCTGCACAATCGCATTTCAAGCCAGGGCCACTGATGTCAAGATGCCTCATTTGAGACAGCACAGTTCCAACCGAGGGGTGCCATTCTTCATCAATGTTTTTGACACCTTTCGGGGGACATGAGCTCAGCCCGCCAAGAATCCAGACGTGCTCTTTAGGTGTGCGGCGGATATCTTTTTGAATAGTACCGATCGTGAGATACAGCGGCCATGCATGCTAGTTGCCAGAAAATTGGTCCAGTGACTCTTCACAGATGCACATATGACTGGCACAATCGTTGCTCCGGTACAAAGTTGATAGTCTGTATCACACCGCCAGTCGCCCATGTTCGTCTCGCTGTTGATTCAGCAACTTTCAGAGTCAGCTAAGCGCACTGGCTCAAAATCGTTGTGTGCCTGGAATGGGAGATGTGCCAAAAGGAACTGGATATATTGGAAAATATCCTTGTAGTATAATGTTCCGATGAGATGTGAGTCAGCTTCAATCCAACTATCATCGCCGAGCCAGAATTCGAGTCCGGAGAGGATCTTTCATAGAGCATCTGCTGATTGGAATGATTTGAATTTGAAGTTGTCCAGTCCACACCAGAGATGTTGAACAATCCCCGTTTTCATTTGCTGGCTTAACGACTGAGCCAGCAGCAAGTCGTATGTGGACTGAAATGGATGCCATGGATTCCATTGTTCTGAGTACATTCGATGATTGTTGTACAATCCAGTTGCTTTGCAATACGCTTTTCCCCCCGCATTTTCCACTCCAACTCCCTGCCTATGAGACCTTATTTGCGTTGGATCAGGGGTACATGTGAGATCAGGTTGCTGAGGGTCTATAGATTCTTCGTTGGGAGTATCTTCAGGTGGTGGTGCACCTGGTACGTTGTCTATGAGTAGATCATTAATTGACAGCTTGTGGATGGCCATTCAGGTGCACCTACTGTAGTCAAACCATGATGGCTCAAGGTGATCCCAGCTGGCAGGTGGTAGAATGCCGTTGGGTAATAGCCCTTCATTCATCGATATTGGGTGATATTGTTGATACTGAGCTTCCTGTGGGTTCTCGTTGCATAATGTCTTTTTGCAGATAAAGCATTTGACATGTTTCTGGCGAGTGTTGACCATATTTGAGAAATGCTCGATGTTCTGATGAATCTTGATGATGCTTCAGAGGGTATGGTGTGTTGCTGGATTTGAGCCTCAGGGATATTTGTTTGAAAGGGAGCTAACTCAGGTTAGTGTATCACTTTCAAAGCCGCATCGCACCCCACCAAATGTAGACGGGTTCAACATAGTCACCTCACGATCAGTTTTCTTCACAATCTACCATACTATCTATCAACTCCCGCACAATGATGCTGCACATTATCTACTGAAAATTGTTAGTGGAGAAAGTTTGTTTTGTCATCACTGCGATCAACTCTTAATACTGTTCATCAGGTGCTACTGCGATCATCCTTATCGTATACTACATCATTGCAGCATTGTGCTGATTATGTCTACGCTCAAGCCTCAAGCAGCGGATAACATCAGCTTAATACAATGAATAGGTAAGTTTCTGAGCTGGCTGTATACCAACTCAATGATCATCAAGAACTGATAGGCTGGTGGGATGTATTCGTCAGTAACGATCCTTGACCGGTAGGTGGATCCTGAGGAGATAACAAAGTTTACACAAGGAGCTCAAAAGGAAGCAATCACTGTTGCTGCTTGACTAACAGGCCTCATATTCAATGAAGTAGTAGGTTTTGCACTAACATTTTGAGTGTGAAATGCCTAGTCATGTAAACCTTCCAACCGGATATAGTTCTTGTTGGTTTCATGGAGATATCATGTCGAATCCCTTATATGACCTCTACAGTCATGAACTGAACAATGGTGAGCTTCTATCCAAGTTCCTAGTATACAAATTCGAGCATATTAGAAAGAAAGGCAGGATGTGTGTGATTATGATTTCTATTTCTCAGCCGGGTTTCATGAGATCAAAGGTGCAGTGAACCACAACGGTTCGTGACAAATAGGATGGATATAAGAGGCCTTCATTCTGCCGATGGTCTCTGCTAACAGCAATATTCTCAACTAACCTCCGCTACATTCGAAATCACCAATTGAATTGATATTTGGTTTACCACCATCTTCTGTTCACATATGATGTGAAAGCACGGATCTCCACCGAAGACAACCAATATGGCTCCAACAGGTGGGCTGTTTGCCACAGAACAACGCCCAGAGGACAATGTGGGAGCATGAGATAATAATATTGGAAATACGCCAAGCAAAGACACTCAATTCAGGCAACCCCCAAATCAATGTCATCCTCCACCGGGGTATAGTTACCCGCCTTCGCAGTCACCATTTCCAGGTGCTCCCCAGATCTACCACCCAGCCCCATTCAACATGACACCAGGCTCACAAACAAGCTCTGGTGCAACCAAGGGATGTCCGAGTTATGGGCCCTCGTGGCAAGCATGCGACTTCCCCCAAGGAGGTCATGGTGGACCTCAAATGTTCCCCCCTCAGCAATTCACAGGACAGGGGCCATCATCGCCAGGGGCACCTTGAGTGCCTCCAGCACTGCCTGGAAACATTCCAGTCATTCGGCCGAGATCTTCCGCCTCTACTCCTTACGGACAAATTCCCGCCACCCCTAGGAGACCCCCCCCATTGGCCTCCCAATGAAAGTATTTCAGCCAGCTGCGGAACTGCACATGTCTGCTGTTGCAGGGATTGCGGATATGCCCCCATCACCAGAGATTTCCTATGAAGAGTTTGATGCAGATTATGAGAGTGATGATTCGTCGGACTTGGGCAGGGCTGAAGGCAAAGCCCCAATCAGCTTGAAGCAAACGGAATTCTCCTTGAAGCAATTTGCCAACAGGATGGGGCAGCCCAATTTTAGAATGTTCAACATGTGGCAGAATGTATGGGTGGCTGGGTTTCGGGAGAAGAAGCATCGGTCCATTATCCCGGGACAGAACCGTTTGAAACAGCTGTGAGATGGACCCCTGCAATGGGAGATGGCGGTTGGAGTGATTTTGTAGACTTTCAAGACGTGGCCACCATTGGAAATTTTTGATACTGCTGAATGGATTCGGAGACACTGCGTTGAGATGTTGTTGAAGAAATGCGCAAGTGATGCTCGGGACGCGAGAAAGAAGGGGAGGCGAGGCAACAAGCCACAGGCGATGGATTTGGGAGAGTGCGCGGGCACACAAGTGAGAGGTAACATCCCAGAGTTGCCGAATACAACTTTCATGGATGTAATTCGTTGAGTGCTGAATGGCGACAATGACCAGACATCCAGGATTCAACTCCAAGCTTCGTACACAGATGGGAGGCACTGGGACTAGCTGATTGATTTCATCGAAAAAAATCGTAGCCCTAAAGAACCATACCGTCTGACTGCGATATACAAATGCAACTTGATGCAGGAAGAATTGGATGAAGAGTATATGGGATTAGACACACCTGGGCAAATGATGAATGACCCTCTATATGGTCAGATTTCATACAACAGTTCCCTTTCAAATGCCTTCAAGTTGAAACTGGGACAGAATGTGAAACAATTTTTGGTAGAAATGAAGTCAGCGACAGGGAGGGATATTGCGGAGCACATAACGAGACCGGCCAAGGAAATCCCCGCTCGACTTGTCACGGTTAGCTATGCCCGCTGCTAATCAGCATACCTAGACTTCGAACGGATCCTATGAAAATGAAAGAGTGGTGGATGAGGAGGCAGGTGGGAAAGAGACTGACAGTAGTATTAATGTAAGTTCTGATTGAGTGAATAGAATTGATTATATTCCACATATTATTGGGTCCAAAAGCTTGTCTGTGAAATACCTAACATTGCGATGAATTTCAGGTGCGCCAGAGTATGAGCCCATCTACCCAACTTACCTTGGAGTAACTGAAAGAGACAATTGAAGACGAAATGAAGACCGACCAAGGTGCAAGAGAGGTCAGGAGCAGGTGGATGGTGAGGAGGTCCGCGATCCACATAATACCAGCTCAGTATTGAGCACTGGTCCGAACACAATCAACAACCAATCTGAACATGAGTGTCTTGATGAGGCTGTCAGGCTGCTGAATGTCAATCCTATTCACCAAGCAATAGTTAACCGTGTTCCAGGCCACAAGTATCCAATTCCAGGCCTTCCCGGAACTAGGTCCCTGGCGCACCTGGATTGGGCCATATGGTTCATTGTGAGGAGATGGGTTTGGGATGCTGATATACCAGGAGCACTGGTGGGGGATGAAATGGGTAATGGCAAGACTTTCACCTCGGTTGCCGTGGCAATGCTTTGCAAATTGGTGACTCAGAAAGTTGTAATGGGGTTGCCACTGTCCATTTTATGTGGGAATACCCTTGAAGAGTGGGTGATTTTGGCGCACAATGACTTTCCCGGCATTGTCGGTGAAGAACAGGAGTGGTATCCGCTACTGAGATTGAATTCTGTGCCCCGTCGCCTGTTGGAGATACAGACAACACAACCTCACGAGCATCCAGCACTTATATCAGTCCATGAACCATTCTTGGTGGTCACAATGCCTGCAGCGGCAGACACATTCTAGACTGTGATCGACGAGATGACCCATGGAACCTATTTCAAACCCGTCAACTTGTTACACACCCAAATTGCGAATCTCACCCACAAGAATCTGAACACCAGCCTTGACGAGCTGGAAAACCGATGTAATATGCACCTTGTGTCGTATGATACCTCAACCTCCAGAGCGAAACCATCAAGCAATGGCCAGCTCTCACACTGTTCATGGAGTGTTGGGAATTTTGATGAATCTCATCAGTAGAAGACTAAAAATAGCATGGGCTGGAGAATTGCGATGAATGCGAGAATTGGATTGAAACTTCAATTCATGGCAATGCGCGGATTCCATTCACTCTATGACTGGTGTTGTCCGACAATGTGGCTGTTTTCAGGTGTACCTGAAGATCCAGAGGATGATACTTTGATGAAAAAGAACCGCACCAATGTGCTGTATTCCGCACTGAAGTGTTTGATGCATGCCATCCGGACTGAAGACGAAGATGCTCAACAAGATGTGGCACACCAAATGATTCAAATTGCAACGCCCTGGATGATTGGGAGGTGGCCAGAATGCAAACTCGCGAATGGGAAACCACTTGTTCGGATACCGAAGGAGAATGCACACCTTGTTGATCCTGATTGGCCTGAGGACATGCAAGCTAAACTAAAGACCCTTTTGGAAAGATACACTTCACAAGGTGCTTCAGGAGTGTGGAGGGTACATAGCTGGCGGCTGGCGTGTTCCTGATTAGTATTGGGAGACACCGAGGATCGGAAAGATGTTTCTGGACGATGGTACAATGAATGGCCACTCGATACTTGGGTGGATTATCCCATTTACCGATGGCTGAGAGAGACAGTTGCGCCAATGCTTCTCAACCAATCTGCAGAGTATCCCGAACCTGACGAAGATGAAGCATCAAATGAGGCGATTCTGCACACACCTGAAAGTCATAAATGCACCTTGCCTCATGCACCTACTCCTCACAAGGCCGTGCTATTTTGTGCTCTGCCAGGCCAAGTTCATCATTTGAAGTGGTTCTTCAAAAAGTTTTTTGCGCATCATTTGGATATTTTCTACATGTACGCAGAAATGGGCAACGAAGAGTGCACAGACATGCAGCTCATAATCCAAGATTTGCCAAATCCCTCTGTGTTTGTAACCACACCTAAAGTGGGTGGGACAGGCCTCAATCTCACAGCAGCAAACCATGCAGTAGTAACTCAGATGTTCTGAGTATTGAATGAGCAGTGGCAGGCATTTGCACAGGTTGTCCGACTGGGGCAAAACAGAGTTCCACACACATCGCTGCGGAACACTGGCCCCATTGGTTATGATAACAGAGCGAGTGATCTGCACCACCTCTCTAGAGTGGCTCAAATGAGACTCCTGCATGGTCTGATGAACCTACCGAACATCACGACGATGATGATATTCTGGATCCTGGAGCATCGTCAGGACCATAAGAAGTGGCTTACGGAGCATCGAGACTTCATGCCTTCAGATGGTGAGGATCAACGATAATTATCAGGGCAGTGAAATCAAGGTACGCCTCTTTAAACATTCAACCAACACAATCTCACCAACTGATTCAAAATAGGCAAATGGTATGGAGAATAAGGTGCAATTGAGAAGTCCAGGAGTATTGGTTAGAGTTGGATTCCATTTCATGTTAGATGATTATTGCGATGAATATGAGATGATATCAATGGTAAACAGATATCTGGTAAACAGGATCATAGCCTGATTTGGGTCAACCAATATGTGATGAAAATCAGGTGTGCCAGTTTATTGGTGGACCAAGTGAAATTCGGTGGTGCCATAAATTCTCTTGTGAGAATCTGTCGACACTGCAGTCACTGCTCTTCATCATTCCGTGTTGTCCGTGTGGAATTGTGATTCCGAAATCTGCACACGAGATCTGTGTCTTCAGGTGCGCCTGAACTTCCAAGTGTGATTCCAATTATTTGTTGTTTGACTATTTCAGGCGCACCGGATACTAGAGTCACGGAAGAATTCTCGATATTCGATGAATCAACAATGTTGAATAATTCACTGTCGATTGCACAAGAGAATTGCTGTCAACTGCTCGACTCTCCTGAGACAGTTCCATCACAGTATATCTCTAATCATCCAGGGATAGACAGAGTGTCTAAGCAATATTGAGTTGATGCATCGTATCCTGAGACATGGCTCGCGGACTCCAGGCTTACCTGAACAATCCAGCCGAGTATTTCCTCTCTCAGGAATGAAGTTCAGGCACACTTCAAATCCACTCTCCTGTCGAGGTTGATGGTCTCAGATTTGACACCGCAGGCATATTCTATTCACTGGCCTATTCTGACAAGCCGCCACTCATTATTAACATAGGATCCCACTCCAGGCACTCCTCTGAACCATGTATACCCACTTCGCATTACCTTTGAACGATTCATTTTGCTCCATTCCAGGCATATTTTTTTCCTTGCTGAATGCTTTGAATCTGTGGCTGCCAGCACACACAGAGTGTCATCTTTCAAACACTAAACGTTGAGGTGCAGGTGCAGATCATCCCACTTGGCCTGAGCTAATATCTGAACCTCAGCTTGCTCGGTATGTGAGGGCCACCGCTTAAATGCCATTACTGCCACGCTCCGTGTCAACTTATCCTTTGGAGGAAGGTCTCCACCACACGCTTACCATAGATGCACAGCCCTGGGCGACAAGTAACAACACGTAACTGGATGTTGACTAAGAAGTATGTTCGGACCTTACATTTCCAAGATCGTAAAATAGCATCAGTCGTTAGGGCTCCATAATCGGGCTGCAGCTTGAGCGAGTGAACCTCAACAGAAAGCTTTCGCTCAGCGACTCTGCACAAGACCGGCAAATCCCACTTTCTTGGATACCACACTTTCTAGAATAGTCTTAAATTCACAATGCTTGTAATGCAGACTGAACTGCATTTTGACTAACATGTATGTTTGGGCCGCCAAAAACTGTGTCTTAAAATAGACTATGAACCGATTTCTATCAAGAGAGGCCAAAGAGACAGAATCTGAATTCCAGTCTGTTCTCAGCGGCTCGATTGGTGACCGGCAAGCTCCCGCCCACCGCATATCTTGACCGCCTGAAGTTCATGACACATCATAAACAGACGATATCTGATTTCCGCCAATGTCCAATCCCAAGAGTGCATGAAGAACAAATCATGATGAAAGCTCGAGTTAAGAAAAGACAGTTTCTGAGAGTACAAGTGACTGTCAAAGTAAGGCCAGCGTACAATCCCAGCGATTACATTTGATTGATTGAATCATGCATGCCAATTCAATGCTCACTGCACCTCAATTGGCAGAAACTGCATGCTGTTATTGGTGGTTCCGCTGTCTGATGAAGCCTCATGACACATTCATATCGTTCTTACAAGATATTATGCGCAACATCTTGATGTGAGTGACAATTTATGACCGATTCACTAGCAATCTTGGCATTGACGACAACTGGAATCGATTAGATTACGGCTGAATCTTCATTGTATCTTTACCGTTCTTCCTCTATGTTCAATCTCTCCTTTGTAAACCCAAATCCTTCATCTTCTCTTACACTGACAGCATACATATTGTGCTTCAGCAGACTCAGACCGCTGAAAGTGAGGTTCTGCACACAACATTGCCTAATCGACCACTAACTTTGCTGCAGAATCCTAATCCAACAGAATATCATGAAAATAGGGTGTCCGTCCGACTGGTATAATGCATTCGCAGATTCATATTTATCCACTATCAGCAACAAACTCAGTTTGAACCCATCTAACGTCAACTGTTGCCACTATCCAAGGTCCCAACTCTATCCTCCGTCCAAGTTCTGCAAGATTATTCAACACACCGACAATTCTGTTCCACGCGGTCACCACTCAAATGCTCGAACTAGAGGCATAATGGACTACCTTCGGCGGGGTCATATGCACGGGCAATCATGATTAACCCATTGTGCAGTATCCAAGTCCGGTCCTGAAAGTTAGTTAGCGTTACAACCATGTTCATGTCTCGAGTTCTTCAGGTGCATCTGGTATAATTCCAGGTATGTTGGCTTGAACCGACCTCCAATTCTTGCAGCAATAGCGTACCTGGATACGAGGGCTAACATTTGGGAATTGGGGGCATGAAGAATCCATCTAATCTGGTGCACCTGACGCTTTCTAAATCACACCAAAGAACTAGCAATAACAATATAAATATGAGCCGCCGACATGTCTTCCAGACTCTTTCCAAGCAAGCCTCGAATTGAATGCACCTCAGCCGAGCGTTATTTTTTCCACCCACTCCTCGAATTACATCCTGCTTGACCGCATGTTACTTCATTGCCCTGTTTTCCTGTCATTCTACTAAACTTCATACTATATTTCCCCTTTTATACTTCTCTCTACATTCCCAACTTCATTCACTTCATCAAACATGGAACCTACGGCCAGCCAGGTGAGGAATCACTATTCCCAGAAGAATCAAGAAGCACACCTTGAGAGAGCCCTTGCACGTGCATTGCAGAAGAGAGCCAATCTTCATTGCTAATCAAATGTTTGAACTTCCAACTCAGCTTTCGACTATAGTGTTGGAGATAGCTAATGTGTGTGCGATGATTCTGATGGAGCAGGATGATGATGATACCGATTGGGAGATCAGCAATGATGGATGGGAAGACCCTGGAGAGTCCACATTGTCATCCAATATTGAAGAAGACCATTTGGATATCCGGCTGGATGTCCTACATCTAGACCAGGCATGCCGTGCTTAGACAATATGAACTACAAGGGTTCCACTGGCAAAGAAATGGAGCCGAGCCAATATTGTCATTGCCCGCACTCCACTTCCAAATCTATGACATCCAGTCAGGGCCATAGCACCACCATTGCTCAAACACCAAAAGTCAACCATCAACATATCACGCAAGTCTGACGTTTTACAGGCGCTCCTACTTCCCAAGACTGGTGGGGACCAGAATGTTTTGCAACCAAAGGCCGGTGGGGATCACAACATTCCTCAACACAAAAAGGCTACTTTTGAAGTAGCGAAATGGTTCATGGAGGAACTCGTATTTATAAAGACCCCCTGGCCGATCATTTCCGATGAGAAGTACTTGATTGTTGACGAAGCTTGGAAACTAGCCATTGAACCCCAGGGTCATCAGCGGGCATTAGCAGGTGCTCCTGTAGGTATACCATCTGTGTGTCAATTGGCTGGTGGTCAATCTCTTAAAATTGATCCGCAAACCCGAGAAGCTGTAAGTGTATATTCTGTTTTCTGCTTCTCGATTAGACTTATGATGATACTAAACCCCCAAAAATACATAGTTGAAACTCAAGATTAGTACCAGTCGAGGGAGTTTGGCAGATGCAGCTTGTCGAACAATTGTCCGTAGTTACCGGTTGGATTCAGGATCAGAGACTGAGCTTTGACTTCAGGTTAAGGAGCTCCAGTTTGACGATGCTTATCTCTCGAAGGTCATCAATCATAAGAAATCATCGTTCACGCGGATGGAAGTGCTTGACTTAATCTACCATCAGTTATTCTTCACCACCAATAGCTTGGGGTGATAACCAACCACATCGCAGTTCTTTCAACCTCTAACACCACAGACATTAGCCCATGTGGCTGCAGCTATTCATTGTGCGCTGTCTGAGTATGCCACTAGAAAAAAGGTTACGGTTATGTTTTCTCAAGATGAATATCAAGGTAAATTTTGCCCTTCCATGGTGATAGATTGTGCTACTGCAGAAGCCATTGCACTCATCAATTACACATGGTGGGACTGCTTCATACCCTCCCCCCCCCCAAATGGTGCTCCTGCGCTATAATAGGCACTCCTGAATCCCCGTCGGAGCTCCTCAGTCTGAATTGGTGCTTCGATATTCCATTCTGCACTCCATACTGCCATTCCTCTCCATGCTCCTCCTCTAGGATGGGCGCTACTCAATCCCCTCCTCAACCTCGATTAGGAGCGCCTCTATTTTATTCCAGACTGTTTACCTTCCTCCACTTTCGGCGCTGCTCAGCCTAGATGGGCTGCTCTGCTTGATAGGTGCTCTTCAATCCCCATCGGCGCTCCTTGGCCTGGATTTGCTCCCCTCAATTTCATTCTCCACTCATCCATCAGCACTCCCCTTAGCCACCTCGCACACCACATCAGGCACTTCTCCTTTCGTGGAGGTGCACCTCTGTTTCCCCTGAATTCATCATATTGCCTCTCAAACTCCATTTTGATTCACTGCAAGCTAACCTCAATTCGAAACCGTTTAGATATCACAAATCGAGCCAAACCACATTGGAATTCAATTTCACCCACTCGCCACGCCCGAAGCTTTCAGTAACAGAAGGAGTGCGTCCAGCTTCTTTGCACTGTTGATGAATTGTGTGTTCCTGCGGTTGTCAGCCCTGATGAAATGGGAGATTAGGTGGATGGCATTGAGACTATTGTTGATTGATATCATTCGATAGCTTGGTGGGGATATTGTTGTGGTTGTATCTACTTTCATTTTTGAATCAATCGCCATTTTCTTTGGTTCTCCTTGATTTAGCGATGCAAAGAATAGAATGTTGCTAAGATGCTGGGTACTATAGTATGATTTAGAAGTTGATAATGAACGATAATCTATGCATCATATGTGGAGGGTATTCTTATTGCTCGTGTACATCCGGTGAATCTCAGATAACGCCTGCAGTCCTTCGAATGAATACCCATAAGAACCTGGCATCACACAGAAGTAGTTTGGGATTCCTGCATTGGTCGGGCAATAGTCCCAGGTGCTCCCAAACTTCTCACAACTGCTGCCATGGTGCTCCCATACCAGTCATCAGAGATCCCAGTCACTCCGATGGCCGGCCGGAATGCCCTCCTACGGTCTGGTTCTCTCCTGACATTGACGCTTCTAAGTTTACACTGCGCCTCCTCTCACACACTCCTGGAGGCTCCCAGTGACTAAAATACATTTTGCTGATGAGAGCTTATTTTTGGCCATATCTCAATGTATCCAGAAAGATTATAGTTGAAACAATTTCGGATATTACCTTTAGGAATTGCTAACACAGATAGTCCTAACCTGATCATGATGCAGAATGCACTTTCCGAGTTTGCAAAGGCTGTCCCAGTAATATTAGACTAATTAGCACTGGCAGAAATGATCAAGAGTTGCTGTATATTTTAATCAAGGATGCATAGTAGTGTGAGGCTCCAAAATGCATTAAGCCAAAACCATATCTCCAAACCCCTGGAAAGCAAAAGGTAATTGTAAGGGGGGACTTCTGTGGGTATATTGGCCAAATACTCAGTGACTCATTAAACTGATTAGTGGTCCTTTCCCCTTTCCACTATCTGCCACTGATGTCAACTTCAATATTTGTCACCGATGTTTAAATCTGACATTGACTTGTTATATAACACTGATACTAACTGCGCACAGCACTGCCCACTCATAGACTATAATTTTTGACTATCAATAGCATAGTACTTGGCAACATACATGCCTCTGAGAAGAGGTTATTTACCAACCACCTCTAGGAAAGAAACTTCAGCCTACCCTATCCAATAATCAATGAGAACTAGAATCTATAATACAATTTCGAAATTTCAATTATCATATAACATTCCTTAAATTACAAAATTCAATGTCAGGCAGGGTGATATGTCTAGTGGATTGGTAAGCAGTATATGCAACACACAACTGGATTAGTTTACCTCACCAGAATTAATCTGTTAATTGAATACACCAAGCCAATAAATTAATGTTCTATGTTGTATATACGGAGGGTTGTCCATAATACTGCCAGTGTGGATTGTAATTCTGATGCTAATCAAGGATATAATATCACAATTTGAAAGATATCCCCCCAAGAACTTTAGTCAGCTGTGATTAGTCAAGGTAATGTTTTGATGAATCTTAGTTAATTTGTGATCATTCTGGATTTGGCACTTGTTGGTCTGTACTATCTTTCTATCTGCATTGGGTTGTGGGTTTGGGGTCTTACTTCTAGATTCACAGTTTTCGTATCTTTATTTAGGATTTATTATAGTTTGTTTGAATTGCCAGATTTGTGTGGGTTTCTGAGTTGGCACTGTTTGGTATCTGGATGTGTTTAGGTTTCTCATTTTACTATTCTAGATTGTAGGACACATTTGGATTATCTTTTACAAATTCAACTGAGTGGAAGATATCACACTGTTTAGATAAACAGTAATGCAGCATAGAGTATATTAGTCACTGACTGTGACTGCCAACTACCCTGCCTGACTTCAACCTCATTGACAATGACAGCAGTCACTCTCTCAGCAGCCACTCTGATGGCGGCCACTCTAATAGCAGCCACTCTGACAGCAGCTACTCAGATAGCAGCCCTCTGACAACAACTCTGACAGCAGCCACTCTAATAGCAGCCACTCTGACAGCAGCCACACTGACAGCAGCTACTCTGACAGCAGCTACTCTGACAGCAGCCACTCTAACAGCAGCCACTCAGATAGCAGCCCACTGACAACAACTCTGACAGCAGCCACTGAGATACCAGCCCTCTGACAACCACTCTGACAACATTTCTGACAACCACTTTGACAGAGACACTTTACAGAGTTTTCCATAACCACGCACTTTGCACAAACAGTCTTCATTATTTAAATATGCCAAGTTTCAACTAATTTGTACTGTTCCAGTATATTGCTCAGTAAGGACTCCATATTCAATGTGACGATAAACAATAGTTTCAGTACTTGCTAAAACCATATTGATGGGACACTTTATATTAAATCAAACAAAAATCCCTTAACACCAATCAAAGCTAAGAGTAACCCTCCATAACCTGCAGAAGAGATCAATATGAGTAGACAGTCTGAAAGCACAATGTTCGGCTATTCTATCAGATCTCCATGCCACACTGTTGTAGGCTATACTGTATTCTTAGAGTATATTGAGATTGTAAATATGAGACACTCAGAGTTCCAAAACAGGATACTATAATACATTTAGATCCAGATTTATTGTTGCACATATTTGACAGATGATGATGTAGAGCTGAAATGTGGACTACCAGCCATCATATTCATTATGTTACATCCACAAAATTGCAAATTGACTATAGACTGTGCTATGCACTCATGTGTATACAAGCAGCTCATAGCCAGCTTCCCGTGGACTTCTGTGCAATGCACAGCCTATAGCCATTCATAGTCGGTTCATAGACATCTGGGAATGGGACTATGGAACTATAATTGGCTGGCAGTTAATACAGTTTAGCCAGTCTTGACTGTGGATAGGCTCTGCGGATCCTGACATACTCATTGAGAATATCTGGCATGGTTACTTTTGAGCCTGCTTTAGAGCCTCACATCAGAGCCTAATTGAGAACCTACTTGACAAAGCAAACCTTCAGCAGGAGTAGCATTTCCAGAGGAATCATTGGGCCAATCAAACTCTGAGTTTGTGAAAGCTTTGACCAATGGAAGAGTTAAGTCTGTGGATGCTTTGACAATGACATTGACATAGCCAACCTACTTGACTAAGTGCTTTGGACACCATCACCATCACCATCACCAGCACGAGCTCCTTTACCATCATCACCATCACCACCGGAATGCATGCATACGCATATGCCCACAATTGACAGGATGCTGGCTGCAGATTCAGCTGAGAAATCTGAGTTACAGATCAGCTCTGCCCGAGATCCAATGCTGTACCATTCCGTCTCAACAAATGGCTCCAACTGTCAACACTGTGCCCATGGGGTATTGTGAGATCTTGTCATGCTGGTCATGTTAAAGATACAGTTCAGACTACCATATTGACTGACATCATTATGTTGGCCAATATATACCACCTGCCACTTGCCACATACCACACAGCACATACTGCCCAATGCCCCCCAGACACTGCCCACCATCCACCACCAGCCTCATGCCTCCTGGTACCTGACCTCTACAACTCAGCAAGTCTCTGAATCGAGCCACAGGAGCATAGGTGGGAGCATATGGTCAACTGAATTTGGGAGTGTCTTGCTGCATAAGAGTATACTTGGGAGTGTGGAGCCAAGTAGGCTGGGAGTATGTCATCAAGTGCAATTGGGAGTGTACATTATAGTGTTCTTGGGAGTGTGCTTCAGAGCTCCTTGACCACTTACTTGGGGGCATACTGTCAAACAAGCTGGGAGTGTACCACCAACTGTATTTGGGAGGGTCCTTGAGAGTATGCCCGGGAGTGTACTTCAGAGCATCTTCACCGCTTCCTGGGAACCATATAGTTAACTAGGCTGGGAGTGTGCTATCCAGTTTAATTGGAAGTGTGGTTGGGAGTACCCTTGAGAGCATACTTGGGAATGATCTCAGAGGTGTCCTTGGGAGGGTACAGTTATGCAGGTGGGCAGTGTGCCATTGAGTGCAATTGAGAGTGTCCTTCAGAGCATGCTCATAAGTGTACTTGAGAATGTACTCAGAGGTGTACTTGGAAGCATACTTGGAGTGTACTTGGGAAAGTCTTCTCAGCTTACTTGGAAGCGTATAATAAAACAGGCTGGGAGCGATTCATCCAGTGCAATTGCGAGGGTCCTTAAGTGCATGCTTGGAAATGTTCTTGAGAATGTACTTGGAGGTGTACTTGGGAGCCTACAGTTAAGCAGGCTGGGAGTGTTCCATTGAGTGCAAGTAGGAGTGTCCTTGAGTGCATGCTCAGGAGTGTACATGAGTATATACTTGGAGTGTACTTGGAAGCATCTTGAGGGCTTACTTGGGAGTGTCAGTCAAGCAGGCTGGTAGTGTACAATTCAATGCAATTAGAAGTGTACTTCAGAGCATACTTGAGAGCTTACTATGACTTGGGAGTACACAATGAAGTGTATTGTGTAGTTTGGTTTTAAGTTTGTTGAATGCAGTGTGATGTATAGTGTCAAGTGTACATAATCACATGTGTATTAAACTAATCTATTCAATGCACAGCACCACAGGACCATATAGTGCCATAGGTTAAATATGTTATGGATTATGATTCCCAATGCAGCTTCTCTATGAGTTACATGTCATGTAAGGTCATTTTTCCTGGGGGAATTGATTTTTTATCATGAACCTGTACCATGTAAGGCTTAGAGATGAGTGAATCACTGTGATAGGCATTGTGGGGTAGTTAGGTAGAGAACATGGTGGGTAGAGAATATGGTTGGTAGAGAATGGAAATCTACACTGTAGAAGAGTACAAATTCTAGTGTCTTTGATGATACTATCATACTTCACCATGACTGATATATATACCACACATTCTGGACATAAAGTCACCAAGATCAGGAGATGAAACACCCAATCTCTGGGCCACCCAGTATACTACAATAGGTCTGAGACATTGGCTTATTCATTTCAATCACACCAATATCTTAGTTGTAAGCATAATAAGCCAATGGAGCACAACTTGGCTCTGACAAAGTTGCACTGACAGTTTCCTCTGACAGGTCATTCTCACATGGTCACTCTGACAAGGTCACTCTGACAAGGTTGCTCAAACAGGTCACTCTGAACAGCTTGCTCTGACAAGGTCACTCTGACAGGAAGCAAATATACTTAGACTCCCATGTAGCGTACGACAACAAGTGTAGGGAGATCACTACTCGTGAGTATACGGTACATACAAAAATCTACCAAAATGCAATCCACACATTTTTATACATTAACCCCGAGTTTGGCGTTCTCTCCCACGAAGTGATCCCTTAGGTTCCCTCGACTCCATTCTCTGACATGCACCTTTGCCAAGCTCTCACTCAGTTTGGCTACCAGTCTCTTCAAAGTAAAATCTTCCTCTTGAGATACACCAAGTTGCTGTTCAACCCACGCCACTACACCATTCCTCGTAATCAACGTTGTTCCACCGCCCTCTATGGCGGCTGCATTCCACAGTAACTCCAGCACCTTCTCCTTAACCCGTTCACTGCAGTTCGGCGATGTATACAGATTCAAAATATTGTCGAATACGTTACACTTCCAGTAGAGCACAAGGTCCTGGTCGGTTTTCAGGCCTGCACTGAGGATATTCAGGATCCAAGAGACTTCTTTATGGTGTTCCTCGCCGACTTGGAGGATACTCAGTATCAACGAGAGATCGTGAAGTTGCAGGAGAGGTTGGCGGAGAAGGAGTTCTACAATATTTTTGTACACAAAGTGTGTAGGATTGGCAAGAACCTGCGTAGCCTGAGCAAGAAAGATTCCCGTCGCTGAGGGCAGTGGTTGATCCATTGTCTGCGCATTTTGTGAAGACAAGGAAGCAAGAAGACCGAAAATCAGGTGGCGGATTTGTGTTTTCCCATGATAAGGTGAGTCTTCCAGCTTTGATATTGCAGTACTAAGAAAGCCAACAGCCATTTGTCTGGTAGTTTTATCATTCGATGAGAGACATACAATTGCGAATCCAAAGCAATGTCTGTCGATAGCAGTTTGCGCCTCTAGGACGTGCGATTTAGAAATGAAACAAAATGTAAGAGCTGGAAGTATAAACATCGGATTATACGCCTTTCCAACTGGAATTGGATTGTCCTTGATGGAATCCAGGTAGGTGTCCAAACAGTGAAGTACGAAATTAGGGCTATTGGGGACGGTGTCGAATACACTCGTTGCAAGCATTTTTGCGTCAATGGATACTTCCAAGTGACCGCGCACCCGAGAGATTAGCGGTTTATTCGTGCATTCCAAAACGGACCAGGATGAAATACGGCTAGCACAGCTCTGTTCTAGGTGACCCTCGATATATTGAATCGCTTTGAGAAGTATGCAGTCAATCGGGTGGTTAGTTCCACGATACAGCACCATGAGACTGTCCAAAGTAGCGATGGTGTAAAGCGAAGTTTTGCCGGCCTCGAATAACTTTGATATAAGGAAGGCGATATAGTGATGAATTTCGTTTGCCTGGTGAATAGCGCCTCGCAAAGAAAGCGGGTTTTCGGTATGCCTCAGGACTAAATGCAAAAGCTTTGCAAGGTCTAGTGACCTAAGAGACGAGAATGACACCACATTAACAACAAAGTAAACGACTACTGGAATGTTAATATGCCTCTGCAAGCCCGCTTCCAGCACAGCATTTAGTGTTGTTCGTGGAATAACGTTCTCGAGTTTAACCTTCTTTCGAGCAAGAAATTTACCTTCGCTATTGTCAGTAGAAATAATAGATAATTACAGGAATTGACAAACCCAATGCCATTGCGATTGCAATCACCTTATCCGAAAGCACAGCATCTTCGGCAAAACGTCTCGTTAGGTGGTCGAATACCATCAAGAACCAACCCTTCATCTCAGAAATGTAGGCATCGTCAGATTTTTCAACTAATGCGTCAACCAAAGCTACCGTACTATCTGTCAACGCGCTTCGCATCCTGTTGGTTGCAATGCGTTTCAAAAAGTCCTTGCGGTTCAGCGAAGGAAACAACGAAATTGCTCTTTGAAGAACGTTCACCTGGTGAGTATTCGGTGCTGTTTGAAGCAGTTCCTTCTGTGTAACATTAAAGGCGATCTGGAGTTTGGTCTTGATAGTACCATTGGCACAAGTTGCCCAGTCAAAGTTTGTAGAGTCTGCGATGGCCACAGAGTATACCTCCAGGAGGGCCGATACGCGCTCAGTAAGTAATAATGTGCTCCCAGCCTGAATCTCCTCATTCAGCCTATTCAATGCTACGTCACGTATTGTCTTCAACTTCGGAATTAGCGAATATACTACAGCCATTTGCTCCGGTACTGTTGTCTCAAAACAATTTATCCCTTGGAGATCTTCTATTTTCGTTCCTGAAATATAAGCAACAAGAGCAGATGAGACACGAGGTGTGATGATGTCAGGCTTCAGAAGGCGGCTAATAAGGTTAACATCAATCACGTGTCCCCGCTCTACGGATAGATGCAGGATGAACTCTAAGAGTTGAGGCAAAGTCCCCTCTTTATAGCGTGATGGTTCAGAACAGAAACGTGCGAGTAAACAATTAACATCTGCTGAAGTGTAAAGAAGTGAGATCATGGAGCGATAGATGAGGAGCAGCTATAAATGTAAGCGCAGGACGAAATCCGCTTATACTGGGGGATTTACCGTTGGCACGTCATCGTCGGGCAACGTTTGAAATACATTAATGAACTTTAGCATGAAACTTGACAGCCTTTCCTTGGCAGTTTCGAGGATCGGATTATTCTTCTCAAAGATTGTAGACAGGAGTTCGGCATAACCTATGATACGGTAAGAACTCGAATCTGTGCTGGGGAGGATAGATAGTGTCCACAAACCACGAGATACTTCCACAATCATAAGAATCCTACCAATGAAACTAGAAGTACTGCAGAACAGTTCGAGACAAGAACTCTCCTTGGAAATGAACCGCTTTGTATTTTCCATGACCTTTCCACCCTGACTGATTAATTGAGAAGCGATATATTTCATCAACTCATTCAGTTTGACCACGGCAGCAGTAGCATCTGCACTGACAATTTTCTCGCTCCTTACAATTCCCGTAATTGCCCTCTGTACAACTGCAAGATCAAATACTGATGTTTCGATTGCATTATTCAAAATGCCCTTCGAGAGAACAGGCACTATGTGTAGGTCTATACCTGGTTTCGGCAATGCTACAAACAGATCCCGGATTCCAACACGACTAGTACCATCATGCATAGCTTTAGATGCCAGTTCTAAACTTTGATCCTTCTGCATGCAATTCTTTAGATCAATGAAACCTTCCGGGATAGACCCAGAATCCGCTGTTAGTCTGACGATAAGTGCCAGCAGGACGTATCTGTTCTCGCCCAGCAATACGCAAGATTCGAGGAATCGTAATAACCACTTCACGGCACAAACTTTTTGCTCGTTGGAGTAGTTCAATGACTCCATAAAGAATTTCCACTGTTCTGCCAGCGTCATGATAATGGGGCTGACAGGAGGCAGTCCACTCGCTTCGGGGTTCTGTTTCTGAATTTCGACTACGGCCTTGGCATACTCATCCAGGTATTTGAACGGCCCACGGATACAGCGAGCCACGGCTTCATCCAGAAGTGAGAGTATGGCCTCCAAATTCTCATTATCCCCGACCGTGGATAGACTTTCTAGCAGAGCATCCAAAGGTGATGCTGTTGTTTCAGCCTGGAAGAGGTAGCTGGTGGATGCTAAGGAGTGTAACAGTCCCCGAAACTGCTGTTGGGGAGCATTAGAGGTGTATTTGCAGCCAAGCCTCAAAATAGCGACAAATGGCGAATGCTCCATCGCATCTAGATACAAAAATCAGTGTTGTGCACGATTAGTGCCATATATCAAGGATTGCGCCCTTACAAGTTTTATTCCACCACTTGAAATCAGGAACATCTTTTGCAATATGTAACAAGTGCCCTATCTCCAATATTCTTATTCCGCTCGGGTCACCACTATCACCTCTTAGAAAAGTAGTTAGAGCAATGTTGACATCGAATTTCCCCAATGAAGCCATCTCAGGGATAATAGCGTAATAATTCACGAGCAACCTCATCTTTGTCTCCATCTGTAGAATACCATTTGCGTCAATCTTTGTGCTACCCGAGCTTACCACCGATGCGTCAGGTATTCTCTTGCAGAAGTATTCAACAACCTCAAATTTACACTTCTTCCAAGATTCCGTGCGATCATGCACAGATGCGGATGCCTTATCAAGACCATTCAGAACACTTCGGAGCTTCTGGAACGCCGTTATCAGAAGTCTGGTAGAAAGGAACCTGATAAGGCTATTTTCATGTGTCAAACACTTTGTCATGACAACCTTGCCCAGCGGTTTTGGTAGTATATTTTCGGCGATAACATTGGTAGGTGGCGGCAGAGCCACTGGTTCGGGGGCGCCGAAATTTCTTGGTATTGGAAGTGCAATAACAGATAACAAGAAAGCACAATATCCCATCCAAGTTGATGTCAATTTAGGGTCGAAACTGAAATTTAGGTTTGACAGAAAGTGGACTGCAACAAGTTCTGGAGATGTCTCGAATATTGCTAATATTAAATCGAGTTGCGTTTTATCCGCGAAAGGGCGAATACTGGTCACAAATGAGGATAGTATTCGATTGTAAACCTTTGGAGCGGGCTTTCGCTTGTCCTCTTTCTCAGAATATCCAGGCGGATACCAGCCATGTTCCGGGTAACATATTCCGGAACCTCGTCTGGTGCAGGCACTCATCAAAAACTCATGCGCAATGCCCGCAAGTCGTTTCTCCTCCTCTTTCCCAGATTTAGTGAATTTTACGGTTTCTTCGCGGGTGTATAGCCTAAGTATGTGCGACAGAACCCACTCGTTGAAAGTGTTCGTTTTAGTTGCTCTCGGGATTTCCTCCTCCGCGAGAACCTTTATTGTCAAGCATTCCAGCACGTCATATATGATTGAGGGTGTATCTGTCTTCAAGTGCTTAAACAACGGCGTAACCCAATTCCTCAATTCCAACATCTTAATCCTAATGCTCGGTTCTCCATTTTGCAAGAATGAAAGGAAGAATCTGACACAGAGTGTGCGGACTGATGGTCTTGCTGGATCCTCCACTACGATCTTAGCCGAACATTTCACTTCCATATTCCGCGGCAAGTCCTTGATTGTAAAGTCGAATGCCAAATGAACGAAACCGCACATTGCTCCAAAGTTAAATCGATTCATTTCTGTCAACATCCGTAGACATGGCGAAATAATTTGGTCATTGCTGCCGGTTAGACCGCGGTAGATGACCTTTAGGCTAGAAGGTTGAAGCAGATTATGGATGAGTGTAGTGCCATAGATATTGAATTCTTCGTGATATGAACATAATCGGATGAGTATCGCCAATGAGGAAGGTACCAGAGATAGCAACGATATTGAATTGTTCTACCAAGCGCTGTCAGCGTTACGCAGAGAAGCACTGCATTAAAGTACCAACCTGATTTGCATATCCCCAAACTTTGGTGATGTCATTGAACGGACGCAACTCCATCTCCCCATCTTCCTCTTTCAGGGCGTATCGGCATTGCGCCTCCAGGTACTCCTTCAGAATTGAATAGTTCGTAGCTGCTTCCTCCTCTTCTATCTCGGTGCCCATCGTACAGCGGTTCAAAAAGTTTTTAAAACTCTTAATTCCTGTCCTCTACGGTTAGTTATCGCAAAGTCGAGAGTGTGAGGTCATACCTGCTCCACTATAGTCTGCCATGAGACTGAAGAGGTCTCGGCCACTAGAGATTAGCATTGTGCTTTCGACATCGCTCTTGTTCAGACCGTCCGTCCGTCTCTTTTTCACGAATCTGGGAGGCATGATCGTTCCTGGTTTTATGTGAGGGTACGCAACGTTAATGAGAACTTCTTTTTTGCAAGTCACAAGCGCTTACATAGCGTTTCAGCCACGTGCATCACGGCAGAGAGTGCCGCCGCTCACCCTTTCACACATCAACCGTAGTCTCCGACTGATTACTGCCATAGCTAGTTTCGGAACGTGTGGTACATTCGCGCCCAATAAGTCTTAGCACCCTTCACAAACTCCTACAATAATGCTAAACCCAGTATTTGTCAACAGCGATAGCGAATAGGTACTTAGGACTGGTGCATATAAAGAGGACATGCTAAGAGATATGCTAGTGCCCAATATATTGACTATCTATATCTATCAGAGTATACAACATATAGAGTATCCACTTTATCTAATATCAATATGTAACAGGCCTTGGTTTTCTATAATTCGGGGCATTGTGGAAATACTCCTCTGCTAGCCAAAAATACTTCCTCACTGGTAGTCTACAGCCTCTGTTATTTTAGTTTTGAATAGCATATTTAGTTACAGTATAGCTTGATATACTATACAATAATCTGAAAATTCCATATAATACTAGTAATACTTACATAATCCAGTTTGGTTTTTATGAGAAGGACTACTACAGATTCTGTGAATGTGTATTTTGAGATATTCTGATGATTTCTGAACTTGAAAGAATTATTCATTCTTATGTAAATGTCATTTATGGTAAAAATAAACAGTTGTATACACCTATCAGTAATATTAATTTTGATAATATGGATTTAACTATATTAGCTACAATTTAAGTATCTCCTAATATATTCTATACTTATCATCATTAGGTTGTATTATTAAGGGCTTTCAGTATTATCTACTGACGGAAAGGAGGTAAAAATGTACTAAGTTACCAGGCTAAATTGAATCTTACTGTACATATTTCATATATTATTTAGGTTTTAAGTTCAGTTGTATTGCACAGGTTGCTGTAGTCAATTCTAATGCCCAAGATTTAGTATAGTTATTTTAGGAGAAAAATAACAAATACTTTTCAGAAAGGATAAATATATAAGTAAAGCTAATTCTTATAGTATACAGTATTGTTTCGGGTATACATATTCACTTTCTTAATCAACTGGTGAACAATTCATTCGATATATATTCAAAGAGCAAGAACTGATTTTGTTTTCCTGGTAGGGATAGTTATGATATGTGTAATCAGTTAATCTACAATATATATACTACATTAGCAAAAACTGAATTTCCTTCATTAAATTCATTTAGTTTCTTGTACCCACTAACTCAAAAAAATAAAATCGAGGTTTCCCTGAAATATGGCATTGATTCGATGTTCCCCAGTGTGCTTTGAGTCGTCACAATGCTGTTTTCAAGTGGCACGACCAGTGTACCCACTTTTGCGAATGTGACAACGAGCACTTGACAAATGGTTTACACTTCCTTTGGCAATAACACAAATGATCTCTCGGCAGACTCCTACGTCGCCCAATTCAATTTGTTCTCATGATGACGATAGTACTCGCTCCATACGTTCAATGAAAAGTGTAGTTCGTGTTGTTAAAGACCCTCATGGCTTAATTTGACCAATGGTAGTTACCCTGCAGAAATGGTTCACAATATTTAATATGTTGATACAAAATCGTTCAGTCCCTTGCAGTTGTTCAACTGTCACAGGAGGGTTATGCATCATCGTGATTATGATTTCACCCATTTGAGATCAGACTTCAGCAAACAATCAGTTCAATTACATGTACTACTATTATGATATGTCAACGAAACCTAGAATAAAATAGTACACAAAAGAAAACATAAATCCAGTCACTGACACCATTCCTAACCTCCAAGCGACATCGCACCGTCTACAATTGTACTTCCATTGACTAATCCCATATTCTCAACGCTGGTGATGTTGCTGATGTTGTTGCTGTTGCTGTTGCTGTCACTGCAGGGGACAGGTTGGCTGCTGCTGGCAATGGCAGACCTGCCTGAAGGCAGAACAGCTGAGAATCGCATGCTAGCTTCAGTAGCAGCAACAACACTGCTGAGACAATTGAAAGAATTGTCAGGCTGCTCTATCAGCTCCTCCGGGACAGAATCATGGAAGTCCTCAGCACAGGTGTCCAGATCATTGTGAGATTGTACCATCACTCCGTCTGTACCAGTGGAGTTGATCCTTCAGCGAATCACCCTGTGGATATTGTCCATCTTGTTGGCTTGAACCTCTGGCGAGGAAGAATGAAAATCCGCATCGAGACGACGAAATACATCTGTGCATGCATTCTTCACAGTGTGATTAATATTTCTTGTTTCGCACTGGCGTTGTGCTCCACCTCCTGGACCAAACTCTGGCGGGACGGTAAACTGGCCGGATTTCCAGGCCGACAGTCGATGGTGGATGGTGGCTCCAGTGAGGGTAATGAATGTCTGGTTGATATTATCAATCAATGATCTATCGTTCATTCCCATTCGTCGTATGCCATAGAAGTATGTTCAGTGAATAGGATCCACATTTTCGGTCGCTGCAAATCGAAACTTGCACTGCATAATCGAATGTCAAGACAATGATAAAACAAGAAGGGAACTTTGAACTTACCTCACGAATGTTTGTGGGGTATGTAAACCTCTCCTTGCCCACTACCCAGGCCACCATTTTCCGGAGCTCTGGAGGCGGCTTTGTTCAAAATCCATCAATAGTCTCAATTGAAGTCTTGCAGTGGTATACCATACCATTGCTGCACGGGAGGAACAAATCTGTGTGAGAGCCTGATGCACAATGTCAGTGATAAACACAATCATTGAGATGATTCATTTACCACTGAAATATAGGCATGTGGAGGGTCCGAGGTACTCTGGGCTTGATTAATCCTGGCGATGTCCTCATACCATCAACCATGAATTGGGGCGGTTTTCGCCGCATTCGTGGCAAAGGGATTCACAAACATCGCATATTTGATACCTCCAGGCCTCACACATGCCATGACCATTGCCGGAATGCCTCAAAGAGTTGTCTGGGGGTTGTATTCTGCGCCAACAATGAGGCCTGTCACGTCCTCAACACAAGGCTTATATCACCACAGATTACGAGCTTTCCATGCTAACAATTGTTCACCGGCTTCGTTTGAATGCTTCCTCTAGTCAATATATACATCAGCAGGCGAATTCAATTGTCAAAACGCTCAATCAAATACCTTCTTGGATGCCAGCGGCACAGGCTTACATTTATCCTCCTCCTCTGAGACAATATTGACCTCCTGGCGCTCGAGATGTATGGGTTGCACTGAGGTAGCAGTTAGTTGAGTTGCCATGACTTCTTATCCATGTGTTGACTAAAGGAATGTTTTGATAGCTGCTTACCAATTATTTTCCTGGATGGTCACCAAAGAGGCTCCTCAGTGGAATCTGAATTGCCATCTCGATGATCATTCTAATTGTTGGGTATCGTGCTGAGATTGTCCTCCAGATCCTTGTTGTGGATAGATCGTTGGCTGCTCCTGGTGCTGGAAGGAGGTGGAGGAGGAGGAGAAGTGCAGCGCCGTCGTGTGATGATTCAAAAAGGTGGCAAGTGAAAAGTACGAAACTATTAACTGAGTGACTAGAGGAAATGTCAATGAATGCATAGTGAATGAATTAAAGTGTTGTGTAAAGGAAAGAAAGCATTGATATGATTGAAATCATCGTGGCGATTTGTCTGTTTATCCTGTCGACGATTCTTGGATCCAATCACCTCCTGCCACCCATGCTTCCAACTCCTTGGATGGAAGAGAACTCGGAACTAAGAATGGCAGGTGACACGCATGCTGCGGGGTTGTTGATTGGCTTTCTCTGATGAAAATCATTATCGCAACGAGGTAAAGAGTGTTTGCAGTTCACTAATCATTTGGGCTAACTTCTGATATGGAAAGATAACAAACTACCAATTACATGATAGTCATACACGGAGTGCTATTGCTGCCACTATGCGTTACCCATAGACAATCGTCTTAATGATTAGTCACAACATCGTGAATTCTCAACACAGCCCTTCAAGCATGACCATGACCGATGTAATACCAAAATGAACAAATCACCAAAATGAGACCCAAAACCTCACCAACAAACTCCAAATTATCACCCATCTGTCCACCCTCCAAATTGCCAGGAAAATACCCACCCACAACGCAAATCTTTGAACGACCGTCCAGACAGTGCATTGCATTCTCAAAATGACTAATTTGCAGCTGGGCGGCTGCTTGTACACTTCCTATTGGCAGAAGAGCCCGCAGCGGGAGGATACACAATGTGATCGTGCTCGGGGTGCCAAGCCATAACCTCATCAGCAAGAACCCATTGCTCGTAATTGGCAAAGAGACCAATACCATTGTTTCGCATGACTTCAAGGTATCACTGCTGTCTGATAATCCTCCGTTGAAGATGATTTTCGAACTCTCACAAGCCTGTTGTTGTTGTCGGGAATCTTTTTCGATTCGGGCGCCACATCTCAGCATCATCATCCAATTCTCCGCAGATATTGTCGATCATATTCTTAGCTGGAGGTGGGAGGATATCATCCAGAGGAAGATAGCTGCGGCCACCACGCATAGGTGTCTGGGTACCAGATGTGCCGTCGGCTTGTTGGCCACAAACATGATGCAAAACCATGTTGGGTTGCATCATTTCATCGCCACCTTTACCCAACCATCAGCAGTATAGTTATCAAAGATTGGGGTAATATTACGGGGGTGTGCACCACGATCTCCATTAGACTTCTCCCGGGAGCCCCAGAACTTTCGGAATTTCTGGCTGGGGTCTGGCAGACATACGATTGCAGCATTCACAATTGACCCCATGGTCGTATCTACGATTGATGTAACTGTCGGAAGTATCGATTCATCATCCCCAGGCCATTGCCATGAGAGTAGCCTAGTATTATGTTCTCCCACCCTCTTCCCAGCAATTTCGGGATCCACATAGGCGATGGTAAACCGAAGAAGCTCAAACAGGTAATCAGTCACGGCATCGCAACGCTTCTTCATTGGTGAAGACTGGTGATGAGTGATTTCTTCCTCATTGTCTTCTGTATCTACACATCATCAGGAAGAGCAAAAGAAGCATCAGGGGGATGAAATGCATACCAATGTGCACGAAATCCCTCATCTTAGTCAGGGTTTTGTGGATCATATTCATTGTTCCGCGAAGTCCAACCTCAGAAAGCTCATTCAGTGCTGGCTTGAGTTTCTGACAATCGAGGATAGTCTTGTCTGCCATGTACCATTTCCAAAGCGGTTTTTCATACGGCAGATCACTGGTTCGAGTAACGCGATCATCGATTAGGAGATCCCATTGCTCGGGGCCGGTGCCTTGCATGTTCATCAGCCACAACTCTAGTTTCCATCAGAATCACCCGGGTGTTCCGGATGGCTCTGACGACTCTGACAGAACCTCGTACCCTCTGACAGAGAATTTCACGCCACCCGTCGCCCAGGTGACGGGTCATGTTGCATAGCATCAGCGAAATGTATTTTAGCCACTGGAAGCCTCCAGGAGGGTCTGAGAGAATGTGGAGTGTAAACTTAGATGCATCAATTTCAGGAGAGTATCAGACCCTAGGAGGGCATTGCTGCCGGCCTTCAGAGTAAGTGGGAGCGCCGACGACACACCTGGGAGCACCTGGGAATGCCGGCAAGAAACCTGGGAGCGCCGGCGACATGTCTGGGAGCACCTCGAATCACAGTCATGTATTCAGTTTGTATTCTCATCTATGTATCTATGTATCTATATAGCTACCCATCTACACACCCTATATCTGCACTGGCTGCAGGCAGTGCTTGAGAGCAATTTGAGGTGCGCCGGAAAATGACGATCGAGTGAACTCAGAGACATACTCCGAGCCCTTGATCGAGCGGGTTTGCAGACTCCCTTGGAGGCCGTGATCGAGCGAGTTTGGACATGCACTTGGAGGCCATGATCATGCTCACTTGGAGGCAGTCATCGAGCGAGTTTGGAGATGCACTTGGAGGCCATGATGGTGAGAACTTGCAGGCTTTAATCAAGGGAGTTTGGAGATACACTTCGAGGCCGTGATCAAGCTAGTTGGGAGATGCACTTGGAGGCCATGATCCAGCGAGATTGGACGAGTACTTGGAGGCGGTCGATGGAGGGCGCACCGGGTGATGAGACTCTATTCATCAGTTAGATAACTCGCAACCGTGGGAATGTGACAATGTGACTTTACCTTTGAGCTCTGATGGAGGGCTGGCTGATGGCGGTCGATCGTTTAGGGAGGTACGCCAGAAGCTGAAGCTACATTCAGGGGTCAACTCGTAATCATGAGAATGAAGGGAAGACAAACAGTCTTGGGTGGATGCTGTACCCGGTGTATGCTGTACTCGGTGTCAACTCATGATCATGTAATGGAGAGATAGAGAGGTATAACTTAACTTTGTGTGCTGCGATGATGGTTGAGTTGTGGATGAGACAGAGGGAGATGGGGGATGGAGATGAGAATGATATCGAGGATACGAGCGGATATGAGAAATCAGGGGTACGACTTGCCTGATTGGGTTCGGAAGACCTGTTATAGGTGTTGGTTCTCGCCGGATCGGGACTTGTACCTGCCGTATCGGGGATGGTCAATTGACTCACACATTAAATTCTCTAAGTCCCAGTTTCTCATGATGATTTCCCACATCTCCTGTGATCACTCTCTTTCTTGTGCTCAACTCTACCATCACCTAAGAACACGGAGTTAAATCATCCCTCTCTATCTGTCCACGCCAGAATCATGAGTCAACACAGAGTACAGCATACACCAAGTACAGCATCATCCCAAGATCGACAGTCTCCCACTCCCAGCCAGTTGCTCATCTCCCGGCGGATGTTGTACACAACTCTCTACATTCCCACAATTACAAGTTAACCATTGAATAGAGTCTCAGCTGCCGTCGTGCCTCCCTCCAAATCGACCGCCTCCAAGTGCTCTTTCAATCTCAGTCGATCATAGCCTGCAAGTGCATCTACAAAGTCGCTCGATCACAGCCTCAGTGTGCATCTCCAAACTCGATCAAACACGGCCTCCAATTGCATCTTCTGAGTTCACTCGATCTCGGCCTCCAAGTGCATCTCCAAACTCGCTCGATAACGGCCTGTAAGTGTATCTCCAGACTCGCTAGATTACAGCCTGCAAGTTCGCATAATCATGGCCTTCAAGTGCATCTCCAAACTCGCTCGATCCCAGCCACCAAGTGCATCACCGAGTTGCTTCGATCTCCGTCTCGAAGTGCATCTCAAACAGGCTCGATCAAGTACATCTACAAGGCGCGACAGCGGTTGTACGAAGATACAGGGGTAACGGAGGTGGACAGAGTGACGGGGAGTATGTATTCAGCAGACCCCGTAGTAGATAGACACCATCCCATTTCCATCTCCTCCTATCATACAATGAATATTCACACTCTATCTTTCCCAACTTTTGATCTCACTCGCTCTGTCCGAGATTTCGTGGATCCTCACGGCCGGGTAGTCTCATATCTTCTCATCTTCCTACTTGCCTCGAGCTTGATGTAGAAGGAATGCGAGGAGAGATTTTCGCAGCGTCACCCATTGCATTGCAATCCCGATGCAAGCGTGTACCCAATGGACCCATTCCAACGTATGGTCACAGTTGGCCACAATGCAAAAGTGTTTGTTCAAAATCGAAGACTGACAGAGCGAGAAGAAACGGCGAAACGGCGATCAGCGGGCGATATGCAAAGTGACGCATGGAATTGACACCGGCTGTCTCTTACTGCTCTGATGGAGCGGGTCCACTCTGACGCAGCTATTCCGCCCAGACGGAGATGTTTTTCGCTGATGTTGCTGATGCTCATGGACTGGTTAATCTCCCCGATGGGCTCCCTCACTTTATCATCTTTCCATTGTGTTGTCAAGCCACCCTTCTCCTGCCAAATCCCCATGGTTTCTGCTGCCCATTGGCTGACTCCAACACCAGCATCCTCGGCCCAGATGCAGACACTTATAGTTGGCATCTGGATTGTATTAGCATCTGCGACGACTGATCTTGGCAACCAGATGGCATCACATTACATGTCAGGTTCTCAACGGTGGTCAATGATTGAGTGGTGGATATTAACTGCTAGTCACTCCAAGCAAGCGTCAGGAGTGTTGAATATATCCTCAAGGGAGATGCGATGTGGTAGCAGAAGTGAGGAGGGTGTGTCGGAGGGTTTGGAGATTGTCAGTAAGGTGGGCAGGCAAGGCGAATATATATCTGGGATTGGAGGGGTATTCTTGATCCGGCGACATCATCTTGGCTGCTATTTAGCTGGAAAACAATTTGCTTAGCATCATCTAAGCACCCTGATTCGTTGACTGAACGCTCAAGTTCATCACAAAGACAACTAAAAGCATGCTCTGCAGTCATATCTCGTTTGGTTGTCCTTGCTCTAGTTCTTGTACCCCACGATGACGTTGCTGGGTTGTTATCACAGGAGAATGCACAGTTCATGTAAGGTATGAATTTAACAAACAGTAACAACTATCAATCAGGCAATGGGCATATCATGGTCTTGTGAGGGTGGAAAACAATCGCCACGACAAGCTGAATGCCGATGCTGTATGTTTTTCGTGATCCAAGGGATGTTGAAAATGAGAGAGCGATTATACACTTTCCAAATGTGTGAAGGTGGATGAGAGGAGTACAAAAAGAGTGGTAGGACACCGTTGTGGAAACAGTAAATTGAGGTGCAGCTCTTTCCGAGGACCAGCGAGCTTCCAATGGTATGAGTAGCTAATGAACTGTCAAGATGCTTCTTAACATTGTTGCGACATTTCATTTTGCTAACACAACATGGATATTTGCCAGCAGTGTATTTACTGCTTGATGACGTACTTCTACATCTGTGCTTACATCACTCACCTCTGTTGCGACCACACAGAAAAGCTAGTATATGTACAGCCGAACAGCTACCAGATGATGGTTTTGCAATCTAGCACAATAGTATTCCAACTCCATTCGGTCATGAAATGCATCGCGACACTTTTCTTCACCCTTCTGACCATTGTTCCAGCGATACAGAAGCGCATAGAGAATAGAAGGGTATCAATCCAGAGCAACCTGCATCTCGGACACGTATTTATGGTACTCCATACCTCGAAAACCATTCAGCTGGCAAGTCTATTAGTAACGAATATTTTGATAACTTTGACGATGAAATGAATTGATGGTCACCGTTTTCTTGCGAGGAGGAGTATCGCTTAGCATACTGGTGGGTCAAGCACAACTTGATCATAGCTGCTGTCAACGAGCTTTTAAGGAACCCTACAATGGCAACCATCAGCATCTTCACTTCATCCCACACTATATTCAAAATGTTGAATGCAATGTCCTACACAATGGGCATCGACTCCTGGAAATCGGGCAAAGTGTGTTAAAATCATTTAGCCAAACCCAAAAACCTTCGCGATGATGATTACACACGTTTCTTCTGCTGCAATCCTGTTCAATGTATTGTGTTCCACATGCAACAGCTTGCATTCAGGGAACATATGTCATATGTTCCAGCAAAGGAATTCAATGATGCTGAGGAATGTATCTACTCAGAGGTGATATCAAGCGACTGGTGGTGGAATGAACAGGTATGTTGGTTGAATTTTGTGATAGCTACGATGATTTTGACCGCTTCCATAGCTGCCATGGCCGCTTGGAGCGACCATCGTCCGCTTATTTGGCAGGTCGGACCAGACACATCATATATACTATTCGGGCGACAAGAAGGAATGGCCAGTATCTTTTGCTCTCGGAAATATCAACTCGACAATTAGATCAAAGCCTTCGAATCTTGCAAGTGTCGTTGTTGCCCTTCTTCCCAATCCTTCGAAATATCACTTTAAATGACATGTATAAACAACTGCCATGAAGGAACAACAAATCCACAATCGAGAGGTTTTAAGGAAGGTCTTCTAGCGTATTTTTCGCTCTCTCAAACCGCTTTTGAACATTGGAAATCTCATGCTTTGTGCCAACAGTCGGATACGGTGATGTTATCCTGTCATCTGTGCCTGGACGGCTGACTACTTTGAAAACATTCACTTTCACTTGATCAAGGAGCCCTATTGCCCTGTGTGCGAAGCACTGCAATCATCGTCTGGAGAAGGGAATTCATCGTTGTGGCAATTGAGAGACGATTGGCTATCTTTCCAAAAGACGATACTTGCCACTCAGGGAGATGGGATGGAGAGACGGAAAGCAAGACAATATATGGAAGATCGAGCTGTTAGAACCTTAGAAGACATCTTCTGGATCATGGAATGCATCTCCCAAACGACTATTGTCATACCTGATATCCTTCATACCCTCTATCACGGTATGCTTCAGCTTTTGATGGACTGGGTAACATCCTTCCTCGAACAAAATCCCCTGATCAACAAATTGTACCAGCTCTGGGCGATGATGGCTCTATATCCTGGCTTCGCTGGATTCAACAAGCCATATAGCATGGTGATGCAATGGAGTGGTATGGAGATGAAACCACTCGGGGACGTGATTGTTCCCGATTTTGAGGGTACTCCATTTCACCCTTTGTCGAGCCACCGGGTGCTCTTCACAGAGTCCCTGTCGTCCGTCAAGAACTCGGTGTATTTCCACCCTCTGGCACAGTACCGGTACCATACTGAAGCCACGATCAAGTACATGGAGAAACTTCTGGAGGAGGTTCATTGTCACGAGGATGATTTCATATGATTCCGTGCCAGTAAATCTCCACAGAAGGTCTCGGAAGCCATGAAAATGCAGCTTACTCTGGACGAACAGGAGGAATGGCGGAGTGACCGCGCTTGGAACAATCTTTCGGTGTCTGCAAAGTGTCGTCGTGTTGATGAGGAATCAACCCAGATCGAGTCAGAAATTGCATAACATCCATTCGACAAATCGCATTTCAACTGTGTGATCATGCATCTCCTGAACCACTTCTCAGACCATATCCGCCAACTTGGCAACCTCTGAAATGCAAGCTCTGAAATGCTAGAAAGAACGATGATGGATCTGAAACAAGCGTACCGACAAATGAATGTTCAGGAGGCCACCTTCCAGACTTTCTGAATGAAAGCCCGAAAGGAGGTGTTTCTGTATGCAGAGCTGAACATACATGCTGCAAAGAATGTAACCACGATGCAATGCGTCTAACCACAGTGCCTATCAAGCGAATGATGAAAACCATGCTACCAGAAATTAAGACCCTTGATGACTTGGTCGAGTGGTGTGCAATGCCAAAAGGGGAGCTACAAAATCACATTTCTTGGTGTTTCAAGAGATTTGCCAACTCAACAGATTACGTTGATCAGGTTTAGTATTTCAGTCATCTCACCCGTGCAAAATACATTCTGTGCAAAACAGCAGCAATCCCTGTGAGGTCATTTCAATGAGACGAGCAGGCAGTTCATATGGTTTGTTGCACTGGGTCCACAAGGTGGAGATAGCATAAACCACGAAGACATGATAGAGTGGTTCTCTGGATGGGGACGAGTCCAAATAGCCACTTTATGTCGACTGCTGTCCACATTACTGTATGGTCAAAATGGCTTTTCGTCATCGATGATGCAAAATTGAGTGTTCAAGGGCTTCCCGCCATGATTCAGACGTTTGCACCATGGCGGATACATCTGACTGCTGGTATGGTGATGGTCGAGGGGAGACATCAACCTCCGATGCAACGTTTGAATGATGGAAGCAACCAACATAAGCCTCTTTTCGGTGTCAGAACCACCGATACTGTCTTTTATGCGTGATCCAAGGGGCTGTACACCATCTTCCGCTGATGCCGCAACTAGATAGCACGTGGTTGTGCTTGAGAAAGACCATTGACTTGAAAGCTTTCAATTTGTTTTACGTGTAGATTGTTCGATTCGATGCTTGAACTAATTGTTGCAGCAATACTTAGAAATTTGATGAGTGTCTACTCGAAATTTTTGTTATGGGAGTTGTGCAAGCTTGTGTATAATCGATGTCTCAAGGGATTAAATAGTTGAGAATCTTCTTGAAATCAATGTAACAGTTCAAAGAACCATTGAAACGATTAAAATCTAGAGGACCAATTCGAAATAGGCGCAGTAGATTGACTGAACTGGATAAAGAAGGTTTTGAAACGTCGTGACGATGCGATCACATCATTGAACACTTCGAAGCCTGGTGGATGATTGCAAACACATTGCACTGATTCCTTGTGGAGGATGTGGAGAAGAATCAGTTAGTGGGGTCCATTCTTGGAAATGAATTTCGCTTTTTGCTGATGTATATCTTGAAGTAATTCAACAACATTGTCTATATCTAGTTAACTAAATATAGGCTGTGCCATATACTATATTATTTGAAGTTAGTATAATAATGTTATTTTCCATATATAAATTGCTGAATACAGACTATATCACACCTTACAATAAATGAATACAGTAGAATCTCAATATACTAAGTTCACTATAAGCTATTTTCCTTCTGATTTTCGAAAGATTATTAGTGGATGAATCAATTATTCACATATGGTAATAAGCCAGAAGGTTTTCAAACATTGTTAGTATCATTATCTCAAAAACAACTATCAGATTGTAGTTGTAATCAAATATATATGTGTCTTATGTAATTGGGTATTTGTACAATTCAAAATTAAACAGAATAAACATAAAGTATATTTACCACTGCAAATGTTGTCATCATATTGTGGGAGAGAATATTGACAATATTACGATTTTAAAATAAACAACAAAACGTTATACATGGGAAATATATTGGAATTGTGGTTACTAGGAGTGAGTTCACTAATTGGAAAGTAGTCGTTTATATACCAATGTCAGAAGTAATATTTATGTATATTTAGTGGGAATAATGACTTTATGTACCATTTAACTCATAGAACAGATGTTTTTAAAGGGTAATATATTGAGTATTTGACATGTGGCACAATAAGGTCTTATAGAGCTGCAGCTGAACTTGATTAATATGATAAGCATGGAATTATGTGTACTGGATACTATACCTCTTGCTGCATTTAACAAAGATGAAACAGACCCGCCAAATGCAGTTCATTGCATGCCACCATGTATGTTCTGATCTGCACTCCCCCTTGCTGTCCATCATATACTCCCAATCCACTTGCCTTACACTGTCCAGCAAGCTCTCAAAGTGCTCCCAAGTACACTCCAGGTATCATTCTAAGTACACTGCCAATTACATTTGAACACCAGCAAAAATAACCTTTCACAACTTGCACCTCATAGAGCAGCTCTTTTGGAATGGTAATCCATACTATATTTAACCCAGGGCACAATGAGATTCTGTCGATCTGTGTATTGACTAAATTGCAATGATATGCATGTGATTATGTGCAGTTGATAGTATACATTATGCGACATTCAACAAACTTGAATGCAAACTACCAAATGCACTACATTGTATGCTGAAAAGTCATTGTACGCTTCCAAGCACACACTGAAGTACACTCCTGATTGCATGCGACTGTACATGCCCAGCCTGCTTCATTTATGCTTGCGACTAAGCCCACAAGACACTCCCATGTACACTCTGAGTACATTCGCACTTGCACTTCCGAATATACTCTCAACAACACTCCCAAGTCGACTTGATGGCACACTGCTAGTCTGATTGACTGTGTGCTCCAAAGTAAGCTCTCAAGACACTTTGAAGCACACTTGTAACAATACTCTCAAGTAAACTTCCAATGGCACTCGATGATGCACTCCCAGCCTACTTGGCTCTATGTTCTCAAGTACACTTCCAAGTGGCAAGATCCACCCAAACTCACTTGACTAGATGCTTTCATGTATGCTCCTGCATGTTCAACCCAGAGACTTGCTGAGTTGAAGACGCCAGGTACGAGAAGGTATAGGGCCGGTGGCATATTGCAGGAAGTGTTTGGCAGGCAGCAGGCTGCATGTAGCATGTGGCAGGTGGAAGAAAGTGTCTGGTGGTCGAAATCATAATGTCGGTGAATATAGCTGATTGAACGTAATCGTCAGCGCGGCCACTATGACAAGATCACAGTATGCCTGATGGTCATAATGTTAGCAATTGTAGCCTCAGATACTGCAGAAATAGTAGACAATTTAATCTTGGCAAGAGCAGATGTCCAGCTCAGTCTTTACCACAGAATCTGAGATCAGCTTGCTGTCAATGTGGAATGTATGCATACCAAAGTAGGTCTGTGGCTGATGGTGATAATCGTGACAGTGATGATGGTGTTGGTACTGTTGATGGTGATGGTGATGGTACTGAATGCACTTTGTCAAGTAGGTTGGATATGTCAGTGTCAATCTCAAAAGTTCAACAGACGTAAGCCTTCTATTGACCAAAGCTTCCACAAACTCAGAGTTCAATCGGTCCAAAAATTCCTTGGGAAAAGCTACTGCTGCTGAGGATCAGTTCTCTCATGCATCGCTCTGGAGCAGGCTCTGAAGCCTGCTTCCAGGTAGGATTTCAATTAAGCTCTCAAGCCGACTGTCAATCAGGCTCCCAAGTGGGCTCAGGAGTGGCCACATAAGATTTTCTCAATGAGTGTCAGCAGCAGCGAAGCCTATTGGGAGTTAAAACTCACTAAGGTTTGTCTACTGCCAGCAGTATATAGTTCCATACTTCTAGGTGTAGATGTCTAAGGAGTGACTTGGATGGCTTGAGACTGCATGTCATGCAGGGGTCCACCGGGAGTTTGCTTGATGCAGTGTATGTGTATATAGTGCAGTCTATAGTTGATTTGCACGTTTGCCAATGTACGTTCACTCCCAAGCTAGCTCTCTCTGATGCTTCGAATTCTACTTGATGGTTCACTTCCCGCCTGCTTGACTGTATGCTTTGAAGTCAGCTTTCAGAAAACTCTGAAATATACTTCTGAGCTTGATTTCTAGGCTGCTTCTAATTGTACTGGATGGCACACTCCTTGCCTGCTTTGACCTTATGCATGCAAATAAACACTCAAGATGCTCTCAAGATTGCACCAATTGCACTGGAAAACACACTTCCAGCCTGCTTGACAATTTGCAACCAAGCAAGCTCTCAAGATGCTTTCTAGTACATTGTTGAGTGAGCTTTGGAGTACACCCCCAATTGCACTTGACAACATGCTTTGAGTCTACTTCACTCTATGCTTTCAATGATACTCTCCAGATGCAAAACTCTTCCCCTCCAACTTGACAATATACTTCCATGTATGCTCCTGAATGCTTCATCCAGATACTTGCTGATTTGCAAGCAATGGGCAGAACAGGGTGTAAGGCAGATGGTGGGTAGTAGTTGGCAGGTACTATCGGGTGGCCAAAATCATGACATCAGTCAATATTACAGTCTGAACATGACCTTGAGTACGGTCTCCATTTTGAGATTTCGTGTTGCCTCATGGTAATGGAGAGAAATATTCAACGGTAAAACTGGCAGGACAGTTAGAAAATTGAATCTTCGGGACAAGAAGATCTGCAACTCGAATTGCCAAGTGGAATCTGCTGCAAGCAACCCATTGATTTCGAGAGTCTGTGGACACAGTCAGTTGAAGGCTGATGCCAACAATGGCCGTGGAGAAAATGGCTATGATCATAACTGCGATGGGGAGGATATGCTTTAGGAATGAATGTCATGGTGATAATGGTGATGGTGATAATGGCAATGGTGCTGATGGTGATAGTGCTAATGGCAATGGTGCTGATGGCAGTGGTGATGATGGCGATGGTGATGATGGTGATGTTGATGATGCCGATGGTGATGATGGTGATGGTGATGATGGCAATGGTGATGATGGTAATGGTGATGATGGCAATGGTGATAATGGCAATGGTGATGATGGCAATGGTGATGAGGGCGATGGTGATGATGGCGATGGTGATGATGGCGATGGTGATGATGGCAATGGTGATGATGGCAATGGTGATGATGGCAATGGTGATGATGGCAAAGGTGATGATGGCAATGGTGATGATGGCGATGGTGATGATAGCAATCGCAATAATGGCAATAGTGATGATGGTGACAGGTAACGAACACAATGGTGATCATATTGCCGATGGTAATCATACTAATAGAAACACTTATCCAAGCAGGTTGGCTATTTCAATATCAGCATCAAAGCTTCCACACATTTAGAAACTGCTATTTACCAAAGCTTCCACAAATTAAGAATTTTCCATCGGCCAAAAACGTCAAGTTGAAACCTTGACTGCTTCCAAAACATGGCTATATTAATACGGCTCGCTCAATGATGCTCTCCCAGTGTGGTTCATCTGATGTGGGTCTTTCAACATAGCTCTCGCAATGTGGCTCTCTCAATACAGCTTTCCCAAGTATGCTTGCAAACTGGCTCTCTAACAGGGTATTAAACAAGCTTTCAAGTGCCAGAGGACTCTCATGTGAACATGCAGCAATTGTGTATACAGTACAAGTACAACAGCACAGACTGTAGTAAGTAAAGACAGATGAAGGTCCATCTCTGGTTGGTAGCCATGTATAGTTTCATGGGTGTATCAAAACATAGTTATTTATTGACTTCACATGTCCATTACCTGCGTGACACACAGGGGTCCATGGGAAGAGTATCATGAGCTGCACTTGTACTCTTGTGCATGTCACACAGTCTATAGTCATTTTGCACCTTTCTGGATCTATATTACTGAAGTCAAATATGGATAATATATTTATAGTATGGATAAAATTACAATATTTATCACATTTTCCAGCTGGAATTGATAGACTAACCAAAATATCTAGTAGCTGCAATTGCATTCAAACTATTACAGTTGTTGTTGACACATCTAGTACTGCAGTGTACGAGACTTCTGTCTATTAACTTCAATTTCTACCACTGGACTTGTACAAGTTTGTAGATACTATAGTTTACTTTTGATTCTTACTAATATTACTTCCTTTTATCTTAATCAACTTCAACTTACAGCTGCAGCTTTTGTACTTATATGAAACAAAGTTTTAAGCATCCAGTTCTTTTGGTACTTATAGTAGTGTGGTGAATGTGAAAACAGTGAATTGAAGAAATTAGGATCATATAGTACTATAGGCATCGATCAGGTAGAAACCCCAGATACATCAGTATATTGCTGCTAACATTACTGCTGCAGTGGATTTAATGCAGCTTTTTGTAATTACCGTTTTCTGCAATTCAGTAACTGTAATAGTTTCTGTAAAATCACAATACTACTGGATAAGTATTACAATGGGTTCACATATCGACTTGCTAACCTGAATTAGCTTGCGATAACTATTGTTAGATATAACTCTATCTGAAGCCAAATGAGTATGTTTGAAAGGATATATCATAACCTAGATTGGACCATATTCCATTACAGTAGAACACATAGTATTTCGAGATTTTGATAAATCTTATACCAGATATCTGATATCTGATATTCTTTAAATGTATCTACAACTGGGTACTCCTGCAGATTGTATTGTTAGCTAAAGTGCATTGAATATCCTCTTAGATATTAATTGTATCCAATTATTCACAGTCTGGAATCCAATGCATGTCAGCACCTCTACAACCAACGTGAACAGCGATATTGTCAATAATAGAGCTGAAATATATTAACAACGTACTGCTCAGTATTGGAAATAGAAAACTCTATAGAGTGTATTGGTATCTGGTCCAGATTGTTAACTCTGGTCTGAGAGGATAAGTTTGTAATCGTCAGTTCAGAAAGTATTTATATTGATCATTACATGCATTACAATTGAAGGATTATACAATTATATCAATTCTATCAATTATACAAAATACCAATCAAATAACACCAGATGCACGTTCTTTCACAACTGGCTGATGAATATTTGAAGATGTGAACATATGTGCACTTTCTTTTACAACAAGGTTAATTTTTCTGTCCAACTACATCAAGAATATGCAATCAACTATTCAGGTGACTCAATGAGTATCTGGGAGTGAAAAGAACATATTCATATAATTAACACAGTTCAAAGTCAATTGGAATGCTGCTGTTGCTTCCATTGATATTTAGAAGGTACTGCAACCACTTGGGAATGTTATCAATGTACTTGTAAGTATGAATAACAGGTCTGAGAGTTCTTGTAAGTGCCATCAAAAGGCCTAGGAGTATATTGAGGCATGATAGCGGTAACCAGATATATGACTACATGATTTGTGTACCCTGCTGCTTCAACTAGAATGTGGATAAACAGGAGAACTAATTTATTACCAGGTGCTGAAACTCCGTGTTGAAAATGTATTGTTATTGACTTATCGAGATATTAATGTATCAATATATATACAATCACTTTGATCTGTGTGCAGATGGAATGCATGCATTCGCAGAGAGAAACCTGCCGGATATTATGGCATAGTAAATACACCTGTATCTGAATATAGCGCTTGCAGTAATTTGATATAGGGCTCAATAATATGTCAAGATGGAGATTGAGCGATCAAAGAGATGCATATGGAGAGATTAATTGAGTAACCATGAATGTCTATATGGATAGAATGCTGGCGGGTTATTGAGCTGCTGATAGAGCAAATATACCAAGTGTAGATGTGTACATTATTACAGTACTGGCTTTAATTGGAGATGACGATTATACACACTCAGAGATAAGCTTCCATTAACAAAAGGTATAGCATTCCAGAAGCCTTATGCTAACCTCTGAAACACTCCCATTAACCTCTCTGCCACACCCAGGTTCTTTCACATGCTCCCAGCTGCTGGAAGAGAATTATCAGATGCTTCTTAAGGCACCTGTAGTGGTGGATGTTTATTGAAGATGGTAAAAAATTTGAATTATAGGATATTCAAATATTGATGCAGCTGAGACCTTCTGGGTAAATCTGCAGAAGCACCTGAAACTGGTATTCTCACAGCAGTGTTGTTTTGGATCTCACAAGCCATTTCGTCTATCATATTCCTCTTGGTTTAGCCATGTGTTTTAAAATCACAAGAAGATTCACTAGTTCATAATACGATATGGATGCCCTATCCTAATCTACATATATATGTACATACACTTGATATGGAAGCAGAGGATACTTCAGCGCTCTCAGAGGAGGACCAGGAGATGGCGATTGAGTGAACTGAGAGATAGACTGGGAGGCTGTGGTCATGCAAGTTGGGAAATTTACGTGGAGGCTGTGATTGAGTGAGTTTGGAGATGCACATGGAGGCAGAGATCAAGTAAACTCACAGATGCACTTGGTGGTCATGATTGTGTAAGCTTAGATATGCAATTGGGGACTATGATCAAGCAAGATGGAAAATGTGCTTGGAGGCCATTATCATATGGATATGGAGTAGGACTTGACAGTTAAAATCAAGCGACTTCACAGATTCACCGGAGGCTGATATCATGTGAACATAGTGATGTACACCAATACTGTGATTGAGCAAGGTTGGACCTGTACTAGGAGGCTGAGATAGAGCAATCTCACAGATATGGTAGGATGCTGTGATTGAATGAACTTAGAGATACACTCCAAGGCAGTAATCAAACAAGATTATGGATGCACTTGGTGGTCAGGATCAAGCTTAATTGGAGGTATACTAACAGACATCGAATCTGGAGATTGTAGAATGGGAGAGAGGCATGATGGAAGACCAGACTCTATTCATTCATTTGCTTGTACACATGGGAATGTAGTCAGTAGAGGACAATTTGGTCTGCAGAGAGTTAAGAGAAGATAGACTGGCTGGGTGCAGAAGACAGTTGAATCGTGGGTTGATGCTGTACTCAGTGTATAATGTGGTCAGGATATGATGTACTTGGTGGATGATGTCCTTGGTGTATAATGTACTTAATATATTCTGTACTCGGTGTATGCTGCACTTGGTATTAGCTCATGATCATGGCAGGGAGAGATAGAGAGAGGTGACTTAACTTAGTTTTCTCAGGTGATGGTAGAGTTGAGGACAAGAAAGAGACAAATGAGAGGATATGGGGGAAATCATAATAAGTAACTAGGACCAAAGAGACATCTGTGTGTGAGTCAATTTACCAGTCATGATATGGCAGGTTCCACACATGATTTGCCATGTATAGTGTTAGCAACTGTTCCGGACTGTCGCTTCGGGTAACGGAGTGGGTCAGAACCGAACCATTGCCAAATCAGCTGTCCGGGCCGTCAACATACCCGATCCATTGCAATTTGGCCGGTTTCACAACTAAAAATGCACTATTTCAACCTCACAACATCAGCTCCAATTAAGTATCTGATTTCTGATCGTATCGTGATATGATCAATATGTAGATTATCGAGTTTTAGCCGCTTGATCACCACGTGCTGTCCGATTTGCGATCCGACCAATATTCGTTGAGTCGCCATCGAATACAGGCAAATTTCGCATATAATATGGCATTAGACCATGGCGATTCAACAAATAATGGTCGGATCGCAAATCCGATAGCGGGAGGTGAAAGAGCTGCTAAACCTGCACAATCTATGTATTGATCATGTCACGATAGAATCAGAACTCCAAAACTTAATTCCAGCCAAAGTTGTAGGAACTGTAGAATGGAACCGTGGTGCAGATACAACCCAGCCCCAAACCTGCAGTTTTATGTCCGGTCAGCGTTTCAACTCAGCACTGGTGACCCGGCAATGTTCTTTGTCGGTTCGTGACCATGACTGGGGCCTCCAGTTCGGTACCAACCTGGACCCCATCCGGGTAACCGCGAACTGTTGGAAACACCAACTACCTACCCTCACCGATATGAGGTATTCGAAAGCCATCCAGGTTGATTACACCCTCGATTTCTTACATTCTCTTCAATTCTCCATATCATTTGTATCTTCATATTCCATCTCTCAGTCTTATCCACAACTCCAACATTATTGCAGCAGAGAAAGTTAAGTTATCCCTCTCTATGTCTCGATGCAATGATTACGAGTTGATACCTTATACAGCAGATACTCAGTCAAGCGTATACTGAGTACAGTGTATACCGAGTACAGTATACGCCAAGTACAGTAAAGACTGAGTACAGTATATACGCAGTACTGTTTATATCGAGGACAGTATATACTGAGTAGAGTTTATACTGAGTAGAGTTTTTACCAAGTACAGTATACACCAAGTACAGTATATACTGAGTACAGTATATATGGAGTACAGAAGAAACCCAGCACAGCATATACCGAGTATGGCAGGTCCCGAGTTCAGCATATACCGAATGCAGCTTATACCAGGTACAGCATAGACAGAGTACAGTATGTACTGAGTACAGCATATACCAAGTACAGCATATACCAAGTACAGCAGATACCCAGTACAGCATAGAGTGAGTTGAACATACACTGAGTATGGCATCCACTGAGTGCAGCATATGTCGAGTACCAAATACAGGGTGTGTACCATGCACTCAGTACAGTGTACACTGAGTATAGCGTCCACACAAGATTGGCTGCCTCCCTTCAATCTCTCAATTAAAAGTTGACCCTGAAGGTAGCTTCAGCTTCCAGTACACCTCCCTACAGATTGACTGCCACCAGCCAGCTTTACATGTGAGCTCTAAGGTAGAGACTACATGGTACATTCCCACTGATGGGAGTTAACTATATGATCAATACAGTGACTATACCCATCATACCTTCCAATCAACTGACTCTAGATCGACCACCTTCAAGTACTCCCCCAACTTCTGGTGATCATGGTCTACAAGTGCATCTGCAAACTCACCCAATTACTGCCTCCAAGAGCATTTCGAAGTCCATACAATCACAGTGTTGAAGTTCATCGCCAAGTCCACTTGATCTCAGTCTCCAAATACAGCACCAAATTCGCATTATCAAGGCCTTGAAGTGCCTCTCCACACTTTCTCCATCAATTCCCCAAAGTGTATCACTGAATTCAGCCAGTCTCAGGCTCATGGTGTATGTTCAAACTAGCTTCAATTACGGCCTCCTAATGCATCTCTCAGTTCACTTTGTTACCATCATCTGCTGCACTTCCAATTGCTCAATCACTACATGCCGCCTTTCCAGATATACGGTGTGTAGATGGATGGCTGTATAGATACATAGTTCCTGTGATACATAGATGAGAATACAAACTGGATACATGAGTGATAAAAATTGTTTAACAATAAGTAGTAACATCAAAATTGCAGGTGCACCTATAGCATTCCCAAAGACTATATCATTTTTCCAAGATTGCTCTACAGCAATTTCTATACCTAGGCTTGTTGCTGGCTTTCCCAGGTGCTCCTGCGGTTGTCACCAGCCCTCTTATATCTTTGCAGATTTCTCGCCAGCTCTCCCAGGTGCACCAAAGGCCACCACACTGGTCTAGTCAACTGAGGGATGTGATCACCCTGAGATTCTGGTCCAACAACTTCCAAACACTTCCAGAGACTCCTTGTGAGAACAATATATCTTACTGAGGTGGGGGCCAAGATAGAGTGAACATGATTGTGTACATTAACACAGTGCTGGCAGTTAATGGAAATAAAGACCCTATAAAGTAGAATATACATTCAGAAGTCACTGTAGTGTACACTCTGAGGTATACATTGAGATGGTGCTTGGCAGATCTTGGAGATAAAGAGTGTATGAACTTAGAGATGCACTTGAAGACAGAGATAGAGTGAAATTGATGGTACTGGAAGATGGTACTAGTTGAAATTGAGGGTTATTAAAATTGCCTAGCTTCAATATAGTATTTCAATCAAATTCTAGATGGACACTTTTGACATCACACTATGTAGGTTAACATGTAATGTCAAAGTTTAGAGTAAGTACACTCAAAAGTGACTACTAGTTACTGGTGTACACTGTGAAAATCTAATGACTGTAGTAAATAGCATGATAGCTTGACTATAAACAGCAGCTGAAATAAATAGCACCAATGTTTTGAATATACTGAATTAAGTATGGATTATATCTCCTATTTCCAAGCACCTTATTTGCTTAAGATATTGTGCTAATATCCACGCTTTTCAACTTTCCACCTCATTAATTCAGCAGTTACCCTAATGCTGCTATGGTAAGTCTGAGACTGTTGAAAACAAATACTTATATTGGAATATCAATGACATATCACTGTATATTGATAACTAACAATATATTCTAGCAACTAAGTAAAGCTATAGAACTGGTAGCTAACCAGTAATAGAGTATACACAAACAGAGTAATCGGCACACTGGAATTACCTAATTTTGATAATTAATTTCAGCTGATAACTGTTTCGAATTATTATAAAGAACATGAATTACTTTCGAACAGATATTATATAGTGATTTGGCTTCAAAAGTTGAATCTATATGTGGTTTGAAGCAATTATACAGCGATCGATTAATAGCATACTGCAGGAGAGATGATCTACTTCAATTACGAATATTCAGGTATATTGTTGGCTGAAGAGTACTGTATTGAAACAAGTCACCTAGTACTGGAATAGATTGTTTTGATTACAGTCTGTATAGATTAAAAGGTTTCCTATCAAGGTAAGATTCCAGATTATGATTTGTTAGATAGTTGTATTTACAAAATAATACTTATTTTATAGCTTACTTGAAGACAAGAATAGATTCTGAATATATAGTCTACTGCATAAGCAATTCAGATAGGCTGCACTTATTACAAATAACAGTCAACAGGCTCAATTTCTCTCTATTAAAAAATACGTTATAATCTTCTCTCACATCAACAATGCTTTTGGTTACTCTCAATACCCCCTATATTTAAATGTTGTAATAGCAAGTGCAATTGAAATAAAACTAAAAATATCATGCAAAAAATGAAATGTAAGTTTATGTAGAATGAACCTAGTGAGTGACAATAATCCTGAATATCTCAGTACTATTGTAGGTATCATAGTTAGTATACTGTGAAATATGCATTTTATGTGCCCTAATGAGAGTAGATAATAAGTTCAATTTCAAGATATTTGAAACTTACTACTTTCTATTAATCTCAAATACCCCACTGTGGTTGATGCTCTGTTATCTCTACACTTTGGCACATGTAGTGTAAACTTCTATATGAGGAGATGAAAGATTATTTTACTTATTTGCTGGATGGTAACTGATTAGCAGTCAAGCAGGGCCATTTAGGGAAATATGTTGCCAGTCATCCAATCATGGTTATCGTAGGTGTTGCTTTTCATCCACACTGCTTCTGTAGCAAACATGACTTCTTATCCCACATCGGCAAAATGTAAAATCGTTTGGAAGTCATAACACAATGACTCCGCAATTCTGAGCAGTCACACTGATCCTTCCAGAACCTCTGAGATGCTCATGGACAGGCTGAATTCACAACAATGTGCTTTCATGTGCTGTGAGTGTACTTTCAGATGCTCCTCAATGGTTTCTGAAGTAGCTGAATACGACTGATGAATATTCTAAAGAGTATGAAGTTGTCTTCAGAATTCTACAAAATCAAACCATTTAGTTGTTACAATATCAGAGCTGCTGAGACTATGACACTTATCTGCAAGATGATGCCAGTACGCCTGCCGACAGACTCTCCTGGAGGGATATTATATAATGTCTATATCGAATAGTACAATTTGATAAACTATCTCACAGCTACACACCTGGATCAGGCATTCAAATCTAATTAATATACCATCCAGTAGGTATCTAAATACACAGGATTATTTACAAGCCATATGCTTTTGATGCTGCCCAATGCAGCATTCTCCTGAACCAAATGTGCTGGTCCAACAATTGTGCCAACAGGTACAATATGCATCTTATTTGTCTGTTTGACAACCTGGATGAACCTGTCAACACAATCTGCCCAACTCTGCAGATCTTTGTACTACATTGGAATCACCACCGCATATTCTTGAGCTTGAGGACGTAATACCCCTTGTTGAGTCATCTTCCACCTGTTAGAAAAGGTCAACATTGCTTTCCTGGCAGGCAGGCACTCTTGAAATTGGAGGATCTGATTCGGTGGCGTCCAGCAGAACAAAACTGCATGAAAAGAAGGGATTTGTCCTTGGAATGTGTTATTGAGGTCATTCTCTTCACATTGTATATACTGGACCCAGATGATATGAGCTTCTGTCATGATTCCTTGGGTGACATTCATATATTCTACCTTGCAATCTAGTCCCAGACACTCAACAGAAGTTGGGCTGTGAAATGGTTGATAGTACAACAACCCATTCTGGAGTTTACCAAATATACTGTCTATGAGTATATTCTGATCATATCCAAGCACCACTCCACTAACTTTGTGTCCTGAGCCTTCTTCTTTTTGTGAATGGAATAACTGTTCAATGTAGGGAGTTCCGAAATCTTCTGATGCATCTCTGAGTGACGTTAATACATCACTTCTGCACACTGAGCAGACATGCGTTTCTCACAATGGAGATACCTGGTGCAATACTGGGCGGATAGAGGGCTCGTCCTGAATTGACACAAGATGCGTGAGATGGGCTCTGTGTGTACTTTGCCATTTATCAGTTGTGGTCGCTAAGTTAAAAACATTTGAATAGTCAATATCGTATCAGCCATGGAGTGCAAGATATGACAGAATCTCCTCCAGATTGGCAAGACTGGTACTCCGGCCATTATGCTTAAGCATTTGTCAAATGCAATTGACTTTGATGGTCGATTGGTATGTCTCTTTCATGTTGCCACTATCAAGTAATTCAGAAATATCAGTGGTAAAATGGTCACCAGAACTCATTTGCCAAATTGACAATGAAATATGTCTCACATGATACATCTTGGAATATCTGAAATGTATGATGTGTTGTTTGAAAGTTGTCAAGAGCACCTGAATGCCTATAGTCTCCCACCAAGCGTCAAACTCAATTACGCAGATGGATACATCAGCAAAAAGTGGAAATGGTATTCTGAGCATTCTGAGCGTTTTGAAGGTTTTTGAAAGTCAAGTTCGCATTTAGTCAATTTGTGGGGTCCAGTTATACGAATCATACTCAGCGATATTGCATCCACAATATAATGGGATTTTCAAACTTGGTATAGTGTTCCAAAATAGGTATAGCCTAGTTGGATACATTTCTTAATTGATTAAAGTCAGCTACTTTTATTTTTGAAAAATGTAATGAACATAGAATACTTTGCTGAG
>Ga0307512_10000370_pt1 | contig 65395 bp, 64 predicted proteins | sample 14_EM_MG_FD_200267 | JGI IMG/M metagenome (GOLD analysis project Ga0307512, IMG submission 200267) | Populus trichocarpa ectomycorrhiza microbial communities from riparian zone in the Pacific Northwest, United States - 14_EM | ecosystem: Host-associated > Plants > Roots > Unclassified | place... | reverse complement strand
CTCCTCGAGCTTAATGTAGAAGGAATGCGAGGAGAGATTTTCGCAGCGTCACCCATTGCATTGCAATCCCGATGCAAGCGTGTACCCAATGAACCCATTCCGACGTATGGTCACATTTGGCCACAACGCCAGAGTGTTTGTTTAAAATAGGAGACCGACAGAGCGAGAAGAAACAGCGAAACGGCGATCGGAGGGCGATATGTGACGCGACGCGTGGTCTTGACGCCGGGCGCTGAGTAATCCGCCACCGGGGTGTCTCTGACGGCTCTGACGGAGCGTGTCCACTCTGACGGAGCCATTCTGCCCGGACGGAAATGTTTTTTGCTGATGGGCGTTTGATGTGGAAATGTATGCGATGTCGGAAGCGATGAAAATTGTGGATGAGATGGCAGGAAAAAAGGAGGTTACCAGAGTTACGGTTTTTACAGATTCCCAGGCAACTTTAAGACGAATACAGTCAGACGAGCCAGGACCAGGACAGGTGCTAGCGCTATGGACGATGAATTGGGCCGATGCATTATCCAGAAAAAATATCCAGGTAGAGTACCGATGGGTACCTGCCCATAAAGGGATAGAAGGAAATGAAGAAGCGGACCAACAAGCGACAAAGGCGGTGTATAAGCATTGCAGAAGTTATACCAAAACGCAAAATCCGCTACCGTTTTTAGATTATGTTTCTTTCTCCCATGTTAGCCGAAGGTTGACCGAGGTGAAATGGGAAGAAAGTAAGAAAGAAATGAAAGAGTTGGGGAAGAAGTCAAAGCACAGTTATCGGTATGATTTGGTGAAGAGGGGAGGTAACAGTGCGGTGATGGAAGCCAAAAAGACGATTGCGGCGAGGTTTTATCAGCTTAAGTCAGGACACGCACTGATAGCGAAATACCTATTGCAGATCGGAAAAAGAAGTGATATGAAATGCTGGTGGTGTGGGCATGAATATCAGACAAGAGACCACCTTTTTAAGTGGTGTAAAAGATGGAAACGAGAACAAAAGAGGCTTTGGGTTGATGGGCAACAGGGGGAGGATGGGTATGAGGGTGTTGAAAAGGTTTTGAAGAAGCCAAAGATTTCATTGCCAATGTCTCTCATTTTTGCAGAAGAAAAATGTTCGCGGGCGTTGATGGATTTTCTTGTCCATACTGATGTTGGCAGAATTAGCGGAGTGGTGGAGGAGGCGGAGAACTCAGATCACGAGGAGTCGAGTGATGGGGGGGTGTAAAAGTTTGATGTTGTTTTTTGCCGGTTTCTTTTGTTTTGGGAGATGAGGACTTGCAACTTTGCTTTTGTTTCTTTATGTTACGGAAGAAGTGGGGAGGAAATATGTATGGGATATGCCATGGCTGCCAGCGGCCGAATGCAATATGATTACAAACAAACAAACAAGCCATATGTCAGGGAGATAAACCATATATGCAACAGAACGAGATATCTAGAGCACGATTGAGAAACTGTGACTCCAATCCTCTACCCCAAAGATCATGATCAAAACTACTGCAACCGTACTTATCACATCCCTATTACTTCGGTCTATGATATCCAGATCCACATTCGCAATATATTCACGATCTCCCAGAAACCTGCCGACGATGGTGTTGAAGCGCTCGTACTTCCAGAAGTGGAAGAAATTCCCACGCTACACGAGCTAGTATGCACGTACTTATCTACTAAGCGAACGAACGAACGCTCGAAACGAAGCTTATCGATAGGGCGGGCGGGCACATGGAAACCAGATTCGGGTCGCTGATTGTACTCACTTTCTGAGGCTTGGAGCAGTGCGCTTCCAAAGTACCATTCATATTGTATTGATGCCGGAGATACTTCATCGGTGGCGCTTGTATTGCTATGTACTCCAAACCCAATAGCATGTTCCTACATATTGAATCCTGTGAGAATCTGCCACTTGTTTAGGTTGCCTGTATGACAATCCAAGGCCTAGGGCGTAGGCGAGCAAGTCGTTTGGGATACACAATTGATCTTGAAGTCATCGTCGTCGGAGACCGCAAACCGCTGCATACAAGCATGTATGATCTAGCCAAGTATGTTCCCATCATCTACCATGCAGATGTGAAATCGGTATGGTGGTAATCTGTTCAAATTCTGCAATCCCGAAGCAGCAATCATTCCTCTTCCACTGCACACAAATCCACGTACCCCATCCTTCGTAGAGATAGAGGGTTTTGACGAGCATGAACCAATCTTGATTAGTGTGAAGCAAGCCTAAACGTACGTACATGCATATCTACACCTCATGTAATCGGCTCTCCAGTCAATGCCTACCGCGAGCAATCCGGAAATGGAGTTGTTCGCCTGTATCTATTCTCGAATCGTCCCTTAGCAGCATATTATCAAACAAACTGTTGAACTATCGCGGGGTGTTTCCATGTGGTGCACCGGCTATGCACAAGGCGATCGTCAATAGCACGTACCTTCTATAAGGTGAGAGCTAAACGACGGGTATAAAAAGAGATGTGGAGGGCTAATGAAGGGAAAAGATAATTAACAACCCCGCCGCCGGCTTTCGTTCTTGTGGCAATGTGAGAATAACAGATAGAAAGATGCTGGCACATGAAAGTCCTATATGCTATATAGCAGCAGCAACTCATAAGTAGTGTGGAGGGCTAAAATAGTATTCTTTCCGAGGAGAGATTGAACACCAGAAGTATTGTTCGTGGGTCCACAATATATAATTCCACAGTCTAGGCACTGAAAACCGTCCACCAACAGACGTTTGAATATCGAACATCTCTAGAAAGCAATGGCCACAGCAGCGATCCAAACTCCGGTCCCCATCCGTGGTATCCGCACCACCTGTGGGGAAACCTACATTCCAGCTTCCTCCTTCACGTCCACTAACGCCGGCAACCTATTTTAAACCCCCGTTCAACTTGGCCCGGCATCTTGCATACCACACAATGCCTCCACGTCACACTATGTCCGAACTCGGTCATGAAAGGACCGGGATATCATACATTGGTGTCTCGGAGCCATTCGAGCTCTTCATTCTCGAGGCGGTTCGTATGATGCGCAATGAAGTGCTCTCCGATGAGGTTTGGAACAATTGCCGCTTCTCAAGTTCCATCGTAGCATGGCAGTTGCGCGGTATGGCGCCAAAGTAGATATCCTCCCAAACTACTTCCTATTGCTGGGCGTAGGCGTTGACTAAGTTCAACCCACAGGTACACAAAATTTGTGTACGACGCCTGGACGAATCCGGATACTTTGCGCATCATCAGCAGCATTACCGGTGTTGATTTGGTTCCCGTCATGGACTATGAGATTGGCCACATCAACATTTCTGTCAATGACAATCCCGACGGAACAACTCAAGCCGCACCAGTTGTCAACTGGCACAAAGACTCGTATCCTTTTGTGTGCGTGCTCATGCTCTCGGATGCCAGCGAGATGAGAGTCGGCGAAACAGCCCTCCGCACTGGTCAGGGCGAAATTAAGAAAGTCCGAGGTCCACAGATGGTCATATCACCCTCCTCATCAATGTCTCATGCACTGACATGACGCTTCAGCGTTCTGCCGTTGTGCTCCAAGGAAGATACATCAATCATATTGCGCTTCCCTCAAAAAATTGCCGTGAACGGGTCACGATGGTGACATCATTCCGGCCCAAGGATCACATGCTCGCCGAGGACTCCTAGCTGTTGAGGTCCGTCCGGTCTCAGATCTCAATGAGATGTACAACCAGTAGACCGACTATCGGGTCGAAATTGTAGAGGAGCGATGTCGCCGTCTAATGAAAGGATTGCGGGAAAGGAAACGCGTTGGGAGAGACTTTGACGTAATCGGTGTTAAAGACCAGCTCAAGGATCTGATCAAGTTCCTAGAGAAGACAGATAACAAGATTGTCGATCCGGCAGAATATAAAGTTGATGATAGCGAAGAGAGGGAGAAGGCCAGCAAGAGATTGAAGAAAAGGGCCAGGATGGGTTAAAGCAGTGTGGAAGGTTGCACATGTTATGAATGGGAGGTTTCATTTGTCGCACTTCCTTGTTATTCTGCTGTTCTATTAGTCTGCCGTTTTTTTGTCTCAACGATGATACTCCTCCCCAATTTGTGTTGTCTATTCTCTGTTACTAGAGTATGTCTAGTGTTTGTTATGTACCGAGTGACTACCTTGGAGATGAAAGGGCAAATCACAGAAGTCTCATAGAAGGGGTTTTTCTCACCAAAGCTTTCATGTATCATGCGAAGGCATTCACAACAAACTTCCAGGGTCTGTCTGAAGTACTTGAAAGCCATTCGGAAGCCTTTTTCGAGGGGAAGCTTCTGTAATTTGCCCTTGAAGTATGCAGAACCTATCGAACGCCTTTAATATCTGCCACTTAGACTAATTCCCGATAACGCGTCCAGGCGCTAGTACAAGCATCGTAACCGTAACGACGCTTGCGCTCGTCTAAATTGATTATCTGAGCTGGTAGTTTGTGTTTGGTACAGATTACTTAAGTAGATCTCGTCTAGCTAGTTTGCATTCTTAGCGTGTTGACATATTGGGAATATCGGGATTCGGGGTCCGGGAATCGGGAAACGTGTAATCGCCTCGGGGCAGAAACGGACGGGGTTGACACCGCATGCATTTCTTGGACCGAATTGAGCGTCGAGGAGCTTTTTTGCAGGAGCTGCTGCTTGTCTGGTTTGTTTCTCGACGTTTTTGGGTGTTCTGCGTTGGGATGATATATCTGGTACCGTTATCAGATCACCTTAGATCTCTGTTACATAGCAAATTGCCCTACGGTGATTGGTGGCCACACCACAATGTAATGGCCCGAGGTTAATGTTCCGAGAAGCAACGCGAAGTGGCGGTGGTCGCTGTCAAGTGTCACTCATCACCCATCAGATCTTCGTCCGTCACCCTTTCCTACATAATCACCCTCCTCTCAATCAAGTCCAGTCCTACCGCCACCACCACCACCACCACCACCACCACCACCGACTACCGTCATCAATAATACGGGGAAGGGCCATATATAACCACTTGTTACCGACGTCGATACTTCTCCACTGCACTCATCGCTATACAACACACATACAATGAACGTCTCTATGCTCAGCCGTAGCGCTCTGCGTGCCGTGTCCTCCGCACCACGTACCGCTATCCCTATTGCCGCTCGCACTCTTGCATCCGTAGCCACCTCACAGGTGGCGCCGTCGACACCGGAGTCGAAGCAGCCGCGGATCAAGAAGTTCCAGGTGTACCGCTGGAACCCGGATCAGCCCGAGAAGAAGCCGTACATGCAGGAGTACGAATTGGACTTAAACCAGACCGGACCCATGGTTCTGGATGCATTGATCCGCATGAAGAACGAGATCGATCCCACCCTAACTTTCCGACGGAGCTGCAGAGAAGGAATCTGCGGAAGCTGTGCAATGAACATTGAAGGAACCAATACCCTAGCTTGCTTGTGTATGTTATATCCCCGTGGAATTGGGGGCTGGGGTATGTATGTGGCATGTGTGCTGACGGGGGTACAGGCCGCATCGATGTCGACACCTCCAAGCCGTCTAAGATCTACCCGCTACCCCACACTTATGTCGTCAAGGATCTCGTCCCAGACCTTACACAGTTCTACAAGCAGTACAAGTCGATCAAGCCGTACCTACAGCGCAAGGACCCACCCGCACCCATGAAGGAGAACCTACAGTCTGTCGCGGACCGTAAAAAGCTTGACGGCCTTTATGAGTGCATTCTTTGCGCGTGCTGCTCAACCTCTTGCCCGTCCTACTGGTGGAACTCGAGCGAGTACCTTGGTCCCGCCGTGTTGATGCAGAGCTACAGATGGATTGCCGACTCGCGAGACCAGTTCAAAGAGGAGCGAAAGGCCGCGTTGGATAACGAGATGAGCTTGTATCGGTGTCACACTATCATGAACTGTGCCCGGACTTGCCCCAAGGGATTGAACCCTGGTTTGGCTATTGCTAAGGTGAGAGATATTGTCAACAGACCTTATGAGCAGGCGCTGACGTTGTGGAATAGATCAAGAAGGAGTTGGCTTTTGGCAGCTAAATTTCACCATTTTTGGTAGTGAACTAGTGGGGATGTTAGAAGTTCAAAAGGTGTTTTGGCTCTTGGGATTGAGGTGATAGGGATGGGAACTGGCAATTGCAATTTGTACAAGTCATTGGGAAGTCTGTTACGTGATCGTTTTTTGTTTACCCTTTCTCGTTCGTTAGCTTGCGAGTTCTCATTCTTGTATATTCGTATTATACATCTAACTTTTTTTCTCTGCTGAGGTTAAAGGTTTAGTAGTGACGCCTTCCATATCGATAACGGATAGAGGTGATTGGTGAAAGCTTTGTAATTATTTAGTGTACTCTAATGTCCCAGTGATATGTGCCAACCCACCAGTGAGCAAAATTTGAATTGGATTGAAGGCAGAGATAAAGCCGGTCAGGGTTCTATCCCACCGATAGATTGTCCACCTACTCTACTAGCGTGCTGGGTGACGGCAGTACTAGGAGTAATGTTTTCCCCCTCCCATGGATAGCATACGAACTGAATAGAAGCTCTGGGTGTGCTCTCTAGGTTTTTTGGAACGTCTCATGCTGGCAAGTGGAAGACTTTCTGTCCTATAGCAGCGGAGAAGAACACCAATTCCACCTTGAAACCCCATTTTTCAAAATTACAAATAGAATATTCGGATAGACAGGGGGATATCCCTTCTATTCGAATAGTTTCTATTTTTGGTGTCTATTTGGGGTCAATAGAACTACGGGAAGCCCTGCAGTATGTGCCACTTTTGTAGCCGACTTTTAGAGTAGAGCATCTGGGTGGATATAGGACCCCGTTTTGTGCCCAGCTATTTCTTAGAATCCGGAAAAATTATGCTCCCTAAGGTCTAAGCAGACAATTAAAATGTGAGAGTCTTTTACATCTCCAACCCCTCACCCACACCTTTGGGGAGACACTGAGAACCGATAGAGCCAAGCTCGAAAAGTGACGACTTGTCGGAAGTACAGGCAGCTTGCCGCTCGGAAATGTGAAGCGATTGTCTTGTAGAGTAAACGCTACTCTATTGATACTCATAGCAACTCTATAAGGACAGTTGTAGAGTCGGGTGATATCTCATGAGCCCATTCAATTCCAAATGATATTATGCATCGCAACACTCAGCCCTTCCACCGAGCCGAGGTCGACCGGTCTCGCCGAGGGAGGTCGGCGTTGGCGAGTACCGGATGCACAAACGTAGCCATCTGCACTCAAGGCCTACCTCCAATGGACCGCCAGTCACGTAGAGGGCATGACATATTCTTCTTAAACCTAGGGGAACCTTTAGGTAATTCCCTATGGTTGCAAAGTGCCTGTAAATGGTCATTAGGAGATGTGGCCGGATTGCAATCACACATCCATGGCCGGTGTTGGATTCTGTCGTATCACTCTATGCAGACTACTGCACACGGTTCTAGCAAGCACTGGCGATGCATATGCCCTAGGCTCTGCAAGTGGGACCCAGCACTGGGCACGATGAGCATAGAGGAAGGCAGAATTTACCGCAACATGATTAACGGCACTTGTACAAGTTCTGGTGTTGAAGAATACCGGAGAGGGTGTAGTGAAGCATCTATCGAACATTCTGACCAGTAAGGTGAGATCGGGAAGCCTCTCCATTCCCCGCACCATGCAAACGCGAGCGATCCAGGGTACTCCTTGCCATCATGTTCACGATTCTGGGTCTCCATGTGACCATAAGAACGGTTCCAATACGGGAGTAGCACTTCTCGCGGGTGGGTGGAGCATGTCGGACCCCCCCAGAAGTGATGAGAAATAGTAGTTTCGTACCGACCTTCCCATGTCGTACATGCTCTTCGGTTTCATCTGTAAAAACTCTCATGTCTTAAACTGGTTCTGGGCATGCAAGCACTATGGGTGTGCTCAGAAAGCCGCACCGTTGAATGATGGCTGAGTGTAACCAAAATGCCTGAGAGAAGCGGTTTCGCACTGGTGAACATGAAGCTGAAGGAATAGATTGTGCTGATTCTGAAGTCCTCACATATCCTCATATTCCAAATCGACTTAGATTCCGTTCTACGGCTACCAAGCCCTTCATGATTGATCACCCGGAAACTGTGTTTCACCAGCCTTCCACCCCTATCAACCAATTGCAGTGCCAACGCAACGACGATGCTGCGCTGGCATATCGAATCGTCACCTTTCAGCAGAGTTTCTGTGTCCATCTCATAGCGAAAAATTTTCTCCTTCCAACAAGGACCGTCGTGTAGGGTATTGCTGTCAAGTCTTGAGTTGTTTGATGGTGACGAAGTCGTCCACGTGTTTGCGAAGATGCTTGCTAGGGCGATATAGAAAGTACTGTTAGGTGCGGCGTTGTCAGAAAGGCTTTGTACCACAGTGACAGCTGGAAGAAAAACAAATGTTTATTCGTTGTTTTGGATATTGGGATGCCGAATAAATCGGTAGAGCTGCAGTCTGTTAGCCCTGGCTGGCCAGCCTGTGCCAATGTTATCGGATGAAGAGAAGCCCTTATTAATATATTAGAGTCTCGTTGATTTTCCCACACCTGTAACGGTGATGTGAGAAGCTCTGCCAAAGGATGCCTTGACGAGCGCAACTAATCCGTTTTTGCCTGTTAGATTGGAGCTGTGTATCTTTATCTGATCCTACTACTATATGCATGGTGGGGAAGAGCCGTGCTCTACTCTAACATGAGTCGTCACCTTGCATTCGTCAGCTCTTTCCTCCGCTGTATAACACCTGGGCAGTATGTTTCGCGCATGGTAAACGAAGGTAGGTGCATCATGGTGTCCAGTCATATTGATCGACTGCAGGTTGCTGCACCGTCTGCATAAACAATGGCATACCTACTTTATCCTAAGCATGGTAGCGGCAGAAGAGCCTCTATGCAAGGCTCAGAGGCGAGAACGCGAGTTGTGGCAATACTCTAGGGTGGAATGGTGATATTGTATATATCCACATTAATTGGTACTCTATGATGCCGAAGTATCTGGAATACGCAGGGTACGGAGTTTGAGCGAGCGACCAGCCTCCTGCGGCCCCTCTAACCTTAAACTGTGCTAGTGTCTTACTCTATCCATGCTAAACTTGAGTAACTGTTCCCCCACCACCTCCCACAAACCTTCAACTACCACCAACATCGCTACCTCCTCCTCCTCCTCCCCCTAGGAGCATCTTGTTTCAGTCATCGATCTCCGTGGAGTACGATTCCTTCGTCCGCCCTTCTGAAAAGAACTGTGCAGGACTACAACTCATACAAGCGTTGAACTCTACGCTCGAACCTGTGATCGAGCGGAGCCAACCAACCATCTTCTCGCTCCTGCTGGGTAGGAAACGCCAGTGTTTGGAAGGCGAATCTACGAGCGATACGCGGCTGGACAAGGTATGTTGTGACAACGTGCCCTCCATTTGCTATCATTCGTCGATACGCGGATAGCGTGTCGGTCAGCTTTGGGTTCTTTTTGAATTCTATGACTAGCTCATATTTATGCTTTGCATCACGATTCACAGCTGCATTCTTGTATCATGTCATAATATCGCATGTCTAGAGTTTCCATCTGCTAGGGCTTCTTTAATGTGTCTTCGATAGCACAAGCTGTAGACTAACCCAAGACTTCAATAGAATACCCGGCTGATCGATTCTTACGAATATCTACGAATTTTAACGACCAAATTGCAACCAATTCCTTTCCGTGTATCGTCCATTTGCTTGTTACGGCTTTCATAAAATTCGCACAACATTCATCAAATCAACGACAGAAAAAACACCGGCGGCACATTAGCGTTCGGTACAACTTTTAAACCGTTCATCGCATCTCAATTTGTTCTAAATAACGAACCTGTTTCTTGCAGGAGATTGAAAGATAGTGACAAAGAGAAACGAAACTGATAAACAATATGAACAATCCTTATGGGCGCGCCTCAGCATCTCCAAGACAGTCTACATCGCCGTCGGTAGCTGCAAAAAAGACCTCTTCGTCCTCGATCAGACGTGATGCCAATACTGGTGGAGGTGTAGGTGTTGATGGGTGGGGAACGGGCAACGGGCTCGGAGCGGAGCGATCGGCAGTTAGGCGGGAACCCAGGGGACAAGGAAGTGCTGATACTTTACGAATTAATACCAAGCCGGAGAGGGATGCCAAAGACGACCTTATCGACGACTTGAAGGCAGATTTAGATAAATTGCGAAAAGTTTGCACCTGTGTTATATGCCAGGAACTGCTTTTCGAGCCCTATTTCTTCCAGTGCGGTCATGTGTATTGCTATGGAGTGAGTCCGGTATGGCAAATAATACAAAGAACCTGCTAATTGATGTATAGTGTATTGTGTCATGGGTTGGCCAGGCAAAGTCGAAGAAACAGAGATTTTGTCCGCAATGTAGGAAGTTGGTCAAAGTGGAACCTTCTCCGGCCTATGTGGTTTGTTCCATAGCTGTCTACTAATTTACCGAATAACGACTAACCTCATGTCTTGTAAAGGTTCGGGATATGATCGAAACATTCGTCAATCGAGCCGAGATAATGTCTCCACAAGGTTCAGGAGCAGAATTACGGGCACAACAAAAGCAAATTATGCAGCAACTAAAGAACGATAGGTCTCCTGGGGGTCCAGGCCTATTCAGAGGAATTTTTAAGAGTCAAATTCTTTACGGCATCAGAGACCCTAGCGATGGAGTTGTGCGATGCCCTGTTTGCATGTGGGAAGTCCATGGTGGTAGGTGCGAAAATCCGCAATGCGGAGTGAGGGTTCGAGAAGCCAGAGACGGGGAAGATCTGCTCTCTGATGATGAGAGCGAATCCGGAAGCTCAACACAGGAAGGGAGTGGGCCAGAGATCGACAATGACATGGATCTCCCTGTGAGGTGGCCTGAGAGTGTCGTCGGTGAAGAAGACGACTGGGAGGATGCAGCAGATGATGACGATGGTGATGAATTTGATATTGATGACGTATCAATTCGACGGCGGGAAAGATTCCCTGGTCATTATGGAAACCGCGACATGCAGCAACGAAGAAATGGCAGGTACGACAGTGAAGAAGAGGTATCCGAAGCAGATACCGATGGCACTGTGGGTAGTTTGGCAGATTTTGTAGACGACGACAGCCCCCACCAGTCACGCAGAAGGATGGGTGGTCCTTGGGCGTTGACCTCCTCACCTGCTAATACCTCCTCTCCAGTTCGACCAATTGGTGCTGCGAGAAGACAAAACGCGCGACCCATCGTCATAGAGGATGACGACGAAGATAACCAGTCGTCGTTTTCGGAAGCTTCTTCAAGGCCAGACGCCAATACAAGATATACTACCAGGTCGGGACGGTATCAGAACAATCGACATGTATCGATCTCGAGCGATTACGACGATGACGAGCAGAGCCTGTTGGAACCAAACGGATACCAAGCACTTGGTAACCAGACGGATCACACGGCCACTGAAGACGAAGAGGATGAGTTCTCAAGTCCACCCATACGTCGAATGGGAGGAAGAAGTAACATCATTGGAAGGCCAGGAAGCGTATTCAGCGTACCAGAAGAAGATGATGAAGATGACGAAAGTGAAGATCAGGATGGTGATATTCAAATGGGTGGTAGTGACCAACGGAGGACTATAGGGAATACCAGTACGAACACCGGCGGTAGACAGCCCATTAGACGTACTGTCAGTGGCAGTAGGAACCAACCTATTGAATTGGACTCGGCTAGTGAGTCTGAAGTGGCCCTCGGTCGTCGCCGCACGACTAGAAGGGCACCCGTTCAGACCTCCACTCGCAGCAATTACTTTTCGAACCATCAGCGAAATACAAGTGGAGGGGCCCGTGCCAATAGGAACAACCGATTGAGTATGGAAATCAATCCTGATATTCTAGGCCTCTTTGCACAGCACGGCCAACAGCTTCGAGAGACTCAATACAATGCACTTGGACGCAATTCATCGTCCGTCTCACCGGCAAGATCCTTAACGCCTGTCCAACGTCACATGTCCGGTCGCCGCAGTAGTGCTGGGAGCAGAGGAACTACACCGCTCCGAGGGATGCTTAGCTCGCCACCGCCGTTCTCGCCCCTACAGTCACCGGAGCTGGCCTCACATCGCCAGGCACCATCTACAATCATTGGCACATCAAGCCCGGCTCAAATGACCCCTAGCAACAATCCCTGGGCTTCACCCCGCAGTATATCTCTTTCCCCAAGACTGGGAGGCCTTTCCGCCGGACAGAATTGGGGTATATTGTCTCATTTTCACAATCCCCAAAGGACAGCTAGCCCTATGGGAGTCAGAGTTCGTTCTAGAGCATCAAGTAATCGACTCCGTGGATCGGGCTCGCGCGTCGGTCTCCGTTCTAATTCCGCAACCCCTAGTTCGCCCCTTACCTCCTCATTTGCGGGCGGCATGTCGATTGCTGGTTTGCAAGGCAGAGCCCCACCAACACCGCAGCAGAACCAGCAACGGCCTCAACCTCAGCCTCAAACTCCCCAACAGCAGCAGCAGCAACCTCAACGACCTCAACTACAACCTCAAGCCCCCCAGCAGCAGCAGCAGCAACAGCAGCAACAACGGCAACAGCAGCAACGGCAGCAACAGCCAACGACTCAACAAGGTGGTGCGAGGCCAGGTGGAAGCCCCAGAGTACTGACGGCAGAAGACATCCGCGCAAGGGGCGAACAAATCAGGCAAAACCAGCTTAGAATGATCAATGGAGGTGGGCCTCTACAGCAATCAAGAGGGGGGTCGAATGTTGGAGGGAGTAGTTCTCAGTCCACCGAAAATGGGAATGGTACCCTGCCCAGTACTGGTGGAGTGGGCCTGTCACCAGATGCCCGACGAGGAAACAGGTTAGGTGCATTGATTGGAGGAGGACCGGCGAACCAGAGAGGAGGGGGGCCGATGTTGGTGATTGGAAATGATGATGATCGTGGTTTCTAGGTAGAATGGGTGCATATACTGCGGGTATCTTGTTTAGGGGAGGGATATTGTTACATTCGACTCCTCTAGCTGCATAATAGCTGCTTGATGAGCTCTTACCTTCTTTCCGTAGTCTTGTAAGGTTGCATTTAGCGGATGGTCAATATTATTTCGGGCGGTTTCTTGGTGTTTAATTTGAGTATGAATTTCAAACGGTGTTCACAGAATTCGATAGTTTAAAAAGTATGGCGGGAATTACGGACACCATGTTCTCTTCCCTTGTCGCAATTGGCAATCACAGCGTGATACACGGGGAATGCCATCCGTGAATCGTGATCGAAGCGCAATCAACGACTGACAAGTAATATACAAATGCTACCTATAGTAGGCATCTTATTCGCCATTCTGTAGGCAATAGTGGTGCTACTTTTTGAGCCTTCTGCAACAGAATCCTGGCAGCTAGCTAGCAGAACTATATCTTTCTACTTCCCCCTCTTATTTCCTCCATTTCATTATCTACTACCAAGCAGTCAACTTCCGCTTGTCTGCCTTCCGCTCCTCAGTCCACCGCTTTTTACAGTCTCGATACGCTCTATCCTCGCCGTTAATACCCGCATACTATGGTGGTGTGGGGGGAGATACTGGAAGTAGTCGGAGCACAAATCCTTGTCGCCCTGATTTCGCGTGAGACATCGGAGGGAGCGAGCGGCGGCCTCTTGGCAGGGATCGAAGTACTCGCTGCTTTGCTTGCTATTTCCCAAACCATTATTAGCAGAGGAAGAGTGCTGGTTGGGGATTTGAAGGGAGACCGACTTGTGAAAGCGCTCCCGCCCCTTTTGGTACTCGGTCTCGGTTGCCGGCGGTGGTGGCTGCGGCGGCGAGGAAGGCTGTGGTGCGGCTGGGAGAGGGCGGGTTTCTTTGTCGGTTGGCGAGGTGGGTACGGTTATGGGCGCTGCAGGTGCTGTGGGAGGAGGAGTCGTGCTGGACATTGTAGGGGTGGTGGCGGCGGTGGGTTTGGAGATGTTGAATTGATTGAGGTTGTTGCTATTGATATTGGATATGGCTTGGCAGATCACAGTAGCTTGGATGATGGAGGTTGTGAGGGACTTCTGAAGAGCTCCAGACGGGTTGGTCACCGCTATAGGGTGAAGAGATTCGTCCCTAGTAAAATAGAGATATTCGGGAGTTCAGAATGGACTAGTACATAACTTCTCACTCGGTAAACGCAGTTTGATATATTGTCTGTGTGCCCGTTCGGGCTCCCCAATGCAAAAATGTTGAAAGGTATCTATTCAATAATTCTTCCTCGTTCACCTTCTGGTTGGACGAGCCATTTCTTGAAATATCTCATATGGCCCTCGAGTGTACAGCTCTGGCGTAACTAGTACACATATCAACCTATACCGGGTGGATTTGTACGGCGCTCCGGAAACTCCGAGACAAAACCCGTAGAGATGATATATCTTTACAATATACAACACCGCGATGAGAAGATGAGAAAAGAGGAGTAGAGAAAGCCGAACTCCGGAGCCCACGGGCTCAATATATTCCATCCACGATAAAGGATGATTTACGCTAGAGTACCTACTTTACCTTTGTTGAATGAGGGAGATCAGCGGTAGATAAGGGCTCAGGTACACAATAGGTATGACAGGAGCACTTGTATAGTGGGCAGGGTCACTGGGGGTGGTACCTGTCAGAAGTCAATAACCCTAGGCCATTCTGGGGGGAATAGCTCTACCCAATTCCTGGGACAAACAAACATCCCACCACCGCATATTGATTGGTCTGGCAAACGGTAAGGCTTGTTTCGAAGCCACGAGACAACTTTTTAGAGATAAAAGCATAGGTAGTTTTTGCCCAGCGGCCTGTGGCGAACTCTATAGTAGCGAGCTAGTGTAGTATCTACAGTAGCTCTCACCTACCGCCGCTTGCATGCTCAAATTTTCACCATATGCTGGGATGCAACCTTAATGGATAGATGGAATCCATGGTATGGGGATGAGGAAGGTGCCGTACCGGCGATACCATCGAATCTCGTAGGATTCCAGAACAGATCGAGCCGCTGCAGAGAATGCAAGATGGAATTTGCCCTTACATGAGTGACATACTCGGAACATGCCATTCGTAAACCCACCTACTTTCCTATCAGCTCGGCGAAGATCACCACCAATCACCATTTATTATGTCTCACATCAATATGGCCATCGCCGGGTTTCCTGTATATGACCCGTCGGGAATATAATTCCATTTTGAGACATTCCGAGAGGAGACAGACAACTTCACATGCCAACCAAAAATGTCGGCCGACGTTTCTTTCTTTTCTTCTGCTGCCCATCTTATTCCTTCTAGAACAACTTGCCACACTAATATGCAGTCTCAAAGCACCTGCATGAAATTCGATCCGAGGTGTGATGACGCTAGTGGCAAAGTCTGTGGGGGAAATTGATCCTCGACCACCACCAAAATACATAGGCTAGATATGATATCTCTTGGTAAAAAAGACTGGGAAGCGAGCTGCAGTTACCTAATGCCACGGCTTTTCCATACTGCCCCCATTAGTTATTGGGCTCGTACTGGCAAGCCTGGTGACTTTGAACTAGCAAAGAGAGCAGGAGCTTTGAGTAAATGTGCGCTCAAGCAGATAATACCTTTGTATCTAGTGCTTACATATGCATAAAATTGAAAGGCAAATCGCGAAGGCTGCCAACTATGGTAGGGAAGCCACCACTCCAAGCATCCAAAAGGCGTAGGACATCGTGTGATACATAGTCGGTTGGCAGTATGCAACGAGTACTTACATGCAGCATTGCAGTTGGTCCGTGCCATCCGAGAAAGGCGGCGGTGAGTTTCTCAACTCGGGGAATAAGTCTACTTTTCGGCAAGAATGCCGGTATTTACCTCTTGGGATGGATCTTCGCATGGAGTCTTAGGTTTACTGGCATTCGACCCGGCAAGTGCCCATGCAGAGATCTCGCACCAAAAAATCAGCTTAAGCACACGAGGAGTAACTGATAACCGTACGTACATACCTCATCAGTATCTCACTAGCCGAAGATATGGCAGTAGGACGAAGTTCGGAAAATCATCAGTTAGATATATCGGCCCTTGATCGGTCGGTAGCGTTGCTAAACTATTGGGTATTGGAGTGGACTCTAGAGCGGACTCGGGCATACATTTCAATCTAGAACCGTATAATTGACTGGGCAATATAAAACAACAAGCCCCGACGATGCGGGTGCTTCACCATTGCGCCACAGAGATAAGAGAACACCACCATCACGCTTCGCGCCATGCTACAGATTCTGTCGCGGCATTTGATGGCAGAATCAAGATTTCGATTGAACAGAAAAACAACATATTCGCTGCCTAAACAAAACTTCTTGGTTTATACTTCTGACGATATCTACAGTTTCCAATTACGGTTAATGCCTATCCACCCAGAAGATAACCTCATGGGAGGCTTCCACGTGGAAATTGAGGACGGGCGTCAGACAAGTGAGATATCAGCAAAGATCTAGTATAACGTGTCATCTCTTAGTAACGTTTAAAGTCGGTTTAGCGCTGCTGGCTTACAGTGCTTACATCGAAACCCTCTCCAATCGGCATATCCGAATTCATCATTACTCGTAGTACTTCAACGGCCGGTTCCGACCCTCCACAATATACCGTAGATCTTATGTGAAATGCGCAATTATTTGTGGGGTACAACTGGGGTCTCACGGTGCAGGGAGCGCAGGTGTAGACCGTACTCGGGGGTTCTAGCTTCTATGAGCACTATAGATACGTACTCGGTACGACGCCGTGAAAGAGCTTGCGGCATCATAGCAATAGGACATAAATACCATTCGGGCCGAGTTATTATCGTTGATCAATATCTGAAGCAACGACTAACATTCAGCGGTTCTTTTGATAACTGACTAGCGATTAGCCACCAGTAGCTTTATCAAACCGCGTTTGTGGGAGGAGGAAAGCTTCACTTCTGGAAGGACCATGGGTATCTATTGGCGCTCCACTTGGCCTCTGACCAACTGCCTGAAACGGGTACCACCAAAGCACTTAATTTTAATCAGGTGAATAACCAGAAAAGGGACGTAACATACCTGGTAGGAATGGAAGCATCCACCCAGCAGCACGCCTACATGTATCAAAGACGGGTGTAAGCGGCGATGTAAGAAAGGGATACCGAAATTGACGACAAAATCAGAAGGACTTCCTCTGCGAGTGAATTCACCCGGTGGAAACCTACATTCCACCAACGATAAGCCATGCCTTACGTGGGGTTCAAGGCGGTTCGAAATATGCTCGGAGAATATTTTTCTGTGACCTCCATTCCATGACGGGAGAGGTTGGCCTCACAAGGCATAATTGAACTGAAACCACTCGACGAGGCGGTTCACAATCATGAGAATTGTGCTCAATAATAGGAGCGGCGTTTTTGAGAACAAACGGTATTCGTGTACCTATTCTCGTTGCCGCGCTGCCGGGTCATTCCCGCAGCCCACTCATGTTGAACTTGAAAACCGTACTAAGTGCTGACGCTGGGGACGTAGTCGAGATGTGGCTGCCGCATCAAGGCTACAGGGCCAAGGTGATTGCGCACCCAGCTAGCCTAGCTTGCCAATTCCAACGGTGCAGGCCGATGGCGCATAAGTACAAGTACGCATATGCAGCGCAACCCTCTTTTGTTTGTGTGCGCGGAGGGAGCGAAGAGCGCTACTACACTATTCCTGCCTATCCTTGACCATGTTCCCCACTCCTTGTTCCTGCCCTGCTTGATCATACGGGGCTTTTCCCCAATCCTCGTCTTAGCGCAGAAGCTCAGAACAGTATCGGGCTCGAGCAAGGGTTTCTGCACGTCTCTACTCCTCTCTAGCTCTACGCCTCCTACGTATCGTAACATCGTCCTCTAGTCGCTGATTATTGAGCGCGCCTATTTTTTTCTGCTGCGAGAGATGAACCTGGGAGCGAAAAGAGATACAGATCCATACTCTAACTATTACTCTGGAGGACGAAGTGCCACCACTTATCTTAATTGGTACCAATAGATAATTGTTGCGGTAGTACTGCGACCTTGAACTGAACCGACCGGCCTCCCTTGCGTCGATTCTTCAGTCAGGCGCGAAGATAAATAAATTGGCTCCCGCCACCACCCCTCACCTGCCGGAAATATCTTGATCCAACCTCGGCCGTCCACACATCCTCATTCCCAAAGACTGCTCCCTTACCTTCTCTACTCTGCAAGGGAAGTGGAATAGCAGCCCTCCCACCGCCTATATATATAGCCATACTGCCCCGCTGTCAAACGGGACAGTTACAGTTCCACACACGTCACCAGCAATGGCAGAGAAAGAACTTAGCCCCCCATATGGCTCGAGCGAAGAGGCCCCTCCAGAGAGAGGAGGGTTTGGCGGCTTCGTCGATTCGTTCCGACAGCACCCAATCCAGGTTGCCTCTCACAGAGAAAGAAAGGCCGCAGCCACCGCCGGACATGTTGATCTCGAATTGGCCGCACAGGCTGTCGCCGAGTCCCCGCTCTCCCGAAAACTCAAGAATCGTCATCTTCAGATGATTGCTATCGGTGGTTCCATCGGAACCGGTCTTTTCGTCGGTTCCGGAAAGGCGTTGTCCAGCGGAGGTCCGGCTTCGCTGTTGATTTGCTTCTCGTTGATCGGTGCCATGTTGTACTCGACTGTTCATGCTTTGGGCGAACTCGCCGTTGTCTTCCCTGTCGCTGGTAGTTTCGCTGCCTATTCTACTCGGTTCTTGGATCCGGCTTGGGGTTTCGCTATGGGCTGGAAGTAAGCTTTGTTCTATGTTATTCGTCGACTGTTTACAGGATTCTAACTAGTGGCTGCTTTCTAGCTATGCTATGCAATGGCTTATCGTCTTACCCTTGGAAATCGTCGCCGCTGCGATCACCGTAAATTATTGGGATAAACAGAAGACAATCAGCCCGGCTGTTTGGGTTACGGTCTTCTGGCTTCTGATTGTATCCATTAATTTGTTCGGAGTGAAGGGATACGGTGAAGCCGAATTCGTCTTTTCGCTAGTTAAGGTCCTGGCTGTGATTGGTTTTATGTGAGTCGAATTGGGATTGCGACGCCGGCCTTAATGGCACTAGGCTAATAGTTGATGCAGCATTCTCGGAGTAATTCTCAACTGCGGTGGAGGTCCCAAAGGTGGCTACATCGGCGGACGTTACTGGAACGATCCCGGAGCATTCCACAATGGCTTCAAAGGCCTTTGCGGTGTATTTGTCACTGCCGCTTTCTCCTTCGCCGGTACAGAGTTGGTCGGTTTGGCTGCCGCCGAAACCGAGAACCCTCGCAAGTCCCTTCCGACTGCTATCAAGCAGGTGTTCTGGCGTATCACCCTTTTCTACATCGTTTCCCTCACCCTTGTCGGTCTCCTCGTCCCATACACCGAACCAAGGTTGCTCCAGGAGGGTTCTGCCAACGCTGCTGCATCTCCTTTCGTCATCGCCATCGCGAATGCTGGAATTTCCGGACTTCCGTCCGTTATGAACGCCGTCATCATGATTGCAGTGCTGTCGGTCGGTAACTCTTCGGTATATGGTTCCTCGCGTACCCTAGCTGCGCTTGCAGAGCAAGGCCAGGCGCCTCTAATTTTCGCCTACGTCGATCGTCGTGGCCGTCCAATGGCCGGAATCATCCTCTCCGCCGTCCTCGGTCTTTTGGGCTACCTGTCCACCTCTAAGGTCGAAGGTGATGCGTTCATGTGGATGTTGGCGATTTCCGGGTTGTCTAGTATCTTCACCTGGGGATCCATCTGTTTGGCGCATATCCGTTTCCGTCGCGGTTGGAAGGTCCAGGGACACTCCCTCGACGAGCTCGCTTTCGTTTCCCAGCCTGGTGTCATCGGTTCCTACATCGGTTTCGTCTTCAATGTCCTTGTTCTCATCGCCCAGTTTTGGACCGCAATGTGGCCGATCGGAAAGGACCCGAATGCGACCGTCTTCTTCTCCTCTTACTTGGCCGTGCCCATTGTTATCGCCTTCTATGTTTCGTACAAGATTTACTACAGGACGCCGTTTGTTCGGGCCAAGGACATGGACTTGGTAACGGGAAGGAGGGAGTTGGATCTCAGCGCATTGTTGATCGAGGAACGGGCCGAGAGGGCTTCTTGGCCCGCTTGGAAACGATGGTAAGTTTTCTCATTCCTTGATGATATCAGACCCAGGCGCTAACTATTACCTTTAGGTACAAGCTTTTCTGTTAGGAATGTTCTTTGTTATTTCGTTGCTTTATTTTTTGTTTTAGTTCCCACAATGAAAAGCATCGGATGGGTTTGTGGAACGTGTGGTTTAGACCCTGCAGTGCTTGGGATGGGATGGAGTTTATGGTCTCCTTTACAGCGGAGGTTTCATGTCTTGGTGGAACGTTTTATGTATTGGAATGTAAATTTAGCGAATTGGATTGAAGAAACATTGGTGCCACTCTACTATCTGTTGCTTTTGTTGTCCATGAACCATCTTTCCCTCGCCGCCGCACCCTTACTTTGTCCTCTCGGTAATCTCGTCGCCTGTCCCACTCCCTGCGGTCAAGTTAATGCCAACCCAGCAAACCCTACGAACCCAACGCCAAACGCACCTTTCTGTATCGGTAGATCTTCCTTTTCTCGCTCTTGTGCCCCCTCCGTGCTTGGGCGGCGATGCGGCGCAAGAATCTCTGCGGACGCAGCGGCCTTGATGGCGGTTAGAGTTTCTAGTGAGACTGGCGGTACGGAGTCTGTAACAGGGCCTGTTTTGTGCCCTATGGGATTTGAGGAGCCAGAGTTTGTGGCCATATTTTTGTCGGGGGGTTTATTTTGGTGCTATGCTGTGTTTGTGTTGTTTCGAGGGTGGTTTGTTGCATTTTTTGATTGTCTACTTTATTGTTAGTACATTAATTTGCAACCTTGGAAATACGTCATTGGATGACGGAAGTGGTCTCGGATAGGCGGCTACGGTTTGCGGTTTTGTTTTTTTGTCTTTTGCTTTTTGTCTCTAGGAATCACCCCTCAGATCGAGGTGACGTTGATAAAGTTTCTAGAAAAAGAAACCAAATGAAAAGCAACTGTTGTGGCGATAAGATAAAGTGCCTCGACAAGGTTGAAATGTGCATATGCGGGTCTCAGATCTTAACATAGACTAGCTATCCGCATCGCTGTCATGCATGGTGAGATAAAAGTGGGGTTTGTGCTTTTAGATCACTCTCTGCTATGCGCATTGGGGTGATACAGTATCTAAAGAAAAACCTGTTGCTGGAGGGAGGATAGCTGCTAGAAAAGCTCCCGAGGTTGTGGGAGAACACTGCTAGAGTACGGATCGATCTCGGTGAGGAGAATTTGCCAGCCCGACAAGTTGTCTAGACAACATGCCATTCATAGCCTTTGGATGTGGCGTTCCTTAGACTAAGCTCTTCCGGAAATACCTCACAGGTTGAAACGGCAGACTGCATATTGATTTGTAAAAGGCTGTTGGTTCACAAGGCTGAATTCAGAAGCGCACAGGAATGCCTTGCATATGTCCACGACAGCCCTAATGGATAAAAGCTTTTCCACGAGGGCTTGCGCAATTACTGTTTCATCCCTGAGGTAACCATTGAAAGGCGACTGAAAGTTGGAGCTCACGACTGGTTCCAAACCTGGGACCTTCCCCGAACTTTCCACAGGTATCTCCGCTGACCTAAGAATACTGCTCCAAGGTTCACCTTGAGAAGTTGCAAGATAGGTATTCTAGAAGGTGGATTGGTCTGTCCTACTCCATCTGCACGCCAGCCTTTGCCGCGAGTGTTACAGGAGGGCGAACTTGTGAGATTGCTGAGTCGTGGTTGGCCCAGTCTCATTGAATCCCGGCCCTTACACCTTGTATTAAATATCCTTCAGTTAGTATTATCATATGTATAGCGGGCCATTGCGTTATTTCCTCAACTTGTCCAGGCTGGCTCGAATCACCCGGCCTGTGGAAAAGGGACGAGCCGAGATATGTCTGTCTACTTCCTGGTTGGAACCCCAAACTCATCGGGCACAGCCGCGGGCGTGTGTTCTGTGCTGCCTACAGGTCTTTCCGAAGTTGGCTGCCTTAACTTCTTCTGTATTGTCTGCGGCATCTCAGTACCTGTGTCAAAGGCGATTAAAGGAGCTCCCTATAGACTGAGAGGCCTTCGGGTCCCGGAGGGGAGCGGTCAAGGTGTGCGGGAAGCTATTGCGGGGTTGTAGTCCCAGGAGGACTCGAGCACGGAAACTGTCATCTCTCCTACTAGAGGTAGTACTAGTGAGTTTCATTAGGTATATCTGTAATATGGACGGAAAGAAGGGACCAGTAGCGTGCTACAATACGACGCCCCGTCCAATAGAGTAGGCTTGATTCCATTGTGGTTCCACTTATCCCCCTCGTGTTGAGTTGTAAATTAAGAGTTTTGTTACTCTCGAAATTTTCGTTGTGTATCGTACCTACGGACGTGGCTAACTCGGAAACTAAGTTGAAATGAAGTGAAAGCTGTTAAAGTAAAGTTAAAAGGTAGAAGGGATGTCTCTGCCTGCTGAGACGGATGTGTGACATTTATGATGCAAAGCCGGAATGACCGTCTTCCACCACCACCGGTACTCCGAGGCCTAGGATAGTCACGTGCTGAATCATGTGGGTGAGAATTCGTGAATAGTTACGGTTGGCCAAGCTTTAAGCCGTAACACGAGCCCCGCGTCAACTCTATTCTTCACTAACCTCCAACTCTACATCTTCAACTCTATCGACCATCCATCATAACAAAGGCTTTTGTGGTGTGCTTTAATATCGAACTAGATTGAAGCTTTGTATGGCACAGGTACCGGATGAAGCTAAAGAGCTTCGCCTCGTCAACAATGTTGAGCTCAAAATCGCCCTCGCGGACACAGACGCCCAGCTCCAGAGGCTGTTAAATCTATACCTTACGCCCCTTCTTATGAAACTCGGATCGCCGCATGCTGCAGTTCGGAATAAGGTAATAAGACATCTTTATTCGTTTCGTTCGATATTGCGATCACAGCTGACTGTCGTGTGCGTTTTAAGGTCATTGCAGTATGCTCACATGTAAACACCCGAATAAAGCCATCGAACCTTCGCCTACCTGTTCCTGCTCTCTTGGAACAGTTTAAAGACCCCGCCATCGGCAGCACGTACCCCCTCATACGAAACTTCGATTTAATGTACATAACCACGGGTATCGATCGCTTGCCTGTATCCGAGCGGTTGGAACTCCTACCTACACTTGTAAGGGATATCTCAAAACACAGCAATGACCACCATCAAGGCACCCTGTTCAATGTTCTTCTCCATCTGCAGCAGCATTTTGTTCCACCCCCGCGTGGGTCCGAGGAGGATACCGCGCTGCGAGAGAAACTGTTTCGGGACGGAGTTCAGGATGCAGAGTGGCTTGCAGGATGGTTTGCAAAGTTGATGCTGTTAAATCTTAATATCTTCACCCAGGAGGATAAATCGTGTCCAGGGCTATCTGCTGCAGATGTTGATTTCTTAACGCTGGGAAAGAAGGGAACTTTTATCCCAACCTCGATGCTTGCCGATGCAAAAGTAGCTGCGCTCAAGTTTCTTGCATCAGGGGCATTTATGGACAGGGAACGATACCTTGCTGCTTTAATTGCTTCCACGGACACAAATTCAGCTGTGGCAGACCCTGCCGATGATATTTTCAAGCGCTCAGTTGTTACTGTGTCTCTCGACGATGAAGGGGTAGTTGGGGAGTTGTATAGGTTACTTCTTGGTCGACCAGGGGTTCCGCCTGCCAAACTCACCCTGCAAACTAAAATTATTGGGTTGCTTTCTAAATCTCGGAAGGCAACAGAAGAAATCCGGAAAGGTGAAATTGAGGCAATATTGACGCTAGGGTTGGAAACAACGTATCCGAGACTGCGTCAAGCGGTGTTCAGCTTTATGACCTGGGTTTCTCGAATGGCGGACGATGGTTTAACAAATACCCTGGCACCCAGTGTTGTAGAGAAGCTCCGCTACTGGCTGTTATCGGACCCAACGGCTTCGGACGAAGTTAGAGGATATGCCTATGAGACACTTGCGCTTCTTGCATCGCGCTGTATTTATATCCTTCTGGAGCCCGAACTAGACATCATTCGTTTCTTGTTTCGACAATTAAGAGATGATAAAGGAGGGGTGGCGGTGAGCATTGAGGGTGCGTTGGGTGTCATTCTAACGAAAATCGCAAGAGAGAAACTTGAGGAATCAGTAAAGACTGCCCTTGAAACCATGCTTCTAGATGTCATGGTCCAAGAAAACCGAGGAGTAGGACAAGCTGTCAAGTGGGCAGGCAGATTGCTGGGATTCGGAAGTGTCGTGGGGAGATGGATCGGTGCACTAGCTGTGGGGATGGGCGGTACCACTGCGGAGGAAGGCGGTAAGGGTGGGTACTCATTCTCAATACAATTAATAGCATTTTGCCCGACAAATTCGCTTCTAAAAATCCTTCCTATGAATGAATGGGTGTGGAGTTGACATGCAATTTAGCCATCCATCCTTATTACTATCGCCTAGTGAACCCCGAAGCATCCATACAAGCGATCAAGAATATCGAATCACAGATAGATATCGACATGCTCCCCGTTGAGGACAAGCTTGCGTTCCCTCAGTTCGCCCCCTTAGTCTCATATTTCTTTTCGGCCAATCATACCCTGCCAGCCTCCTTTGCCGGAAATCTCGTTGCGAGGAGACTCCCGCCAAAGTCTTTTGCGGCTGCTTTGGCATTCACAAAACGGATCGCAATATGGGAAGCACTTGGTCCTCAGCAATTGGACATCAAGATTGACGAAGACTGGGATCGCAATGTAGATACCGTTATAGAAACGGACGAATCGGCGCGTTCCCGAGTAGAGGCATTTTTCAAACAGCAAGAACTGTCGGTGGTAGCAACTTTTCTTGACGTAGCGTGGGAAGGCATGATATATGACGGCGAAGGGGTGGATCATATCAGGAACATATGGAACGACCTTGCTGCACTTGTGCCTCCGTCCGTCTTGAAGCGCTACACCGGGCATGTATCGATTGTATGGAAGCTTCTCAATGCACCCAAGGCAGAAACGAGGCGTGTAGTCGCATATGCCGTTGGATTGCTCGGAAGTTTTCCCAGTGTGACCGACTCAGCGCTCTCACGACTGGTGGAAGACCTAGTGGCCGGAATCGAGGGAAATAAAAGCGGTGCTTTCTTGGGATTTGGATTCCTTTTATCTAGACTGCAGATGAGGGGAAGGCTAGACAACGTTAGCTCTGGTCTCGTTAAGAAAGGAATCGAAATGATTGCTACAACTCTTGCGGAATCCCGAGATGCGGCGCTTGTCGAGACCGCCATTGACGCTATCAGGGAGGCCTCCGTATTCAATGTTGTCGATGAGAGTATGATCAACATTGAGAAGGTCCAGAAATCACTTTTAGAAAAAGCGAAGCGTGGACATGAGAAGTCGGTACAAACATTGGGATATCTGAGCTTTTTGTACGCAGAAGAGTCACCGCAAGCCGAAACTATTCTTGCAGAGTTGATCAAACTTGGTGAGAGCGGTGGAGTCGAAATGTCTTTTGTTGCTGGAGAGGCATTGGCCAATTCATCGGCAGGATGGGGAAGTAGTGCAGTGCGACGAGGAAGAAGTATCGCCGGAGTGGAATGGACTGTAGGAAAGAGGAACGGTGTGAGGAAATTGCTCGATCAATTCTTGAAGAGGGCGAACGAGGCTGGCGGAGGTGGGAAGCGAAGGACGACTGTGGTTGGTTTGTTGAGTATTTTCGAGTTTTGTAATGAAGATGAGGCAGCCAAGGAAAGGCTGAGCGATGCACAACAAGCATTCAGGGCATTCTTGACGGATCGGGATGGTGAGTTTTTGGCCCTGAAGATATACTTGCACACTGTGTTGACCGTTGATTATCAGATTTCATACAAGAGACTGCGGCCCGTGGTTTGACAGCCGTTTACAGTCTCTCAGACGAAGAGACACAAAGAGATCTGGTGCGATCACTAGTGTCTTCGTTCACCGGTGAGACGAAACAGAAAATACAAGTTTCCCGCGATACGCAACTCTTTGAGCCCGGTCAACTTCCCACTGGAGATGGTTCGAGTGTAGGATCTTATGGGGACATTATGTCCCTAGCAGCCGAGTTAGGGGATCCAAGTCTGGTGTATAAATTCATGACACTAGCACGGCATAACTCTACATGGGCTTCTCGTGCGGCATTTGGTCGCTTTGGCCTTGGGAAGATACTCTCTAGCTCGGCCGAAGTCAGGGATAACGAGAAACTATGGCCGGTGCTTTACAGATACCGCTTCGACCCATCCACTGGCGTTCGACAGAGTATGGATTCAATTTGGCAGGCGCTTGGAGGCGGCTCGGAGACCGTTGAGCGCTGGTGGGAGGCGATTCTACAAGAGTGTTTGAAAAGTGCTGTCCGGGGTAGTGAATGGCGGGTACGAGAAGCCAGCATAAGTGCCATGGCGGATTTACTCGGCGGCAGAAAGGTTTCGCAGTACAAGCCACATCTTCAGGATATATGGGCGATTGCTTTCAAGGTACTTGATGATGTCAAGGAAAGTGTACGGATTGCAGCCAGGAAACTGTGTAAGGTACTAGCTGCAGGGATGGTAAGAGCTGTGGAAGGAGATACAGGGCCAAAAGAGAACGTGGAGATCCTATCGATTTTGATGGAATTCTTGGTAGGGAGGCAAGGCTTAGAGGCCGAGGCAAAGGATGTGCAGTTGTTTGCATTGGGTAAGCCACAACCTCTGGATACCGAGTCAAAAAACCTAACTTGGGTGGAATGACTAGGCACGCTGCTACAGGTTGTCAAGAGTGCGGGTGAGAAGCTCAGACCGTGGATCCCAGAGCTTATACAGAAGATGCTGGTTTTACTGGCCGATGTGGAACCGGAGACTGTTAATTACCTTATTATGAATGCCGATAAATATGGCACCACCGGTGAAGACGTAAGTACCATGCGCACGCCCAGTATTTACACGCAGATTTGATTTATTCATGCTCCGCTTCCAGATCGATCGTATGCGTCTAAACTCCATTCGTTCTTCACCAATCATGTCAACTATTGAAGACATCCTCGACAATCTTGATGGTCCTACTACAGCAAAGCTTATCCCGTCATTAAACAAAGCCATCCGGACTTCGTTGAGTTTGCCTTCGAAAATTGGGTGCAGCCGAGTGGTAAAACCCGAAAATACCTTTTAAAGAGTTATACATTAATACTTTATTTCTAGGTTGTGAGCCTGGTGATGAGACATCCGACATTATTCAGACCATATGCAGACGAAATTGGAAGATCGTTACTCGGCGCAGTCAAAGACAGGAGTGAAGTCGTCTCTTTGAGTTATGCTGTGGCCGCTGGTTATGCTTGTCGGTTAGCTACGGATAAGGGAATATTGCAAACCGTTGACTGGTGTAAAAAGAACTACTGGGTGGGAGAGGAAAGGGAGAGACGGGCGTCTGGAGCTGTTCTTGGGGCGGTGTACAAACAGTAAGTTTCTTCAGCCCAAACTTACGTATACAGCTTATTTTAAACGTAATGGTCTCGAGTTGTCTCGACCAATATGCTGATATCGTGATAGTGCAACCGACCGAGCAAATGCGCTGGCTGTCGATATACTCCCGTTCATCTTCATCGCCAAAAGTGACACAGATGGATCCGTCAGCGAAGAATTCAATAAAACTTGGACAGAAAACACTGGTGGATCAGGTGCCATCAAGCTGTACTTGAAAGAGATTGTACAGCTTAGCACTGAAAACCTCACATCAGTGCGTTGGTCTACACGGCAAACATGTGCTTTTGCATTAGCAGAAGCTGTGAAATTAATGTGTATGATTCTGCGTCACGAGGGTCTTTAGACACTTTCTGACCGATATCAATAACTAGCACGAGATGTTACCGAGGCGCAAATACAGGTTTTATGGCCAGCCATGGTTTCTGTAACTTCTGGGAAGAGTTGGGACGGCAAAGAGAAAGCTCTCGAAGCATTTGTGTCTCTCACAGTCGATGCAAAACAGTATTTACACTCAGACGAAATAAAGATGAGAGAAATTGAGCTGGTAAGTGCAATACGAAAGAATTTCAATGGCAATGCTGATCTGTGCTCACTAGATTGTACTACGAGAAGCAAAGCGTAATAATGTTACATATCGGGGACCAGCGATCAAATGCCTCGGGATGTTTGCAGACGGCTTCGAAACACTAGACCTCTTTGAAAAGGTCCATGAGATTGTAGAATCTGCTATCGCTCCAGTTAATGAAGATGAAATGGATGTTGATGGTGAAGACGGGAAATCAGCAAAGCAATTGCAAGTATTCATTTTCTCACATCCCGCACCCATTGAATTAACAAACTCTAGGCAACATGGTGTGATTGTCAACGGCTTGAAAGCATCATCACAAGCTTTTAGGCCCAGTGTAAACTCAAACGGTGAGCTTGCTTGATACTTCCATCCCATTGAATGTTGACTTAAAGATTTTTAGAAGAAAGTAACATTCAGCAAATCTCTCAACTCCTCGACATGTTCGAAAAACACATTGTTGGAGCCAATCTGGAATTGAAAACTTGTAGCATTGAATCCATCACTCTAGTGGTCGAGAGGCTTGCAGCATCAAATCTCAAGCTGGAAAACGGCGCATGGACGAGTATACTTCGGAAGATTTGGCTCCGAATTCTAGATCATAGCAATGATCGGGGATTCGAAGCTGGCCGCACAAAGGCAGCAACGGCCCTGGGAGCTTTTATAGATCCTTTGACGCGGCATAAGACGGCGGTAAATTCACCAGAGTGTCGAGATCTAGTCGAAATGATACGGAAGGGTATTGGGCAGACCCTCAAAGACGAAAAATCCGCGATGGTTCTTCGAGTTCTTGACCCAGTTGCTGTGCGACTTCTCCAAGTATAGCAAAGTTCTGGCGAATAGTTACGTGTATGGAGAAGCTCTAGGTGTTTTTCTTTTAGCTTTGCGGGTGGAATCCAGGTTACACTGATATAATGCAAATATAATACATTACTGCAATCTGACATAGAATGCAATATCCACTTCTCCCCGAATGCACTAAAGTCCCATCTGGGTTCCTCGAGCCGATTCACCATAATTCTTGAGAAATAAACTCGCAGGGAATACGCGTACATGGCCAGTGTTTCCATCTATCAACCACCTTGCTGTCTTCCAGCAACTTAGTAAATCACGATACCCTCAAAGCCTGCCCCCGAGCCCTATGACCCCGCCACTGTCCCTTACAGTTTAAACCTTATAGGCACATGCTTTATAGCCCCACACTACCCCGTGAACCTATCCACTGGAGCATTTCAAGGGATTGCTTCGCGAACGCCCTATCTCCCATTTCCTTTTTCAGACCCTCTGAGGGATTCTGCAACGCCGTTGACGATTTTCGCATCCTCCCTACCACTGCCTTTTGTGCTGCTCCTATGCTCACCAAGGGCCTTCTTAGGCCCCAAGGAATTTTTGAACGCATGATTGTCGGTGTTTCTGTACTCCATATTATCTCTCGATATGCCCGCACTGGAGAATAACCGTACCCTAAAGTAAGTAGTGTGCTACAACAAAATCGTTACAGATAAATGTATCACTTGTCCGGATTTATCGCTGATCCGCACCGAAGCTCGAGTTCTAGGATGAGAGATCGGTCTCCATTATTGCAATTTGATTCCAATGGATTCAACGACTACACACAAAACCAGGTGCCAAAACAAAATAAACTAACCCCGCTTGCTCCCAAAAATGCTCGCGAACGACCTCGGAATGCGTCTATAAGTCCCCCCGAAAGCAGTAGCATGGCAATTGACAATTCACCCTCGAAGGGCCGGTTGCCACCTCGCTCAAGAAGCGGTTGTTGGTAAGGCTCTCCCCAAGGGCCGGTTCTACAGCCCGGCGGCAAACTTCTGGCTCATAACATGACAACACAGGACCTGCCGGGTACTTTCTAACTTCTTCTGTCGTTTTTTTTTGAATGTCCTTCTGGGTCGGGTACTGATATCCATTCTTCCCTTTTTTTATAGACTCGGAAGGTGAAGTGTGATGAGAAACACCCGAGATGCGGAGTACGTATAACTTCAGCTTCTAAATGCCGACAGAGAGCTAATATTTCTTGTTTGATATAGCAATGCGTTCGACTGTCACACCGCTGTGATTACAGCCCTCGTATATCTTTTAGAGATGATACTCAGAGAATCATGGGGCGAATGCAAGGCGTTTCGACAAGAGGAAGTATAGTATGGGATCGTAAGTACAGCAACAATAACCGGCCAGTTCTAACTAATACAATTTACAGCACAAACAACCTATGAACGAAAGCGGGATAGTCTCTTCTCTCCACTAATAAATCCGGATGCTCTTCCTCGCTTTGCAGATCTCACAAATGACGACGACCGAGAGCTGAAGGCCATCGGCAAAATTCCTGGTACTTACAACGTCGTCTGCAATCCGGATAGCTTTGCAAATCCTCGGACGGAGGTCGAAGATGATGACTATATGGGCGGGAATTATGTGGTTGCCACCACCGTGAGCCCTCAACCTGCAATCAAGAACGAGGAACTGGGTCTCGGGTCGGAGCTTACATGGAACTCTATTCTTAATTGGTCTTCGAACTTGAGCTCAGACGACCCGGAAGTCGTCATCTTGAAAAGATTTGAGGAGCCGTGTTCTTCTCGACGATCATCGCTTCCAATATCTGCTCTTTGTCAGGGGAAAGGAGATTCGCCTACGGAAAGCTCGGACTTCAGTGATACGGCAGTCCCACAGATAGCCCAAGTTGACTGGCTGATGGACCCCCACGAGCTTGTGACGAGAGATCTGGAGTACCACCGCAGATATATTGCGCCCAGGATCATCAAGATGCACGATAAGGGCTTGCTTCCCAAGGCCAGTATCCCAGTGGATACGTTGGAGCTGGATCCATTTGAGAGTGAAAGCATACAATTCCCACCCGTAAGCTTCGTTTGTTTCTGTCCATCGAAAACCCGGTCTAATGCCGCAATCGTACACCATAGCTCTTTCATGCCATTGTGGCACTCTCCGCCTTGAGCTCAAGCCACCGGGATGGATTTTGCGCCCTCGATGCCCTGCAACACTACCAACAAGCCCTTCCAACTCTTCAAACAAGCCTCAAAAACGCAATAGATCTTTCCTCGGACGGAACGCTATTTACGCACTTCCTTCTTCTGGTTTACGAGATCTTGGCCGCCGAGCAATGGAGAGAAAGCATGTGGCAGCAACACCTTACCCAGCTGCTCCGCATTCTGATCACGAGGGTGGAGATGTATGGCAAGGAGAGATTACCATATGTTGTTTGGTCCCTTATCATTATCGACACTTACGCCGCCCTCACCGCTGGAGGAAATGGAGAACTTGCAGGCACACTCGCCGAGAACAGTCTCATTCCAAACCCGCAACATATCACGGAGCTGCTGGTAACCGTTGAAACTCCAGAGTCACTAACTCTATTCCAAGAGGTTCTAGGATTAACGCAAAAGGTTGTTACGTTGGCCGGGAAGCTAGGACAACTATCGCACAAACTCAGGGACCCAGCAGCGGCAGTTGATATGGCTGTCTATGGTGAGAGTGAGTGTTACCGGATAGTCTATCAACTGAAGAACGTGTGGCAGGTTGAGCAACCGAGAGTGGAAAATCTTATTACTGCTGCCACAATCACGGGCGTTTCTATTTCTACTACTCCCGGATCCGTCATTTTGCCGCAGGTCCAGGAAACTTACGAACATGTAGGACTTCTCTTCTCATTATGTTCCTCACAATTACAGTACAGCTGATGATATGTGTACAAGGCCTGCGCTCTCTATAACGCTACTGTAATATTTGGACACACTTCTGTATTCCCCCTTCAGCGCGCCTCCCTCACCACCAACAGGATGGAAGAGGTTCAGATCTCGATCACAAGTATCATCACGCAAGCTGCATCCCTCTGCTCTAATCCCTCGCGAAACCTTGGCGAAAATCACAGGTACATGCTCTTCCCACTTTTTCTGGCCGGTATCGAGTCCACCTCAGCGACCGAAAAGCTATGGATAGCGGATACACTCAGTGAGTTCGAGAAGAACAGTGTGGGCTCAAACACCAAAATCGTCAACTATATACTCCGCGAAATCTATGCGAGTCAGGAGCAAGGGTGTAGTGTAGATTGGGTCGAGTTTATGAGCGCAAGGGGGTGGAGAGTGGTAATTTATGATATTTGAAGAGAGGGAAGACTGCCCTCGTCAAAATCCCGTAACACCCACTCTTGGGCTTGCAAACGACAATAACCGCTGACAGTCTTCTACAGCACGAAGATTATGGCACTTCTGTATAAGAACAGTTTGTCCTTTTATTTTTACAACGGCGCCGGAGCCGACTGCTGTACAAAAATTACTTGCTGTTTGTTTGCTTTTCTTATATATTGGCTGTTTGGACTTTGTAAGACACTGAGGGAGTATCGTCTGGACAGATTACCCTTATAGATTGTACGTTGTTGAAGGCTTCTTGTATATATACTTGTAAAAACGGGGGACTATATACCCGATATTAAAACACTGTTAATTTCGACAACCATCCGAATACCGTGTAACACGGTTCAAAAACAGGTTGGAAACGATTCACAAACCTAACAGAGCTTCAAAGTGGTAGGGGGGCATTTATGAAAAGCTCATCTTTGCCACAGTAGCTCAATGTTGAATTTAGAGAACCAGAATTCAAACGTCCACGTCATGGAATGCCACTTTCCAGATCTTCCACCATGGTAAACCATCCAAAACCGCCACTGGATTCAGGCTTGTCTAGCAAAGGCTCATGCAATGAGTAGACTCCTCACGACAGCATATCAAAAGCTGTTAATTTGCTAATTTGCACAGAGCAGCCGCTTAGTAGCCGGAAGAACCAACTGCAAGTCCAAGTTATACCTAGAACCAAAGAAAGAAGTTTCCATCCGAATACATCCACGTTGATAAGAAATTGAATTCAACCCGCATAAAAATAGACTCCTTCACCATTGCAACTATAAGATCCTCATAATTGCCGGGTTCCCGGTACTATGCTTCCGGCTGTCCGCTGCGGCCTGCGGCAGTGGATTCGTCGTATACAGTTCCGAATGTCTCGCAGAAATTGGCAACACACCTGAACCTGTAATTATGGTGGTGTGCCGCCGTGTATCACCAAGTCTAGGAGGCATCGGATCATCATCCCCTGTGGAATATATACTACTTCTCGAGTCCTCCTCTCGCATCGGTTCCAGCGCCAGCTTACTCCTCATTCCTAGCGGTGCCGTCCCAATAAGTAACCCTACTTCCTCACTTTCCGCCTCAATTTCGTCTTGCAGCCTGTCGAATTCTTCAATCTTCAACAAACGGCTACGATATTCTTTCCCCCACGCAATCACGATGACACAAAGGCATGCCATAATAGCATGGACGATACCATATACGAGTAGTTCCGTCCCACGTTTTATCGCCATCTGAATACATCTCTCGATACGGTCCATTGGGGCGCCCCGCCGAGGTCCGCCGAAATCCATTCGGGGACTGACACGCACCGTTTTTTCCTTGCAGTGTTCGATACGGGTAGCTCGAGCGGCGTAGAAGAAGTAGAGCCATATCCCAGCAGCGACAATGACGAAAAATGTGGTGAAGATCCAGATCATGATAAAGAAAAGCGCAGCCGTTGGTGAACGTTTCCATTTCCCCCACATTATGGACATCCCGAAGAGGCACACCGCCCCGAAATAGAAGCCCCATATCACTTGGAGGGTTGCTACCATAATCGTAAAGCCCCCATGAACGCTCTTTCTCGCTATGTGATCGCGTCAGTATCCGAATATAAGGACCAGATGCAGCTAGCTCACCAACAAACGTCCCCAACCCAGTCAGAAGAATATGACCCCCCAAATACAGGCCGATCACTAACACAAATTTAGCCGCACAGTCCAGCGATAGCCCACACAGAAGCTTTTTGAAGATGCGGCCAATTCGTCCTTCCTTATCATTTGCCTCGAGGGTCGAAATTTCCTTTCCGAGTAAAGGTCCCGAGGCCTGTTTACTGCGTCGAAGAATGCGGCTGCAGTCGCGCGGATCCACCCCCAGATATATCGCGTTCCCCTCGTCGAGAATTTTCTGAATCCTTTCCCCGGTGCCAACTGAGACTGCGGATTCGACCTCTTTGCGTGCGGGTGGGTGTGCCCGCGAGGTCGGAAGCCGATTGCCATTCGGGTGTTGTTGGTCTGCCCTCCTCCAGGAGGGCGTTAACAGTTGAGGTCTTAACATAGAGGCGATCTAATCATGGGAGGCAATAACCGAGCCGATGAAATGCTTTACGTGATAGCAATTGGAAGATATTTCGAGATCAATTCCTTGTACTTGCTGGTTTGATGAACGAAGTCCACTTGTGCCTGCAAGTGGTACGGATGCTGTGGGGAAATGGGAATGGGATGTCCCAATAGTCAAATATGAATAACGGATTCATGAAGCGAGACCTAGTACATCCTCTTCACATCTATAAGCTGAGGGAACACCCAAGGTTAGCAGTATGAAGCATGCGAAACACCAGTTGATACCAGTGACCCCTGATACCATACCCAAGTGCCGAATTGTCACAAAAAAATAGTGCATCCTAATCGGTATTGTACCGCATATTGCAGCAATCCGTACGGTGGTGAGACTCTTGATCGCATGCAGGTGAGTGGTAAGGAAAATCTCAATTAGCAGCTTCGACTACCACAACGAACCCCACGTATCTTCCGACTATCCTGTCCGGCTTTATCCAAGGCACATAGCCGCTGTAAAACGGGCCGGACCGATGACCCAACATGACAGTCTTCCGCAATGTCTGAACTCCTACTTGCTAGGGTCCTGAAGTCCTGAAACTAGGCACAAGTGAGACGATAATACTCGGGTTAGGCTGTAGAAGATTAGACATTCCATTTCTAGCAATGGATTTTGCTGTAGGAGCAGGTGTTGAGTCATGGTTGACCAGGGTGCGAAGCAAAGAACAAAGTCAATGCACTGGCTTGCCCTTTCTGTTAATATTCTGATTGTGTTATACTCAATACTATCCCATATCTAGTCAATTAGTGCAGTAACCGTCCGATCTTCTATAGCCTCCAATACCATCAGATCTGGGTGTATCCGGTTATTTGTAGTGCTGCAGGATGCCAGATTCGTCGCCCTCGTTGTCGATTTCTCAGTCGGGTAGCTTCCATGTAACCTCTCAATTCTGAGCGTTGCATATGCCACCTGCACTGCTACATATAAACTGGATACAACTAGATTTTATGGTATATCTTCGGGTATATTTCACGCGAGGTGGGCGCCCGGTACTGCAATCCAGCCCTATACACCCAACCATCAAGGCAATTTCCCGATCAAAACATTCGGCCAAATTTCGGCCGAATTTTTTGATTGTTCATATCTACTTAGTACTTAATCACCCGTGAAATCCAGAACTCCGGGAGCCTATGGCAGATGTTGCCGAAGTCCGGATAGCCACAACAAATGACTTCCTACGCAGGAAACGTATTTTCATAGATTGTACATGGAAGTGGGAACTGCAGCCGAACAAAAATCGTAAAGATATATTTGTTTTTGTGAATCCAAGTCACTCGGGAATTCGAATGGAAATAAAAAAATATGGTGACAATGGATGTAGACGGCCGTGACCGGTTAGTTATCCCTTCACGCCCAGTTACCTAGGATTTGTTGCCGTTTCCTTTGAGACGTAATTAACCGGCTGGGATTGGTGAACGAGGAGAGAAAAAAACTAGTTGGCCAATGTGAGGACTTCAACATGCACCGGGCGCTGCTTGTTGGTCCATTAAACATGTAAGATGCTGCACTTGATTTTTGAGAGCCCTTTCGGTTCTGAGAATTGTGCTTGAGACATCCATAGTTCATGTTCCCACCAGATCTGCAGAGTAATCGTAGCGCACCTCACCACCCCCATGCACCTGCGCGTCTGATTTGCATCGCGAGGACAACAGCTGATATCGGATCTTACTGGTCGATAGATACAGAGAGGCGAGCTGGTTGGAGTGGGGAAGTGTTCTTCGGCGTACGGTATAATCTGGTGGTATCTAGTTTATAAGTAGCGCTGTAGGTAGCATATGCAACCCTAATGGTAGCCTTTTATTCGCTCTAAAGTTGTGAAGTTGTATGGAAGCTAGCATGACTGACAGAGTGAACAAACGATAACAGATCTGGTGTTCTGCGGCACTACAAACAAACCGGATATCGTCAGATTTTACGGTATGTCAGTTAATTTTCCGACTATGTAAATGAGGATGTGAAAGGACATGATGCTGGCTGTGCCAAGAATCCTTGTTGGATCAGCAATCATCACTCGAGCAAATCGTTTAGATGCAACGTATAGAAAACAATATATCAAGTGCGTCGGCTTCATGGTGAAATCAATGGTGAAAGTACGAGTCTTGCTCACGGCTGTTGGTAATTCACAATGGGTCACTTGCTGAAAACCCATACTGCGTAGTGTCGCAGGACTTAAACGTCGCTTCTGACCGCAAAGTAAATGAAACCAACCCACGAAAACAAGAGAACTACCGATAAATATCGACGACGCTATAAAGACAAGAAAATCACTGCAGAAAATGTCAGCGAGTATTCGGTACCTCTTCCCAAAAGCGGATTACTCCTACCACTGGTGTAGGACTGTGGTGGGTTCCTGCAGGCGCACTCCGCTGGTGAAACATTTGTACCAGCCGTCGCCCAGCACTTTCTTCCAGCTCTGTTCCATCCCTTGCCACCTTCACCTCCCGGCCCGAGTTCAGAGTGTTTCGTATCCCTCTCGTCCGATAGAATGGTACCCTAGATGTAGAGAGCCATTCCACCTTGAACGGCTTACCCCACGCCTTTGAAACCGCTTTTCCACTCGCTGTCTCCTCGGACTCCCCTTCTGCCTTTCCTAAATCCGACTTATCCTCATCGTCGCTCAGCGCCTCCCAGAAGATAGTTCCCCGCGCAGAATCGTCAATGATACGGCCCTTTGGAGCCGTCTCTGTGGCAGCGGTATAGATGGCTTTTGGGAGTTCGGCGTCGGTCTGGAACTGCTGGGTTGGAGGCGTCCATGCTATTGTATCAACGGCATTGCCGGTAATTTTAGAAGCCATGCGAGCATAGCCATAGTATTCCCCAGATTTGTTTGCCGAAAATATCAGATAAACGCTCTCGGCAGCCTGTGGCTTGACTTCAGTATATGCATGCGGAGGAAAGCTGAGCCACAAACCTCGAAAGCCTGATTCAATACGGTCTCATTATGGCTTTGTGTAGCCCAGACGCCATTCTTCACGCTCATTTCTAGGTCCTCCACTGTCAAACTTTTGAGTATAAAGTACCGAAATCTTGCATTAACACGAGGGCCCTTCGAGCCAGCTGGTCCAGTGGGTGGCATGGGCTTCGTGGATGACTCTGGGCTTATATCTCGTTCTTCAGCGGAACCATCAACCGTATTATTATCTTCCTCTCCACTTCCTTGACCCGATATGTCGGCAGCCGCGGCCGGGTCCTCTGTTCCTGGGGTCAGTGTGGAGCTTTTCCGAGGTCTGGGTCTGCACACCAGCCGAGTACCGCGAAATTTCGAATTATGGAACCTTGTCATAGCTTCATTGCAAGCAGCCTCGGTGCGGTAGTTGACAAATGCGCAATTGCTCTTTGAGATAAGAAATACACTTTCAATTTCATCTCGGGCTTGGCTGGAGAAGTAGTCTTTGAGGGCTGCAACGTCTGTTGCTGGAGGTAAATTGCCCACCCATAGCGCATTCCCAGATTGCTTTGGCTTCCTTGGTGGTCCACGTGGAATCGAAGGTGACGATGGCTGTGGAGAAGGTGTGTTGCTGAAATTCGCTGGATTATTAACCCCGTCTGTGGGATTTCCTCTCTTGTCAGATGCTTACTCCATCCCCTGTAAAGATACAACTTACTAACAAAACTTCTCGGTAATGGCAAGGGGTAGTTGACTCCCGTGTTATCTATTGCTTCATTTTCTGGTCCTCTGATCATGCTCGGGGTTCTCAAAGGTACACTATGCCTCCGGGAATGATCAGGTGTGCCGTGATATGGTTGTCCCATCGGACCCATAGGTATCGGTTGAGGCTGCTGAGTATAGTTCGCAGGCTGGAAATAATAGTATGGCGCAGCTTGTTGCTGTTGTTGTTGGAGATTGGGCGGATACCAATGAGGGGGTACAGTTCCTGCGCCGGCATCGATAGGATATGATGGGGGAGGATAGCTCGAAGAATATGGCACCGGAACTCCTTGTAGGTCGCGGACAAATGTAGTATATGATTGGCCATAAGGCTCATAAATAGTCACGGGTTGCTGGGGCGGGTATGTGGTGAGATTGTAGACATCCATCGCTGGTGCTCCGCCTTGATAATGCTGAATTTGCTGCGACAACTGGAATGCAACTGTAGTAGGAGAAGCACCCGTATGGAATCTTTGTTTTGACGAAGGTTGTCTTGGTGGAAGTAGTCTCTGTGGTGGTAGCGGATGTGGAGGAGCCAGATGAGCTTGTTGCATTTGTAATTGCTGAACGCCGCTGGCTGAAAGTGCGCGATGCGTATTACCTATGTTGTAAGAGCCTTGTTGGGCTGCTGGTGGAGGTTCATTTCCTAGACTTTGCGATCGTTGGACGGGCACAGGATGTCCGGGAAAAATATGTTGTCCCTGCGGCTGATGTATGGGGAATTGGTGATGGTTCTGCTGAGCGAAGGGAATGGCCATTTCGTCGGTCTGCTGAGGAGTTGGATATGGCCAGATCGGCGCTGGAGGTGGTCAGATATATCTGATTCAGAGGACTACTGGCACTTACAAGTTTTCGGCGGAGGTATCGAAGTAACGATTACATTATGGGGGGGTTCCTCAGTTGTCTTCACATTATCCATCGGAAATCTCAGACCTCCTCCGCTGAAACCAGAGATTTGTTAGCATGAGGTGATACAGGCATCTCCGCATCGTATACACGGGATGCCAATCCAGTAGCAAGCAGGCAAATATAAATGAAGATAACAAGGGGTATGAGGGGAAGAACTTACTTGAGAATGAGAGTGTCCAAAGGCTAGTTGCACACACCAATAGATACCAGTCGTATACCAAAGCCGCTATAAATGGCTTCCAGCAAGCGGGACGCAGTGTTCTGTCTCAGACTAGGGACAGCCAAGGTGGCTATGTGCGGAAGGCTAACAGAGGTCAATTACCGGCCGGCAAGATGAGGGTAGGGCTTGAGAGTCCCCACTTGACTGCGGAGAGATCGTAGAGGCGGTTAACCACACCACAAGAATATTTTTGAACAGGGAGGCAAATGGCCGATCTAGCCCGGGACGATCCCTATGTATGAGAGAGAAAGCCGTTTGCTTCGGCTTCCAGACCAACCGGTACTTGAAAATGAGTCCGCGCTACCCACGTCACAGTCTTCGATAACAGACAGCTTATTCCTTTAAAACACCCGGTTAGATCTATGAGTGTAACGTAGGTCAAGGTTCAAGGGCTTATGCCAATGCAGTGACAGTGATGGAGGGTGCTTCCAAACAAAACTATGAATGATAAGGGCAAAACATGCCACGGGCTTGAATATAAACTAACATAACAAGAAATGTTAGGAGGAGAGTTGTAGAGGAAAGAAAAACTATTACAGGAATATATGGTCTTGCCTTCGGTAGCTAGATGCACGGCTGAGGAGTCCACGAGTGTCTTGTATCTGCACGCAACTAAGGGCTTCGTTGTGTTACTTCTGTCAGAAATTAAGGTGAAAAGGCTGGACATGCATGATATGCAGAAGAGAATATTGTGGCGAGTGGATGCGAATCTTAGACTGTTCGATTGGATGAGGGGGAGTATCTGCGAAAACCTTGTTGCTTGTTTTTTTTGGCGATAAATAATGTGACTGTTACAGCAATGGAATCTACCCTTTGCATGTAGGTCCAGGTTGTCATCCGCAGGCGGATCCAGTGGCATCACCAGAATATAGTTAGAGCTTAGCTTCAACTGTCTGGGATTTGGCATCGGGAAATTCCATCGAAATTCCATCCTTAGCCAGACACATTCCAGTTGGCGAAAGAAAACGCCTAGGTTGACCTATGATAGATCAGCTCCACCGTGCATATGTACCAACATAAGGCCAAAGGCTTCTCTTCGTCCATTATTTCCTTTTCTTTGACCAATCGGAAGGTCAGTCTGCGACAGAAGTCCACTAGCTGCTTGCCCGGGCGTTTCAACCTCTGGAGGCTTTTTCCAAGTTGGCTGGTTTTGGCAAGTTAAGTCGGCTAGAACTAGAGTCGAGATGCACTCCGTGAAGTTGCAGGCAAAGGAACCCTTCATTCACAGATCGAGTGCATAACTGTCTGGGGTCAGGAAATCGGGGATTTTAGCTATAGAACACCGATGGGACACGATATATCGGTGATCGTGCACATGATCGGAGAGACTGACTTTTCCTGAAAAAGTACCACAACATCACGAATAATTGATTATTAATTCTCAACTTACTCTACTGTGATCAATTCTACACAAAACTGAGGACTAACGGGTTCAGGACTTGGGAATCTAATTGAGGAGTATGAGAATCTTAAACGGCCCAGAAAACAATCTATAGTTATATTAGTCAATCCCACAAAATTTGTTGATTGAAGGGATCTCCCCAACAATTTGTGGGTAACAATAGTGACACATCTGTCACGGCAAATCGCCGCTGCGAATCGTCATTCCCATGATTTTCTGGACGGGATTTGGACAGTTGTTGATGGGATTTCCATCGAGAAATCTAGAATCCAAGTCTCCTGCTTACAGCCTCACAACGGCAGGCAGTTGCATTAGTGTACGTATTTCAGCAAAGATTCGCTCGGATTTAACATCCGTAGGCGATTAACAGGGTTGCCTGCAAAATGCAGGACTCATCACCGCCTGCATGTGCTGCCCGTCGCCGCCGCCGCCGCCGTTGACACTGCCACTATGTCTCGTTGAGTCTTTGTCTGACAAAGGTATTTCAATTGAGACCGTGTGCCACCCGGCAAATCCAAAATCAGTTGTTCAAGACTTCTTGCTGGTTAGGCCAACAATCGTGATCGAGCGCACTCGCGGGGTTAAGACCGAGAGGATACTCGCTTTGATTCGCTGGAAACAGCTTCCTGTCAAGAATGTAGAGTACCAATAGAGTATGGCCAGTGGCGGCTAACAGCGCCACAACGCTCACTCCTGCCTATTCTGTTCTACCAACTCACGAGCAATCCAAGATCAACTTGCTAAAAACAGTAACAAGATTATTGTCATCATGTAGATATGTAAATCCTCATCAACGTCGATTTTGAGAGGCCTAGTGATCGCCCACACAATCCAGAGGCGAATTGTACGTACTCGTACTCAAGGTAGTCATTTTCTCTTTGGGATCAGCATTGGCGGGACGGCAGCCTCGCAGAAAGAAAAAAACATAGGAAGAGGTCAGTATTAGATGCGAAAGCCAAAGAATCAAGATGAAGCTCGGTAAAGCCGCCCGGAACCCTGTTGATCGATAACCTTATCTGAAGCTCTTATCAAGGAATTATCACCCAGCCTGTGCGCCCTCCTCGACGCGTCGACGCGGCAGAAACTAACTGGGTATAAAGCTCCAAAGTGCCAAGCCGTTAAAAACAATCCGATTGGCAAAAAGACTGTGCGAACCAGACTTATGACTCCAGTTACGCTTAGGGATGGGATAGATACCGTAAGGGCGCGGTGTGGATCAAAAAATGATCGGTATGAATAGGTTCGAAAAAAGAAACCTGAATAAAGGTCTCGTGGACGAAGTCCGAAAGTTATACATTTCATTACCTTCATTAGTTGGCCATATTGACATGGTCCCGTATGGTATAGGTTTCGAATGTTACGATACTTCTTATCGATAATATCTCGCGCTAGAACGAGTCATAGTGTTGTGGCAAAAAAAACAGCTCCCCGCAACCACTACCCGTTGCACATCAGTCAGGGTCTACATGATTGGGTAGATATAAATCGAATTCCCGTGCGAGAACGAGGTGTTTGAGTGGAGTGCCTAAATTCTGCTCTAGTGTAAACGTTCGAGACTGCTTCGAGTAACCGGTGGGAAACCAATTGTGCATTGACAGCCACATCCGTTGACGTACTAGATATTGTGGACGCCACAGATGTACAACTCTGTGGCTAGAGAGAATGTTTTATTTCATCTGATCTTGTAGTCTCATTATAATTATTTCCTCTGCCCTATGCCCTATTGGATGTTCATTTAGAGTCATTCTGACGATATTAAACTGCGTCTACCTGAAGTACTCTACAAAAGCAATTGATATTGATCATCGTAATCTAGCTCTACGTCCAGAAAAAAGTACTAGCCGACAATAAGCTGGACCGAAGCATAAACTAGTCAGTCGATGCATACTGTATCATACATACCGTATATCAGTGGCCAGGTGTGCGCACGTTTGAACGCAAATTGGTGTAACAAGCAATTTGAAACAACCCACAGGGTTCACCACGTTTCGTCGTCGTTTCTAGGAACTGATATCATATCGTATAGTATCGAACCCAGATCTAGACTGACGCTAGTGATTGGTGCATTTCCAGTCTCAGGATTTGGTGTAGAGTACGTAGTACTTCGTTCCCGCGGGCTGCGACCGGTTTACCTGATCGACGGCGCTGCACTGCCTGGTCCACGTACACACGCGAATTCAACGGGTTAAAGAACCGAGATGCAGGTATACAAGAACTGTATCTACTTCAGGCGCGGTCAATTGGGTCACAGTGTTGTTGACGGCCTCGTACGACATCTATCTCCACTTTTGGCTCTTCTAAGAATCGTCTCTTCTCGACCACCCTGCACGCAGTTGTACTCAGCTCCCGCACGTATCATATATCATCGTGTTATGTGCAATTAGCCTGTGGTGGCTTCTCAAAAGTTCTGTTGGTTTGTTTCGGTCCATCCAATTAAGTTCCTAACCACAGTTTTCCCGCCGCGCCACATGGTCAACTGGTCCGGATTTTGCTGGGACGAGCCTTGTCGACATGTCTTACTCAATTCTCAACTTTAGTGCTCTTGCTTGGACTGGCTTTGCTGAGGTGATCGAGGGACGGATTTCATCCGCCGCAAGACAAATCTCTATCGACGATTCCCAAACCAAGCAATTCCATGCCTACCATGCCGGCTATTATTACGGAAAGCGCCTGTGATCTTTGGTTCGCCGGATGCATCATGCGGGCCAAAATCAAAGCTGCATAGGGTGAAGCTGGGGGTACACCCCATGAGCACTCTGTTCTTGCCGCACACCACCTCATGGATTACCAGGGTCCCTCTTGTGGCAAACATCTCTGCTATGAATATCAAAGTGCCGAATACTTGCCATTCCAAGTTCACGGTCCTACTTACCACCCCTTCCATGTTTGTTGGACGACGACACATCGAATTCCCGTCCATCCTACTCGATAAACCATATTTGTTGGCCAGTTTGAGATACAAATATCTCCGTGGAGGTAAACCAAGATGTGCACCGTGTACATGGCTATTGGTGGATACACCAAAGCATTAGCAGTCCAGTGGGTTAGGCTGGGTGAACTCTAACCTCCCATGTTATGCCTCTTTCCTGCGGTCAGCGTATTTTTCCTCGGCGACGCACAAACCATTGGAAAGGCCCTTAATTGGTTATATACCTGGCCTCGAGATATCTACCATGCACAAGATTGGCAAGGGCAAGAACAACTGGAGGATTCTCGTACCGATTAAGCTTTGTCTCCAGTCCCGGATGTCATCCTTGTGATTCCTTCGAAATATATCCGCTGTAGACTAGCGTAGCTCGATTGATACTCTCTTGCATACTGTAGTCATGTATATCCAACACTCAGTGAGCACTTCGTGTTGTCTTCTGGATCGGTGGCTACCCCTTCTGGACATCCCGCTGGTAGATTGGTCAAAGCTTTGCTTCTTCTTCTTCCTGCTGCCTACGTGTATCATGTAGACGACTACCATCGAAAATTTTGCTGCGGTCGTTCGAATCGAAGCGTAGTAACGAGTAACGATTAAAGTGCTAGATATCTTCAGTAACCTCGCAATCCGATAAGCCGTCTCCATGGTTGAGGGTCAGTACGCCATCTAGAATCTCTCTGCTCGCACATGGACGCACAAAGAAGTGTTGTACACCTAGAGTACCAACAAGCGGTGGAAGATGGTGGCAATTCCTTCATGCGGGTAGTATCTACGTTCTTACGGGAGACGAAAGCCCGTTTGTCCCTGCTCCCGTATTAGACGGACACAATTAGTGACACCGGGTCGTCCCACGCGTTCGTAAAATCTCCAGCCCTCATTACGGTCGTCTGTAGTTATCCTACGATTGTTCGGTCGTTAGCAAGCATCATACGAATCGTTGGGCACTCACCCGGAGCTCCGGCGCCGGGGTCCGACATTATAGGGCAATGCTGCATTCTGGGTTATCGAATGTTACTGTATTGCACATATGGCATGACAGCCTCTCTCACGAGGACTAAGAATATCACAGCAGGCCCCGCTCTTCATCGTTGAGTTCCAGTCTGTTTATGCGTTTGACAGGTCGGAATTTAGTCAAAAAATGTGATAGCTTGTAGCAAGCGATAAGGAGCATGAGAAACTGGAAGGTGTAGAGCTGTATCAAGAGGATTTAAAGCCACCATTGTCTGGGTAGTCACGAGTGATCCTTGGTGAATCTTATGATTACTGTTCCGTCTTGTTCTTATTACCTCACGAGCGGTGCCGTAGAATTATACCACTAGGCAATAGAACATTCATCTATTGATTTTATCTACGTCAATTTATATCTAGTATATTGGACAGCGGTTTTTGACTTTGGGAGCCATCCAGCCCCATGCCCCCATAAACGGTTGATAGCTTTACCGCTGCGCCACTCGAAATTCTCCAACCACACAGCGTCTCTCACGCACAGTAGCTCGGTGTCACACGCCTTCACGTTTTCTCACCCACGGCAACTCGAGATCATAAACCGTCAAATAAAATCAAGATTCGCTCAACCAAAATAACCCATACAGCTAGCTAGCTACAGGCCATCATTTCAAATCTACAGATTGGGATATTAAGGAATGAAAGAGAGATAGAAGTAAAGTCTAACTTGGTAAAAGAAAAAGTACATAAAAGATGGTCGTGATAAGACGGAAAGGAAAAAAAAGGCTGCATATCTACACGTAAGAGTACCAATTATTATACGAAAAAGAATAGTGTCGAATCGAAATGTATCCCGCGGTTAGAGAAAAAAAGGTCAGTCGAGTTCAAGAAAATCAAGCAACGGACAATTGCAATCAAACTCCAATGCTGTCCCAGAAAACGGCAGATAAGAAAGCAGATAAGAAATCCAAAAGTATGCAATAGAGAGGTGACCAACAGGTATGTTCAATGCAACTGAAATCCCACAACAGGAGCAAGGGGTCGCCGTATATCATGGGGGACAATAAAAGTGAAGGAAAGATGGTGTTATTCACATATCGCAGTCAAGACAACTATTCTCGATCAATGACTTGCTGCTCTTCGCATTACAAGATCATCCTCGTACTTATCGTCGTCGACCATGATTTCTTCGTCATAATCCAAGATCTCTTCGTCGTCCCCCTCTTCTTCCTCTTCGATGATACCACCTCCGCCCCTCTGTTTGCTGCTCATGCTACCCATGCTATCTCTCTTACTGGTATTTAGCATCGGCCCTTTGAACACACTCTTCTTCCGTTTTGCAAATGCGACGGGACCCGCCATGACTGCCACCTCATTGTAACCACCTCTTACAAGCCTTGGGAAGCCACTAGTGGCTGTCGGCGTGACGGGCAACATCTTGATCGAACCACGGGGAGATCGGGGAGATTTTAGAGTTACGGAAGAGATTGATGCTGAGGATGTGGACGACGCTTTGGAATGCGTTTTATTATGAAAAGACCGGACAGATGAAACGGAAGATGATGTTGAATTCCGACCCCCAAGACCCCGTCCAGAGGAGCGCCTATATGATGAACGTGGTGTATGTGGCTGGGGCGACAATGAATTGCGTTTTGGGGGAGGAGTGTTGCGATGTGTGGTTATGTATGCAACGTTCCCTCGTGAGTTTCGACGTATCCCTGATTGTGATGAGCGTGACCCCGAAGTGCTGGGGTGTGCATATTGATGATAGATATGGGTTTTGCTAACATTTGGGTGGCTCTTATGCAACAAATGAGGATGAGTGCCTTTGGCACCTGGCGATGTTGCGCGCTTTGCAGAATCTAAAAACCAATGCTTGATACTCGCCAACTGCATCATGAGAGCTTGTTTCCGGTTTGGCCTGTTTTTGTGCTCCTCCGCATCTCTCCGGAGATCCGGAGACGAACGGACTTGTCGTTCCTGGTTAGGTGGTTTTAGGTAAGGCCCATAATCACGGTCTTTTTCGATTGGAGGGGGGGCTCTCGGTGATGTGGGTGTTATAGGTCGATGGGATTTCGAGAACGGACGTTCCGGCAGGATTATTATTGCTAAGACATGAAAATTAGTAGTGGTTTAAGTAAATTCCTGCATTGGAATCACCTACGATTATTGTCCGCCTTCTTCCCCGAATTGCCTCTTCTAGGCGAATCCTCCTCAACCTCTTCCACCGGCGGGGGCAACGAGTCCAAGTTTGAAGCTGCACTCATTCTGCGACTCTCAATCTTTTTCTTCTGCCGTCTTTTCTCTTTCCGCTCCTCTTTCTCTATCAACAATGCCCACCAACCGGCTAAGGCGTCGCACTTCTTCGCTAGCACATTCTCAATGACCTTATCAATATCTACACCTGCAGCCTTCATCCGATGTAAACAGTCCTTTTCCAGCCTAGTGGTAAATGATGGTGGGGCCTGAACGGCAAGAATTGCTCGTTGTTGCGGTGCATGTTCGGCAAGAAATGAATGCGACAAAAGATCTGATAGAGTCGGTCGTAGACTTGGCTTTTTCTGAAGCATGGCCTTGAGGAGCAATACTGCATCTGTTTACTCGTTGTATCAACATTGTATCCACTGGACAAACATTGAAGTCTCACCTTCAGGGATATCAGCTGGGTATTTCGGTTCTTCGTTCAATATTTTCATCTTCGTCTCGCTTTCGATATCTTCATCGAAGGGCAATTCGCCACAAAGCAGCGCGTACAGGATAACGCCTAGTGACCAGATGTCCACAGCTATCCAGCGGTCAGCATACCTCAACCGCTCATCTGCAAGAACTCGCGATTAAACGGTAGAAAGGTAGGGAGAAAGAAGAATTGAGGGCAAATGTAAACAGAACCATCCCGTACCATGCGCCATGTACCTTTCTCCTTTCAGCATTTCGGGCGCCGAGTAGCACACAGTTCCACAGAATGTCTGCAGTAATTTGTTCCGCTCATATTCCCTGGTGAAGCCGAAATCGCAGAGTTTAACCTGCAAGTTCCCAGATAAGCCGTGATGCTCTGGCCACTCGCCACGTCAGGCGACATACGTTCTCATTCTTGTCCAACATGATATTTTCAAGCTTAAGGTCCCGATGTACGCAATTGTTCAAATGTACATAGCTCACTGCACCAACTAGTTGCGTAAAGATTCGTTTCGTCTTTTGTACAGATAAACGACCATTCTTAATTAGATAATCATAAAGTTCATCTCCTGTAACACAGATTAGACTTTGGTAATCACGAACAGACACATTCCATCCTTGATAGACCTACCAGGGCAATATTCTAAGACTAGCCAAACCAAAGTCTCGGTCACGATGACTTCGTATAACCGAGTAATATGTGGATGTAGCAATTGCCGATGATGGTGGATCTCGCGGGCCAGGTTGGCATCTTCCTTTTGTGCCGACTTCAGCACTACCTATTCACCACCGCACGTGTCAGTCCAATCAGCTTTTCCTCATACACCAACATTAGAATTCCCTCGTTGGCCGGGACAGGACGCACCTTGGATCCATTCGTAAATTTGTGCGTTGCCAGGTAAACCTTGCCGAAACTCCCTTTCCCGATCAACCGACCAATTTGATAGTTTCCAACGCTTCGAAGCTCCTTAGACGAAAACTCTCTGTATGCAACACACGATCCTCAGTATTCATTCCAATAGAGTTCGACAGATAGCTTCTTCAGCTCGTGCATGCCGCGTCCCAACACCTAGCAAATGTAGTCTCCTGTGACTGCGGTAGCAACATATCTACGAGTCGACATAAGAAAAAAAGCGTGAAACACAGATGAAGATGAAGTTAAGGTAAAGGTGTTTATCGTACGTCAGAAGTTCCTGGTAAGAATTCACCAACTGATAATTATCACGTCAGTTCACAATTCTCTACAGCGCCAAAGTAAGAGGGAAGCTTTACCTTTGCCCTCTGCTTTTGAACGTCCGCCTTGCTCTGCGCTGGCGGCATATCACCGTTGCTGGCAGGCCTCTTTTCCCTTTCCCTTTCCCTTCCCCTTTCCCTTTCCCTTCCCCTTTCCCAATCCCTATCCCTATCCCTATCCCTATCCCTATTCCTATTCCGTTCCCGTTCCCGTTCCCGTTCCCGTTCCCTTTCCCTTTCCCTTTCCCTTTCCCTTTCCCTTTCCCTGTCCCTTTCCCTTTCACTTTCCCGGCTCCTATCCCTATCCCGATCCCGATCCCGGTCCCGATCCCGGTCCCTATCCCTATCCCTATTCGGCGGTTTTGCCTCGAGCCCAGTTACCCTCAGTCTTTCCACCCCTCTATTCAACCGCAGTCGATTCCGTAGTCCCGTTTTGAGGAATGCTAGCAGATCCAGACCGGTAGATGTGCGGGGTTAACGTAAGGGATATCGAAAGTCGCGAGAGGCGCAAGGCTGAGCGAACTTTGGAGACGTTGACAGTGACGTTACCGATGAAACGCTTACGGAAAGTTATTCTATCGATCGGCGATTCCAGGAGGCGAGGAGGCAAGCTAAGACCATAAGTTAGTTAACATGTAGGAGTGCAGGACCGTGATATTGATGACGTTGATGGTAGTAACTACTAGTCGGTTGGGTGTGCATCGACAATGTTAAGAGTCGTTATTACTAGCGTATATGCCACACCGTGGCTGACAAACCCCATTGCGCCACCTAAGAAGCAGGGGGTACTCGTCGGTTCAACAAGTTATTGGACACGTACTAACCGGTTAGGGTTAGTACGTGTCCAATAACTTGTTGAACCGACGAGTAGCAACGTTGCCAACGCTGCCAACGCCAACATAACGTTCCGTGCTGAGTGAACTAAAGCACTAAGTGGCCGTTTGCAGATCATTTCACCCGAAGGAAAGCACTGACTTATACCTGTAGGCTAGGTACCTATTTAAGACCGACATTTAAGACCAATACTCAAGTACCATTAGAAAAATGTGATGTCTTTGAACCGTTTAACGTCCGTTGTTAGTGCACAACAGTCAAAAAACAGTTTCAAATCCTGCGAACAGTCTCAAATTTGTCCAAAAGCAATTCCAAAACAGACCAAAAACAACTGATAACAACCCCACGACTAAACTGTTTTATAGCCGTCTCAAAAACACCGCTTCTTTTTCTAGTAGTAGTCATGATATAGGGTGAATTCCTGTCGCGGTTAGTATCATACTTATTATAGTTAAATTACTGCTCCAAGAATTATTAGCTGGAAAGCCTCTTGGCAACTACCTGATGCTATTTTGGATTTTCATCCACCTTCTCAACTCCCAGTCCCACTGCATCTACCCCCTAATTCTCATCCTCTATGGCTTCACCTGGTAGAGTTGTGGTGTGTCCTCTTCACCCTCCTGATATCTAAAAGCACTTCCTAGAACCCGACGATGGCACCTTATAAGTATCAGCGATGTTTACCACATCTGCAGAACAGCCCCCTTGAATTTATAGATCCTACTACCTTCCCCCACACTTGACTTCTAGCACTACCCTACTCTTCTCATAGCTAGGTGCCTGATAATGATAGTTTTCGTTGAGTCCCCGCTACGCAGGAGATGCTATCTAGGATGGGTAATTCGTCTTAATGCATGGAGTGTCACTCAACACTCCTTGCTCGCTGTAGTGTGGGTATCATATGTTTGCTGTCATATGGACGATTTCAAACTCTCTTGAATCAACTAATGTATGCGTTTCTATTGTGGAAATGTCAAAGTGTAAGGAAGCGTTCAAACGGTGACGCCGCGCAGAGTTCCATACACAATATATCACTCGTCATAATACCAAAACCGACTCCTCATCGGCGTCTTGTCCCGCCCTCTATCACCCCTCCCTCCAGACATACTCTGGCTCAAGAGTTTGCGTACTGGTAATGCAATTTATTAATTCTTTTACTAACAGAACTATGATACGTTTACCTCTCTTTATCTTATTACATGGTATTTTAGGCGTACCGAGCGGTTGTTGAAGGTATGGGTGTTTTGATAGAGATTATATGTGTGAGGGTGGGGGAAACAGAGTTTTGATTAATGAGAAGTTCAAGAGTGAGGTGACAATATTGGACGACTGGAGACGGGGGGTGTATTATTGGAACGGAGTTTTGCTCTCGGTTATGGGAATGTACGATGATTGGTAAAATTGAGGGAAGAGTATTGGCGTTAATAAAGCAGCTTAGCTCTATAGGAAAAACGCCAAACATTGGCTCTTACTTCTATCTTTTTACTGTTTGGACTGGATATCCTCTATTACTTACTCTAGATTAAGGTTAGTGTCTACGTTTTGGTAGTTAGGGTCTTTTGGAATTTGAGTAGAGTGAAAACACACGAAAACTAGAAACAAATAAAAACAAACGAAAATTGCATATGCAGACATTTGCTTCCATATGGATACACACGTTGGCGTACGCAGATTTTTAGCTCGTTGTTGGTAAGTACAGACTAAACTTGAAACACTTTGAGTATTAAAATACAGAGTTGACCAACTTTGCCTGCCATAATATGAAAGGTTGGAAGAAGTGATGCCTATGTATGGCGGGGAGTTAAGCGGGACAAACGATGCTTGCAATGAGATGGAGAAGAGGAGAAATACAATTGATCAGGAATTGGGAATTGACGATACCCTTGAAATGGAGCAACCGATGTTTAGAGATGAGAAATAGGTCTCCGAGATGTTGGTGGGGATATTCATGCCAGGTGATCGTATGGAAAAGTGTTTAGGGAAAGAGAAAGTGTAGGATACCGACCATATGTTCCGGACATACCACAGGACTTTGCTCTAAGTCCTGGGATCTGCTGAAATATTCTCTCGTGCCGAACACTACAACTGAGCGTCCTCCTAAGTTGCTGCCCGTGATGGTTCCGAGGACGGAAGCTGCCTTAACGACAATTTACTGTTCCGCTTCGTTGAGGGCTTTTTCTCGAGGCCTTCTCAAAGATAATGTAAATTAGCAAGGATAAGCGGTCGATAATTGGGCTGGGGTTTGGGGGTGTTGAATGAAGGTGTGTGGATGGAGAGAGAAACAGCGTCAACAATAGGACGAATAAGATCTTAGCAAACCTCATAAAAACGTGCACCGGTGCACTTGTGACGGGGTAGAAGTAGTTGACGGGTGGTTGTCGAAGTTGTCGATATCATCCCTTTGTCTCGGTCCAAATACCCAAACTAAACCTTCAAGGCATCATTCTTGACAACGGCAAGATCGAACGGATGCAAGGGATCAAGGGTCACCTGTATATCCTGGTAAGGCTCGCTTAATTAACTGCCCTGTGCAAATCTCCCGCCGGTATGCGTCTGGCTAATTTTGTATAACTCAAGAGGATGCCCAATCAGCGGAACATAAACAATATTTGGCGAACTGGTGCCAGACACCGCATGAAATAAGAGCCTGGACCGACGTTAACCATAGGACCCAGAATAAATAGCCAGAATCACCTTTTCCGACCTCACATAGATCGAGTATCACTCGCTCCTCTCCCTCTAGTGGACAGAGCTTCCTTTGTGGCACTCGTGATGCCGGTGATATCGCCATTCTTCTCAGCTTACCCAATTTGGGGATGCTTTCACGGCACCGATAGATACGAAGAAAGCACAGCCAGAAGCAATTCATTCTTGTGTAGAGCGATATGCTGTAGTGGTTAACTACCCTGCCCTTTAATGTCTTTTAGTAGCTATTTAAATTCTTGCTAACCTCGAGGAGGAAGGGAGTATGAGTTGATGGAGGTTGATATCTCTGAGGAAATGAATGTTGGATTTCCGCTGTACTACCTCAATGGAGGATTTGCCTAATGTTGGACACGACTCGTCTCATTGTTTTTCGAGGTCTTATAGTACTGGGACAACAGTGATCTCGCTCGGAGGCTCGGATCTTGCAGCTGTATCACATGACATTTGAGGGAATACAGATTTCCTTAATGGCCCAAACTTCCGACCTCGCCCCTATCGAGTATATATACTCTCAAATCCACTCCTCAACCCAGGCAGAGGATAATACGGAGAAGAAGAAGGATAATAGAGCAAGCGGAAACACACATCCACTAATAGATGTCTACATTACCAAGTCACCAACTGTCACTCGGTATATCAAACCTTCTCGAGTTCGATTCTCGGGCTATAACCAGTCTCTACACCTACTTCAACGCTCCACCGCTGATATAACTAGATACCAATTTCCATGATACGGCGGCCATGTTGGGTGAACCGGGACAACCCAATGTGCATAGTCTCAACGTCTATGCCGATAAGACTCAAAAATTTCGTTCGCCGCAGAGTTTACACTGATCGACAGGAAGACCGGGACTTTCGAAATCTTGGGCGAGAAGAACTAAATGGTGGCCAATCCTCACAGCCAAAAATCGATCTCTCTGGGGGAGCCGGGTATGTTCTTTCATTGAGGATGACTTGATAGCATTACCTATACAGTGGAGGCGCAAACTTTCTCAAAAACCCAGACGACACCTCGTCCTGCATCGGGTACCATATCGAGGCGAAGGAAATCTCCTAGACTACAAAGACCAGGGCAAATGCTCAGCCCCGAATACCAACAGGGCCTTACAGTCCTGGTATACGAACCGGAAATTGTTCCCCTTCTCTGCTATTTTGAGCTCTTAAATGCCCCCCTATGTTGTGGTCAAATTTTCGCTCTGGTATCGCAATTCCGGCAAATAATGTTTTGCTAGGATTTCCTACGGGGACCCCCACCCAATAGCCGCCTGGCCCGCCTAGGCAAATGTATCCACCTACATTTTAGCGGCCCCTAGACATTGAGATTCCCGCCCGAGATAGGACCAGGGGGATATTTCTAGAAGCCTCCCGCCCAGGATGGCGCAAGTTGTTCCCGGACGGTCGGGATCCCTGACCCGGTGACCATGTTTAGAGATGCGGGAATTTGTTTCGTTTGAACTTGTTGACGGACGCGTATGTCTAGCCACTGGGGAAGGGGTGATCAGGAGGAGGCGCAGGCGAACGACGGTGCTAGTAAGAACATTTTTCTATATCTTTTTCTGGGAGTATTCAATATGGACCCTATCGATATATCTCGTTGTAAACATACTACATATAATTATTCTTTTTCAACCCTCGACTGATACGTCTAGATATTTTGTTTCTTCGTACATTACCATTATACAACAGGTCATACATAAATACTTTTCTTTCACCATAAGAATTACACCACAAGCAAGCCATCTGAAATAAGTGACCACGACACAAAGAGAACATGAGACCAAACCAAAAAGAACCCTCAAAGTCTCTATTGTCTTCTTTCCCCATCTCATACTATGCAAAGAAGGGAATGTGAAGGGATATAAAAACTGCCAGATGGAACGACTGTAGCGTATTACTTATATTAGTCGTGCAGGGAGTTAGGAGAAACAACATAACGTTGTATCAAACGGTCCATATCCTCGGAAAGTATAAGTGCAAAAGAAAATGAAGAAGATAAGACATCTCAATAAACCGATAGAAAAAAGAGGATATATAAACATGTCTTGAACAAGACTACAAGTCGCTAGGTACTCCAGTATCAACAATACCGCTTGTCTGCCTACTTCACTGCAAATAAACCAACCAACCCCCCCCTCTTTCATACAGACGTCTCTGACCAATAATTAAACCCAGCTAAAAGCACTGAGCAGAACGGAAGGCAATGCACGCAAGATAAAGGGAAAAAAACTCAGATGCCGCCAATATGATAAAAACAACCAGGAGACAGACAAGGTAGCCCAAGGCAGACCACGCGATCTCTCTTCGTACGCCGATGAATGCGATGTTGATACGATGCATGAAGCTCCATCGAATAACCCTCAAATTCTGAAAGCCCTCTCTAGAACAAGGAACCCGGTCAAGCAAACAAAGGGAAATTTTCAAACCCCTCCCCCCAAAAAAACCCCCCCGAAGGAGCAAAAGGAACACCTAACAGATAGCAACCACAGCCATAATTGACATGACGGATGCCTTCATGTAGGTAATGTGGTGGTGTTTTTAGACCGATGAAGAGTTGGACGATGCCGCTGGAGATCCAAAATTCAGCACCCCCTTTAAGCCGCCGGTTTCTTTTTTCTTTTTCCAACCATCCGCCTTCTCTTTCCGCCTTTGATTTAATTGTTCCCATCCGCTCTCTTCGTCATCGTCAGATTCGGTAGTGAAATTCTTGAGGTGTGATGGCCCGGGTGATTTCTTATTCCAGTCGTGGCCACCGCTCTTCGAGGTAAGTGTGGAGGTCCGAGCTCCAGTAGATGTCCCAGTTTGATATGTCACGGGTCGATAACGAGAAGGCTGCCCTACAGTGCTACGTTCCGAAGGAGCAATAGAGGGAGTATATCCTTGTGGCCCGACGAATGCGTTGACGTTGCCAACCCCCGTAGGGCCGCGGTGTTGGCTTGGTGCTACCGATGGAGCATACGCATTTCGAATACTGGGTTGAATCTGGGGGAAGTGGCTATCTACCATGCTCATAGCTCGTTGTTGACCTTGTTGAGGCACTGCAAGGCCGCTCATCTGGGGGTTCATGCTCATCATGGATGTTGGACGTTGCTGTTCCATCATGCCCATCGGCGACATAAATTGTTGCTGAGAATTATTCCGCATTTGCATCATTTGCATCATCTGCATTTGCATCTGCATTTGCATGTACTGTTGTTGCATATTGGCCATTTGCGCTTGCATTGGGTCCATACCGGACATTGGCATCCCCCCTGCCCCCCTGCCCATACCCATTCCCATGCCCATGCCCATGCCCGTTCCCGTCCCTGCTCCCATTCCCATACCAATACCCATATTCATGCCCATACCCATGTTTCCCCCCATCGCTCCAGGGCCCACTCCACCATTCGGCATACCTCCTAGCAATCCACCACCGCCGCGAGAGGCTGGTCTGTCAAACGGGTCTGGCTTAAAGGGATCGGCCTGTGGTTGCACGAATTGTGTTCTTCCGCCTCCTCCTCTCCGGGCCGCCTTCTGCTCTTCTGCTCGCATTATCTCCCCAACCAATCCCTGGGGACCGCGGGCTGGCAGCTGAGATGGCGGCATACCACCGTAAACAGATCCACCTGCGACAGACCTCGCATCGCTTCCGCCCCCAAAAGACAATGGCATTCGGTTCATCGGGTTGACTATGCTAGCGCCCACATTATATGGATCCTGGGGAAGGTGTCGTGCAAAGGGTGGCAGACGTGGGTCTTGTTGACTTTGCGCAGCGGCTCTCAGATTCGGCTGAGAGCTTGAATTCGAAAGTCTTGTAGGTGGCCGATTCTTAGTGGGGAATCCATGTGCCATTAAAATCCCAAGCGGGACTTCTTCGTCTTCTGAGTCAGAGTTCTTCCCACTTGATCCAGGGTCCATTCCACTGTAACCCAAAGGTAGTGCCGATGTACTCACGGACCCCTGTTTAGTATTAATTCCCAATAAAGGTGCATCTGATGGATCAGTGCCTGAAATCTTCATCATTTGTTGCCGATAAACGGCCAAATGCGCCTCCTGTCGTGCCCGTTGCCTAGCCAATTCCCTATTCTTCTCCGCTTCAGATTCCTCCTCATAATCCGATACATCACTTTCACTCTCATCCTCTGCTGCTGTCTTGCCTGACAGCCTTCTTTGGTCATCTTGTTGCTGCTGGCATCGCTCAAACTGCGCCCGTGTCATAACTCTGTTAGTAGGTATTTGCGGAGTATGTTCTGAACTTTCATATTTTGCAGCCAAAGCTGCTGAAAATGAAAGGTCTAAATCATCCACAGGCGAGGGATCATCGACCAATTGAACTCCCACATGCCCAGTTTTCTTCACTATGGGTGTAGTGCTTTTTGTCGGACTCGTCGGACTCATCACCTTGGTTTCCTTAGAACTCCCGGATAACCGCAAACTATGATCAGACGATGATCCCGAAGGGATAGTTTCTTCCCATCCACTATCACGATCCTTCGACTTATCAGATAGTCTTCTCGTTGCTTGGGTTGTCGTGGATGATGCTTTCGAATGATTCGGCTGCGGCCGAGAACCGTAGGTTTCCTGCCTGCTGCTGACAGAGTTTGCAACGATTGCAGCATCCTCATCTTCAAAAGGCAACGACCTCATGATCGGACTGATTCTCTTCAATCCTGATGTGTCATTGCTATTCCTCTTTTGAAGTGGTCTTATAGAAGGTGCCTCCAGTGAATCAGTGCGCGTGTGAGCAAGTGGTGCAGGTCTTTGCCCAGGTGTAAGATTTCGTGGGTTCCGAGATGAGTTAGGTACCGCAGTATTTGTCAATAGACCATCCGAAGGTTTTGAGTCCCAATGATAGGGGGATGATTCGTTGTTGTTCGAAGGTCGATCGGCGTCCATATGATGGGAATTGGCAAATATGTTCGTATATGCGGGCCCTGGACTAGGAGGAAACCGGGATGTGGGAGGTTCAGGGTCATAAGACTTTGGCAGCGGAACTGGTGGAATGTTATAGTGGTTATCACTCTGTTCGAGCGTGAGCATTGAGCAGAGCAATGAGTACATGAATTGGAGCACATACCGGATTAATGATAGAATTCGAGGCTATCTTAGGTGCCGTTGGCGTAAGTGAACCAATGCCCGGCGAGCTTGCATCCTTGTTGTCCTTTTTCGAACTGCTAAAATCGAACATGTCGTCTCCAAACAGAGATGTGGTATCCAATGTCGTCTCAAGTTTGGGAATGCTCATACGATTTCGATTGTAGGGCGGGCCCAAGGTATTTCCACTCGAGCTTCTTGTTGTCCCTGCAGACTGGCTTTTACCGTTGGCGTAAGGATATAAATCAACTTGTCGGTAGTCGTCAGGGGTCTGCGGAGTGTCGGTAGAGGGCAACGTTGAATTCGAACTCAATCGATTAGAGGAACCACCATAATAATCAGTACTAGAATTCGCAGAACTGGTGGTTTGGCCGCTGCCTCTATATCCAATATGAAGTTTCAGCAAAGTTTCACTTGTACACGGGTATAATGCTATACAGACCTGTGTCGCTGAGGAAGGACACGAAATCCGGAACCGACGGATTCCCTCCTAGTTTCGTGTTCGTCCTGATGATTTCCCTGATTGGCGGGCTCGTACTCGGCTTCGAGGGCGTTCCCAACAGATTTCCGACGCGTAAACTTGAGGAATTTGATAGGCATGTAGCCTCGGAAGATGGATGAAGGGGGGGAACAGAAAAGGTAAAAAAAACAAGCCGTCTCTAGCAGCCGTGAGTGTAAGCGGTCCGGATCACAGCAAAGGGGGTCGGCAGCCTGTGGTAAGATTTAGCTGCTTAGTGATGATGAGATTGGATATCAAGCGTCAGATTCCAACAAACGGGGTTGGCCCGGCTTCGGAATGCGGTTAATTGTGTGGACCGAACAGGTCGAGAACAGACGTCTCTTGGGGTGTTTAATTTCCGAAATACACAATGCAAGAATACGTATCGTGAAAGAGGCGGAGTTGACGGAGTTTCTGAGAGCGGAATAGGGCTGACGGTGCTGAACAAAGCGAAAACCTCAGTAATATTGCCGTGTCAACAGCATCGGTGAAGAGCGAGAGAAAGAAGTACTTCGTAGATACGGCAGGTAAGTATTCGGTGTTGTTCAGGAGCGCAGCGGCAGGGTCAAAAAGGGTGGAAGGGTGGCCGTCACGCAAAGCACTTTAGTGGTTTCACAGCCGAAAGAGAGAACGAGAGGTGCAGTTGGGCGGGCGGCCTAACAAGACTTGACTAGGCGGTATTGTTTTCGGTGCACAGTACTGTAGAAACAGTAGTAGGGTATGGACGGATCTGAACGAATGGCAGGGCGAAATACAAAAAACTGTGTGAAAAATGCAGAGAATTGTTGGGGTAGCGAGCGATGTGGAGGAGATGATGAGGTGGTGATCGATTTGAGCGGGAGGAAAGGAATAATCTGTCGGAACCCCGGTTGTTTGTTGATGTTCGAACTTCGTCTTGCGAGAAGTTGGTGTTTACGTGCGTATTTACAGTACCTGACATGAATGTGAATGTGAATAATTATTCCATCGTCATGATGCCCTGACAAAAGGAGAGGCCCTTCCTTCCTCCCTTTCTTTACGCGGCGCCTGCAAAAACAGTCCCTCTGTTTTGATCCTCGTTCCGATCAATATCCGCTACAAAGTCTCAAGCCGCTACGCTAGTAGCGTATATTTACGTCCGAGACTACAAAGCCGGAAAAGGCGATAATGAACCTTTATAGGTAGAATTCTACTTAGACTAGATCTGGCGCTAAAACTACCTATTGTAGAGTTGGGTCGCTGCGCTAGCCCAAGGATGAAATTCGACGCGTCCTATGTATAATAGTCTCGGAGTGTGGTACACGTATAAAATCATTAGACACCTGCCTACAACACCTGATGTTACCAAAACAATTTGCTATCGTGTTATGTTCAGTTAGTTAGTCTGAAACCACGGATTAGATCCCACGACTGCTTCAGCTTCCTCAGTTATAAGCTATGTACGAGCGCAATCATATTTAACCCCAGTCCTAGCATATCAAAATGATATCTGGCTGCTGGAACTCTACTGGTTCTGTGCACATAGTTTCGATATTCCACATACAGTAACGGCAAACACCAAACTACCCTTAAGTAGGTACTCTGTCACGGGCATTCTCGCCCATCAAAGTACCACAAGATTATTGCTGGTGCACAGCTAACAGCCGTATAACCAACCCAGTACGCTGTCTTTCCGTATTCTGCAAGCTCCCTCTTACGCCAATTGCTTCTTGGCTTCGTCCTAATAATGGACGACACCATTCCACGGGACCTCGAAGTTCATCCTCTCATCGGATCCTTACAATTGCCTAGCGGAGATGGTTTCAAAGTTCTAACGGAAGTCCCCATTTGAGAGGAATATCATACGAGGGATTGCTCTTGCCATTCCACTGGTACCCCACACAAGCAGCTATCCCCGCACCTAAAGACCTAACTAAGTAGGTAATCCTCTTCGTAGTCGGCGATGCCAGACGATATGTAGAAGTTCCCTGGGTGCGCAGCTCTCTTTCAGCACCTAGATATCAGGATTCATGCAGCATATTGACAAGTGGATCCACCGTCAAACCCGGGAAATCGGCAATAGGAATTCACGGGAGCTCTAGACCCCAGATCCTTGAGAGCCATCATGTTGTTACGCACAGGAAGACGTAACCTTAAGAATGTCTCCATTGAGCATTAAGCCTGTACCAGTTGCATTCTAGACAATTGGAGTGGGAGAGGGAACAAAGAACATGTGTAAATCAGTAGCAAGAGGAGAAGCCCATAAAAAGACGCTGAATGCCCACAAGGGAGGACATGCGATAGTGTCGTGCACGGGCCAATTGTTCCCTTTTATGGTTATTCTTTTTTGTACGCGATTTCCAAGAGTTGCTCGCTTCCCGGTGTACACGTACTCTATACACCATAAGACAAAAATAGGGGGTTTAAATACCATTAATATCCCATTTATCGTATAAATCGATACCGTACACGTTGACAACGGGCGGAAAACCGTTAAACCCGAAAACAGCAAAGCAGTACTCCATAAAAAATCACCCACCTTTTTCTTATGGTGAGTTGAGTACAAATTAATTTAAGGCCTCTGAGTTCGGGAATCGGTACAAGGGCGCTGTATCGAGAGGTAGAAACTGTAGAACTTCGCTGGCAAGCTTGCAAATGAAGCGACGGCTGGTTCAGGAGTGCATCCTTGAAGGATTTTTTAGAAAATTTCAACTGCAGCTATCTATTACCTATTCCCGCAGACGCGGCATAGAAATCCCATTCCAAAGAAGTTACGGCAAACGCCACCGTCTCTGCCGGGTCTGATTCAGGAACCAACCGTCATAACCGTACCTTTTTAAGCGGTTCTGGGAAACGCCACAGGCATGTCACTTCCCAAAGAGAACGCACACAATAACAAAGCGATCTGAAGATTTCGAGTCGATGCTCTTACTCGAGATCAATAAGCGACAGCTATGGAGCTTGGGCGGTCTGGACTCTGGTGCAGAGTTTAATGCCAAGCCTCTAACGGGCCCGACGAGACAAGCGCTCAATGTGGAGCATGCACTACGTAGCAGTAGAGTACGTCCGCCGGATCGTCGTCTTCCGTGTCCCGTCTTAACCCCTGTGATCTGCTCGATATTCGCGTGGGAAATATCTCACTCCTGTGTTTACCACGTGACGGAGACTGAACGCATTTTCAACAGACGTCAACACCAATGGCATTCAATTCGTGGTGCGAAAATTAACTTTCCGCGAGAACCAATCGCCAGCCTGCTGAAAACCGCGAACCTCCACTGATCCAGGCCCTAAGTATTGTTTTGTGGACGTTGGCCCCAAGGTATCTAAGCATATATCTCAGTATTTGAAATGGAGAACCTGACAAACGCTTCCTTAGGAGTATAAAACAAGTAGCGTTCTATGTTCTGTAGAATTGGATTCGATACTTTCAGTGTCGAGCGATGAAACTTTAAGGGTTTGATTGCTTCCTTCAAGGCCGTGTTTAATGATCAGACCACATTCGACTTGTGGGTAGAGTGTTGGAGTGCAAATCTTTGCCGGCTTCAAGGTTTAAGACCACGAGAAACGGCGCTTGTATCAGGAACGTCCAATGTTGAAGCGGCCACGCGCTAATGCCATGAAGTTTACTTCATGAATTTCGCGTTCTTCACGTGGGATAGAATTTTCTGCATGTTTACCAACTCCAACAATGCTTGCGCTGTCGTCACGTGGAAACCCCACAATGAACTCTATGGCTGGGCGGTGTACCTTACCACCCGCCAAACTCACTGCAACCTAAGTTCTGCACTGCATCTGAAGGCCCTATATCCCTCAAAGAAGGCCATTACCAAGCATTCTCCAACGTGTACGCCCAGACAATGCGAGTTGAGTGATGGCAGACGCAACTTTTTTTTTAATGTCGTCAGGCGGGGCATCGAGACAATAGTCTCTGGTTTAAGTTTATGCACTTCTCAGCCATGGGAACTCCGGAGGCTGAATCTGCACTTACCCCAGAATTGCGATTGGCGAAGCTGGGTGTGTCGATATCTATTTTGCGCATTTTATCTGCAGTTCGTGTCACCCACAAGTTGAGCTGAACTTGTTCTCTCTCACATCATCCCGCGCTGACAGATGCAGGGCTTGGATGATGCAAACGGCAAAATTCACTGCCTTGTCTTGATGACGATTAAGTATAGGCGGGATCAATCAGCCGTTCTGGTGGATACTAGGAATTGCGGGAAACCCAACATATTGATTCATGGGGTATATCATTCTCGTCATATAACTCACAATTTCCATTGGTGAATGACATGGAAGAAAAATACTGCAACGCGGGGAACCTGCAAGCTCGATCGTCACGACAACACCCATATCATGCTTGATGCTCATCGGCTCTATCAGCCGCTCTTACGACTCCGCACTAAATATTCCAGCAGTATTGGCAAAAAGTGAAAATGACCCCAAATTTGACCTTGTGAAAAAGCAAGTCGGAGAAGTTACAACCTCTTGAAGGGAGCAGCAAAAATAGGGTCTGTGGGGATGAACACAGCCCCGAAAAGCAGGTTGAAAATGTCCAGAAAAAGACACCTCGATGGCAGGGAATTCATGAACTGGCCCAGTTGGGAATTTGGGGATACACGAGGAATGCACACGGCCACCCGAGCAAGCACTTACGCCCGATTTACAAATTTACTGGGTCATCCTTCGACCTGGCCTGAATACTTGGGCAGTTACTTGGACTCTACTTTCAAGTACTTTGTATGTTGCTGACTGCATATAGCGAATGAGAGCGGATAGAAGTGAGTACAACTTGAAAATATGGAAATTTTGTTGATTGGCAAATATGCACCCCGCACTTGATCGCGCTGCAACTCTTGAGCATGAAACATGGAGGTTTTCCCCTACGCTGGATTATGAGATCAATTGACGTACTTGTCCGCAGTGGGATTTTATTCATATGCATTGTACGCGTATACATAGTGGGGTCACTGAGTCTCAACATTATGGATATCATGCTGGCAATGAGGTGAGTATTTAGTCTATTCAAAGAGAGATGCACCTTCCACTGATCCGTGTGGTATGCCAGTAGGAACCCGACTTGCCCAATGGAGCCGCCATGCACCTCCGAAACCAAAAGGTTTTATGTCCCCGATGCTGGCCGGCATTACTTCACATCGCAGGACGCAAATGTATTCACAGCCCGATCCTGCGCCATAAGGCGCAGTGATTTCCCACAGATTCTATTCTGCAGTGTTACTGCCACAGCAATATTGCATCCTGCAAGGCTAGGATCCAGGACGAAAATCCAAATCCCTTGACTTCGGAGGTGGCAAGCCGACTCTAACACTTTCAGGATCCGATGCCGGCGCTGGAACATCTCAGTCCACGTCTTCAGACATTTTGAGATATATGTACCGTATTATTGACCATATCCGGTTTATTTGTAGCGTCACAGGAGGCCTTTGCAACCAGGAGGGTAGCATGTTATTCGCCCCGAAGTCTTGAACTTGCATAGAAGCCAGCACGGCTAAGAGTCTGAACTAATAAATCTAATTGATCTGGCATACTGCGACGCTACAAGAAACCGGATAGGTCAGATAATACGGTACAGTGTAGATGTGATGTATGCACAAGAGATCGACCATTAACCCCGGCGCTCCTGCAGGTGTAACGTTAATCTGTTCCTGGTGCTGTTTTACCTCGGAGACCTACATCGAGTTTGACTTAACTAGTGATATATAAAATTTTACGATGAATACGTGGAGCTGTAGGAAGGGCATTGTTGCAGTTTGAAACGGGATCCCCCACCTGTGCATGATAAATACTACAAATCCAGCAAAAAGGAATTCTAGCCACATAGTGTTGATGTTATATCCGACAGCCAACCGGGCAGGAAATTCAAGACTCGTGCGATAAAGGTGATTGATCTTTACTGTTTTGGGATAGAGCTGCCATTGTCGGACTGGGGAATCATTTTGAATCACTCGGATCGCTCGATCTCTTCAATTCGACTACAGTGAAAAAAATATGGTCCTCACGAATTCGAAGAACTCGCCAGAGCCTACATCCTCAGAGCTAATTGTGTTATTCTTGCTGATGGAGATCGAACTACGACCCCAGGATTTGCTTGAGCGAGTGATGATGGGTGATCAAGGTGAAAGATGTCCTGCACGGATCTCAGTCTTTGTTTGGCGGGGCATCTGTGGCGGTGAGTTGCTTTGGTCTCACCTATGAACACCATGTTATACCCCCACGTTAAGCTCACGAAACACTACGTTTTAACCAATCTTTTTCGACGGGATGTAGTTGGACGTATCTTGTCCGCCGGTTGCCAAATCACCCCCATCCTTTCTTTCGACCCTCCAATGGATGCTTTGCTTCTGTCTCGTGCGTAGCCAGCGTCAGACAGAATGTTCTTCGTTTGTTCGGGCACATTACCTAACAGGGAATCTCAGTGCCGATATATATCTGGAAACGGCAGTCGGTCAGTGACTAACGTTTACGGCGGCTTCCGGATATCAAAATTCATGGGTATTGGGGGTTCTCTGTTGTTTTTCTCAAATTAGAGCAAGATGCTCTCCAGTTGATCCTTGAAGATGTTTTTCATCCTTCATCACTCGATGCTCCTGCTGGAAGCTAAGAACCATTGGACCACGAGAGTTTGGTTTAGCTCTACATGCTGGATGCATATACAAAGTGCATAGAATATGGCGGTATCCGGTTGATTTGTGGTGCCGCAGGTGACATATGTAACTCCCATGGTGGTCTTTATTCGCTCTGAGAGTTACTTCGACTGCGAGAATGGATATATGGAAGCAACTGGTCGGGAATCCTGCAGCGCTACAAATAGATTGGATACTGTCAAATTCTATAGTACTAGGCAAACATGCAACCCTTCCTTCCCCACCGCGAGCTCGGTGATTATAGGATATCACTTGCGTTCATCATTCAGGGCCTAGATGACGAACCTTTAGTATATATGTTCCGACTGAACCGCGAAGAAATACACTTCGCGAATAAGTTGACTGCTTCGCGAATAAGCCGGCTGCTTCCTGAATAAGTCAACTTTATGTACCAGCCAGCTGAAGCCAGAAGCATTGCCCCACCAACCGACTGGTCCTGAGAGCAGTCAACTGTATGTTAAAGTAGAGAGCTTTATCACCCAGTCAACTGTACTGTGGTGCAGTCGCTGTACTGCACCAATTTGCAGTTAACAATCCCTTAGACCGTACACTCCCAAGTACGATCCCGGGTGTACGCAATTGTATACTCCCCACCCCGCTCGACCGCACACCCCCAAGTATACTCCCAAGAATTGATCTTGAGTGCAGGTTATCAATTATTAAGCGCGGTTGGATACAGAGACTCGCCGGGTGGGGTGTGGCGTGTGGGGTATTGTCGGCGGCCAAAATCATGACATCGGGCAATTTCACAGTGTAAATCTTATCTTGTTAGACGCACTCAGCACCGCATTGTGACAAGATCTCACGACGCTTCCTAGCTATGGTGTTGACAATTTTAGCTACCTCTTCTTCAAGAACGGTGTACAATTAGATCTTGGGGAGAGCAGATCTCCGACCTAATTTTTCCAATGGAATCTGCAGCCCGATTCCCACCTATTTTAGATGTATGCATATGTACCTGGGGCTGCCCATGCTGCGCGATGGTGATAGTGATGATGATGGCGATGGCGATGGTGATGGTGATGGTGGCGGTGATGGTGGCGGTGATGGTGGTGGTGGTGATGGTGATAGTCACAGTACCGGCAAGAGGTGGAAGCACTTAGACAAGTAGGTTGGCTACGTCAGAGTCAAAGCTTCCACAGACTTCGAGCTCCCTATCGGCCAAAGCTTCTACAAATTCAGAGTTTTCCGTTGGCCCAAAGCTTCTGGTGGAGAATGTCACTCTACGGCTCTCTCAAGCCTAGCTCTCTCAAGCAGGGTTCTCTTAAGCATATAATGATTGATTGTGTTTCTATCGAGGGTACATATACTCATATATGTAAAAGAGCTCTATGTATGCATCCGCACTGGCACGTATACATGCAACATTTCCTTCTGCACTGCTTTAGTATACCCGAGGTTTATAGGCCAGTTGACTGTATTACAAAGTAATGCGCTTCTACTCCCAGTTGACTGGCAAGAACTTGGCCCAGTCAACTGG